>Ga0209682_10000313_pt1 | contig 16739 bp, 13 predicted proteins | sample DOMMetBare2Fresh_2_FD_187471 | JGI IMG/M metagenome (GOLD analysis project Ga0209682, IMG submission 187471) | Wetland sediment microbial communities from St. Louis River estuary, USA, under dissolved organic matter induced mercury methylation -... | ecosystem: Environmental > Aquatic >... | reverse complement strand
GAGCATGATGAGCAGCTCGACGCTGATGAGCATCGTGCCGATCGACATGCCGGCCTGCAGCGGGATGGCGTAGGTCGGGAAGGGCTTGCCGCGCAGCGACGCGAAGGCGGTGCGGCTGTTGGCGTAGGTGTTGACCCGGATGCCGAACCAGGCCACGCCGGAGGAGCCGAGGATACCGACCACCGAGAAGGCCAGGATGATGGCCACCTTGCCCGGCCCGAAGCCCTCGGAGAGCACGCCGAAGTAGAGGACGATGATGGCGGCGATGAAGGCCCAGAGCACCGCGATGAACTTGAACTGCGTCATCAGGTAGGTCTTGGCCGTCTCGTAGATGAGCTCGGAGATCTCGAGCATCGACCTGTGGACCGGCATGTTCTTCAGCCGGGTCGAGGTCGCGAGGCCGAAGGCCAGGCCGAGCACCGAGACCACGATGCCGATGGCGAGGAGCGCCGAGCCGCTGATGGCACCGCCCAGGAAGGACTCGCTGCCGAGCGGCGGCAGCTTGAGGTTGGCCTCGCCGCCGGAGGCGACGACGAGCGAGCTGAGGAGCGAGGTCAGGGTCATGGCGCGGTCTGTTCCCTCTCGGGTGGAAGGGTGAATCGTGACTAAAATCGGACCGTTGCGCCCCGAGGGCGCGGACCGAATGGGTGCGGGGAGGCGGAATCTACAAGGCGGCGCCGCGGGTTGGCAAGTCCAAGCCTCGCCGGACGGGGATCTGTCGCAGACCGGGAAAATCCTCACCCGCGGCGGATGGGATTTTCACCGCCTCGATCCGGGGGCCGAGGTGCCCCGCTGGACGCGGCCCGACCCCTTCGGCCGCGGCCCTACTGCCCGGCGGCCGCGGCCCTACTGCCCGGCGGCTGCGCCGCTGCCGATGTCGAGCGCGGCGAAGTTCACGCTGAAGTAGCCGGCCACGCCGCACGAGTACATGACCCGCTTGACGATGCGGAACGGCACCTTCTGGTCGGCCTGGATGGTCACCAGCCCGTCCCACTTCCGCGTCGGGTCGTTCTGGTGGATGAAGTCCCACTTCTTCTTCTCCTCGCGGAGCCGCTCCTCGAGGGCCGGGATGTTCAGGTAGCCGGCGTCGCGATCGAGGTCGGCCACCTCGGCCACCTTCTGCCCGGTCACCACCACCTGCTCCGCCGAGATGGCCACGGTGGGCGCGGCCTCGATGAGCTGGCCGTGGCGCGCGTCGGGCAGGCGGATGTCCTTCTGCATGTAGAGCACCTCGCCGGTGGCGCTGAACTGCTGCAGGAGGAAGATGACCAGCATCGTCATCATGTCCACCATGGGCACCACGTTGAGCTCGGCGTTGGTGGCCTTGCGCCCGTGGCGCATCTTGCCGCCCAGCAGCCGGGAGCGCTCGAAGCGCTTGGCGGGCCGCTTGCCGGGGGTGACGATGGCCATCCGTCAGACTCCGGTGACCGACACCTGGGCCAGGCCGGCGGCCAGGCAGGCGTCGATGACGTGGACGAGGTCGCCGTAGGGCACGGTGTCCTCGGCGCTCACCACGATGGAGACCTGGTCCGGGTACTCGCCCTTGACCGACTTGAGGCGCCCGGCCAGCGACTTGAGGTCCTGGGTGACGGCGCCCTCCGGGCTCCGCCCCAGCGACGGGATCTCGAAGGTGGCGTCCCCCACCACCAGCAGCAGGCCGCGCTCCCCCACCGCCAGCGTCACCGCCAGCGACTTCTGGGCCTCCTGGAGCGCCGGGTCCTGCGGCGCGCCGGTGCCGAGCTGCGACACCTGGAGCCGCGAGATCTGGGTCCAGACCGCCGTGAAGAGCAGGAAGGCGATGCAGCAGGAGAGGAGATCGATGGCCGGCACGACGTTGATCGACGCGTCGAGCGCCTTCTTCTTCCTGCCGTGTCCGCCGCCCTGATCGGGCATCGCGCCGCCGCCCATGGTCCCTCCTCTCCCTGGTCTCTCGGGTCCGCCGCGGGGGCGCTACTCGGCCGCCGGGACGGTGGCCGGCATCTTCATCTTGTCGCGGTTGGAGACCACCAGGTTGAGCACCGAGACCGAGCTCTCGCTGATGTCGTCCACCATGGTCTGGGTGCGGCCCTGCAGCACCGAGTACATGACCAGCGCGATGATGCCGGTGAAGAGGCCGAAGGCGGTGCAGTTCATGGCCTCGGAGATGGAGGAGGCCAGGATGCTCGCCTTGTCGGCCGGGTTGGCGTTGGCCACCGCGCCGAAGGCGTGGATCAGGCCGAGGATGGTGCCGAGCAGGCCGAGCAGGGTGGCCACGTTGCCGAGCATGGCCAGGTAGCCGGTGCGCCGCTCGATGCGGGGCGACTCGCGGAGGGTGGCCTCGTCCATGGCCGCCTGCACGTCCTCCTCGCCCTTGGGCACGTTGATGAGCCCGGCCTTGATGACCGAGACCAGCGGCGTCTTCTTCTGCTGGGCGCAGTAGGCGATGGCCCGGTCGAGGTCGCCCGAGTAGATGAGCGGCTTGAGGCCCTTCAGGAAGGCCTCCTTGTCGATGTTGGCCCTGAAGTAGAGGACGATGACGCGGTCGATGAGGACCGCCAGCGTGAAGCCGAGCGCGATCAGGATGAAGTGCATCCCGGGTCCGCCGTCGTGATACGCCTTGGCAAGCGCGCCGAAAAAGTCGCCCATGTGAAGAGGCCTCCGGTGTTGCTGGGTCGCGGGCTCCTTCGCTCTGAGCAAAGGACCACGGTCAGGGTACACCAGTGGGCCCGGAGTTCAAATTCCGGCGCGGCCACAAGGGGTTGAGTCAGTTTGGCACCGCCAGAAACCCACCTCCACACACCCCGGCCGTCGCCGCCGCACCCGGGCCCTCCGCTCTGGTAGCCTGGCCCCCGAACCATGGCCGATCACTCGCCCTTCGCCCCCTACCGGATCGAGGCCGGCGCGCTCGCCGAGGAGGCGGCGCGCGTCGCGGCCGTCCAGGCGGCCGGCCCGCTGGTGGCCCCGGCGGGCGATCCGCTCCCGGCGGGGCTGCTCACCTCGGCGCTGGCCGAGCTGCCGGCCGGGCGGGCGGCCGGGGAGCCGGAGGCCTGCCGCGCCGCCGACGGATCGCCGGCCGGGCTGGGCGGACCGCCGCGCGCCTGCCTCACCTCGGCGCGCCACCAGGCCCGCGTCGCCGAGGCGGCCAAGGCGGCGCTGGTGGCCGGCTACGCCGGGGTGGCGCTCGACGCCCCCGACGCCTCGCTGGCCCAGGGGCTGCTGGGCGCCGGCTTCTGCGCGGACTGCCAGCGCGAGTTCGCCCGGCGGCTCTCGCGCGAGTACGGCGATCAGTTCCAGCCCATCGACTTCCTGCAGCTGGCCCGCGAGGCGCTGGCCAGCGCCTCGGGCGCGGTGGGGCACGCGGCCCTCCCCTTCGGCCGCGAGTTCTGGCGCTTCCGAAACGACGCCCTGGAGCGGGCGGTGCGCGCCCAGGCCCGGGCCGCCCGCGACGCGGCCCGCGCCGCCGGCCGACCCTTCTCGGTGGCGGCCCGCTTCGAGGCGCTCGGGCCGGCGCAGCTCCAGGCGGCCCGGCTGCTCGACGGGGCGATCTTCCCGGTGGCCCAGCCGCCCGAGGCGGCGAGCGGCCTGGTGGCGCTCCTGCGCGCCGTCATGGGGCGGCGCCCGGCGGCGCTGGCGGTGCCCGACGGCACGCCGGCCGCGGCGCGGCTGCAGCTGGCCGCCCTGGGCGCCTGCGCCGGGGTGGGGCTCTCCGGCCTGCTCTCGGCCGGCGGCGACGGCGCCGCGCTGGCCCGGGTGCGCGCCCTCATGGCCGCGGTGGCGAGCGAGGGGCGGGCGCCGGGCATGGCCACGCCGGTGGCCGAGGCGGCGCTCCTCTACTCGGCCGAGGCCGACCTCTGGAGCGGCGGGCGCCACCGGCGCGCCGTGGAGGCGGCCGGGGCGGCGCTGCGGGCGATCCACCTCCAGGCGCCGGTGGTGCTGCGGGTGGCCGACGCGCCGGCCGGGGCGCTGCTGGTCCTGGCGGGCGCCGCCGGCCTCACCACCCACGAGAGCCGCGAGGCCACCCGCCGGCTCGAGGCGGGCGGCCACCTCCTCTGCATCGGCGTCGCCTCGCGGGTGGACGAGACCGGGCGCGACCAGGGCGCCTTCCTCCCCGCCGCCAAGGTGACCGGCACGCGCAGCGGCCTCGGGCTCCTGGCGCAGGTGGAGCTGGCGGCCTCGGGCGAGCCCACCGTGGACGGCGCCGAGCTGGAGCGGGCGCTCGCCGCGCTGGTCGGCCGGCGGCGGGCGGTCGGCGCGACCGGCCGGGCCCGCCTCTCGGCCTGGCTCTGGCGCCACCCCGGCGGGCTCGACCTCCACCTCGCCACCCTCGGCGGCGAGCGGGCGCAAGGCAGCATGCTCTTCCTCGGGCAGCACCTCGCCGGGGGGAGCCGCCGCGCCCGCTTCCGCTCGGCCGACGGCAGCGACGTGGAGATCCGGCTCAACCCGAGCAGCCAGGCGGTCTCCACCGTGCTGCCGGCCTTCCACGGGTACGCGGTGGTGGGGCTGGAGACGTAGCAGGGGCATGGCCGGGGGGACATCGCCCCGGCGCTGGTGACATTGCGGACGGCCCGGCCGCCCCTTAGATCGCCCCGGACCGGCCGGGCCACCGCCCGGCGGCCCGGCGAGGAGGCGGCCATGGCAGCCAGGAAGCGGAAGCCCACCCGCGGCCCCACCCTGTTCGTCGCCACGCGCAAGGGGCTCTGGCTCCTCCACGGCGACGCGGCGCGGCGCCGCTGGCGGCTCGACGGCCCGCACTTCCTCGGCCACGTGCTCACCCACGTGGTGCTCGACCCGCGCGACGGGCGCACGCTCCTGGCCGCCGCCAAGACCGGCCACCTCGGCCCGACCGTCTTCCGCTCCACCGACCTCGGCGAGACCTGGAAGGAGGCGGCCCGCCCGCCGGCCTTCCGGAAGGCGCGCCCCGGCGAGGCGGCGCGCGCGGTGGACCACACCTTCTGGCTCACGCCCGGCCACCCGGACCGCCCCGGCAGCTGGTACGCCGGGACCTCGCCGCAGGGGCTGTTCCACTCCGGCGACGGCGGCGTGACCTGGGAGCCGGTGGCCGGGTTCAACGACGCGCCGGAGATCCTGCCGCTCCTCGGCGGGCCGCAGGACGGCACGCCGGACGGGCCGAAGCTCCACTCGGTGAACGTCGACCCCCGCGACCCGGACCACCTCCTCCTCGGCATGTCGAGCGGCGGCGTTCACGAGTCCGTGGACGGCGGCCGCACCTGGGCCCGGCTCATCGACGGGATGGAGGTGGTGGAGGGGTTCGACGTGCGCGACGCCGGCTTCCACGACCCGCACTGCGTCCGCCTCTCGCCGGCCGACCCGGACCGGCTCTGGCAGCAGAACCACTGCGGCATCTACCGGCTCGACCGGCCCGCCACCACCTGGGAGCGCGTCGGCCGTGCCATGCCGGCGGCGGTGGGCGACGTCGGCTTCCCCATGGTGGTCCACCCGCGCGACGCCGACGTGGCCTGGGTCTTCCCCATGGACGGCACCACCGTCTGGCCGCGCACCAGCCCGGGGGGCAAGCCGGCCGCCTACCTGACCCGCGACGGCGGGCGGCGCTGGCGGCGGCTGGCGAACGGCTTCCCGAGGGGCCAGGCCTGGTGGACGGTGAAGCGCCAGGCCATGACGGCCGACGCCGGCGCGCCGGTGGGGCTCTACCTCGGCACCACCGGCGGCGAGGTCTGGGCCAGCCGCGACGAGGGGGCGCGCTGGGGCTGCCTGGCCCGCCACCTCCCGGAGATCTACGCCGTGGAGGCCGGCGTCCCGGCGCGGTGACCGGCGCCGCCGGCCGGCCGCCGCTCGAGGCCATGCGCGTCCACGTCCCCACGCCGCTCCGCTCCTACACCGGCGCGAGCGAGGTCGAGGCCGAGGGGGCCACGCTGGCGGCGGTCCTCGCCGACCTCGATCGTCGCTACCCCGGCCTGCGCTTCCGGGTGGTGGACGAGCAGGACCGGCTCCGGCCGCACGTCCGCTTCTTCGTGGACGGCGAGCAGCTCTTCGACCTCGGGCGGCCGCTCCGCCCGGGGGCCGAGCTCTTCGTGGTCCAGGCGCTGAGCGGCGGCTGATCCAGGGTCCCGTGCGGGGCGACAGGGCAGCAAACGTTCGCTGACGCCCGCCCTGGCATTGCCGGACCACCGGCCTCCTCCTAATCCCGCCCGATGCCGCGCCGCCTCCTCGAGGCGCGGGCGAGCGGGGTCCACCATGAAGCGACGCAACCTCCGTCCCTGGATCTTCACCATCCTCGGCCTCATCCTCGTGGTGCTGGCCCTGGCCGGCGTGAAGGGCGGCCAGATTGGCGCCATGATCGCCATGGGCAAGACCTTCAAGCCGCCGCCCGAGTCGGTCACCTCGGCGCGGGCCAAGGCCGACGCCTGGCAGCCCTCCCGGCCGGCCATCGCCACGCTGGTGGCGGTGCGGGCAACCGTGCTCGGCGCCGAGCTCTCCGGCACCGTCCGCGAGGTCGCCTTCGAGTCGGGCGCCGAGGTCAAGAAGGGCCAGGTGCTGGTCCGGCTCGACACCACCACCGAGGCGGCGCAGCTCCAGGCGGCCACCGCCGACGCGACGCTGGCGGCGCTCAACCTGGAGCGGGCCCGCAGCCTCCGCGAGGGCGGGGCCACCTCGCAGGCCGACCTGGACGGCGCCGAGGCCCGCCGCAAGCAGGCCGACGCCGCGGTGGCGGCGCTGCAGGCCACCATCGGCAAGAAGGTGATCCGCGCCCCCTTCGACGGCCGGGTCGCCATCCGCCAGATCGAGCTCGGCCAGGTCGCCTCGCCCGGGACACCCATCGCCTCCATCCAGTCGGTCGACCCCATCTTCGCCGACGCCTGGGTGCCGCAGCAGGCCCTGGCCGACCTGAAGCAGGGCCAGGCCGCCAACCTCCAGACCGACACCTTCCCGGACGCCACCTGGGCCGGCACGCTCACCATCGTCAACCCGGAGGTCGACCCGGCCACCCGCAACGTGCTGGTGCGCGCCACCTTCCCGAACAAGGATGGGCGGCTCCGCCCCGGCATGTTCGCCAAGCTCGAGTTCCTGGCCGAGGAGCGGCAGCCGGTGGTGGTCATCCCGGCCACCGCGGTGATCTACGCGCCCTACGGCGACTCGGTCTTCACCATCGAGGAGAAGGCCGCCGAGGGGGGCCCGGCGCAGCTCACCGCGCGGCAGAAGTTCGTGCGGCTCGGCGAGAAGCGCGGGGATCTCGTGGCGGTCGCCTCCGGCCTCTCGGCCGGGGAGACGGTGGTCTCGAGCGGCGGCTTCAAGCTCCGCAACGGCGCGGCGGTGGTGGTGCACGACGAGCTGGCGCCCAAGGCCGAGGAAGCGCCCCGGCCGGTGGACCACTGAGGGGCTCCGCATGAAGCTCACCGATCTCTTCATCCGCCGCCCGGTCATCGCGGTGGTGGTCAACCTGCTCATCGTCATCGCTGGGCTCCAGGCGGTCCGCTCGCTCAACGTGCGCCAGTACCCGCGCAGCGAGAACGCCGCCATCACCGTCACCACCGCCTACGTGGGCGCCGGCGCCGACCTGGTGCGCGGCTTCATCACCACCCCGCTGGAGCGGGTCATCGCCGCCGCCGACGGCATCGACTACATCGAGTCGCAGAGCCAGCAGGGCGTCTCCATCATCCGGGCCCGGCTGCGGCTCGACCACGACGCCACCCGGGCGCTCTCCGAGATCAGCTCCAAGGTGGACCAGGTGCGCGGGGACCTCCCGCCCGAGGCCCAGGTCCCGGTCATCAACATCGAGTCGGCCGACAGCCAGTTCGCCTCGGCCTACCTCTCCTTCTCGTCGGAGTTCCTGCGCCAGAACGAGATCACCGACTACCTGGTCCGGGTGGTCCAGCCGCGGCTCACCGCGGTGCCGGGCGTGCAGCGGGCCGACATCCTGGGCGCCCGCACCTTCGCCATGCGCATCTGGCTCAAGCCCGACCGCATGGCGGCCCTCGACGTCTCGCCCGCCCAGGTGCGCCAGGCGCTGGCGGCCAACAACTACCTGGCCGCGGTGGGGCAGACCAAGGGCTCGCTGGTGCAGGTCAACCTGACGGCCAACACCGACCTGCGCTCGGTGGCCGAGTTCCAGCAGCTGGTGGTGCGGGAGCGGGGCGGCTCGGTGGTCCGGCTGGGCGACGTGGCCGAGGTGGCGCTGGGGGCCGAGGACTACGACACCTCCGTCAACTTCAGCGGGCAGACCGCGGTCTTCATCGGCATCTGGTCGCTCCCCAACGCCAACTCGCTGGACGTCATCGGCCGCATCCGCGGCGAGATGGACGCGCTGCAGAAGGAGCTGCCGGAGCAGATCCAGGCCCGGGTCGCCTACGACGGGACCTCCTACATCCGCAGCGCCATCGGCGACGTGGAGCGGACCCTGGCCGAGACCCTGATCATCGTGGTGGTGGTGATCTTCCTCTTCCTCGGCTCGCTCCGCTCGGTGCTGGTGCCGGTGGTGGCCATCCCGGTCAGCCTCATCGGCGCGGTCTTCCTCATGCAGGCCTTCGGCTTCACGGTGAACCTGCTCACCCTGCTCGCCATCGTGCTCTCGGTCGGCCTGGTGGTGGACGACGCCATCGTGGTGGTGGAGAACGTCGAGCGCCACCTCCGGGCAGGGAAGAAGCCCCTCGACGCGGCGCTCACCGGGGCCCGGGAGCTGGTCGGGCCCATCGTGGCCATGACCATCACCCTGGCGGCGGTCTACGCCCCCATCGCCTTCCAGGGCGGCCTGACCGGCTCGCTCTTCCGCGAGTTCGCCCTCACCCTGGCCGGCGCGGTGACCATCTCCGGCGTGGTGGCGCTGACCCTCTCGCCGGTCATGTCGGCGGCCCTGCTCCGCTCCGGCGGGGAGGCGCGGGGCCTGGCCGGCGTCTCGGGCCGCGCCTTCGAGCGGCTCAAGGCGACCTACCAGCGCCACCTCGCCGTGGCGCTCGGCATGCGGCCGGTCATCTACACCGCCTGGGTGGTGGTGTCGCTCCTGGCGGTGGTCATGTTCGTCATGTCGCCCAAGGAGCTGGCGCCGACCGAGGACCAGGGGGTCATCTTCGGGGTGGTCAACACCCCCTCCAACTCGACCCTCGACCAGGTCACCCGCTCCACCAAGGAGGTCAACCGGACCGTCATGGAGCTGCCCGAGGCGGCCTTCACCTTCCAGATCACCTTCCCGAGCGGCGGCTTCTGGGGCGTCGGCATGAAGCCCTGGGACGAGCGGGAGCGGAAGGTCCAGGAGATCCTGCCGGAGGTCAGCGCGCGGCTGGCGGCCATCCCGGGCATCCAGACCTTCGCGGTGCTCCCGCCGGCCCTGCCGGGCGGCGGGACCTTCCCGGTGGAGGTGGTGCTGGCCTCCACCGCCGAGGTGCCGGAGATCCTCGGCTTCGCGCGAAGGCTCCAGGAGAAGGCGGCCCAGAGCGGCATCTTCGCCTTCCCGCCGCTCATCGACGTCAAGCTCGATCAGCCGCAGTCGGAGCTGGTCATCGACCGCGACAAGGTGGCGGCGCTGGGGCTCTCGCTCCAGTCGGTGGGGCAGGACCTCTCCTCGGCCATGGGCGGCAACTTCGTCAACCGCTTCGCGGTGGCCGGGCGCAGCTACAAGGTCATCCCCCAGGTGCTGCGGGAGGACCGGCAGAACGCCAGCCAGCTGGAGGACGTCTACGTCAACGGCCCGGGCGGCAAGATGGTGGCGCTGGGCGCCCTGGCCACCGTGAAGGACACCGTCGGCGCCCGCTCGCTCAACCGCTTCCAGCAGCTCAACGCCGTCAAGGTGAGCGGGGTGGCGATGCGGCCGCTCGACGAGGCGCTCGGCTTCCTGGAGGGCGAGGCGGCCCTCATGCTGCCCAAGGGCTACACCCTCGACTACACCGGCGAGTCGCGCCAGCTCCGCACCGAGGGGAACCGCTTCCTGCCGGCCTTCCTGCTGGCCATCGTCCTCATCTTCCTGGTGCTGGCGGCCCAGTTCAACTCGTTCCGCGACCCGCTGGTCATCCTGGCCGGCTCGGTGCCGCTCGCCATGTTCGGCGCCATGATCTTCACCTTCCTGAAGATGCCCAACCCGAACCTGCGCTTCTTCACCGACGGGTGGACCACCACGCTCAACGTCTACTCGCAGGTCGGGCTGGTGACCCTGGTCGGCCTGGTGGCCAAGAACGGCATCCTCATCGTCGAGTTCGCCAACAAGCTCCAGGAGGAGGGGCTCGACAAGATCGCGGCGGTCCACCAGGCGGCGGTGACCCGGCTCCGGCCGGTGCTCATGACCAGCGTGGCCACGGTCTGCGGCCACCTGCCGCTCACCCTGGTGGACGGCCCGGGCGCGGCGGCCCGCAACAGCATCGGCCTGGTGCTGGTGGGCGGCATGGCCATCGGCACGGCGTTCACGCTCTTCTTCGTGCCGGCCATCTACGTGCTGGTGGCGCGGGATCACCGGGCCCGGGTGCCGGAGGACGAGCCGGCGGCGGCGGCGGTGCCGGCCACGCTGGCGGGGCGGACGGCGCTGTGAGGGTCAGGGCGCCCCTCAGCCGCTGAGCACCCGCCCCGCCTCGATGCGCCAGGACGAGGTGGTGAGCCGCGCCGCGAAGGCGTCGTCGTGGGTGACGAGCAGGATGGCGCCCGGGTAGGCGGCCAGCGCCGCCTCCAGCCGCTCCACGCTCGGCAGGTCGAGGTGGTTGGTCGGCTCGTCGAGCACCAGCGCCCAGGCCCGGCGGGCCAGGCCGAGGGCGAGCAGCAGCTTGCGCGCCTCGCCCGGCGAGGGATCGGCCGAGGCGAGGAGGCGGACCGGGTCGGTGCCGAGCGCGGCCACGAGAGAGAGGACCCGGCCGCGAGGCTCCGAGGCGAGCGCGCGGACCTCGTCGAGGAGGGCCCGGCCTTCCGCCGCGGTGAGCTCCTGCGGCAGGACCAGGAGGCGGTCCGGCGGCATCGTCGAGCGCGCCAGCAGCGCGCCCAGCAACCTCGTCTTGCCGGCGCCGTTCGGCCCCGCGAGGCGGATCCGGTCCTCGCGCCGGAGCTGGAGCCCGACATCGCGGAGGAGGACGCGGCCGCCCGCCCGCAGCTCGTCCGCCTCGAGCGAGAGGAGCACCGGCCGCGGCGCCCGCTCGAAGCCGAGCGCCACCGCCTGCCCCAGGTCGGCGCCGTCGGGGGCCTCGGGGACCTCCTGGCGGGCCCGCGCCGCCGCGGTCTCGAGCCGCCCCACGTCGCGCCCGAGCCGCGCCTCGGCCCAGTCGCGCCGCGTCTTGGCGCCGAGGGTCCGGGCGTCGGAGTCCTTGGGATCCCGGTGGCGCCCGGAGCGGGCCCGATCGGCCGCCTCGCGCGCCCGCCGCGCCTCGTCGAGCCGCGCCGCCGCCTGCCGGGCCGCCCGCTGCCCGTCCGCGCGCCGCGCCCAGGCGGCCGCCCGCTCCGCCTCCCAGGCGGTCCGGGCCTGGCCGTAGCGCCCGGGGAAGAGGTCGAGCGCCCCGCGGTGGAGCCGGAGCGTCCGCTCGCAGAGCGCCGTGAGGAGCGCCCGGTCGTGGGAGACGAGCAGCCCCACGCCGCGGAAGGCCGAGAGGGCGTCGGCCAGCACCGCCCGCGCCGCCGCGTCGGCGTGGTTGGTCGGCTCGTCGAGCAGGAGCACGTCCGGCTCTTGCGCCAGCGCGCCGCCGAGCTGCCAGCGCTTCCGCTCGCCGGGGGAGAGGGTGGCCCAGCGCGCCAGGGCCGCGGGGTCGAGGGCGAGCCTGGCCCGGAGCCGGACCGCCGCGCCGTCGGCGCGCGCGGCCAGCGCCTCGATCGCAGGGTCGGACTGCTCCACCGATTGCGGGCAGAGCACCACCCGCGCCCCCGGCGGCCCGAGGAGGACGCGCCCCTCCGACGGGGCGAGGTCGCCCTCCACCAGCCTGAGCAGGGTCGTCTTGCCGGCGCCGTTCTCGCCGGTGAGGCCGGTCCAGCCGGCCGGCAGGTCGAGGTCGGCGGCGGCGAGGATGGGCGCCTCGTCCCGGTAGGCGAAGGTGAGCCGCTCGAGGCGGAGGGCCGGCATGGCGCTGCTCCTGGATGGCCGCGCGGCGCTGGCCGCGGCGGCGTGATCGACGGGTGCCACGCGGCGCGGTGCGCCGGAGGCAGGCTGGGCCGGGAGGCCCGGGTCGTCAGGAGCGGATGGTCATCGGCGCGCCCGGTGAGTGGCGCAGTCCGGGATCTAGCACGGGGCCGCGGGGCCGGACCACCGCGCCCCCGAGCGGGGCGAAGGCGGGCTGCCCCGGGCGGGGAGCGTCAGCGGGGATCGGCGGCGCCGCCGATGCCCGGCACCAGCGCGATGACCCGGCACGGGCAGCCGGAGCCGCCGGTGAGCCGGAGCGGCGCCACCACCACCCAGGCGCCCAGCGGCGGCAGCCCCCTCAGGTTGCAGAGGTTCTCGACGTGCCAGCGCCCCTTGGGGAGCGTGATCTCACGGTGGACCGGGTGGTCGCCGGAGCGCCCCGGGTCGATGCCGAGGGTGTCGATGCCCAGGCCGGCCGCGTCGCGCTCCTCGACCAGGAAGCGGGCCGCGTCGGGGCCGTAGCCGGGGAAGCGGAGGTCGCCCCCCTCGTTGGCGTAGCGGACCGGGTCCTCGTAGAAGGCCTCCCAGCCGGTGCGCAGGAAGACCGCCGCGCCCTGCGGGATGCGGCCGTGGCGCAGCTCGAACGACTCCACCTGCTCGAGCGTCAGCTCGGCGTCGGCGTTCCCGCCGATCTCGTCGCCGATGTCGATGACGGCCAGCGGGCGGAAGAGCCGCTCCACGCCGATCTGATCGACGCTCTCGGCCCACTCGACGAAGTGGCACGGCGCGTCGAGGTGGGTGCCGGTGTGCTCGCCGATGGTGATCTCGCGGGCGTAGGCGCCGTCGCGCTCCAGGGTGGCGAGCAGGCGCGCCGAGGGGGCCGGCTCGCCCGGCCAGCGGACGGTGTCGTGGCGGATCGGCTGCGTGAGGTCGACGGGGCGGAAGCCGTAGAGCATGGAGGAGAGGTCGTAGGGTGGAAGGGGGGCGCGAGGCAAGGCGGGCCTCCTCCCGGGAGCGAGGGACAGGACGGGCCGGCTCGCGGGTGGCGGCCGGCGCTACCCCCCGGCGCGCCCCGGGGCCCGGGGGTCGCCCGAGGCGCCCGCCTCCTCCGGCCAGTTCTCGGCGTAGCAGCGCGGGCAGATGCCGTGGCTGAAGGCGGCCTCGGTGTGCTCGCTCACGTAGGTCTCGACCTGCTGCCAGGAGCCCTGATCGTCCCGCACCTTCTTGCAGTAGGAGCAGATGGGGATGATGCCGCGCAGCGTCTGGACCTCCTCCACCGAGGCGCGCAGCTCGGCCTCCGTCCGCTGCAGGTCGAGGTCGGTGAGGCCGTAGATCATCACCGCCACCACCGCCGGGTAGACGAGGAAGGTGATCTCGTAGAAGAGGCCGAACGGCACGCCGCCCGCGCCCATGACCGCCACCAGGCGCAGCGCCGACCAGGCGCCCTGCACCCAGAGGCTCCCCTCCAGCAGCCGGTTGCGGCCGCCCAGGGCGGGCGAGAGACCGACCAGCAGCCAGAGGCACCAGATCACCTGGACCAGGTAGAGGAGCTCGCCGGAGACGACCCGGGCCCGGTAGGAGGGGACCACCCAGAGGAAGAGCGCCGAGGCGGCCGTCGCGGCGAGCACCACGAGGGCGTGCAGGCCGGGCCGCCGGTCGCGGCCCACGAACCGCTCCAGCCCGGCCACCACGAGCTGGAGCCCCAGGCTGGAGAGCACGTCGCTGACCACCCGCGCCCCCTCGGGGAGGGCGCCGAGGGCCGAGACGAGGACCATGGCCGCGCCGGCGCAGGCCGAGCCGAGGACCCACAGGCCGAAGCCCGGGTAGGTGCGGCGGGTGAGCCGCACCGAGAGCATGGCCGCCGAGAGCGCCAGCACCAGCACGCCGGTGGACAGGGTCAGGGTGCGGAAGTCGAGGGCGAGGTCCATGGCGGCTTCGGGGGAGTGTGGCACGGGCGCCGGGGCGGGAACAGGGACGCTCCGGCTCGGCCGGGCGCGTCGAATGGCCTCCCGCCGCGGCGAGAGGAGCGTTACCTTGGGGCCATGCAACTCGACACCCGCCGCCTCCCCGCCATCGTGACTCGCGCCGAGCTGGCCTGGCTGGTCACCCCGACCTACGCCGCCGCCATGTCGGTGGATTACGAGGAGGCGCACGACCGGCTCACCCGCGCGCTGCAGCGGCAGGAGCTGGTGGACGACCTCCTCTGGGGGCTCTCCGAGGCGCTGGAGGAGAAGCGCGGCGCCCGCACCGGCGTGGACGCGCTGCTCGACAAGTTCTCCCAGGCGCTCACGGTCCGTCGCGGCAAGGTGACGGCCGCCCCGGGGGATCCGGCCATCTCGGCGGTCATGGTCCGGGTCAACCTGGAGATCGGCATGGCGTCCGAGACGCTGCGCGCCATGCTCCAGACCGACAAGGGGCGGGACATGCTCGACGCGGGCTTGAAGAAGCTGGGCGCCCGCATCGTGGCCGACCTCATGAAGTAGCCGGGCCCCGCGGCGCCCCACGGGCGGCGCCCGCGCTCCGCTGACGCACTCCTCGGCGGCTCCCCGCCTGGCCGGTTCCTGGACCGGCACCCCGGGCCAATGCTGCGGGTGGCCGGCCCGGCCGCAGCCCGCCGCGGGCCGGCGGGAGGGACCGATGTCCACCGCCCTGCGCCTCGTCGCCGCCGCCCTCGCCCTGGTCGCCTGGGCCCCGGCCGCGCGGCCCGCCCCTCACGCCGCCCCCGGGGCGCCGCGCGCCGTCGCCTTCCAGCTCGAGCGGTACGTCTCCCGGCAGCCGCCGCTCACCCTCTTCCGGCCGCACGGCTGGGTGGTGACGCCGCGTCAGGCCCAGGACGGCCTGCGCGTCGAGGTGACCGATCCGGAGGGCGTGAGCGGCGTCGGGGTCGCCTTCGGCGGCAACCCGCGCCGGCTCGACTCCGCCGGGCTCCTCGCCCAGACCCTGCGCGAGCTGCGCGGCGGCCACCCGGAGCTGGCCGTCGAGCAGGCCGCCGTCTGCCGCGACGGCGCCTCCTGCGCCACCGCCACGGTGCGGTTCCAGCGGCGCGGCGTGCCGGTGCGCGGCCGCCTCTTCGTGCACGCCGGCGCGCAGCTCTCGGTGGTGCGCTCCTACCAGGGGCGGGCCGACCGCTTCGAGGCGGAGCGCCCCATGCTGCTCGAGGTGCTGACCAACCTGCGGGTGGAGGGGCGGCGCCCGCCTGCCCCGGTGGCCCTGGCGCCGCGCCGGGCCCCGGACGGCTCGCTCACGGTGAGCCTGCCGGCCGACTGGCAGCTCCAGGCCCTGCAGGGCAAGGCGGTCGCGAGCGCGCCCGGCGGCGGCGCGGGCTTCATGTTCACCGCCTTCCAGGTCCACCCGCCGGCGCTCACCCTGGCGCCGCCCGACGTCATCCTCTCCGCCTGGCAGCCGCCGGAGCGGTTCGTCCGGACCATCTGGGAGAAGTTCGGCAACCGGGAGGTCCGCGTCCTCCAGGCGCGGCCGGACCCCGAGACGGCCGCCGGCTGCCCCGCCAGCATCGGCAGGGTCTGCGACGCGGCCGACATCCAGCTCACCTGGATCTCGCCCAAGGGCCAGGCCTGCACCGGCAGCGTCAAGCTGCTCGACAGCCGCCCCGGGCCGTTCGGGCAGTGGTTCAGCATCGTGGCCGGCATCTGGGGCCCGTCCGACTCCCTGGAGGAGCTCCTCCCTACCCTGGAGGCGGTGGCCGCCTCCTTCGCCATCCAGGACCGCTTCGCCAGGGGCTACCTCCAGCAGGGCGCGGCCCGGCTCAAGGCCATGCAGGCGGAGACGGCCGGCAAGGTCCGGGGGCTCTACGCCGCCATCGAGGAGAACCAGCAGGCCTACCAGCGGCGCACCGCCGAGAAGGACGCCGGCGAGGCCAGGCGGGACGACTACCGGCGCGGCAACACCTACTGGATCTCGGATCTGGAGGGCGGCAAGGTCTACGCCACCGACCCCTGGGGCACCCGGGACACCACCACCGGCGACCGCCACGACGGCCCCGGCTATGGCTACGTGCACTTCGAGGGGCAGAACCCCAACCACCCCTCGGAGCAGATGCGCGAGCTCAGCAGCGAGGAGGTCCGCCGGCTGGAGGGGGCGCGCTGAGCTCCGGCGCCGCGCCGCTCCCGTCCTTGAGCTCGACGCCGGTGCCGCCGCCCGAGAGCGCCGCGGCCACCAGCCAGTCGACCCGCCGCGCCGCCTCCTCGTACCCGAGCCCCTCGGGCCGGACGTTGGAGACGCAGTTGCGCTCGGCGTCGCTCAGGCCCGGCCGCGGGGCGGAGGTCAGGTAGACGCCCAGGCTGTCGGGCGAGGAGAGGCCGGGCCGCTCGCCGATGAGCACCGCCACCAGGCGCGCTCCGAGCCGCTGGCCCACCTCGTCGCCCAGCGCCACCCGGGCCTCGAGCGCCACCACCACCGGGGCCGGCGCCCAGCGCTCCGGCGCGCGGGCCCGCAGCGCGGCCAGGAGCGGCGCCGCGTGGCGCTGCACGGCGAGCGCCGAGAGGCCGTCGGCCAGGACCACCGCGACCCCGGCGCCGCCTGGGCCGACCGCCGGCGCCGCGAGCTGCTCCCCGTCCGCGAGCCGCCGCCCGAGGTCGGGGCGGGCCAGGTAGGTGGCGCGATCGGCCGCCGCGCTCCGCACCACGGCCGCCACGCGCACGCCGTGGCCCGCCAGGTCCGCCTCGAGCCGCGCCACGTCGAGCGGGGCGTGGACCGCGTCGCGAGCCCGGGCCTCGGCCAGGCCGAGGGCGAGGAGGTGCCGGGTCGGGAG
>Ga0209682_10000312_pt1 | contig 16740 bp, 9 predicted proteins | sample DOMMetBare2Fresh_2_FD_187471 | JGI IMG/M metagenome (GOLD analysis project Ga0209682, IMG submission 187471) | Wetland sediment microbial communities from St. Louis River estuary, USA, under dissolved organic matter induced mercury methylation -... | ecosystem: Environmental > Aquatic >... | reverse complement strand
CTTCCTGGACGATGCGCCGCTCGAAGAGCGCCGCACCCAGGCCGTCGTGCTGCGCCGGTGGCTCGATCCGGAGACCGCGGCGGACCTGGGCGCGCTGGACGCCTCGGCCATCGAACGGGTGCGCCAGGAGGCCTGGCCCGACGCCGCGACGCCGGACGAGCTGCACGATGCGCTCCTCACCCTGGGCTACGTGACCGTGGAAGAGGGGCGGCGCTCCGGCTGGGAGAGCCTGTTCGACCGCCTGGCCGGCGACCGGCGGGCCACGGTGCTCCGCCCCGCCGGGACCGCGGGTCTGTGGATCGCGGCGGAACGGCTGCCGCTCGCCCGCGCCGTCTGGCCGGAGGCTTCGCTGTCGCCGGAGATCAGCGCGCCGCCGCGCCTCGACCGGAGCTGGGACCCGGACGCGGCGCGGATCGAGATCGTGCGCGGCCGGCTCGAAGGCGTGGGACCGACGACCACCGCGGCCCTCGCGGCGAGCGGTGGCATGCGGCCGGGGGCGGTGGAGGCGGCGCTGGCCTCTCTGGAAGGCGAAGGGTTCGTGCTGCGCGGGCGGTTTTCACCGGGCCTGGGAGAGACCGAGTGGTGCGAGCGCCGGCTGCTCGCGCGCATCCATCGCTCGACGCTCGACCGGCTGCGCCGCGAGATCGAGCCGGTGGCGCAGGTCGACTTCGTCCGCTTCCTCCTCTCCTGGCAGCGGGCCGATCCCGACGGGCACGCCGAGGGCGCGGACAGCCTGGCGGCGCTGGTCGCGCAGCTCGAAGGGTTCGAAGCAGCGGCGGCGGCCTGGGAAGGGGAGATCCTGCCGGCGCGGATGAAGGAGTACGATCCGTCCTGGCTCGACGCCCTCTCGCTCGCCGGCCGCTTCGTCTGGGGGCGCGCCCTGGCGCCGGACGTTTCCGCGGCGCGCAAGACCGGTCCGGTGCGCTCGACGCCGATCGCCCTCCTCGGCCGGCAACGCCTGCGCCACTGGCGCGAGGCCGCACCGCCGCCGCCCGCGGATCTCGATCTCTCGGCCGGCGCACGGTCCGTCCACGACTTCCTGCAAGGTCACGGGGCATCTTTCTTCGGCGAGATCGCCGACGGCGCGGGGCTCCTCCACACCCAGGTCGAGATGGCTCTCGCCGAGCTGGTCGCCTGGGGTCTGGTGACGTCGGACAGCTTCACCGGCCTGCGGGCGCTCCTCGTGCCGGCCCACAAGCGGCCGTCGGTCGACCGGTCGGGAACGCGCCGCTCCGCCTCTCCCGCGATCTTCGGCATGGAGAACGCCGGCCGCTGGTCGCTGCTCCGTCCGGCGGGGCCGCCGGTCGCCGGTGACGGTCCATCGTCCGAGGCCGTGGAGACCATCGCCCGCACTCTCCTGCTGCGCTATGGCGTGGTCTTCCGGCGGCTGCTGGAGCGCGAGACGCTGCTCCCCCCCTGGCGCGACGTGCAGGGCGTGTTGCGGCGGCTGGAAGCGCGGGGGGAGATCCGCGGCGGCCGGTTCGTCGACGGCTTCTCGGGCGAGCAGTACGCGCTGCCGGACGCGGTGGGCCGCTTGCGCGCCGTGCGCAAGGAGCCGAAGAAGGGGACGCTGGTCTCGGTGAGCGCCGCCGATCCGCTCAACCTGGTGGGGATCGCGACGCCGGGCGACAAGCTGGCCGCGCTCCCCGGCAACCGTCTCCTCTGGCGCGACGGCGAGCCCATCGCGGTCCTCGAAGGGCGCGAGCCCCGCTTCCTGGTCGACCTCGACCCCGCCACCCGCTGGCAGGCCCGGAACGCCCTCGTCCGCCGGAGCGTGGCGCCGAAGCTCAAGGCCTACCTGGGGCGGTCGGCGTAGGGTTCTCTCGTTGGACCAACCACGCAGCTCGACCTGCCCGGGGTACGTCTTCTTGTAGACTTCGCCGGGATGACTGTGAACCCAACGCCGGCACAAGCTCGAGTGCTCGAGCTCGCTCACCGTCAGGAGATCGAGGAGGAAGAGGCCGCCCGCTTTTTTCGCGAGCTCCGTGAGACTCTGCGCCACCGCGGCTTCAGCGACCAGGGGCGGTCCGCGAGCCTCTTTGAATATCTGGATCGGCGGCGCGAGGGAGTCCGGGAGGGCGACGAACAGAGGGTCGTGGATTCTCTGGTCCGCCAGCTCCTGGGGGTCCTGGGTTATGGGGGCGCGGAAGCCACCTATAACGAGCCCCGGCCGGGTGCAGGAGAGCGCGCCGTCCCCGACTGGACGGTGCGGGCGCCCGAGTACCTGGGGGCGGTGCCGGTCTTCCTCGTGGAAGACAAGTCCACGGCCCTCCGCGACTTTCATCAGATCCGGCGGGGGCGCGAGACCAACGAGGAATCTCCTCTCGACCAGCTCCGCCGTTATGTGCTGAACGGTGCCGTGCACGGACGGATCGGCATGATCTGCAACGGCTGGCGCCTGGAGGCCTGGCAATTCGCCGGAAACGACGGGGATACCCGGCTGCTCGATGTGGACCTCCATGAGCTGGCGCGAGCCGCCGAATCCGAACCCGAGGAGGCGTTCCCGGGCGCCCAGACGCCGGCATTACGAACCCTCTGGGACCGCTTTTCTCACACCGCTTTCTTGCGCGCCCGGGAGCTTCGCAGTTTCTTCCAGGAGCTCCCGCCCCCTCCGGCCGGCTGGTCCGGCAACGTGCTCTCGTATCACGAGCACTTGTGGAAGCACGACGCCATCGACGTCGGCGCCGCGCCGGAGACTCTCGTCAAGGCGCTGCGCGGCCTGATCGAGATCTTCGCCGGCGACGTTCTGCACCAGCTCGCCGAGGCCTTGCGCCGTTTCCGTGCCTGGCAGGATCGGCGCCGGGACATGGAGAAGCGCTCCCGCCTGCCCCGCCTCCTCCAGCCGGTCGCGCTCCGGGAGCCGAGCTTCACCTTGGGCAAGGAGGAGTTCGAGGCGCAGTTCCTGGTCCCGCTCGGGGAGTGGTGCAGGAATCCGCGGCCGGAGGACGTCAAGGAACAGATCGCCGAGTGGATCGAGCTCCTCGAACCTTACGTCCGCACGGCCAACGGCTCCCCCGCTCCGGCGGAACAGATGACTCTGGCGGCTCAGGCCCCCGCGAAGCAGACAGCGGCACGGACGCGCGATGCCGCCGAGGCGAGAAAGCGGGAGATCCTGGGAGCGCTCACCCGGCAGCTCGAGGCTCTCACCCACGAGGCGCTCGACGAGCACTCGGCTCTCCGGCAGCTCGACGACGATCACCGGCCGAGCATCCGGGTCGGAGAGGCGTACCGCGTCTGGCGGCAGAGGGTTTCGTCGAGCATCCTGGTCGGCGAGCCGGAAGAGACGTTGCAACAGGAGTTCGCCCGGCAGACGGCGTACGTCTATGTCATCCGTCTCCTCCTGGTCCGCATCTGCGAGGACAAGGGCCTGTTCCGCCGCAAGCTCTCCGATGGAGGCCTGGTCCTCTGGGAGGACCAGGCAAATCAGTTTCTCGACTATGCATCCGGCCGGTCCTACGACTACCTCACGCGCATGGCCTACGAGTGCGCCCAGAACGTCTACGTCCATTTCTATGGCGCCTCCGAGCTGTTCGACTGGTACCGGATGGACGACAAGATGCTTCTGCGGGCACTCCTCGTCCTCAACGCGTTCGATCTTTCGCGGATCGACACGGACATCATCGGAGCGGTCTACGGCCGGTATCTGAAGGAAGGCAAGCACGAGCAAGGCCGGTATTACACGCCCAAGCCTCTCGTGAAGGCGATGCTCGACTTGGTGGGGTATCAGGGCGAGCCGATCGTCGGCCGCCGGATCGCCGACCTCGCCTGCGGCTCCGGCAGCTTCCTGGTGGAGGCTTGCCGCCGGCTGCTGGAGCAGTACCGGGATCGCGACGGCACCATTCCCAGAGCGAAGCTCGCTCCGGCCCTGGAAGACGTCCAGCGCTCCCTCTGGGGTCTCGAGCTCAACCCCTTCGCCTGTTATCTCGCGGAGACCAACCTGTTGATCCAGGTCCTCGACCTGATCCGGCAGTCGCGGGACCACGGCATCCATCTGGCCGTCGATCGCTTCCGCATCTATTGCACCGATTCTCTCCTCGTCGATCAGGCGATCACACAGGCGACCGGCGCCACGCTATACCTCCTCGGCCAGGACCGCGCGACGGCCGAGCTGCTCAAGGCCAGGGCCTCTTCCTTCGAGGACGGGTTCGACTATCTCGTCGGCAACCCGCCCTACGTGCGCGCGGACGAGGAAGGGACGCCCTTCCAGGCGTACCGCCGACGGCTCGAACGGGAGGAATGGTTCACGACGCGCCACCTCAAGTGGGATCTCTACGTGCCCTTCGTGGAGCAGTACCACCGGCTGCTGAGCGAACGCCCAGAGGCCCGGTGCTGCCTGGTCACGATCGAATCCATTGCCAATGCGCCGTATGCCGAAAAGCTGCGCGAGCTCCTGCTCGGCAAGGCCATCCTGCATGACGTCCTTTTCGCGAAGGGATTGCGCCTCTTCGAGGACGCCGCCTGGCAAGACAACGTGGTCTTCTGCTTTTCCCGTGGGGAACCGGCTGAAGGGCACCCGATCCATCGCTGGACGGCGAGAAAAGAAGCGGACGGCGCGCTACGGCTGCACGCGCTGGACGAGATGGTCCAGCAGGTGACGGCTGCGGACGCCTTCTTGAGCGTCCGGCCGCGGATCGAGCTGAGCCTGAAGGACACCCTGCCTCTGGGTGAGATCTGTTATGTCACCAAGGGAATGGTGCTCCATTCGAATGAGCGATTGAAGGAGCGGGATATCGTTTTCGTGCCACCTTCCTATGATCCGTCGCGCTTCGGTGAGGAGCTCGTGGAGGAGCTCGGCGCGGAGGGTCGAAGAGTCCGCCACAAGAGCTTCGTGCGCGAGGACCTCATCGCGGAGCATCCGGACGAGATCCATGTGCGCCCGTATCTCGACTCCCGGCAGGTGTTGCGCGGCGGCATCGGCCACCTGCGATGGCTCGAGTACGGACCTCACACCCGGTGCCCCGCCCGGGTGAGCCGGCCGACGTTTCCGGAGCTCTACGACCGCCCCAAGATCGTCTTCGGCGCTTTCGTCGGCGTCGCCGTCGACACCGGGGAGATGGACGGCTTCGCGGTGGTGCCCCATACCGTGCGTCTCGCCATTCTCTGGAACCGGCTCTCCGGCATCGAGAACCGTGCGCTCGGAGCCGCCAGAGAACAGATTGCGAGCGCGGAGCAAAGTGCCAGGACCTCAGCGGGCTTTTCGGAATGGTATTTGTGCGCTCTGGCGCTCAGCGAGCCGATCCAGACCTGGATGTACTCCCGCAAACGTTCCATGAAGGACGACGTCTATCCAGAGGACATCAAAGAGATCCCCATCAAGGCTCTCCCACCCCGCAAGCAGGAGCCCTTCATCCGGCTCGAAAAGGAACGCCATCGTCTCTGGCGAGAGCTGATCCAGGAGGAAGAGGAGGGTTTCGAAACCGGTTCCAGGATCCGGATTCCCGTCCACCGCCTGGCCGCCCGGTTCCGCCGCGAGCACCCGGAGATCGACCATCTCGCGCTGTTCCAGATCCCGTGCTCGGTGCTGGAGCTCGCCGAGGCCGCCTACGAACAGGATCTCCGGCGGGCGCGCGCCGCAGGCACCGAGATCGTGATCAAGAGGGAGGTCATCGCCCGTGTGGGCGAGGGCATCACCGCCAAGGAACGGGTCGCGGAGCTCTTCGCCCGCTACTTTCGCGACCTCCCCGGGACCTTCGCCTCCCGACAGGCGGCCGATTCCCTGCCGCGCACCGAGAAAGGGCTTCTGGCGCTCGCCGGCTACCTCGATGCGCAGGAGGAAGGCGTGCGGCGCCGCCGGGCCCGGATCGCGGAAATCCAGGCCGAGATCGACCGGCTGGCGTGGAAGCTCTACCGTCCCGAGGAGTGAGCCCGTAGCTCAGAGCCCCGCCACCAGCTCCCCGAACCGCTCGAGGTCGACATTGCCGCCTGAGAGAACCACCCCCACCCGCCGGCCGGCGGTGTCGGGGATCTTGCCGTGGAGCAGCGCGGCGAAGCCCGCCGCTCCACCGGGCTCGACGATGATCTTCATCCGGGTCGCGGCGAGCGCCATGGCGTGGCGCAGCTCGAGATCGCTGACCGTGAGGACTCCGGCGGTCAGGGCGCGCACGATGTCCAGGGTGCGCTGCGCCACGGCGACGGTCTGCAAGGAATCCGCGATGGTCTTCGGTGGCGGGATGGTCACCACCTCCCCGCGCTCCACCGAGAGCTGCATGTCGTTGCCGGCCTCCGGCTCGACGCCGTAGACGCGGATCTCCGGCAGGAGCGACCGGGCGGCGATCGCGACACCGGAGAGGAGGCCGCCGCCGGCGCACGGGGTGACGATCACGTCGAGGTCCGGCGCATCTTCCAGCAGCTCGAGCGCCAGGGTCCCCTGGCCGGCGATGACCCCGTCGTCGTCGAAGGAGGGGACGACCACCGGCCCTTCCTCCTCGGCGATCCGGCGGGCGATGGCCTCGCGGTCCTCGCCCGCGGCGCGATTGTAGAAGACGACGCGCGCGCCGTAGCCGCGGGTGGCCGCGAGCTTCAAGGCCGGCGCGTCATTGGGCATGACGATCGTGGCCCGGAGACCCAGCTCGCGGGCGGCGAGGGCGATCGCCTGCCCGTGGTTGCCCGACGAGAAGGCGACGACCCCGCGGGCGCGCTCCTCCGGCGTCAGTTGAGTGAGGCGTGAAAACGCTCCGCGTGCCTTGAAAGCACCGGCGCGCTGGAACAGCTCGCACTTGAAAAAGGCGCGGCAGCCGAGCCGCTCATCGATCGCCCGCGAGGTGAGGACCGGAGTCCGGTGCACCCAGGAGGCGATCCGCTCGCGCGCCGCCAGGACGTCGTCGAATTGAACGGTGAGCCGAGGGGTGGTGGTCATGGCGGCTCATGGTAACCCGATCCCCAACAAAACGGGCGCCCCGAAGGGCGCCCGTCACACACACGGAGAACACACGGAGAAACGACGAAAAGCGGCGAGGTCACTCGCGATCGGGCCGGACCAGCAGGCCGGGGCCGCGCTCGAGGCGTTGCAGGACGCTCGCGACGAGCGAGAGGAGCTCCAGGGTGGTGATGTCCTGCTCGGTGGCGTCGGCGAGCATCGCGAGAGCGGCCATGGCCTCGCGCTCCACACCCAGCGAGCGGAAGGTCGCCACCATCTCGGCCACGAGACGGCGCACCTCGGTCTTTTTGCCGAGCCGCAGGCAGACGCCCGCGAGATCGAGGGTGATGATGGCGGCCTGGTAGCCGAGGCCGGCGGCGTCGAGATCGCTGCGCACTTCGCGGAACAGCTCCTCGGCGCGCGGCAGGTCGCCCAGCCCCGCGGCGATCTTGCCCTCGATGCTGCGCAGCTTGACCCACTCGTGGGGACCGGCATAGCGGTTGTAGAGCTGCCGCATCCCGTGGAGCTGGCGGCGCGCCTCTTCGAACTCGCCGAGCTCGACGCGGAAGAGGAGGATGTTGTGGAGCGTGCGGAAGGTGAGGCGCGGGTCGCGGTCGCGGTCGATCGCCGAGAGCCCCTGGGAGAGGATCTGGAGACCCTCCTCCGCATTGCCCGTATAGCCGGTATAGAGGCCCTTCATCACCAGGACGCGGCCGGCGTCGTGAGGCGCACCGAGCCGCCGGTAGAGCGCATGCGCCGTGTCCAGCATCTGGAAGGCCTCGGCGAACCGCCGCTGATCGCAGAAGAGCGAGGCGGAGAGGTCGGCCAGGCGGGCCAGCAGCTGCTCCGAGCCGGTCCCTTCGTCTTGCAGCTCCAGAGCGTGCACCATGGCGGTCTCGGCCTGCGCCAGATCGTCATTGGCCCGCCAGGCATTGGCCAGCTCGGCCCAGGCCCGGGCGCGCAGATCGGCGGTCTCCCGCGCTCCCCGCTCGGCCGTGTCGAGCCGCTCGGCGGCGTCCCGTGCCAGCACCGCCAGCCGCAGCATGTCGGCCGGCTGGTGCCGCAGGTCGCGGCTCTGCTCCAGGAGGGCGGTGCAGAGGCTCCAGGTCCAGAAGCCGGTCTCGACAGGGAGATCGCCGCCGCGCAGCAGGCGCCGGATCTTGGCGCCGACGTCCTCGCGGAGGACCATCCGCTCCTCCCGCCAGAAGAGCGCCTTGGCGTACGCCGCGGAGATCGCCGCGTCATACGCGGCGTCCTCTTCCGGTGTCAGCTCCACCTCGTTCTCGCCGGTCAGGAACATGGCGGAGGCGAGCGGCCCCAGGCTCTCCCGGCAGCTCGCGCATCCGCCCAGCAGGTGGGTCAGAACGCCCTTGCCGTCCCCGCTGGGGAGGAGACCGAAAAGAAAGGCCTCCAAGGTCGCACGGTCAGGATGTTCGGTCATGTGATTCTCCTTCCAGAAAGAAAACAAAGAAACAAAAGATCCTGTCTGAGCCCTCTCCTCGAGCTAATTCCCGTTGCCGGGCGGGGACGACGGAGGCGGCAGGGTCCCTCCGTTGGGGTCGAGCCCCATGCCCTTGTCCATGTTCATCGCGGACCAGATGGCCACCGTCGCTCCGTCCTCGGCGCCGGCTCGGGCGCCCGCGTCCTCCCCGGCCCACAGGCCGGAGAACCAGAGGGCTCCACGATCGAGCCAACCGAGCTCCTCGGCGGCGGCCGGGGAGGCTCCGGCGGCCCCCAGGGTGCCGGCGACCACCAGAGCGGCAAGACCACGGCGAACGATTCGGAGCTCCATACCATTTCTCCTTCGCGCCCACGGCGCGGATCGGGCCTCGACTCCAGACATGAAAGGTTCACCTACAAAGTCCAGGTGCGTCGAGATCCCGAAACCGTGTCACCCTCCGGTGCCCGCGCTGCTCACTCTGTGAGCAACCGGCGCCGCGGAACGCGCAAGCCCTGCGCTTGCCGAGGATACCATGACCGATGGTACCGTTTACATCCCTCCTTTACAGCTTCACTACAGCGTTCTTGCGCCGCAACTGAAGGACCCGGACGTCCGGATCGGCCAGCACGCGCCCGGGCTCGAAGGGGCAGACGATCCGCATCTCCTTCGCCTCGCCGGGACCAAGGACGACCGGCGCCGTCCGGGCGTCGCGATAGCCGGCCAGCGGCTTGCCCTCCTCGGTGAAGCGGTCGCCGGTGGCCGCCGCCACCACGACCGGCATGCGGCCGGTGCCGGTGTTCTTCACCGTCACCACCACCTCCCATCCCGCCCCGCTCTTCGCCTTGCGCGCGCCGCTCAGCTCGTACTGGGGGACGACGACCTCGTGGAACCATTGCTTCACGAAAGCGTCATAGGCCACCGGATCGGGCGCGAACGGCCGCATCGAGGCGGTGAAGTCCTGCAGCACCGGGTGGTCCGGCTTCTCACCCCAGTCGGCGATGAACTTCTGCAGACCGGCCAGGGCGCGGTCCCGCCCCATCAGATCCAGGAGCATCCAGAAGACCCAGCCTCCCTTGTCGTAGGTGACCGTGGTGTCGCCCGAGCGCGAGCCGTCGATCCAGATGAGTGCCTTTTCGGCATCCACCCGCCGCTCGTCGCCATAGCGCTCCTCGATCCGCTTGGCGAACTCCATGCGCGCCCGCGGCCCCTTCACCTGCTCCAGAAGGAGCAACGTCGAAAAGTGGGACATCCCCTCCGACAGGATGTTGCCGCCCGGCCCCTTGCCGGGAGTCAGCAGGTTCCCCCACCACTGGTGGGCGCTCTCGTGGGCGGTGACCACGAAGACCGCGTCGGCCTTGGCGTCGCTCTTGGTCAGGAAGCCGATCCCTTCCGAGAAGGTGATGTTGGTCGGGAACCCCTGGGCATAGGTGGCCAGGTTGGGGAACTCGGAGAGCTTCAGCTCGCGCCACGGGTAGGGATGGAACCATACCGAGTACCAGTGCCGCGCCGCGTCGAGCGCCGTGCTCATCTCGTCGATGTTGTAGGTGTGCTCGGGATGGTAGTAGAGGGCCGTCCCCTTCCCCCGCCGCTCCTGCCAGCGCCCGGCCACCACGTTGAAGAAACGGATCGGCCGGTCGCTCTCCCACACCGACGTCGCGAGCCCCTTCTCCACCTTCCGGGAGGTCCGGGTCCCCACCGAGTTCCAGGTGTACTCGGCCGGACCGGTGATGCGGATGCGGGTCGTATAGGAGCGGTTGAGGCCGAAGGCCGAGTCGGTCTTCCCCTGGTAGAAATCGGGGGGATAGTCGCGCGGCTCGTAGTCGTTCTCGTCCTCCTTGCGCCCGAGCTCCTCGACGTACCCGATCACCGGCGTGAAGCTCGGTGTGAAGCTGGTCAGGACCACACCCGCGGGGAGGATGAACTCACTGGTCCCGCCGCCGTTCCTGGTGACCCCCTCGGGGAAGACGCCGTCGAGCTGGAAGCCGAGCCGCAGGTGGGCGCCCGGCGGGAACGGCCGTGGCGGTGTGAAGACGTAGAGACCGGCCCGGTTGTCCGGCTCGTAGGGCTTGCCGTCGAGCGTCCACTTGACGTTCTTGAAATGAGGGCCGGCGGTCAGGGCGAAGCGGGGCAGCGGAGCGTCGCGGTCGTTGACCAGCTCGTAGGTCCCCTGGTTGCTGAACCAGCGGCGCTCGGGCTCGAAATGCAGGTCGAGATCGACGTGGGAGAGAGCTGGCTGCGGCGCGTCGAGCCAGGTGGCCAGGTTCTTCTTCCAGTAGTCCCGTCCCTTCTTCTCGTAGGCCTTCCCCTGGAAGCCGTCCTCCACGGCGAGCCAGAGCGTGATGCCACAGAGGAGGGGCACCAGGGCGAGGGGTGAGAGCCGCAAGGCCAGGCGGCCGATCTGCCGCGGCGCCAGGCGGTGGAAGGTGACGATCGCGTCGCGCTGGCGGCGCTGGAAGGCGCCCACCGCGATCACCGTGAACAGGACCGCCGCACCCAGGGCCATGAGACGGTTGAGCACCAGGGCGCGGGCGTCGAGCTGGAACCGGCCCATGTCCGACCAGGCGAGCGCCCCCCAGAGCGGCCAGTTGCCGACCCAGTTGACCTCCCCGATGATCAGCTTGTACGAGGTGAAGAACACCACCGCCAGGCCGACGGCATAGGTGGCGTAGCGCTGGCCGGTCACGGCACGGACCGCCAGGATGAACGAGGTCCAGAGGAGGAACGTGGGAGTGAGCAGGAGCCCCCAGACGAGAACGAACGGCCAGAGGTCGAGCCCGACCTTCCCCTGCACCAGGAGGGCGATGGCGCAGCCGATGAACGTGGCGGCCACCATGAAGAGGCCCACCACGCTGTTCGCCAGCGACTTGCCGAAGAGGAGCGAGGCGGTGCGGATCGGCGTGGCATAGAGGATCGACGCACAGCCCGACCCCTGGTCGCGCTCGATCGATTCGACCGTATAGAACATCAGCAGCAGGACGAGCAGGAAGGAGAGAACACCGCTCGTCCCCACCGCGAGCTGGCCCGGGGTCAGCAGCAGGCGCGTGCCGAACGGGCCGAGCTGCACCAGGCTGTCCCCCAGGGCCTCCAGGAGGATCAGGGCGGCGAACAGATACAGCCCCGGCGACGCCAGCAGGTTGCGCAGCTCGGTGCGCGCGATGCGCCAGGTGCCGGCGAAGAACCCGGTGGGAACGATGCGCATGCCCAGGGCGGAGAGGGGGCCCGGGACCGTCTCCTCACGGGCGCCGAGGAGTGGGGCCCCGGCCACCGCGGCCACGCCCTGCGGACCGGCTTGGCGGACCCGCTCCCGCTCGGCGCGGGAGAGCCGGGCGCCGCGCAGGCTCCGGGCGACGTGCAGTTGCGCCATCGCCACCCCGAACAGCCCCAGCGCCGCGAACACCACCCGCGAGATTACGAAGGGGAGGTCGAAACCGATCGGCGTGCTGTTGTAGAAGCGGGCGCCGCGGTCGAGCTTGATCCAGGTCTGGTTCAGCCAGCGGAACCCCGCCGGGTCGAGCCACATGAGCAGACGGTCGATCCACAGAGGGAGCCAGGTGGGCGCCCAGTTCCACAGGAAAAAGCCACAGGCGAGCAGGATGGCGATCGGGAAGAGGAAGACCGCCAGCGGCCGGCGGAACCGCTCGCCGAGCCAGAACGAGACACCGGCGACGAAGAGCAGCATCGGCATCCCGAAAACGAGGGCGGGCCGCAGATAGCTCGCGACGAAGAACGGACCGCGGACCTCCACCGCGTCCGCGTTCGGGATCACGTGGTTGAACAGCACCATGAACAGCAGATGCCCCAGGAGGGCGAGCAGGAAGCCGCTGAAGACGGCCAGGAACTTCCCCCAGACGTATTCGCCGGGGCTGAGCAGCGTGGAATGGAGCAGCTCGCCGACGCGGCTCTCGTCATCCCGCACCACCGTCGTGCCGGCGGCGATCGAGAGGAAAAAGCCGTGCGCCGAGCAGATCAGGATCGTCAGGATGAAGGCGACGCTGAACTCCGAGGTGATCCAGGCCCGCTGCCCGCCGACCGAGGAGTCGCCGGAGGCGATCTGCATGTTGCCCGTCGACATCCCCCAGCTCATCAGGAAGACGAGGAGAAGGAGGAACCAGAAGAGAGGGCGCCTCAGGGTGAACGCCAGCTCGAGGCCATAGACCGAGCGGGCGCGTCCAAAGCCGCTCACTGTGCCGCTCCGGCCACCATTGCCGCGCGTTCCGGCGCCTCTTCCAGGGAAGTGCCCGCCGCGTCCTGCATGAGGAGGAGATAGGCGTCTTCGAGCGTCGCCGGCACCGCCTCGAAACCCTCCGGAGTGGCGCCGGACGGCTCATAGATCCGCACCCGGTGCCGCCCCTCGACCAGCACGGCCTGCGTCACCCGCAGGCGCCGGCGGACCTCCTCCAGCTCCTCGCGCGCCACCCGCCCTTCGAAGATCTTGCCGCGGAGCCGCGACTGCGCTTCGTTCGGCGAGGTCTGGGCCACCAGCCGCCCCTGGCGGATCACCACGAAACGGGGGCAGAGCACGTTCACGTCCTCCACGATGTGGGTCGAGAGAAGGACGATGCGGTCCTCCGCCAGCTCGGTCAGGATGCGGTAGAAGCGGAGCCGCTCCTCGGGATCGAGGCCCGCCGTCGGCTCGTCCACGATGATCAACCGCGGATTGCCGGCGACCGCCTGCGCGATGCCGAGGCGCTGGCGCATGCCGCCCGAATAGGTCTTGACCCGCCGTTTCGCCGCGTAGGTCAGATTCACCCGCTCCAGAAGCTCGGCGACCAGCCGCTTCATCCCCTGCGGCGCTTCCACCCCCTTGAGCTCCAGGAGATGGGTGAGCATCTTCTCGCCGGTCAGATGGGGGTAGAACCCGAAGTCCTGCGGCAGATAGCCGAGGCGCCGCCAGACCGCCTGGGGGTTCGCCAGAATGTCCTCGTCATCCAGGGTCACCCCGCCGGAGGTGGGCTCCATCAAACCGGCCAGGATGCGCATCAAGGTCGTCTTGCCGGCGCCGTTCGGGCCGAGCAGGCCGAACATCCCCGGCGGGACGTCGAGGTTGATCCCCTGGAGGGCGGTGACGGGACCGGGATAGATTTTGACGAGGTTGCGGATCTTCAACATAGGGCTTGGATCCCTTCGGGTGCGGGTGGGAAGAGGGCCGGGCCCCTTGCCCGGTTCCGCAGTTCAATACGCGAGGATGCCACGAAGGTTACACGGCGCGGAATCCCCCGGGCCATCCGCCGGCCCGGCATACCGCCCCTGTCACCGCCCCCGGAAGCTCGGCGCCTCGGCCGCCGGGGTCCTCCAGTGGGCCTTGACGTAGCTCCGGAGCACCGCCGGGGCTCCGAGGTCCACCGTGCCTTTCCGGACCTCGTCCTCCAGATCGAGCCACACCTCCAGCATCTGTTCCCGTGCCAGGGCGCTGCTGCCCTCCTCGTTGACCACGTTGGCCAGCTCGGTGCGCGCCCGCCGGCACACCTCGATCGCCTCCTCCTTCTGCCCCCTGCGGAGATGAAAGCCCAGCAGGTAGACCAGGTCCAGGAAGAAATCCTTCACGAACCCGTGCTCGAGATCGCCCGCGATCACCTCCTCCAGGAGGCTTTCCGCCCTCCCGAACCGCTTCAGGTGCTCGAGGATGCGGGCTTCCGTGAACCTTCGACGGATCTGGATCAGCGGCTCCCGGAATTGCTCATGCAGCCCTTGGATCTCCTTGAGCCGGAACAGCGCCTCCTGCGGCGCACCCAGGTTGACAAGCGCATGCATTCGGATTCCTTCTGTAAAGACCATCAGGCGGGGATTGTTGGGCGGGATCAGCTCGACCGCCTGCTCCACGACGCGCAGGCTCTCGGCAGGATCCGGATCGACCAAAATATAGGCGAGTTGCGCCAGGGTCCTGCTCAAAAGAGGGGTCTCAGCCACCGCCTCGAAAAGCTTGGCGGCACTCCACAGGATACCCTTGGCTTCCTCTCCGTTGCCAAGGTCGTCCTCGAGAGCACCTCTCACCGCGAGCACTTTCCCTTCCGCGACGCCGTTCCGCGTCCCCTTCCTGGCATACTCCAATCCCCTCTCCAGAACCTCGCGGGCCGCATCCCACTTCGCCTGCCGTCGCCGGGCATTCGCCATCTCCGTACAACCTGCGGCGCACAGGTCATTTTTCAACTCAACCGAGTAGCGCTCGCCGGGTAGCTGCACGGCCGCCAGAAACGCGAGATAGAAAATCTCTTCGCTCTCGGCCGGTGCCGCCACCGTATCCCCCTCCTCGAGAAGCACCTGAACGAACGTCGCGGTGTGGAGCGCACGAGAGAGGCGGACCTTGTCCCTCCTCGCCTTGGGGCTCAGCTCCCGCACCTCCATCCAGGCGGCCCGGGCCTCCACCCACTCTTCCAGGCGGGCTCGCTCCATCTTGTACAGATCGACCACCGGTTGCAGTGGTCTCGCGACGGAAAAGGTGCCGGCGGCCTCTCGCGCGGCGATCACGCGGATGGTGCGCAGAAGGCACTTCCGGCAGGCGAACAGGTGCGCCGCGACCGCCTCCGCTTCGGCGGGCGACATCTGGCCGCCAAACGCCCTGCGCAACCCTTCCAAGGTCGCATGCGATTCGTCGAACATTTGAGAGACTCCTTCACGGAACCAAAAACGGCCGTGAATTAGTGAATCGTGGAAAAAGCGTCCCTAGTATAAACAGAAATGGCGGGGACGCAACCTGCGCAACCCCGCCGTCAACGGTCAGACGGCTAACCGAGAGGGTCTGCGCCGCCGCCGCCGTCCGTGTTCGCGGGCGGCGGCGTGGTGAAGCCCCCCAAGGGGTCCCAACCGCCGCCGCCGTCGGGGGTCGAGGTGGAGGATGCGATGAGATAGAGCACCAGCAGAATCAGGCGAAACATGCGTTTCCCTTCAGGGACGGGTGGTCTCGACGAGCCTCATTGCCCGTCGAGAAAAGGTGTCCCTTGGGCCGGAGTCTCCGCCTTCCCTGGAACGGGGGCAAGCTCTTGCCGTGGACGAAAACGTGCTCGAAATTCCTGCCTGACCGCGGAACGGTTGCGTGTGCGCCCTCTGCGCCCGGGTGACCCCGGGTGACGTCGAGGACTGCCACCGCCGGACGCACCCTGCTATTCTGTGGAGCCCCGCCGGGGGGGCCCGCTCGTGCCACCACCGGTCTCCAAGGAGGAGCCATGCAACCTTCAGTCCCCATCTCCGGACGTCCCTACCGCCCCCTGGCCGCGCTGCTCGCCGCCGCCGTCCTCGCCACCGTCTGCCTCCCGGCCCGCGCGGAGACCGCCACCGCGCCCGACCCCACCTGGACCCGGAAGGTCGAGAGCTGGCAGAAGGAGCGCAACGCGAGCCTGATGGAAGAGGACAGTTGGCTCACCCTGGTCGGCCTCTTCTGGCTGCACGAAGGGGAGAACCCCTTCGGCAGCGATCCGGGCAACGTGGTCATCCTGCCGGAAGGAAAAGCCCCGGCCGTGGCCGGCGTGCTCTACCGCGAAGGGGAGAAGGTCCGCGTCCGCGTGGCACCCGGAGCGGCGGTGACCTCCGCGGGCCAGCCGGTCACCGAGCTCGCCCTCGCCTCCGACACCGGCGGTGAGCCCACCGTCCTGGAGCTCGGCACGCTCTCCTTCTACGTCATCCAGCGCGGCGACAAGGTCGGCGTCCGCATCAAGGACAAGGCGAGCCCGGTCCGCCTGGCGTTCCATGGCCTCGACTTCTATCCGATCCGCCCCGAATGGCACATCGACGCCCGTTTCGAGCCCTACGATCCGCCGAAGAAGGTGGCGATCCCCATCGCCAGGCTGTTCGCGACGCTGTTGGTCACGGCCAGCGTCGGGCAGAGTCCGAGCATCTGCACCAGCACGGGGTTCTCCTTCCACAACCCGCGCAGCAGGTTGACCACGTAGGTCAGCGGCATGAAGGCCGAAACCTTCTGAACAGCCGCGGGCAGCAGATCGAGCGGAAAGAAGGCCCCGGAGAGAACCCACATGGGCAGCAGCACCAGATTCATGATGGCGTGGAATCCCTGGGTGGAATCCAGTCGCCAGGCGATGGCCAAGCCCAGGCTCGACAGGCCGAAACCCAGCAGCGCCATCACCGCCGTCGTGGCGCACGCCGCCGCGAACGAGAGGGGCACGCCGGCCACCGGCGCCAGGAGCAGAAAGAAGACCCCTTGCAACAGGGCCAGGGCCGTGCACCCAAGCGCCTGACCGAGCACGATGACTCCCCGACTCACCGGCGCGACCAGGACCCCCTGCAGGAACCCCGCGCGCCGGTCCTCCACCACCGAGATGGTGGCAAAGATGGCGGTGAACAGCAGGACCATGGCGAGGATGCCCGGGTAGGCGTATTCCGCGTATGTGGTCCCCTGCGGGACGCCGGGCGGGTGGAACGAGGCCCGGAACCCCGACCCCACCAGCAGCCAGAACACCAGCGGCTGGACGACCGCGCCGATCACGCGGCTCCG
>Ga0209682_10000311_pt1 | contig 16742 bp, 9 predicted proteins | sample DOMMetBare2Fresh_2_FD_187471 | JGI IMG/M metagenome (GOLD analysis project Ga0209682, IMG submission 187471) | Wetland sediment microbial communities from St. Louis River estuary, USA, under dissolved organic matter induced mercury methylation -... | ecosystem: Environmental > Aquatic >... | reverse complement strand
CGCCATGCTGGCCGAGCTCGCCGCCGACGCGCCGCGCGGCGACCTGCCGCGAGCCTTCGTCGGCGAACAGAACTACTGGACGCTGGTCGGCGTCGATGGCGGTGGCGAGCGCTCCGGACTGATCGGCGAGGACGGCGCCATCGAGGTCGGCCGCGGCGGCTTCAGCGTCGAGCCGTCGGTCACGCTGGCCGACGGCACGCGCGTGACCTGGGCCCAGGCTGCGATCACGCACACCCTGCGCGAGGGCTACCTGCCGATCCCGCGCGTGCAGTGGCAGCACCGCGACTTCACGCTCGAGATCGAGGCCGCGGCCGACGGCCCGCGCGCGGCGCCGAACCTGCTCGCACGCTACGTGCTGCGCAATCGCGGCCCGCGTGCGCAGACCTTCGCGCTGGCGCTGGCGGTGCGCCCCTGGCAGGTCAATCCGCCACAGCAGTTCCTTGCCACGCCAGGCGGCGCCAGCCCGATCCGCATGCTGCGTTTCATCGGCAGCACGCTGACGGTCGACGATCGCCGCACGCTGCGCTTCACGCAGGCGCCCCAACGCGCCGGCGCGCTGCCCATCGACGGCGGCCTGAGCCTGTCCGCGCTGCAGGCCGCGCCAGCCCTGAGTGCGATGGACGACCCGCAAGCCCATGCCTCGGCGACGCTCGATTTCACGCTGACCCTGGCACCAGGCGCGAGCGCCACGCTGGGCTGGACCGCGCCGCTGGGCGCGACACCAGCGGCACCGGCCGCGCTGGACAGCGAGGCCCTGAGCGCCCGCTTCGACGCTGCGGCCGCCCACTGGCGCGAGCGCCTGAACCGCACGACGCTGCGCCTGCCGCGCGCGGCGCAGCCGATCGCCGACACGCTGCGCAGCGCGCTCGCGCACATCCTGATGTCGCGCGACGGCCCGGCGCTGCGCCCGGGCACGCGCGCGTACAACCGCAGCTGGGTGCGCGACGGCGCGATGATGGTCGCCGGCCTGGTGCGCCTGGGCGAGACGGCCGCGGCGCGCGAGTTCACCGACTGGTTCGCCGGCCATGTCTTCGCCTCCGGCAAGGTGCCCTGCTGCGTCGACCAGCGCGGCGCCGATCCGGTGGTCGAGAACGACAGCCATGGCCAGTACCTCTATGCCGTCGCCGAGGTCTGGCGCCACACCCACGATCGTGCCTTCATCGAGCGCCACTGGCCGACCGTGCAGCGCGTGACCGCATGGATGGAAGCGCTGCGCCAGAGCGAGCGTGGCGCGGCCAACCGCACGCCCGAGCGCGCGCACCTGTTCGGCCTGCTGCCGCCGTCGATCAGCCACGAGGGTTACTCGGACAAGCCGGCCTATTCGTACTGGGACGATTTCTGGGCCCTGCGCGGCTTCAAGGATGCGGTCGTCATCGCGCGCGCACTCGGCCACGAATCCCAGGCGCTGGCCTGGGCGACGGCGCGCGACGAGTTTCAGCGCGAGCTGATGCGGTCGATCGCCGCGACGGCGCAGCAACACGGCATCGGGTACATCGCCGGCGCGGCCGACCGCGGTGACTTCGACGCCACCTCGACCACGATGGCGCTGAATCCGGCCCAGGCCGGCGTGCCGCCCGAACTGCTGGCCGCGACCTTCGAACGCTACTGGCAGGAGATGAACGCGCGCAGCCAGGGCCGGCGCGCGTACAAGGACTACACGCCCTACGAACTGCGCACCGTGGGTGCGCTGGCCCGCCTGGGCTGGCCCGAGCGCGCGCACGCGATGCTGGATTTCTTCTTCAAGGACCAGCGTCCGCAGGGCTGGAACCAGTGGGCCGAGGTCGTGCTGCCGGATCCGCGCGAGGTGCGATTCCTCGGTGACATGCCGCACGCCTGGGTCTCGTCGGACTACATCCGGTCGGTGCTCGACCTCTTTGCCTACGAGCGCGAGTTCGATCAGGCGCTCGTCGTCGGCGCCGGCTGGAAGGCCGAGTGGCTGGCGCAGGGGCCCCTGGAACTGCGCGGCCTGTCCACGCCCTGGGGCCTGTTCGACCTGCGGCTCGAGCCCACGGCCAGCGGCTGGACGCTCGAACTGCCGCGCCCGATGAGCGGCCTGCGCGGTGGCGTGCGCCTGGTCTGGCCGCCCGGCCTGGCGCGCCCGCAGGCTTCGCACGGCAGTACCGTGCTCGACTGGGACCGCGGCGGCGAATTGCGGCTGCCCGACGGCCCGGCCACGGTCACGCTGCGGGCCGAGCCGCTGCGCCAACCATGATCAACCGCCGCATCGCCCTGGCGAGCCCCCTGCTGATGACTGCCTGTGCCACCCCGCGCCCCGAACCGCTGCCGGAAGGCCAGCATGCCCGCAGCTTCGACGGCCCCGGACTGACCGAACCGCTGCGCACCTGGCTCCACCTGCCGCGCGGCTATGCCACGTCGGCACGACCGTGGCCGCTGGTCGTCTTCCTCCATGGCTCGGGCGAGCGCGGCGCCGATCTCGACCGCGTCAAGGCCCACGGGCCGCCCAAGCTCGCAGCGCACGGGACCGACTATCCGTTCATCCTGGTCTCGCCGCAGCTCGCCGAAGGCCGCCGCTGGGCTGCGCAGGAACTGCATGCGCTGCTGGCTGCGCTGCAGTCCGTGCTGCATGTGGATGCCACGCGTGTCACGGCCACCGGCCTGAGCCTGGGCGGCCACGGCGTGTGGGAATGGGCCACGGCCTATCCGCAGGACCTCGCCGGCATCGCGCCGGTCTGTGGCTTCGGCGAGCCGGAGGATGTCTGCCGCATGAAGGCCGTGCCGGTGCGTGCCTACCACGGCGCGGCCGACACGGTCGTGCCGCTGGCCGAGCAGCGTGCCTGCGTCGAGGCCCTGCGCGCCTGCGGCGGCACGGCCGATCTCATCGTCTTTCCCGGCGTCGGCCACGACGCCTGGAACCCCGCCTACGACGACCCGAGCCTGGTGCCCTGGCTGATGGCCCGGGTCCGGGACGGCGTCCCGTCCGCGTGACTGCCACTTCCCTGACCCGCATGCAACCGATGAATCGCGCCCGCACCCTGACCAGCCCCGCCGGGCTGTCGATCGAACTGCTCAGCCACGGTGCCATCGGCCGCATCGACGGCGCCGGCGTGACGGTCAACCTCTTCCCCGGCCACGAGGTCGAGGGCGGCCCGGCCAACCTGTGGCTGCGTCGGCATGGCGCCGGCGGCCAGGTCGACATCGTGCCGCTGCTCGGGCCACAGTCGCCGCTGACCGCCGGCGCGACGACGAGCGCGGACGCTGTCGCCCAGGGTCGATGGCAGGGCCTGCAGATCACGTTGCAGCTGCGGCTGGCCGCCGAGGCCTGCGCGTGGTTCTGGCATGTCGGGGTGCGCAACGAGGCTGCGGCCGATGCCACGGTCGACCTGGTGGCGCTGCAGGACATCGCACTCTCCCCTTACGCCACGATCCGTCTCAACGAGCATTACGTCAGCCACTACATCGACCTCATGCCGCTGGAGCATCCGGTCCACGGCACGGTGCTCGCCGCGCGCCAGAACCTGGCCGTCGCGGGCCGGCACCCCTGGGCCGTCATGGGCTCGCTGCGGCGCGCGGTCGCCCATGCCACCGATGCGCTGCAGGTGCAGGGCCTGGGCGTGCGCGCTGGCGCAAGGCCGCAGGGCCTGGTGGCCGGACTGCCGTCGCAGCGCCTGCAGCACGAACATGCGCTGCTCGCCCTGCAGGACGAGCGCGTGTCTCTGCGCCCGGGCGCGCAGGTCGGTCTCGGCATCTTCGTCAGCGTGCAGGCCGACCACGCCGCGGCCACCGGGCCGGACGACCTGGCGCTGGTCGCCAGGACCTGCGCGCTGCCCGAGGCCCGACCCTTGCCCGGGGCGTTCGCGGACGAGGCCGGCGCGCCGGCGGCGCGCTCGCTCTTCGCCGACGCACCCTGGCTGCCGGTGCTGGACCTCGACCCCGATGCGCTCGCGGCGCTGTTCGCCGGCCCGCGCCGGCACGAGGAGGTCGAGCAAGGCAGGCTGCTGTCGTTCTTCCGCGGCGAGCACACCCACGTCGTCCTGCGCGCCAAGGAACTGCGGGTGCAGCGCCCGCACGGCCACATCCTGCGCAGCGGGCAGCACCTCACGCCCGACGAGGCCGCACTGACATCCACGGTCTGGATGGGCGGCGTGTTCCATTCGATGGTCACGCAGGGCCACGTCAGCATCAACCGCGCGCTGTCGACGGCACGCGGCTACCTCGGTCAGTACCGCACGCCGGGCCAGCGGATCTTCGTCGAGGTCGCTGGGCGCTGGCAGCAGCTCGGCACGCCATCGGCCTTCGAGATCGAGCCCGACGCCTGCCGCTGGCTCTACCAGTTCGACGGCGGACTGCTCGAGGTGCGCAGCGTCGCCGAGCACGACCCGCAGGCCATGGCCCTGCGTGTGCGCGTGCTCGCCGGCGCACCGATCAGGCTGCTGGTCACGCACCACCTCGCGCTCGGCGGCGACGACGGCCGCGCGCCGCCGCAGCCGACGCTGGCGCGCACGGGCGATGCCATCTTCATCGGCGTGCCGGCGGGCAGCGAGCTGGCCACACGCTTCCCCGACGGCGGCCTCGTGATCGAACCCGAGGCCGGCACGCGCTTCCTGCAGGTCGGTGGCGACGAGCTGCTGTATGCCGACGGCCGCGGACGCGGCCAGCCCTTCGTCTGCATCGCGACCGCGGCGATCACGGCCTTCGGCCTGCGCCTGCTCGGCCGCCTGGTCGCGGCAGCGCCGCTGCCGGGTGGCGACCTGCCGCTGCCGGCGTGGCAGCTGCCGGCCGCGAGCCCGCTGGCCGCGGCGGCGCAGCGGCTGGCCGACGTGCTGCCCTGGTACCGCCACAACGCGATGGTCCACTACCTGTCGCCACGCGGGCTGGAGCAGTATTCCGGCGGCGGCTGGGGCACGCGCGATGTCTGCCAGGGCCCGTTGGAGATGCTGCTGGCCCTCGGCCGCGCCGCGCCGGTGCGTGACCTGCTGTGCCGTGTCTTCGCGGCCCAGAACGCCGACGGCGACTGGCCGCAATGGTTCATGTTCTTCGAGCGCGAGCGCCAGATCCGCGCCGGCGATTCACACGGCGATATCGTCTTCTGGCCGTTGCTGGGTCTGGCGCAGTACCTGCTGGCCAGCGGCGACACCGCCTTGCTCGACGAGGCCCTGCCGTTCCACGCCGCCGCCGGCGCGCCGGTCGAGGCCGCCAGCGTGTGGCAGCACGTCGAACGCGCGCTGGCGGTCATTGCCGGGCGCCGCATCGCCGGTACCCATCTCGCGGCCTACGGCCATGGCGACTGGAACGATTCGCTGCAACCGGCCGATCCCGCGCTGCGCGAGCGCCTGTGCAGCGCCTGGACCGTCACGCTGCATCACCAGATGCTCGGTACGCTGGCACGCGCGCTGCGGCAGGTCGGCCGGCCCGAGCGCGCCACGGCCCTGCAGGCCGAGGCCGCCGCGGTGCTGGCGGACTTCCAGCGCCTGCTGGTGCACGACGGCGTGGTCACCGGCTATGCCCTGTTTCCGCCCGGCGCGGCGCCGCAGATGCTGCTGCACCCGAGCGACACGCTGACCGGCGTGCATGCCAGCCTGCTGCCGATGATGCATGCCATCCTCGACGACATGCTCACGCCCGAACAGGCGCGCGCGCACCTGGCGTTGATCGACTCGCAGCTGACCGGCCCCGACGGCGCACGCCTGTTCGACCGCCCGCTGCCCTACCGCGGCGGGCCCGAGCGCCTGTTCCAGCGCGCCGAGAGCAGCGCCTTCTTCGGGCGCGAGATCGGTGTCATGTACATGCACGCGCACCTGCGCTACGCGCAGGCGCTGGCCCACGTGGGCGATGCGGCGCGTTTCTTCGACGCACTGGGCAAGGCACACCCGATCGCGCTGCGCGAGTGCGTGCCGACCGCCAGCCTGCGCCAGGCCAACTGCTACTACTCCAGTTCCGACGCCGCCTTTGCCGACCGCTACGAGGCGCAGGCGCACTACGAGCGCATCGCGCAGGGCACGGTCGCGCTCGATGGCGGCTGGCGCATCTACTCCAGCGGCCCGGGGATCGCGATCGCGCTGATCGTCGGTTCGTTCCTGGGCCTGCGGCGCCAGCAGGGCCGGCTGGCGATCGACCCGGTGATCCCGCCGGCGCTCGACGGCCTGCGCGTGCGGATCGACGTCGACGGCCGGACGCTGGAGCTCGAGTACCGGCTCGGCGCGGCCGGATGCGGCCCGTCGGCACTCGAGCTGGACGGTGTGCCACTGGCCTTCGAGCGTGGCGCCAACCCCTACCGCACGGGCGCGGCCGAGGTGTCACTCGACGACCTCGCGCCCCGCCTGGCGGCCGGCGCCCGGACCCTCGTCGTGCGAACCGGCTGAGGTCTTACCCGCCCCTCGAACGCGCTGGTCGTCCATCCAGTAGAATAGCGGGTTGATCACGCAGGGGCTCACCACCCTCATCACCATGGCCAAGGACGACGTCAAGACCACCATCGAAGCCGACGGCCTGCGCTACCGCAGCAAAGCGCCCGGCTCTCCGTTTTCAGCCAATGGCTCCTTCGGGGCCGCCACCATGTCGTGTTTCCTGTGCGGCAAGCACCGCCCCCGTTCGCAGCTGATGTCCAAGAAGCTGCTCGGGCGCTCGCAGTCGGTGTGCTCGCCGTCCTGCAAGGAAGCCGAAACCGCCGCCAAGAGCTGACGCGGCGCGCCGGCCCGGCGCGTCCTCGCTGACGACCTGCCGGTGCGGCCTCAGCGCCGGGCGAGGAAGGTCTTCTCGATGTCGAGCGACGATGCGCGGCCGACCTTCGCGCGGCTCGTCGCCAGCCAGCGATCGGCCGCCTCCACGCCCAGGCGATGCAGCTCGAGCAGGAAGCTGCGGTCGGTATTCATCTTGCTCGATGCCTGCAGGGGCGCCAGCCCCTCGTCGTCGGCCACCATGTGCAGGCGCAGGTTCTTGTAGTGCCTGGGGTCCAGGCGCTGCTGCTTGAGCAGTTCCTGCACGAAGTGGATCGCGCGCATCTCGCCCGCCAGCCCGGCGTTGAAGGTGACCTCGTTGACACGATCGGCGATCTCGGCCGCGGTGTCGGGCACGCCCGGGCGCACCAGCGGATTGATCTTCACCAGCAGCAGGTCGGTCGCCGCGGTCGCGTAGATCAGCGGCCATAGCGCCGGGTTGCCGCTGTAGCCGCCGTCCCAGTACGGCACGCCGTCGATCTCGACCGCCTTGAAGAGCTGCGGCAGGCAGGCCGAGGCGAGAAAGGCATCGAGACTCAGCCGGTCGCCGCTGAAGACCTCGGCCTGGCCGGTGGTCACGGAGGTCGCGATCACGAACAGCTTGATCGGCCCCTTGGCGACGATGGCCGGATCGATGTGGCGCTGCGCCACCTCGCGCAGCGGGTCGAGCCCGAGCGGGTTGAGCTGGTAGGGGCTGAACAGTTTCAGCCACTGGTTGAACATCGCGAAGAACGGGTTGGTCTCCAGGTTGTAGCCCGCCAGCCCCGCCGACGGCGCCGCGGGTACATGGGTGCCGAAGCAGGCTCCGCGCGCGGCGACGTCGAGCCAGAAGGCCTGCAGTGCGTCGCGTGCCCCGCCGGCACCGGCGCGTGCAAAGCCGGTCGCCAGCACGCCGGCATTCAGGGCCCCGGCGCTGGTGCCGCTGATGCCGTCGATCGCGAGCGAGCCCTCCTCCAGCAGGCGGTCGAGCACGCCCCAGGTGAAGGCGCCGTGGGAGCCCCCGCCCTGCAGGGCGAGGTCGATCGGTTGGGGTCTTGTCGTGCGTGCCATGGCCGTGATTGTGCGCGGCGGCGCTGGCCGGGGCCGGGGTCCGGTGATCGTTGGCCAGGACCCGAATGCGCTCGGCGTCGATCAACGACGCGGGCCGTCGGCGGATGCAGCCATCAACCGGTGCAGCGAATCCAGCGTATCGGCCTCGTGCAGCGGCTTGTCGTCGCGCAGGCGCAGCATGCGCGGGAAGCGCACCGCAAGCCCGCTCTTGTGGCGCGGACTCGCGGCGATGCCTTCGAATCCGAGTTCGAACACCAGCGTGGGCCTGACGCTGCGCACGGGACCGAATTTCTCCAGCGTGGTCGCGCGGATCACGCGGTCGACCTGCGCGAATTCGGCGTCGGTCAGCCCCGAATAGGCCTTGGCGAAAGCGACCAGCTGCAGCGCGCCGGGCTGCGCCGGCTCGCGCCGCGCGATCGCGTCGACCACGGCCTGCGCCTCCGCCACATCGACCGGTGCGCGGCTCCACACCGCGAAGGTGTAGTCGGTGTAGACGCTGGCACGGCGGCCATGGCCGGCCTGGGCGTAGATCAGCACGGCGTCGACCGCCAGCGGGTCGATCTTCCACTTCCACCACGTGCCCTCGGCCTTGGTACGGCCGCTGCCATAGGCCGAGGCGCGATGCTTGAGCATGAACCCTTCGACGCCGCGCGCGCGCGACTGCGCGCGCAGCGCAGCCAGGGCCGGCCAGTCCGGTGCGACGACCTCGGGCGACAGCATGAGGCCCTGCCCGGCCAGCAAGGTCTGCAGGGCTTGGCGGCGATCGTGCTGCGACATGGCGCGCCGATCGAGGCCTCCATGCTCCAGCAGGTCGTAGGCGATGAAGCGCACGGGCGCATCGGCCAGCACCTTCTTCGTCAGCGTCTTGCGCGCGATGCGCTGCTGCAGCAGGTTGAACGGCGCCGGCGCCGCCGCGCCGGGCAGCCAGGCGAGCAGCTCGCCGTCGAGCACCGTGCCGTCGGGCAGCGACTGCGCCGCGGCGACGGTTTCGGGGAAGCGCTCGGTCACCAGTTCCTCGCCGCGCGACCAGATCCATACCTGGCCGGCGCGCTTGACCAGCTGGGCACGGACGCCGTCGTACTTCCATTCCACCAGCCAGTCGGTCGGTGGCCCGAGTCGCTCGACCGGGCGGTCGAGCGCATGGGCGAGAAAGAAGGGATAGGGCTGCCCCGCCTCCAGCGCCGGCTGGGCCGTGCGCGCGACCAGGGCCGCGAAGCGCGCCGCGCTCGGCGTCGAACGGGCATCGGTCCAGCCCATCATGCGCTGTGCGACCTGCTTCGCGTCGAGCCCCGCATGCTCGGCCAGCGCGCGCTGCACCAGCAGCTTGCTGACACCGACACGAAAACCGCCGCCGATCAGCTTGACGAGCAGGAAGCGCCCGTCGGCATCGAGTTCGTCCCAGGCTGCGCGCAGACGCAGGGCCTGCTCCGCGGGTGCCAGACCGCGCAGCGGCAGCAGCCGCTGCTCGACCCAGTGCGCCAGGCCGGCGTCGCTGCGCTGGCGCGGCGGCGGCAGCACCTGGGCGATGGTCTCCGCCAGGTCGCCCACGGCCTGATAGCACTCCTCGAACAGCCAGTCGTCGATGCCCGCCATCTGGCAGGCGGTGGCGCGCATCAGCGCCGTCGGCACCACCTGGCGCGGCTTGCCGCCGGCCAGGAACCACACCGCCCAGGCCGCATCGTCGGGTGGCGCCGCGGCGAGGTAGCGCCGCAGCGCCGCCACCTTGTCGCCGGTGGCGGTGCTCGCGTCGAGATCCTCGTACAGCGTGGCGAAGCGGCGCATCCCGCCATCATGCCCGCCGCCGCACCGCCTTCTCGATCTCGACCGCGACGAAGACCAGTGCGGCCAGCGCAACACACAGCGCGAGTTCGGCCGCCGACAGCGCCTGCGTGTGGAAGACCGGCTGCAGCCAGGGCACGTAGATCGTCGCCAGTTGCAGCGCCAGCGTCAGCACCACCGCCGCCAGCAGCGGCAGGTTGCTCGACAGGCCCTGGGTGAACAGCGAGTCGCGCTCGGAGCGGATCGCCATGACGTGCGCCATCTGCGCCAGCGTCAGCACCGTGAAGACCATCGTCTGCCAGTGCCCGTTGCCGCCGCCCAGTGCCCAGGCCTGCACGCCCAGGCACAGGGCGCCGATCAGCAACCCGACGAACAGTGCGTGCTGCCACAGCCCGTGGGCGAAGATGCTTTCCTGCGGCGGCCGCGGCGGGCGCTGCATGACCTTCGCCTCGGCCGGCTCGGCCGCGAGCGCCAGGCCCGGCAACCCGTCGGTGACGAGATTGACCCAGAGGATGTGGATCGGCAGCAGTGGAACCGGCAGCCCGAACAGCGGGGCCAGGAGCAGGACCCAGATCTCGCCCGAATTGCCGGTCAACGCATAACGGACGAACTTGCGGATGTTGTCGAAGATGCGCCGGCCCTCGCGCACCGCGCCGACGATGGTGGCGAAGTTGTCGTCCAGCAGCACCAGGCTGGAGGCCTCGCGCGCGACGTCGGTCCCGCCCTGCCCCATCGCCACGCCGATGTCGGCCGCCTTCAGCGCCGGCGCGTCGTTGACGCCGTCGCCGGTCATCGCGACGAAGTCGCCGCGTGCCTGCAGCGCCTGCACGATGCGGATCTTCTGCGCCGGGTCCATGCGCGCATAGACCTGCACGGTGCGCGCCGCAAGCTCGAGTTGCGGGTCGTCCAGGCGCGCCAGTTCGGCGCCGGTGAGCACCGGCGCATCGTCGAGCTCGACGATGCCGAGCGCGCGCGCGATCGCGCGCGCGGTGGCCGGGTGGTCGCCGGTGATCATCACCGGCCGGATGCCGGCGCTGCGGCATTCGGCCACCGCCGCGCGCGCCTCGGGCCGCGGCGGGTCGATCAGGCCGACCAGGCCGATCAGTTCGAGATCGCGCTCGAAGCGGTCGGCCTCGATCGCGACGACATCCTCGTGGCCGTCGCGCTGCGCGACCGCCAGCACGCGCAGGCCCTGCGCTGCCCATTGCTGGGCGAGCTGCAGCGCCGCCTCGACGTCTGCCCCGGCGCATCGAGCCAACAAGGATTCGGGTGCGCCCTTGACGTAGGCGCGCCATCCCGCTTGCGGCCCGTCGGCGGCCGCATGGAGGGTGCTCATGCGCTTGCGCTCGGCGTCGAAGGGCCATTCATGCAGGCGCGGGCGCGCAGCCTGCAACGCCTCGACGTCCAGGCCGGCGCCGGCGGCCGCCACGAGCAGCGCGGTTTCGGTCGGATCGCCGACCCAGCCCGTGCGGCCCGCCACCGCGTCGTTGCACAGCACGAGTGCGGTCCACAGGTCGGCTTCGGGTGCAGCGAATGCCCGGTGCTGCTGCACGTGCATGCGATTGAGCGTGAGCGTGCCGGTCTTGTCGGAGCAGATCACGGTCACCGAGCCGAGTGTCTCGACCGAAGGCAGCCGGCGCACCAGCGCGTTGACCTTCACGAGCCGGCGCGCACCGAGCGCGAGCAGCACCGTCACCACCGCCGGCAGCGCCTCGGGAATCGCCGCGACCGCGAGGCTGATCGCGGTGAGCGCCATCAGCAGCACCGGCTCGCCCCGCAGCACGCCGACGGCGAAGATCACCGCGCAGATCGCCAGCACCGCGACCGACAGCCGCTTGCCGAAGGCGGCCAGGCGCTGTTGCAGCGGCGTGGCCTTGTCCGGCGCCCCCTGGAGCAGCGCCGCCACCTGGCCGAGCTGCGTCTGCATGCCCGTGGCCACCACCAGGCCTGCAGCGCGGCCGTGCGTGACCAGCGTACCCTTGAACGCCATGTTGGTCCGGTCGCCCAGCGGCAGATCGGCCGCGCCGTCGCCGCCGAGGTGCTCCGGGTGTTTCTCGACCGTGACCGATTCGCCGGTCAGGGCCGATTCGTCGACCCGCAGCTGCGCCACGTCGTGCAGACGCAGGTCGGCCGGCACCAGGTTGCCGGCTTCGAGCAGGACCACGTCGCCCGGCACCAGGTGGTCGGTCTGGACCACCTGGATCTGGCCCCGCTCGCGCCGGACGGTCGCGCGCGGCGCCGCCATCTGCTGCAGTGCCTGCAGCGCCTGATCGGCGCGCCATTCCTGCCAGAAGCCGATCGCCGCATTGAGCGCGACGATGACGAGGATCACCACCGTGTCGGTGAGGTCGCCGATCAGCCCCGACAGCAACGCCGCCGCCAGCAGCACCAGGATCATGAAATCGCGGAACTGGTCCAGCAGGCGCGACCACACGGAGCGCGGCGCGGCTTCGGGCAGCCGGTTTGGCCCGTGCTCGCGCTGGCGCGACTCGATCTCGTCGCGCGGCAGGCCCTGGGCCGGCTCGACGCCCAGTTCACGCGCCACCGCCTCGGCGGCGCGCGTGTGAGCCTCAGCGATCGGCCGCGTCGTCAGGAGCCTCACCTTCCGTCGCGTCGGCCAGGCGCACCAGGGTCACCGGCATCGGTGCATGCGCGGCCAATGCCAGCGCGACCCTCCCCAGGCCCGTGGCGCCGGCATCGCCGACGCCGCGTGCACCGGCGAAGATGGCCGCGCAGCCATAGTTCTCGGCCAGTTCGATGATCATGTTGGCCGGGTCGCCACCCGCGACCTCGCACTCGTTGTCGACGCCCGCGGCGTCGCACAGCGCCTCGGCCGGCGCCAGCACGTCGGCACCGGCAGCCGCACGCAAGGCCTTGAGCTGGTCGGCATCGTGCGAGACCGCCATCTCATAGAGCGACGCCGGCTCCTGCACGTTGACGAGCACGAACGTGGCCTTCAAGCCGTCGGCCACCAGGTCGAGCGCATGTCGCACGGCTCCGAGTGCAGCCGCCGAGCCGTCGATCGCGAGCAGGATCTTCCTCATCGTCATTCCTCTTCGTGGTTCAACCGGGCCGTGCGCACCTGCTGACCGAGCATCTCGGGCGTCACCAGCGTCACGCCGCGCTCGGTGACGTGGAAACCACGCGCGCGGTCGGACGCGGCATCGAGCCCGACTTCGAAGCGCTCGGGCAGGCGACAGTATTTGTCGATGATGGCACGCCGCACCGTGGCATAGCGACCGACCGACACGTTGGGCAGGACGACCGAGTCTTCGACCAGCGCGCCGTCGTCGACCCGGACCTTGGAGAACAGGACCGAGCGGCGCACGGTCGCACCGCTGACGATGCAGCCGCTGGAGACCAGCGAGTCGACGGCGATGCCGCGCCGCCCGACGTCGTCGAAGACGAACTTGGCCGGCGCGAGCTGCGGCTGCAGACTCAGGATCGGCCAGTCGTCATCGTAGAGGTTGAGATCGGGCACGACCTTGGTCAGGTCGAGGTTGGCTTCCCAGAAGGCGTCGAGCGTACCGACGTCGCGCCAGTACGGGTGCCCGCCGACCATGTTGACGCAGCTGCGCACGAAGCGGTGCGCGTGCATCGGCTGGTGGCCGATCAGTCCGGGCAGGATGTCCTTGCCGAAATCGTGCGACGAGTTCGGGTCGGCGGCGTCGCGCTCCAGCACCTCGGCCAGGAACGCGGTATCGAAGACATAGATCCCCATGCTCACCAGCGCATGCGTCGGGCGGCCCGGGGCCGGCGTCGGCCGGCGTGGCTTCTCGGTGAATCCGACCACCCGATCGGCGCCGTCGACGACCATCACGCCGAGTTCGCTCGCCTGCTCGAGCGGCACCTCGATGCAGGCCACCGACAGCCGCACGCCGCTGGCGACATGCTCTTTCAGCATCACGCCATAGTCCATCTTGTAGACATGGTCGCCGCCGAGTACCAGCACATGGTCGGGCCGGTTCTCCAGCACGACGTCGATGTTCTGCCACACCGCGTTGGCGGTGCCGCTGTACCAGCTTGCGCCGTGCTGCTGCTGCGCCGGAATGATGTCGACATACTCGCCCAGCGTCGTCGCCATGAAGCCCCAGCCGCGCTCGATGTGGCGGATCAGGCTCTGCGCCTTGTACTGGGTCAGCACGCCGATGCGTCGGATGCCCGAGTTGACGCAGTTGCTGAGCGCAAAGTCGATGATCTTCAGCTTGCCGGCAAACGGCACCGCCGGCTTGGCGCGCCAGTCGGTGAGCTGGTGCAGGCGACTGCCGCGACCGCCCGCGAGCACGATCGCATAGGCATGTTGCGTCAGGTGGTGTAGGTGCGGGTGGCGCGGATCTTGCTGCATCGGTTTGTCTCTCCCTTTCTGGACCTGCACAAAAACAGACTAGGCCTGTCGTCGGCGCCGGTGTTGTTCGAGATCAAGGGTGGCGCCGATGGGTTGCCCGGCTCCAAAGGTCCGTCGAACCCGAGCGGTCGACCGCGTGCGCAGGCATCATCGACAAGGTGAAATCATGAAAACGATTCGCTGATCCATGAGCATCCGTCACCTCGATTCCCTGTTCGATCCTGCCTCGGTGGCCGTCATCGGCGCGAGCGAACGCCCGGCCCGCGTGGGCAGCACCGTCTGGCGCAACCTGCGCGCGGGCGGATTCCCCGGCCCTTGCTGGCCCGTCAACCCCAAGTACACGCTGCTCGACCGCGAACGCGTGTATCCGGATGTACAGAGCCTGCCGCAGGCACCCGAACTGGCGGTGATCTGCACGCCGCCGGCCACCGTGCCAGGCCTGATCGAGGCGCTCGGCGCACGCGGCACGCGCGCCGCCATCGTGCTGACCGCGGGCCTGGACAAGGCGACCAAGCAGGCCATGCTGGACGCTGCCCGCAAGCACCTGGTGCGCATCCTCGGCCCCAACTGCCTGGGCCTGTTGTCGCCACATGCCAAGCTCAATGCGAGCTTCGCGCACATCGATGCCAAGCGCGACGGCCTGGCCTTCGTATCGCAGTCGGGCGCGCTCGTGACCGCGATGCTCGACTGGGCCCAGGGCCGTGGCATCGGCTTCTCGCACTTCGTCTCGCTCGGCGAGCACGCCGACGTCGATTTCGGCGACATGCTCGACTGGCTGGCCAGCGATTCGCGCACCAAGTCGATCCTGCTCTACATCGAGTCGATCGAAGCCCCGCGCAAGTTCATGTCGGCGGCCCGTGCCGCCGCGCGCAACAAGCCGGTGCTGGTCGTCAAGTCGGGCCGCTCGATCGCCGGCCAGGCCGCCGCAGCCTCGCACACCGGCGCGCTCGCCGGCTCCGACCTCGTCTACGACGCCGCGATCCGTCGCGCCGGCATGCTGCGTGTCAATACGCTGCAGGACCTGTTCGTCGCCGCCGAGACGCTGGCGCATTTCAAGGGGCTGCCGAAGGCGGCCGACACCGCGGCGCTCGATCGGCTGACGCTCATCACCAACGGCGGCGGCGCCGGCGTGATGGCGGCCGATGCGGCCGCCTATGCCGGTGTCGACCTGGCCGGCATGAGCGACGAGATGCGCGCCATGCTCGATACCGGCCTGCCCGACAACTGGAGCCATGCCAACCCGGTGGACATCATCGGCGATGCACCGGTCGACCGCTATGTTCACACGCTGACCACGCTGCTGGCGAAGCCCGAGAGCGGCACCCTCCTGTTCATGCATGCGCCCACCGCCATCGTGCCCAGCCAGGAGATCGCCAAGGCGTTGGTGCCGGTGGCCAAGGCGGCGCCGGGCCGGCTGCTGAGTTGCTGGCTCGGCGACCCGGCCGTCGCCGAGGCCCGCACCCTCTTCCGCGACGCCGGCATCCCGACCTACCGCACGCCGGAAGCGGCGGTGCGTGCCTTCCAGCTGCTGGTGACCTACCGCCGCAACCAGGAATTGCTGATCGAGAGCCCGCCGGCACGGCCGGCGCGGGAAGCCGACATGGGCGCCGTGCGCATGATCGTCGACGCCGTGCTCGCCGACGGCCGCGAGTTGCTGACCGAGCCCGAAGCCAAGGAGGTCATGGCCGCCTGCGGCGTGCCGGTGGTGGGCACCCGCGTGGCCGGGCCGAGTGCGCAGGAGGCTGCAGCCGCGGCGGAAGGCGTGGGTTTTCCGGTCGCCATCAAGATCCTGTCGCCGCAGATCTCGCACAAGAGCGACGTCGGCGGGGTCGCGCTCGACCTCGAGGACGCGGCCGCGGTGCGCGACGCCGCAGCGACGATGCTGCGCCGCGTGGCCCACCTGCGCCCGGACGCCACGGTCGACGGTTTCACGGTGCAGGCGATGGTGCGGCGGTCCAATGCGCTCGAATTGATCGTCGGCGCCAGCATCGACCCGCTGTGGGGGCCGGTGGTCCTGTTCGGCCAGGGCGGCACCTCGGTCGAGGTCGTCGCCGACCGCGCGATCGCGCTGCCACCGCTGAACGAACCGCTCGCCCGTGCCCTGGTCCAGCGCACGCGTGTTGCCCGCCTGCTCGCCGGCTGGCGCGATGTGCCGCCGGCCGACATGCTGGCCATCACCAGCGTGCTGACCGCGATCTCGCAGCTGCTCGCCGACGAACCGCGCATCGCCGAGATCGACATCAACCCGCTGCTGGCCGACGCCAAGGGCGTGATCGCGCTCGATGCGCGGGTGCGCGTGAGTGCTGCCGCGCCCGGCGGGGCGGGCCACTTCGCGATCCGGCCCTACCCGAGCGAACTGGTCGAGACCATCGACTGGCAAGGGCGCGAACTGACGCTGCGGCCGATCCGCCCCGAAGACGAGCCCCAGCACCTGGCCTTTCTCGCGCAGCTCGATCCGGTGGACATCCGCATGCGCGTCTTCTACAGCCGCCGCAGCATCGAGCACAGCGAGCTCGCGCGCCTGACGCAGGTCGACTACGAGCGCGAGATGGCCTTCATCGCGACGGCGCGCCTCGAGGGCGGCGGCGAAGAGACGCTGGCGGTCGTGCGGTCGGTCACCGACCCCGACAACCACGACGCCGAGTTCGGCATCGTGGTGCGCTCGGACCTCAAGGGCGGTGGACTCGGCGAGCTGATGATGCGCAAGCTGATCGCGCACCTGAAGACCCGCGGCACGCAGCGCCTCGTCGCGACCGTGCTGCGCGAGAACGCGCGCATGCTCGAACTCGCGCACGAGCTCGACTTCCATTACGACCCGGTGCAGCCGGATCCGGAGACACGCGCGATCTTTCTCGACCTCGTCTGAGCAGCGGCAGCCCGGCGGCCACCAGCAC
>Ga0209682_10000310_pt1 | contig 16756 bp, 12 predicted proteins | sample DOMMetBare2Fresh_2_FD_187471 | JGI IMG/M metagenome (GOLD analysis project Ga0209682, IMG submission 187471) | Wetland sediment microbial communities from St. Louis River estuary, USA, under dissolved organic matter induced mercury methylation -... | ecosystem: Environmental > Aquatic >... | reverse complement strand
CCAGGTTGTCGGAGGGATCCAGCGACACGGTGACGTTGGTTTCCGAGGAACTGATCAGGTCGACCGACAGGCCGCGCTGGCGCAGCATCATCATGCCGAGCTCGCCCGTGACCGCGTAGTCCTCCACGAGCAGGACACGCTCGCCGGCAAATTCGATCCCGCGCGCGGCGGTCGACGCACGCGCAGGCGCGGCACGGCGATGGTGCGAGAGCACGGTCGTGATCGCATCGTGCAGGTCGGACTGGCGCACCGGCTTGTCCAGCCAGATATCGACCCGCAGGCCCACCATGCGCGCCGGGTCCTGCACCGACGAGCTCAGCATGATCAGCGGCATGGCGGCCAGCGTCGGATCGGCCCGTATCCGGGCCACCAGCTCGTAGCCGTCCATGCCGGGCATGTTCAGGTCCAGCAACGCCAGCTCGTAGGGCCGCCCGGCAATGGCCGCGTCGTGCAGCTTGGCGAGGGCCTCGTCGCCGCTGGCCGCGCTGCTCGACTGCCCGCCCCAGGCCGTCAGGTAGCGGTGCAGGATGATGCGGTTGGTCGGGTTGTCGTCGACCACCAGCACCGAGCTGCCAACGAGATCGGCCGGCTGCAGCGCGCGGCCGGCGGCCGCCGGCACCAACGCAGGGACGGTGAACCAGAAGGTCGACCCGGCACCCTCGCGGCTTTCGAAACCGATCTGACCGTCCATCAGGCCCACGAGCCGGCGCGCGATGCTCAGGCCCAGACCGCTGCCGCCGAAACGCCGGCTCGTGCTGCTGTCGGCCTGCGTGAACGGTTCGAACAACAGTGCCTGCTTGTCCGGGGCCACCCCGACGCCGGTGTCGCGCACCTCGAAGCGCAGGGTCGCACCCGACCCCGGATCCTCGGCCAGCAGCACGGTGACGACGACCTCGCCCTTGTCGGTGAACTTGACCGCGTTGCCCACCAGGTTGACGAGGATCTGGCGCAGGCGGATCGGGTCGCCACGCACGACCAGCGGCACTTCCGGTGCGATGTAGCAGGCCATCTCGACGCCCTTGGCGTGCGCACGATGGCCCAGCATGGTGGTGACATCCTCCACCGTGCCGCGCAGGTCGAACTCGATCGACTCGATGTGCAGCTTGCCGGCCTCCAGGCGCGAGAAGTCGAGGATCTCGTCGATCACGCCCAGCAGCATGCCGGCCGAAGTGGCCGCGGTGTCCAGGTGGCGCCGTTGCTGCGCCGTCAGCGCCGTCTCGCGCAGCATCTCGATCGAGCCCAGCATGCCGTGCATCGGCGTGCGGATCTCGTGGCTCATATTGGCCAGGAAGTCGGATTTCGCCGTGGCGGCCTCCTCGGCTGCGTCCTTGGCCTTGCGCAGCTCGATCTCGCCCAGCTTGCGCTGCGTGATGTCGTGCAGCACGCCGATGAATCGTCGCTGTCCCGGCTGCGGCAACTCGGCGATGCGCAGGGCCACCCACAGCAGGCTGCCGTCCTTGCGCCGGGCCTCGAATTCGCGCTCCTGCCCCAACACCTGGGACTCGCCGGTGCGCAGGTAGCGTTCGAGGTAGGCGTCGTGCTGCGCGGCGTGCGGTGCGGGCACGATCATCGACACGTTGTGGCCGATCACGTCGGCGGCGGCGTGGCCGAACATCGTCTCGGCGCCGGCATTGAAGCTCTCGACGATGCCGTGCTCGTCGATCACCACGATGCCGTCGTGCGTCGTGTCCAGCACCTGGCTGAGGTGCGCCTCGCGGCGCGCCAGCTCGGTCTGCGCCCGCACGCGCTCGGTCACGTCGGCCTGCAGGGCGACGAAGTGGGTGATGGTGCCCGCCTTGTCGCGGATCGGCGAGATGCTCAAGTCGTTCCAGAACGGCGTGCCGTCCTTGCGCCGGTTGAGCACCAGCTCCCGGATCTCGCGGCCCTCGGCCAGGCCCTGGCGGATCCGATCGAGAGCGGCACGGTCGATGTCAGGCCCCTGCAGGAAGCGGCAGTTCCTGCCGAGGGCCTCTTCGCGCGAGTACCCGGTGATGCGTTCGAACGCCGGATTGACATCGACCACCGGCAGGTCGGGCAGTCTCGCGTCGGCGATCACGGTGCCCACGGCCGTGGTGTCGATGATGCGCCCGCGCAGGCGAAGCTCCTGCTCCTGCGCCGCCAGGTCGGCGTAGCTGTCGGCCAGGCTCTGCGACATGCGGTTGAAGGCCTGGGCCGTCTGACCCAGCTCGTCGTGGCCGCGCACGGGGATCTGCAAGCCGAGTTTGCCGCTGGCGAGCTGGCGCGCGCCCTCGGTCAGGTCACCGAGCTGACGCGTCAGGTACGCCCCCAGCAGCCACGAGAACAGGCCGACGAGCAACATCTCGAGCAACGCCAGCGCGATGCCGAACCGGCGCGCTTCGGCCAGGCGCTTGACGAGATCGGCCGCCGTGACACCGACCTCGATGCGGCCGAAGGTCGTGCCCGACTCCGCGATCGTGGCGGTCGCGTCGAAGACACCGTCGTCGAGTGCGTCGATCGTCGTCGGTGACGGGCGCGGGGCACGCGCCAGCACCTTGGCGTCGCCGGCCTCGACCAGCGTGCGGCCCTGTGCGTCGCGCACCCGGGCATAGGTCACGCCCGGATAGTTCAGCATCTCCTTCGTGAGTGCCTTCAGCACCGCGAGGTCGCTGCTGATGAGCGCGTCGCGCGCCGCCACGGCATAAGCGCGCGACGTCGCCTCGATGCGCTGGCGGAACTCGGTCTCCGCGCTCGAGGTCATGAATCCCAGGCCGCTCCACAGCAGCAGGCTGAGCAGGACCAGCTCGATCAGGGCGACGCCCAGGATCGTCTTGAGGCGGAACGACATGGCGGCGGGTCAGGCCTTGAGCAGCGCGGCCAGGGTCTTGATGCCGAGCGCCCGCACATCGTCCCATTCGCTGTCGCGCGCGGCCTCGATGCCATTGAACCCCACGCCCTGCAACGCCGCCTTGCCGACGGCCTCGGTCTCGGCCTGGATCATCGCCGTCAGCAGCGCGGCCACGGCATCGGGCGCGACGCGGGGATGGGCGGCAATCGCATGCGGCGTGTATTCCTTGGTCGACCACATCACGCGCAGCTCCTTGCGCACGTCGGCCTCCATCGCCTGCAGCGTGCGCGGGATACCGCCCCCTGCGGGATGGATGCCGCGGGCGACATTGAGATAGACCGATTCGTGCGAGCCGACGAATTGGGCGGTCACCGGGATGCCCTGGCGCTCCAGTTCGGCACGCACGAGCACCGTGGCGGCAAACGACGCCGGCGCCGGGAAAGCGATCTCGCGCCGCGCCAGGTCACCGAGCTGCTTCAGCGGCGAATCCTTCTGCACCACGATCAGGCCGCGCAGGCGGCGCCCCTTCTCGTGCGCAAACGCCCGGTAGCCGGGCTTCTGGCTGAAGACGGTGTAGTGGTAGGGGTTCATGTAGGCGAAGTCGTACTCGCCGGCGGCCAGGCGCCTCTCGAACGTCGGAATGTCGGCCGCGGTCGCGAAGCGCAGCCCGAAGCCGGCACGAGCACCCAGGACGTTGAACAGCGGAATCCAGGCGCGCGCCAGCTCGCTGGCCGACTGCTGGGGCACGACGCCGAAGGTGTAGGTCCGGCTCTCGGCCGCACGCGGCACCCCGGCGCCCATGCTCAACACGGCACCGGCAGCCTGGATCAGGGATCGACGTCGCATCTCACTCGCCAGTTCGAACGGAGGGCGGATTGTTGCAGCCAGTAGCCGACTCTTGGGCGCACCGGGCCGACAAGCGAACGCGGATCGATGGACATGCCACGGTCTGGCGAGGCAGCGAAGGCGCCGCACCACGTGCCGCCCCGGTCTCGCGGCCGGTCCGCCGGCTGACCCCGGGCGAGGGGCCGCACGCCTCAATCGTGCATAAAGTCGCGTCCGTCACGTTCTGCAATCGAAGAAACCTCGGCAACCAGCTTCAGGGCCCCGGTCACGACCGCGATACGCCAGACTGGCCCGCATGGACTCGGGCATGGTCATCCAGTGGGCAGCGGCGGCGGCGATGGTGATCGCCGGCACGCAGGCGCTGGCGGCCCCGCAGGTGGACCCGGGCGAGACTCAGCGCAACGGCGGACTGTCCAGACACCTGTGGTCGCCGGAGCTCGGCCGCCAGGACATGATGGGCGTGCGCTTCTCCGCCGGCCTGGCCCTCGGTCTGAACGGTAGCGTCCAGGCGCAGCTGCGGCGCAACGTGACCCCCGCCCTCTCGCTCGACATGGGTCCGGACTCGCGGCTCTCGCTGCTGCCCGGGGGCCGCCGCGGCGCCATGCTCGTGCTGCACTCGACGCGCTGAGCGCGCAGCCGTGTCAGCGCACGGCCGGCTGCAGCAGCCGGATCGTGCCGGCGTCGGCATCGATCTCGGCCGGCAACCCGACCGGCAAGGTGAACTTCCTGCGGATGTGGCCGAACGAGGCGCCCGCATAGACCGGCACGTCCAGCGGCTTGAAGTAGTCGTCGAAGACCTCGTCCAGGGTCAGCGTGCCGAAATTGCCGTCGCCGGGTTCGCACTTGGTGAAGGCACCGAGCACGACACCGGCCAGGCGGTCGAGCGCGCCGGCGAGCTTGAGGGTCGACAGCATGCGGTCGACGCGGTAGATGTACTCGTTGACCTCTTCGAGGAACAGGATCGCGCCGTCGAAGTGCGGCCAGTAGGCCGAGCCGGCCATCGCGCTGAGCACGGCGAGGTTGCCGCCGAGCAGCGGCCCGCTCGCGCGGCCGCCGCGCAGCGTGCTGATGCGGCCCTCCCTGGGCACGAGCGCATCGCCGCTGGGCGGCGGGTTGCGCATCAGCACCGCCTCGGCATTCATCACGGTGGCGCGGAATTGCTGGACGCTGAACTCGTTCCACTCGCTCACGCCCACCGGCGCATGGAAGGTCACGAGCCCGGTCTTCGCGTGCACGGCATTGATCAGCGCGGTGAGATCGGAGAAGCCGCCGAGGAACTTCGGGTTGCGGCGCGCGCTGTCGTAGTCGATCAGCGGCAGGATGCGCCCGCCGCCCGAGCCGCCGGTCACGGCCAGGAGGCCATGCACGCCGGGGTCGGCGAACATCGCATTGACGTCGGCGGCGCGCTGCGCGTCGGTGCCGGCGAAGTGGCCGTAGCGTGCTCGCAGGTGGGCGCCTTCCTTGACCTTGAAGCCGAGCGCGTGCAGTGTCTCGTGCACGATCTCGTAAGGGCCGCGCTCGTAGACCGCGCCCGAGGGGTTGATCAGGCCGACCGTGTCGCCCGGCTGCAGGCGGCGCGGAAGGATCAGCGGCGGGCGCGGGGGTGCCGGCTGGCGCGGCTGGGCCAGCGCTGGCCTGGCGGCCACCGCAGCGGTGGCGACGGCAAATGCGCGCCGCGTGATCGAAGTCATCGAGGCCCTCTCCTTCAGTCCACGCGCGGCAGTTCGCGCCGCACCCGCTCGCGATCGCCGAAGTCGAAGTGCCACCACTCGGTGGCGATGCCACGGAAGCCGCCGCGCACCATGGCGGCGTGCAGCCAGCCGCGCTCGGTGACCTGCGCTGCGCTCAGCACGCCGAGCGCGAGATGCTCGTCGTTCATCGACGGATGCGACTTGAGCGACATCTCGTCGAATCCACTGCCCATGTCGACCTCGCGCCCCTGCGGGTCGAGCAGCGTCACGTCGACCGCCATGCCGAAGGAGTGGATCGATCCGCGTGCCGGGTCGGCGAAATAAAGCGCCGCCGGCGTGCCGGCGACATCGGCCCAGATCGCCACCTGCACGCGGTGCGGGCGCAGCGCGTCGAGGACGATCAGGCGATGGCCCGGGCGTTCCCGCGCCAGCCATTCGGCCGCCGTTTCCAGGCCCGCGGCGGCCTCTGCGCGCAGCCACGCACAGTCGATGCCGGGGTAGAGCACGCGGCCCGAGAAATTGTTCGCGGTCGCGTAGCGCAGATCGTGCTCGACAAGGCGCAGCGTCTGCAGACGCCGGAAGTCCGCATGGCCGGCGATGTCCTCGATCCGGATCACCGACGCAGGAGTCATGCGCTCCCCCCCGGGGCGCCGATGGCACCGGCCCGCCGCGCGGGCGCGAGCCGTCTTCGGGCGGCCGTTCGTCGGCTCATTCTCTCCATACACCCTCGAAATCGACACTGCCGTTGGGCGCCATGACAAAACCCTTCACGTCGCGCCGCAGCGGGATGTAGACGGCCGAGTGCGCGATCGTGATCCAGGGCCGTTCGCGCTTGAAGATCTCCTGCGCGCGCTCGTACATCGCAAGCCGCCTGGCGCCATCGGTCTCGCCGCGTGCGGCCTCGACCAGCGCGTCGAACTCGGCATTGCAGAACTTGATGCCGCCGCGGCTGGCTGCACAGGTCAGGTTGGGCGTGAGGAATTCCTCGGCATCGGGAATGTCGCTCGACCAGCCGCTCATGTAGACATGGTGCTCGCCGTTGTTGGCACGCTTGAGGTACTCGCCCCATTCGTAGGTCACGATGCGCGCCTTGACGCCGATCCTTGCCCAGTCGGCCTGGATCATCTGCGCCATCAACTGGCCGTTGGGATTGGTCGGGCGCGCGATCGGCAGCGCCCAGAGGTCGATCTCGAAGCCTTGCGGGTAACCGGCCCGGGCGAGCAGTTGGCGCGCGCGCGCCGGGTCGTACTCGTTCTTCAGCGTCTTGTTGAAACCGGGCACGGCGGGCGGGAAGGCGCTGACCGCCTGGATCGCGTCGCCGCGCGGGAACAGCACCTTGAACAGGGCGTCGCGGTCGACGGCGATGTCCAGGGCCTCGCGCACTTCGCGCCGGGAGGTCGGCTCGCGCTTCAGGTTGAACGACAGGTAGCTGATGTTCGTCGCCTGGGTCTTCAGGACCTGCACCTGCGGATGGCCGGCGAGCGCGCCGATGTCGACATCGCGGATCGCCGCCGCCACGTGGCACTCGCCGCGCGCAAGCTTCTGCACCCGCACGTTGGGCTCGCGACTGATCGCATAGACCAGGGCCTCGGTCTTCTGCACGCCGCGCCAGTAGCCGGGGTGGGCACGCAGGCGCACGACGTCGTCCTTCTTGTAGCTCTTGAAGCGGTACGGGCCGGTGCCCACCGGCTGGTTGTTGATCGCATTGGCACGCCCCTCGGCGAGCAACCGGGCGCCGTATTCGGCCGGCTGGATGCCGGCGAAGGCATTCGTCAGCATCGCCAGGAAGGTGACGTTGGGCTTGTGCAGCCGGAAGCGCACGCGGTCGTCGGCGAGCCTGTCGATGCCGGCGATCAGACCGGCCAGCCCCAGGCTCTGCGGCTGCACGAAGGTCGCCGGGAATGCGAGATTGAACGGGTGCTTCGGGTCGACGAATCGGCCGAACGTGAAAAGTACGTCGTCGGCATTGAAATCGCGTGTCGGCGTGAAATAGCTCGTGGTGTGGAACTTGACGCCGTGGCGCAGCGTGAAGCTGAAGCTGCGGGCGTCCCTGGAGATCTCCCAGGCGGTGGCCAGCTTCGGCACCAGCGCCGCGCCGCCGCGCTCCAGCCCGACCAGGGTCTGGAAGATCTGGCTCGTGACGTTGAAGGTGCTGGCGCTGTCCCACAGGCCCGGGTCGAAACCCTCGGGGCTCGCATCGGCGCAGTAGACGAGCGGCTTGGCCGCCGGCGCTGCCGCGGCCGGCAGCGGCAGCCCCAGCAACCAGGCAAGCAACGGGATCAGGCCGCGGGGGCGGCGCACGGCGGGGGCGGTCACCGATTCATGATAGCGGCGGCCCCTGCCGCCGGTCGGCCCGGTGAATCCCCTTCAGCGAGGCTTCATGCGGCTCCGTTCTAATGCAGGGTGTGATCGCGCCCATTCACTACCCAACCTCCGGCCCCCGCCGCCGCTTCAGCTTCCAGGCCAGTGTCGAGCAGGTGCTGCTGGCGGCGAGTCTGTTCTGGCTCCTCGTCTCGAACCGCCAGTTCATCGGCGCCGTGCTGAAAGACCGCGAGTGGTCCGACCCTTCGGCCTGGGGCTTCGGCCTCGCAATCGCCGTGATGCTGGTCGCATTGCACTACCTGCTGCTCGCGCTGGTGGCCAACCGCTATACGCTCAAGCCGCTGCTGACGGTGTTGTTCATCGCAACCGCCTTCGCGACCCACTACATGCAGCAGTTCGGCGTCTTTCTCGACCCGTCGATGTTGCGCAACGTGGTGCGCACCGACGTGCGCGAGGCCAGCGAGCTGTTCACCTGGTCGCTGCTGCCGCACCTGCTGTTCTACGCGGTGGTGCCCGTCGTGCTGCTGTGGCGCTTGCGCATCCACAACCGCGCCTGGCACCACGCGGCACTGGTGCGCGTGGGCACGATCGCACTTGCGGGGGCGGCGGTCGTCGGCGCGCTGCTGACGATCTTCCAGCCCTTCTCTTCGTTGATGCGCAACCAGAAGGAGCTGCGCTACCTGATCACGCCGGCCAACTACCTGTGGTCGCTGACGAGCGTCGTCGCGGCCGACACCAAGGGTGCCGCCAAGCCGCGCAAGACGATCGGCCAGGACGCCGCCCTGGGACCGGCCTGGGCCACCCGCACGCGGCCGACCGTCTTCGTATTCGTCGTCGGCGAAACCGCGCGCGCGGCCAATTGGGGACTGTCCGGCTATGCGCGCCAGACCACGCCGCGGCTGGCCCAGTTGCCGGTGATCAACTTCGCCGACGTCGGCAGCTGCGGCACCAACACCGAAACCTCGCTGCCCTGCATCTTCGCGCCGGTCGGTCGGCGCGACTACGACGAAGCCGAGATCCGCGGCAGCCAGGGCCTGCTGCACGTGCTGGCCAAGGCCGGCATCGCAGTGCACTGGCGCGACAACCAGTCGGGCTGCAAGGGCGTGTGCGACGGGCTGTCCAACGAACTGGTGGCCGACACCCCGCCGCCCGGCCTGTGCGACAAGGGTCGCTGCTTCGACGAGGGCCTGCTCGTCGGCCTGGCCGAGCGGCTGAAGGCCGCGCAGGGTCCGCAGGTCCTGGTGCTGCACATGCTGGGCAACCACGGGCCGTCCTACTTCCGCCGTTACCCGCCGCAGTTCGCGAAGTTCCAGCCGGCCTGCCAGAAGGACGACCTGCGCCAGTGCTCGCGCGACGAGATCGTCAACGCCTACGACAACGCCATCCTCTACACCGACGAGGTGCTCGCGCGCCTGGTCGAGACGCTGCGTGCCGCCAATGCCGATACGGCCATGCTCTTCGTGTCCGACCATGGCGAGTCGCTCGGCGAGAACAACCTGTTCCTGCACGGCATCCCGTATGCGATCGCGCCCAAGGAGCAGACCCAGGTGCCGATGGTGATGTGGCTGTCCGACGGGTTCCGCGAGGCGGCCGCGATCGACCTCGACTGCCTGAAGCAGCGCGCCTCCAGGCCGGCAGCCCACGACCACCTCTTCCACACCATCCTCGGCCTGATGGACGTGCGCACCTCGCTCTACGCGCCCGACCTCGACCTCGCGCAGGCATGTCGCAGCAAGCGTTGAGGCCGCCGGCCGCTCCGTCTTGGCGCCGCGACCTCGCCGTCGCGGCGGTCGGGCTTGTGCTGCTGCTGGCCTGGGACGCCGCCGGCTGGGACCTCGCCTTTGCGCGCCGCTTCGGCACCGCGCAGGGCTTTGCCTGGCGCGACCACTGGCTGACCAGCGGCCTCGCGCACCAGGGCGGGCGCGCGCTCGGCTGGGCCTTGCTGATCGCTCTGATCGTCAATATCTGGCGCCCCTGGATTGCCGGCCCGACGAAGCCCGAACGGATGCGCTGGGTGGTCCTGACGGTGCTGTGCGTGACGCTGATTCCGGCGATCAAGCAGGCCAGCCCGACGAGCTGCCCCTGGGACCTGGTCGAGTTCGGCGGCGTGGCGCAGCATCTGTCGCACTGGCGCTTCGGCCTGGCCGACGGCGGCCCGGGACGTTGTTTTCCCTCGGGCCACGCGACCGCGGCATTCGGCTTTCTCAGCGGTTATGTCGTGCTGCGCAACAGCCGGCCGGGTCTCGCGCGGGCCTGGCTCGCCGGCGTGCTGGTGCTGGGCGTGATCTACGGCGCCGCCCAGCTGATGCGCGGCGCGCACTACCCCAGCCACACGCTGTGGTCGGGCTGGGGCTGCTGGCTGATCTGCATGATCGGCGCACCGCGCGCACGCCCGGCCATGCCAGGCTGAAAGGATCCTGCATTCGGTCATCGAGCAATTGACCGGCCGGAGCCGGCCACGCCGCTGGCGGCCGCGAGCGCCGGGTTGGCGGCAACCCGCAAAGATCCGCAGCGGGCCGCGTGCTGCCGGTCATTCCCGTGCGATCGATCGCGAATCGGCCCACATCGGCCCTCTCAGGGGCAGTTGTTGTGCAGCTTCCACTTCGCTTCGTGCCCGATGGCCTTGGCGAATTCCGGCACCTTGCAGCGCGCGGCCTCGGCAGGATCCATGGGCGCCGGTGCCGCATCGGCCGCCGCCGACGGCAGACCCATCGGCTCGGGCCGGCTGCCCGCCACTCGCGGCGCGATGACCCCCATCAAGGCCGCGAAGCCCGCGAGCACCGCCCACTGCGCCAGCCCGGTGCGTACGCGGGCATCCGGCGGCAGTTCGCAGATACCGCCCGGGCACAGCTGTGCCTGCTCCCTGTTGACGAGGTTGTAGACCTTGCAGCCGATGCAGATGCCGAACGCCGTCTCGAAGAACATCAGCACCAGGCAGCTCGCGCAGACCAGCATGTTCACCGGGCCGACCACGTTGTTGACGACGATGAGGAAGTACATCGTCAGCGCCAGCGTGAAGCCGATCGCCCAGGCAAAGCGCTTCTGCGGCGCCCCGACCCACTCGGGCTGCTGCCGGCGCACGACCCATTGGCCAACGACCAGGCTCGGCGCGAAGCGCGGATTGACGAAGATCCGGATCGTGAAGTCGATCAGGAAGCCGACGACGAATACCCGCGTCGGCTGAAAGTTGCCACTCAGCCAGGCGTTCATGAACGAGGCCATGGCCAGGAAGAACAGGATGCCGGCAGCGGCGCGCACCGCACGCTCGTTGAGCACGGGCACGGCATGTCCGTCGATCGTTTCACCGAACTGGAAGATCTTGCTCATGTGGGCCCGATGCGGTTGCGCTGACGATGGCGACGGAAAAGACAGTGCCCGGTTCCGGCGCTGCGTGCGCCAGATTGTCCGGGCATCGCTGGATGCCGGTGGGCGCCGGCATCGGATTCGATCAGCGGCTCATGCCCCAGCCGCCGTGGCGGCCCATGGGGCCGCCCATTGCGCCGGCCATGCGCTGACCACCCATGCCAGGCAGGGTCTGGTCCGCCAGCGTCTTCTGCTCGGGCGTCAGCACCGCATACAGATCCTTCAGCGCGGCGGCGCGCCCGGCCTGCATCTCGAGGTGGAACTTCGCCATCGTCTCCTGCCAGGCGGCGCGGTCGGGCAGGCTGGTGCTCGGATCGTGCATCTTGCCCTGCATCTGGGTATGCATGTTCGCGCGCGCATCGGCCTGGCGGGTCACCACGGCGGCGTAGGCATTCCAGGCCGCTTCTTGTGCGGCCGTGATCTTGAGCGCGCCCTTCGTCTCGGTCAGGCGCGTGCCCAGAGCAGCGGCGGTCTGCGGGCCTTGCATGCCGCGCATGCCCATGCCAGGGCCCATGCCATGGCCCATCATCCCGGGGCCCATGCCCTGCTGCATGCCAGGGCCCATGCCGTAGCCCATGCCACCCGGATGGGCGAGCGCGGCGCCGGCAGCAGCGAGCGTCGCGATGACGACGGTGGCGGCAAAGATCGAGGTGCGGGTCTTCATGATGTCCTGCCTTTCGGGCGTGATGTTTCGACAGATCCATTGCAGCGCGCCGCTGTAAGGCGCCTGTGTCACGCCCCGCCCCTTTTTGTCGCGCCATGCGTCGGCACGCCGGCTTGACATGCTGTGATACGTTTCTCCCGCATCGGCGCACGGCGCCTGCGGTGCAATCCCGAACGAGACATCCCGCCATGGACCGGCCCGACCACATCCTCATCGTCGACGACGACGCCGAGATCCGGACGCTGCTGACGCAGTACCTGGAGAAGAACGGACTGCGCGCCACCGCGGTCGGCGACGGCCGCGCGATGTGGCAGGCCCTCGAGCGCGCGAGCGTCGATCTCGTCGTGCTCGACCTGATGCTGCCCGGCGACGACGGCCTCACGCTGTGTCGCACCCTGCGCACGAAATCCGAGATCCCGGTCGTGATGCTCACCGCGCGCGGCGACGAGACCGACCGCATCGTCGGCCTCGAGATGGGCGCCGACGACTACCTGCCCAAGCCCTTCAGCGCGCGCGAGCTGCTGGCGCGCATCAAGGTCATCCTGCGCCGCACGCGCGCCTTGCCGCCCAACCTGAAACCGCTGGACGAGCAACTGCTGCGCTTCGCCGGCTGGACGCTCGACGCCCCGCGGCGCCAGCTGATCTCGCCCGCCGGCGAGGCGACGGCGATCGGCGGCGTCGAGTACAAGCTGCTGCGCGTCTTCCTCGAGCACCCGAACCGCGTGCTCGACCGCGACCAGCTGCTCGACCTGACGCAGGGCCGCGAGGCCGACCCGCTGGATCGCAGCATCGACGTCCAGGTCAGCCGCCTGCGCAGGCGCCTGGGCGACGACCCGGCGAACCCGCAGCTGATCAAGACCGTCCGCGGCGAAGGCTACGTGCTCAGTGCGCCGGTCGAAAGAGGGAGCTGACGATGCCCACTGCCGCGTCGGCCCTGCCGGCCCGTCCGGCGCGCTGGCAACGCTGGCTGCCGCGCACGCTGTTCGGCCGCCTGCTGCTGGTGCTGGCGGGCGGGTTGCTGGTCGCGCAGCTGCTGAGCGCGGCGATCAACGCCGCCGAACGCGACCGCCTGCTCGACCGCAGCTTCGGCATGCAGGCGGCGCAGCGCATCGCCGATATCGTCGCGCTGCTCGACGGCCTGGGCGAGGCCGAGCGCGATCGCGTGGTCGCCGTATTCCGGGTGCCGCCGCTGGTGCTGACGCTGGCCGACGCGCCGCGGGTGGCGGAGGGCGCCGCCATGCCGTGGCCGGCGCAGATGTTCGCGTCGCGCCTGCGCGCCGCGCTCGGCGACGCGCGGCCCGTGCGGGTCGAGGCACGCGAGACCTACGCACCGTTGGCAGCGGCGCCGGCCGGCAGCGAGGCACGCCGCCACGAAGGCCCTCATGGTCCGGGTTCGGGCCTGGGTTCCGGCATGGGCCCGGGGATGGGCCTGGGCCCCGGGATGATGGGCCGTGGCCCGGCGGCCGGCGCGATGCACGGTGGCGTGCTGCGCACCGAGGTCCGGCTGCGCGACGGCCACTGGGCGCGCTTCGACACCGAGCAGCCGGCAACGCCGCAGGCGCTGCCGCTGCGGCTGGCGCTCACGCTCGCGGTGCTGCTGGCCAGCGTACTGGCGCTGTCCTACGTCGCGGTGCGCTGGGTCGTGCGGCCGCTGCAGCAGCTGACCCTGGCCGCCGAGGCGCTGGGCCGCGACCTCGACCGCGCACCGCTGCCCGAGGACGGCCCGCGCGAGGTGCAGCAGGCCGCCCGTGCGTTCAACACGATGCAGCAGCGGCTGTCGACCTTCATCAACGACCGCACGCGCGTGCTGACCGCGCTGTCGCACGATCTGAAGACGCCGCTGACGCGCCTGCGCCTGCGCGCCGAACTGCTGGACGACGACGTACTGCGCGGCAAGATCGAGGCCGACCTCACCGAGATGCAGGCGATGGTCACGCAGACGCTCGAATTCATGCGCGGCGTCGGCGGCGGCGAGCCGCCCGTGCCGGTCGACCTGGCCGCGCTGCTGGCCACGCTGGTGGCCGACCAGGCCGCGCTCGGCCGCACGCTGCGGGTCGAGGGCGCGGCCGCTGCCCCCTGGGTGGGCGTGGCCTCGCTGCTGCGGCGCTGCCTGGGCAACCTGGTCGACAACGCGGCGCAATACGGCGCCGGCGCGACGGTGCGGATCGAAGACTCGCCGTCCCGGCTGGTGTTGCATGTGCTCGACAGCGGCCCGGGCATCCCCGAGGCCGAACTGGACCGGGTTTTCGGACCCTTCTACCGCCTCGAAGCCTCGCGCAGCCGCGCGACCGGCGGCACCGGCCTCGGCCTGGGCATCGCACGCAACATCGCGCGCGGCTTCGGCGGCGACCTGGTGCTGCACAACCGGCCCGAAGGCGGGCTCGATGCCGTGCTGAGCTTGCCGCGCGCAGCCGGCGGGACTGCGGTCCGACCCGCATAGGCACCGGCCGCAGGCGGCACTACATTCGGCCTCCGATGTCCGCAAGGCAACGCCGCCCTGCGGGACGAACTGTCCAGCCAGGAGACTCCCATGCGTTTCAAGCCGAATCCTGTTGCGGCCTGCTGTGCCGCCGCCCTGGGCCTGCTGTGGGCGGGCACCAGCTTCGCGACGGGCGCCCAGGGCCCCTACGACGTGCAGGTGCTGCGCACCAGCTACGGCATCCCGCACATCCAGGCCACGGACTGGGGCAGCCTGGGCTACGGCTACGGCTACGCCTTCGCCCAGGACAACGTCTGCGTGCTGGCACGCGAGGTGCTGGCCGCCAACGGCACGCAGTCGCGCCACTTCGGCCCGGGTACCAGCAACGCGACGCTGTTCTCGGACTGGGTCTACAAGATGGTCAACGCCAAGGCGCGCGTGGATGCCGCCTGGGCCGTCGTCGACCAGGACACGCGAGACCTCTTGACCGGCTATGCCGCCGGCTACAACCGCTACCTGCGCGACACCGGGCCGAAGGCGCTGCCCGCCGACTGCCGCGGCCAGGCCTGGGTCCAGCCGATCACCGGTCAGGATTCGCTGAAGGTGCTGCGCAAGCTGCTGGTACGCGCCAGCACCGGGCAGTTCGTCAGCGGACTCGTCGCCGCCCGTCCGCCGGCTGCGGCGGCTGCGGCCGCGCCAGTCGCTGAGCCGGCCATGTTGGCCGCGGCCAGCGCGGCCGATCCAGCCGCTGAAGCCCTGGCGACCATCGACCTCGCCGATCTGCCCGACTTCAGCCCCGAGCGCTTCGGCAGCAATGCCGTCGGCCTGGGTGGCGACCTCACCGGCGGCGCCGGCGCGCTGCTGGGCAACCCGCACTTCCCCTGGTTCGGCATCGAGCGCTTCTACGCCGTGCACCTGACGATCCCGGGCCGCTACGACGCGATGGGTGCCTCGATCTACGGCTTTCCGCTGATCAATATCGGCTTCAACCGCCACCTGGCCTGGAGCCACACCGTGTCGACGGCACGCCGATTCGTCCTGCGCGAGTTGAGCCTGGTGCCCGGCCAGCCGACCTCCTACCTCGTCGATGGCCAGCCGCTGGCCATGCAGCCCGAGACCGTGAGTGCCGACGTGCGGCAGGCGGACGGCTCGGTCGTGCCGGTGAGCAACACCTTCTGGCAGACGAAATACGGCCCGGTGGTGGTGCCCGCCAACGCCGCAGGCGCGCTGTGGTCCCCCCAACGGGCCTACGCGATCACCGACGTCAACCTGGAAAACGCTCGCGCCTTCCGCCAGTACCGCGACATGGCCACGGCGCGCAACCTCGACGAATTCAGCGCGGTGCTGCGCCGCGATGTCGCGCTGCCCTGGGTCAACACGATCGCCGCCGACAGCGCCGGCAACGCCTTCTACGGCGACATCGGCTCGATGCCGAACGCCTCGAACGCCAAGCTCGCGGCCTGCACCAAGCCGGGGTTCTCGCAGGCCCTGGCGGCCTCGCGCCTGTACGCGCTGGACGGCTCGACCACGGCCTGCGACCTCGGCACCGACGCCGACGCGCCCGAGCCCGGCATCTTCGGCGCCGGCAACATGCCGAGCCTGATGCGGCGCGACTTCGTCCAGAACTCCAACGACAGCTACTGGCTGGCCAACCCGGCCGCACGCCTGGAAGGCTATTCGCAGATCATCGGCGCCGACGAGAACCGCCCGCAGGGCCTGCGCACGCGGCTGGGCATCACCCAGATCCGCGACCGCCTGGCCGGCGCCGACACGGTGCCCGGTGCCGGCTTCAATCGCCAGTGGCTGCAGGACATGCTCTTCGGCAACCGCCACTACAGCGCCGAGATCATGCTCGATGGCGTGCTGCAGGTCTGCGCCGCGCAGAACCCGGTTGTGACGATCGGCAGCCAGGCGGTGAACGTCGCGGCCGCCTGCGGCGTGCTGGCGGCCTGGGACCGCCGCAACAAGACCGCCAGCGTCGGGGCCCATGTCTGGACCGAGTTCTGGCGTCGTCTGAGCGGCGCGCCCACCGCGGGCTCGGGCCTGCCGGCGGTATCCAGCGTGCTGTATGCGGTGCCCTTCAGCGCCGCCGACCCTGTCGGCACGCCGCGCGGCCTGAACACCGCCAACGCCAGCGTCGTCACGCGCACGATGGGTGAGCTGGCCTACACGGTGAAGTTCTACGCCGACAACGCCATCCCGCTCGACCGCCCCTGGGGCCAGGTGCAGTTCGACACGCGCAACGGCGTGCGGCTGCCCATCCATGGCGGCTCGGGCACGTCGGGCGTCTACAACGCCATCACGGTGCCGGCCCTGGCGGCGGGGGTGGGCTACACCCCCATCCTGGCGGGGTCGAGCTACGTGCAGGCGGTCACCTTCAAGCACCACGGGCCCGAGGCGCGCGCGGTGGTGACCTATTCGCAGTCCACCGACCCGGCCAACCCGCATTACGCGGACATGACGGCGCTGTTCTCGAACTACGGGTGGGTGAAGCTGCCGTTCAGCGAACACGACATCCGGCACGACCCCAACCTGACGGTGCTGAGGCTGAGGGAAAGGCGCTGACGCGGGCCGCGCGGGCCGGGGCATGAGCCCGTCGACCGCTGCGGTCTGCGGTTCGGCGGGGTGCGCGCGTCGAGCCCGTT
>Ga0209682_10000309_pt1 | contig 16768 bp, 17 predicted proteins | sample DOMMetBare2Fresh_2_FD_187471 | JGI IMG/M metagenome (GOLD analysis project Ga0209682, IMG submission 187471) | Wetland sediment microbial communities from St. Louis River estuary, USA, under dissolved organic matter induced mercury methylation -... | ecosystem: Environmental > Aquatic >... | reverse complement strand
GCCACCGAGCTGGCGCAGGTCATGGCGACGTAGAGGCCGCGCGCGGCCAGCGCCTCGGCCTCCGAGCTGGTCTCGCCGACCGGCCGGCCGCTCGGCCCGAAGCGGACCACCTGGGCGACCCCCGGGATGGCCTGGATCCGCTGCACGGCGGAGGGAGCGCCTGCCGGCGCCTGCGCCGGCGCGGCGGGCGCCGGGCGCCGAGGCGGCGGGACCGGCGTGTGGGCGGGCCGGGCCGCGCCGCTCCGATCCTGCTCGTCGATGGCCCGGAGGGTGTCCAGGAGGAGGTGGCTGACGGCCTTCTGGATGGTCCGCTTCATGGTGGTGGTGTTCGGGAAGGGCTCCGCGGCCGTGTCCGGCCAGCTCAGCATGGCGCGGATGGCCGCCTCACCGGCCTGGCCGGCGGCCTCGGCGTGCACGATCTCGCCGGCCTCGTAGTAGACGTGGCCCGTCGCGCCGCGGCTGGTGACCGCGACCAATCCGGAGAAGCGGTTCATCGACCAGACCTGGAGCAGGTCGACCAGCGGCAATGAGCCGGCGCCGCCGTGCGGCGCCCGGGCTGCCATCTCGGGCGGTTCGTTCGCCATGTCCTGCTCCCGTCGAGAGGTGCCGACGCCGCGGTTCGCCATGCCTTCTGAGCGTCCAGTATTCATCACCGGCGACGATCTCAAAGAAACCGGACGCACCCAATACCGCGAGTGCGGGAGCGGTCGATGTGTGACGATTCGTGCGGATGGGCGCGCGGACGGGATCCGGTGCCTCGGCTGCGGCGCGCCGCCGCAGCCGTGCGACGAGAACGTTCAAGCGCGCGGGGGCGCCGGTCCGTCCGTGGGCGAGGCCGGTCCACCCGCGGGCGGCGCGGGTCCAACCGGCGGCGGCGCCTCGTCGTCGTCCTCCAGCATCCGGTACTTCGGCCCCTCCGGATCGTCGTACTGCCCGCTCCGGACGCTCCAGTAGAACGCCAGCCAGGCGGCCAGCCCCATGCCGAGCGAGAGGAGGATGAGGCCGAGCAGGTTCACGGGCTCCTCCCGGCGGCGCCCGCAGCGCCACGCGCCGCGCCCGAGAAGGTGGACCGGAGCCTGAGCGAGTTCCCCACCACGAAGGCCGACGAGAGGGCCATGGCGGCCGCGCCGGCGATCGGGTGGAGCCACCCGGCCAGCGCCGCCGGGATGGCCACCGCGTTGTAGAAGAAGGCCCAGAAGACGTTCTGCTTGATGATCCGCGCGGTGCGCCGGCCCAGCAGGACCAGGTCGGGCAGCAGCGCCAGGTCGTCGCGCACCAGCACCGCGTCGGCGCTCTCCAGCGTCACGTCGGTCCCGCGCCCCATGGCCACGCCGGCGTCGGCCTGGGTGAGCGCCGGGGCGTCGTTGAGGCCGTCGCCGACGAAGGCCACCCGGCGCCCGCCCGCCTGGCGCGCCTGCACCAGCGCCCGCTTCCCCTCCGGCCGGACCTCCGCCACCGCTGCCACCCCCAACCGCCCGGCCACGGCGCGGGTGGTCGCCTCCGCGTCGCCGCTCACGATCGAGACCGGCAGCCCCATGGCCGCGAGCCGCGCCAGCGCCGCCGGCGCCTCCTCGCGGATGGGATCGGCCACCACCAGCAGCGCCTCGGCGCGCCCGGCCCGCCAGAGCCAGGCCACCGTGTCGCCCGCCGCCTGGTGCGGCGCCGCCAGCGCCTCGGCGTCGGCCCCCACCCCGCCGCCCCCCTCGGCCACGAAGGCGCGGCTCCCCACCCGCACCGCCAGGCCGTCCACCAGCGCCGCCACGCCGCCGCCCGGCACCACCCTGAAGTCCGTCACCTCCGGCTCCGGCCCGGCCGGCCGCTGCCGCGCCGCCGCCACCACCGCCCGTCCGACGTGGTGCTCCGAGCGCCGCTCCACCGCCGCGGCCAGGTCGAGGAGCGTCCCCGGGTCGCCGCCGGCCAGCGGCACCACCGCCCGCAGCGCCGGCCGCCCCACCGTCACCGTGCCGGTCTTGTCGAGCAGCACCTCGTCGACCCGCCCGGCCGCCTCCAGCGCGTCGCCCCCCTTCACCAGCAGGCCGCGCGCCGAGGCGAGGCCGGTGGCCAGGAGGATGGCCACCGGCGTGGCCAGGCCGAGCGCGCAGGGGCAGGCGATCACCACGGTGGAGATGCCGATGAGGAGCGCCCGCTGCGCCCCGGCGCCGTGCGCCAGGTGCCAGGCCACCGCGCCGGCCGCCAGCACCAGCACCGCCGGGACGAACACCCCGACCACCCGGTCGGCCACCGCCTGGAGGCGCGGCTTCTGGATCTGGGCCTCCTCCACGGCGCGGATGATGCCGGCCAGCACCGTCTCCCGCCCCACCCGCGTCACCTCCACCAGCAGGCTGCCGGCCAGGTTGACCGCCCCGCCGACCACCGGCGCCCCGGGCCCCTTCCCGACCGGGCGCGACTCGCCGGTCACCAGCGACTCGTCCGCCTCCGACTGCCCCTCCACCACCCGCCCGTCGAGCGGGATCCGCTCCCCCGGCGCCACCCGGATCCGCTGGCCTGGCCGTACCTCGTCCACCGCCACCATCGCCTCGGCCGCCGCCCCGCCGGCCCCGTCCGTCACCACCCTCGCCTCGCGCGGCCGCAGCGTCGCCAGCCGAGACACCGCCTCCGAGGCCGTCCGCCGGGCCCGCGCCTCCACGTAGCGGCCGGTCAGCACCAGCGTCGGGATCATCGCCGCGGTGTCGCTCCAGACCTCGCCGCCGTGGAGCGCCTGCCAGACCGAGAAGCCGAGCGCCGCCCCGGAGCCGAGCACCACCAGGGAGTCCATGTTGAAGCGGCCGTGGCGCAGGCCGGCCAGGGTGGAGCGCCAGAAGGGGGCGCCGGCCGAGAAGAGCACCGGCGCCGCCAGCGCGATGGAGATCCACTCCAGCAAGGAGCGGGTCCAGGGATCGATCCCCTGGAAGTACCCGGCGTAGAGCGCCACCGAGTAGATCATGAGCTGCGAGGCCAGGAACCAGGCGGTGCCGAGCCGGATGAGGAGGTCGCGCACCTCGGCGTCGCGGCCGCGCGCCGCCTCCGACTCGATCCAGGGGCGCGGCAGGTAGCCGATGGCCTGGATGCGGCCGAGCACCTTCGGCAGCGGGACCAGCGCGGGATCGAAGCGCACCCGCGCCCGGTGGGTGGCGTAGTTGACCCGCGCCGCCAGCACGCCAGGGGTCCGCTGCAGCACCCGCTCGTTGAGCCAGACGCAGGAGGCGCAGTGGATCCCCTCGATGACCACGTCCACCTCGGCGCCGTGGCCGTCGGCGGCGGGCGTCACCGCGTAGGCCGAGAGGTCCCCCGGCGCGCCGGGCGTCCCCACCGGCCGGCCCGGCTCCTCCCACCGCCGCTCCCGGTAGAACCGCCCCAGCCCCTCGGCCTCGACGAGCTCGAAGGCGCCGCGGCAGCCGGCGCAGCAGAAGACCTGCCCCTCCGGGCCCCCGGGCCGCCGGACCGCCTCCTTCGCCGGGAAGCCGGCCAGGCAGTGGTCACAGCGGAGCATGGAGGCCGAGCCCGCGCCAGACGAACCAGGCGCCCATGGCCGCCACCAGGAGGCCGCCGGCCCGGCGCAGCCGGCCGCGGGTCCGCTGGCCGACCAGGGCGCCGAGCGCCGCCGGCAGGACCAGCCCGGGCACGGTGGCCAGCCCGAAGGCGAGCGCCATGAGGAGGCCGTTCACCGGCCCGCCCGAGGCGGCCGCGCCCAGGAAGATGGTCCAGGAGACGCCGCAGGGGAGCAGGCCGAGCGCCAGGCCGAGGGGGTAGAGGCGCGACGGCCCGCCGGCGAGGAGCGGCCGGACCAGCGCCACCACCCGCCGCGAGGCCCGCGACTCGAGCTGGGCGAGGAGCGAGCTCACCCCGGCCGCCCCGAGCCCGAGCGCCACCATGAGCGCGCCGGCCAGGAGCGCCATGACCTCGCCCAGCCCGGCCAGCTGGCCGGCCACGTTGACGAAGGCGCCGGTGGCCCCCATGACGGCGCCGAGCGCGCCGTAGGTGGTGACCCTCCCCAGGTGGTAGGGGAGCTGCCCCGCGGCGGCTCTGAGCGCCCCCTGGCCGGGCCGCGCCGCCAGGCCGAACGAGGCCACCAGCGGGCCGCACATGCCCAGGCAGTGCGAGAAGCCCATGAGCAGGCCGGTGGCCGCGGCCGCCCCGGCCTGGGCCAAGAGGGTGGTCTCGCCCGCCATCACTCCTTCACCGCGAAGGGGAACTGCACCGAGGCGGGCGGTCGCCCGGGGGCCCGGACGGTGACCGAGGCGATCCAGTCGACCCGCCCGCTGCTGCAGCGGACCAGCACCGCCTTCCCGGCGTAGCGCCCCGCGCCGGCCGGCGCCAGCGCCAGCCGGTTCTCCCCCATGTTCATCTCCTTCATGGCGAAGGCGATCTCCACCGTGGCGCCCTCCACCGGGGCACCACCCAGGGCCACCTCAACCACCGCCGGCAGCTCCCGCATGGTGACCAGGGTGCGCCCCAGATCGAGCGAGACGGTGAGCGGGCCGGCCTGGGCCCGGCACGGGCCGGCCGCCAGATCGCAGGCCTCCGCCCCGCCGGCCTCGACCCGCACCTGCTGGGTCACGCTGGTGGCCCGCTCGCCGGCCTTGACGTCGAGCCGCACGTCCCAGAAGCCCGGCGCGTCGAAGCCGGCCGCCACCCGGTAGCGCCCGCCACCGAGCGAGGTGGCGGTGGCGCGGCGGGCCTCGCCGCCCCCGGCCGGCCGGACCAGCGCCACCTCCACCGCCGCGCCCTCCAGCGGCACGCCCGCGCCGTCGCGCAGCACGAGCTCGAGCGCCTCGGCGCCGGGGCGCAGCGACCCGGGGTCGAAGGCGGCCCTGAGGCCGGTGAGCGGCGCCTGGGGCGCGGCGTGGCCGTGGCGCAGGTCGGCCTCGGCCTGGCTGCCGATCCGCTCCTCGGCGACCTGCGCGCCCAGGACGAAGGTCGCCACGGTGACCAGCAGGACCACGGCCACGACGCCGGCGAGGATGTACTTCACGGGGCCTCCGGGATGACCAGGCGCACGGGCGAGCGGAGGGTGATGGGCGCCGCGCCCTCCCCGCTCGCCTCGGCCGAGACCGTCGCTTCATAACCCCCGGCCGGGCCGCGCGCCGTGACCACCAGGCGGACCCGGCGGTGCTCCCCGGCGGCCAGGGAGACGGTGGCCGGCCGCGCGGTGACCTCCACCCCGGGCGCCGCCACCGCCAGCCGCACCTCCACCGGCCCGCGCGCCCGGCTCTCCAGCGAGACCAGGTAGGCGGCGGTGGTGAGCCCGTCGGCCCCGCGCCGGGTGGTGAAGTCGCTGGCCGGGACCACCGCCAGGTCGAGGGTGGCGCGGCTGGCCGCCACGGCGGCCGCGCCGGTGGCCAGGAGGGCGAGCAGCGTGCCGGCGCCGAGCGCCACCACCGCCGGCCGGAGCAGGCGCCGCGGCCGCCCCGGCTCGCCGAAGAAGTAGCCGACCAGGTCCGGCGCGCGCTTCAGCTTCAGCATGATGGGCCGGCAGGCGTCGATGCACTCGGCGCAGGCGATGCACTCCATCTGCAGGCCGTCCCGGATGTCGATGCCGGTCGGGCAGCAGCGCACGCAGGCCCCGCAGTCCACGCAGTCGGCGGCCCGGCGCGCGTCGTAGGCCACCACCAGCGTCCCCTGGTCGTAGAGCACGCCCTGGAGCTTGGCGTAGGGGCAGGCGGTGGCGCAGAAGCGGGCCCGCAGGAAGGCCAGGTCCAGGAAGAGGGTCAGCGCCAGCACGCCCCAGGACCAGGCCGCCGCCGGGGGCAGCGCGCCGGCCAGGAGCTGCTGCAGGAACGCCTGCGGCGGGACGAAGTACCAGACCGTGGCCGCGCCGAAGAGCACCGCCACCAGCGCGGTGAGCGCGAAGCCGGCGGCGCGGCGCCACGGCCTGCGCCGCTTGCCGGGGGCCGGGAGCACCAGCCGCGTCAGGTCGCCCAGCACCGTCTGGGGACAGGACCAGCCGCACCAGGCCCGGCCGAAGGCGACGGTGACGGCCAGGAAGAGGAGCCCGACCAGGACGGTGGCCGGGAGCAGGACGAAGAACTCGTCCATGGCCAGGCGGGCCCCGAAGACGTGCAGGGTCAGGCTGGCCACGTCGAAGCGGAGCGCGCTCTCGCCGTCGATCCGCAGGAACGGCAGGGCCAGGAAGAGCAGGGCCTGGAGCCCGCCCAGGGCGCGGCGCCAGGACTGGATGGTCCGCCTACCCGTCGTCATCGAGCATCTTGTACTTCGCCTGCTCCCCCTTGTCGCGACGCTTGCGGGAGTAGAGGACGATCCAGATGCCGACCAGGGCCACGCAGAGCGTGGCGCCGAAGACGAGGTAGGCGGTGTCCGGCGTCATGGTCCGCTCAGCGCTTGCGGCTCTTCTGCATGAGGTAGAGCCCCACCGCGGCCAGGGTGGGCAGCGCCGTCATGAGGATGGTCATGAAGACGTTGCTCTCGGTGGCGGCGGCCGCCTGCTCGAGCTCGCCGGCCTGGGTCCAGCCGGTGCTCCAGGGCGAGTAGGCCCAGAGGTACCAGATCCCCCAGAGGATGAGGCCGCCGTAGAGGAGGATGAAGCCGAGCGGCAGGTCGTGGGCCGACTCCTTCCGCTCCAGGGCCTCGGCGGTGTCGTCGAGCTCCTTCGCCACGCTGGTGTCCCGGCTCACTTGTGCTCCTCCTTGTCGTCGTGGTGCCCCTCGGACGCCTCGTGCGCCTTCTGGTTGCGCAGCCAGGAGACGATGGCCCAGATGTCCTCCTTGGGGAGCTCGCCGCCGAAGGCCGGCATGCCGCCGTCCTTGTAGCCGGGCCGCTCCAGCGCCTTCTTGACGTCCGAGCCCTGGGCGATGAGGGCGAAGTAGGCGCCGTCCGGCAGGTCGCCCTTGGCCTCCAGGAAGACGTCGTCCAGCAGGCTGGGGGCCACGCCCTCGTTCCCCTTGGCCTCGTCGCCGTGGCAGGCCGAGCACTTCTCCTCGAAGAGCGCCTTGCCCTTGACCACCGCGGCCACCTGGCCGGCCAGCGGGTTCTGCAGGGCCAGGTCGACGGCCCCGCCCTGGCGGCGCGGCACCGCGTGGCCGAGCCACTGCATGTAGGCCACCAGCGCGTCGAGCTCGTCCTTGCCGGCGAGCTGGGCCTTCACCGCCGCCGCGTCGGGCTTCAGCTCCGGGTGGAAGGTGGCCAGCGCCGCGAGGTGGGCGGTGGCCTCGTCGGCGTCCAGCATGCGCCCCTTGAGCCAGCCGTACTTCGGCATGTTCGAGCGGGCGAAGAAGGCCTGGGGGTTGGCGAAGTGGTCGTACTGCCACTTGTCCGGGCGGAGGCCGCCCTCGCGGGCCAGATCCGGGCCGGTCCGCTTGGAGCCCCACAGGAACGGGTGGTCGTAGGCGAACTCGCCGGCCTTGGAGAAGTCGCCGTAGCGGGCCACCTCGGTCGGCAGCGGCCGGATGACCTGGGTGTGGCAGTTGTTGCAGCCCTCCCGCTGGTAGACGTCCCGGCCCGCCAGCTGGAGCGCGGTGAAGGGCTTCAGCGCGTCGAGCTTGGGGTGCATGTCGGCGCGGAGCATCGGATAGGCCATCGTCGCGATGGAGCCGATGAGGATGGTCACGGTGGCCATCGCGGCCAGGGCCATGGGCTTCTTGTAGATCTCGCCAGCCATGGGGTCCCTTTCCTAAGCCGCCGCCGGGGTGGAGGCCTGCAGGGCCTTCCCCTTCTTGATGGTCATGAGGACGTTGTAGATGAAGAACAGCATGCCCACGGTGAAGATGATCCCCGCCAGCGTGCGGGTGTGCCAGTACGGGTAGTTCTTCACCAGCGACTCCACGAAGGTGTACTTGAGCGTGCCGTCGGCGTTGGTGGCCTTCCACATGGCGCCCTGCTGGATGCCGGTGATCCACATGGTCACCGAGAAGAGCAGCTGGCCCACCAGCACCAGCCAGAAGTGGATGTTGGCGACCTTCTCCGACCAGATGGTCGTCCCGTAGATCTTCGGGATGACGTAGTAGATCGAGGCGCAGGCGGTCAGGGTGACCCAGCCCATGGTCCCCATGTGGACGTGGCCCGGCACCCAGTCGGTGGCGTGGATGAGCTGGGAGATGACCCGGATCGACTGGGTCGGCCCCTGCACCGTCTGCAGCCCGTAGAAGGTGATGGCCAGGATGAAGAACTTGGCCAGGTAGTTGGTCTTCATCTTCGACCAGTCGGCGCCCACCGTGTAGTAGCCGTTGATGACCGAGCCCCACGACGGCGCGATGAGGAAGAGCGTGAAGACGATGCCGAGCGTCTGGAGCCAGTCGGGCACCGGCGTGTAGACCAGGTGGTGCGCGCCGGTCCACAGGTAGCCGAAGACCAGCGACCAGAAGGAGAGGATGGAGAGCCGGTGGCTGAAGAGCGGCAGGTTGAGCGCCTTCGGCATGAAGTAGAAGAACATCGCCAGGAACGGGGTGGTGAAGAGGAAGCCCACCGCGTTGTGGCCGTACCACCACTCCACGTTGGCGGAGTTCACCCCGGCGAAGAGGTGGTAGCTCTTCATGAGGCCGGCCGGGATGGAGAGGTTGTTGACGATGTAGAGGACGGCGATGGCCACCACCGTGGCGATGATGTACCAGAGCGACACGTACATCTGCGCGTCCTTGCGCTTCAGCAAGGTGGCGAAGACGTTCACCGCGAAGATGACCCACAGGATCACCACGCCGACGTCGAGCGGCCACTCCAGCTCGGCGTACTCGTTCGACTGGGTGTAGCCCATGAAGAGCGAGATGGCCGCCGCGGCGATGGCCACGTTGAAGATCCAGAGCTGGGCCCGGGCCAGCCTGGGGAAGGCGAGCGGGCGGCCCGACAGCCGGGTCACGATGTAGAAGAAGAGCGGGAAGACCACCCCCAGGCCGAGGCCGAAGGCCAGCCCGTTGGTGTGGACCACCCGGAGGCGGCCGTAGGTGAGGTAGGGCGCGAAGTTGGCCGCCGGGGCCCAGAGCTGGACCGAGATGAGCAGGCCGACCAGGATGCCGACCACGCCCCAGACCAGTGACGAGAGGATGAATCCTTGGATGGTCTGGTCGTCGTACTTGTAATCGCTTGCCATTCTCTCCCTCGACGATCAATTGAGGCCGGTAACTCCCTAAACCGCTGGAACCACGGCAGAACCTGACCGAACCCATCTACTCGATCCTGCATCGCTCGGCCAGCCCCAACGTGTGATCCTCGCACTCGCGGTGACAGGGGCGCGTCAATATGCCGCGCCCGGCGCTCGGGGGAAGGCCGACCGACTTCACCGAGGGTCGACGGCGTCCGGCTGGCCTGGCCAGGCCCCTCGGCGGACCCGTCCCACTACAACCTGGGGGAGGCGGTCAGGCTGGCCGGACCTCGATGCGGTTGTCGTAGAAGGTCGAGCCGCCGGCCTCGTCGGTGAGCCGCTGCGAGGTGAGCGCGTTGACGTTGCGCTCGCCCTCGGTGTCGCGGATCCAGTGGACCCCCTCCACCACCGCCACGCCGGGCGGCACGTCGCTGGTCACCTCGACCCGCAGCGCCACCTCGCCGAGGGCGTTCCAGGCCACCGCCAGCGCCCCGTCGGCGAGCCGCCGCGCCGCCGCGTCGGCCGGCGAGAGGCGCACCCGCATGGCCCCCTCCCGGGCTCGCAGGTCCTGGCGCTCCTGGAAGGTCGAGTTGAGCGTGAACTGGGCCGGCGCGGTCTGCAGCCAGAGCGCCAGGTGCTGGTCGCCCTCGGCGTCGGCGTGGGCCGGCAGCCAGCGCGGCAGCCGGTGGGCCAGGCGCGGGTTCTCGATCTCGAAGCGCCCGGAGGGCGTGCGCCAGCGGGGCCCGGGGGGCGGGACGAGCTGCACCGGCGCCCCGGCGTCGAGGGCGGCGCGGTCGATGCCGGCGAGCCACGGCGTCGGCGCGGCGAGCACCGCGTCGATGGCCTGGTCGGCGGACCAGCTCCACGGCTCGCCGCGGAGCCCGAGGGCGTCCGCGAGCCGGCGGAAGACCTCCCAGTTCTCCAGCGCCTCGCCGGGCGGCCGGGAGGCCGGGCGGGCCCGCTGGAGCCAGGTGTGCCCGTAGGAGCGGTAGAGATCGGCGTGCTCCACCGAGAAGGTGGCCGGCAGGAGGACGTCGGCGTAGCGGGCGGTGTCGGTGAGGAGCCGCTCGTGGACCACCGTGAAGAGGTCCTCGCGGGCCAGGCCGCGCAGCACCGCGTTCTGGTCCGGGGCCACCGAGGCGGGGTTGGAGCACCAGACGACGAGGGCCTGGACGGGCGGGTCGCGCAGCCCGGTGAGGGCGTGACCGAGCTGGCTCATGTTGACCACCCGGCCGCCGGCCGGCGCGAGGTCCGGGCGGATGACCGGGCGCATGTCGAGGGCCCCGCCGGTGGAGACATCGGGCAGGCAGGCGGCCCCGGGCTTGGACCAGCAGCCGGCCGCGGCGGCCAGGCAGAGGATGAGCCGGGTGTTCATGGCCCCGTTGCCGTAGCGGCTGTAGCCGCCGCCGAGCCGGATGAACGGGGCCCTGGCCTCGCCGAGCGCGCGGGCGATCTCCAGGAGCTCCGGCTCGGAGAGGCCGGTGAGCTGGGCGGTGCGGGCCGGGCCGTGGAGCGGCAGGATCTCGCGGCGGAGCGCCTCCCAGCCGACCGCCTCGTCCCGCAGGAAGCCGGCGGCCGCCACCCCCTCGCGGTCCATGAGGTGGAGCAGGCCGAGCGCCAGCGCGCCGTCGGAGCCGGGGCGCACCACGATGGTCCGGTCGGCCAGCGGCGAGGTGGCGGTGCGGTGGGTCTCCACCAGCCAGAACGCCGCCCCGTTGCGCCGGGCCTCCTTGATGCGCGGCAGGAGGTGGACGTTGGTGGCCACCGCGTTGCAGGACCAGAGCACCACCAGGCTCGCGTCGAGGGCGGCGTCCGCGTCGCAGGCCGGGGTGTCCCCGAGCACCGCCGCCACCCCGGCGTTCTTGGCCGGCGTGCAGATGCCCCGCACGAGCTGCGAGGCCCCCAGGGCGTGGAAGAGGGCGTGGCCGGCGCTCCGCTGCACCATCCCCATGGTGCCGGCGTAGCTGTAGGGGAGGATGGCCTCGCCGCCGTGGGCGGCCTTGACCGCGGCCAGGCGCTCCGCGGTGAGCGCGATGGCCTCCTCCCAGGTCGCCCGGCGGAACTGGCCGCTCCCCTTCGGGCCAGTCCGGATCTGCGGGAAGAGGAGCCGCTCCGGCGAGTTCACCGAGCGCTCGTAGTGCTGCATCTTCCCGCACAGGCTGCCGCGCGAGTAGCCGTGGGCCGGGTTGCCCCGCACGGCGGTGAGCCGGCCCTCCTCGACCTCGGCGAGCAGGCCGCAGGCGTCCGGGCAGTCGTAGGGGCAGGTGGAGGGGACCAGGGTCGGCATGGGAGCGGGACTCTAGCGCCCGGGCGGCGGCGGTTCCAGACGGGCCCCCGGTTCAGCCGCGGCCGACGCGCCGCGCTTGCGCCCCGGCCCGGGCCGTCCTACTCACCTCTCCCATGCGCGTCGCCCTCACCATCGCGGGCTCCGACTCCGGCGGCGGCGCCGGGATCCAGGCCGACCTCCGGACCTTCGGCGCCCACCGGCTCCACGGCACCTCGGCCATCACCGCCGTCACCGCCCAGAACTCGGTGGCGGTGACCGCCTGGGTGGCGCTCGAGCCGGCCATGGTGCTGGCGCAGATCGAGGCGGTGGCCACCGACATGCCGGTGGCGGCCACCAAGACCGGGATGCTGGCCAACGAGGCGATCATCCGCGCGGTGGCCGAGGCCGCCGGGCGGCTGTCGCTCGGCCCCCTGGTGGTCGACCCGGTCATGGTGGCCAAGAGCGGCGACCGGCTCCTCGACGTCGGGGCCCAGCGCGCCTACCTGGAGGCCCTCTTCCCGCGGGCCACGCTGGTCACCCCGAACCTGTTCGAGGCCGAGGCGCTGCTCGGCCGGGCCATCCCGGACGAGGCGGCCATGCGGACGGCGGCCCGCGACCTGGTGGCGCTGGGGGCCCGCGCCGTGCTGGTCAAGGGCGGCCGGCTGCCCGGGCGCGCGCTCGACGTCTTCTGCGACGGCGACCGGCTGGTGGACCTCCCGGCCGAGCGGATCGACACCCGCCACACCCAGGGCACGGGCTGCACCCTCTCGGCGGCCATCGCCTCCCGGCTGGCCCTGGGCGACCCGCTCCTCGCCGCGGTGCAGGGCGCCAAGGCCTGGCTCACCGAGGCCCTGCGCGGCGCCTACACGGTGGGCCACGGGCGCGGGCCGCTGGATCACCTCGGGACGCCGGTCCACCGCTGAGCCGGGGCCCGGGACCGCCTCTCCATCCGTCTCGAGGTCGAGCGACCTCGACCAGCCCCTCCGGAGCGGGACCGCCGCGCTGGACGGCCACGGCCGGCGCGCCATGTGGGCCGGGCGCCCACGTTGCATCGCCACCGGGACCCCGGGGATGCTCGCCCCATGAGGCTGGCGCTCCTGGCGTGCACGGTGCTCCTGTCCGGCTGCGGCGGCGCAGCGGCCGGTCCGATGGACCCGCTGCTCCCCGGCGGGGGCGATCCGGTCCCGTCCTCGGGCTGCGGCCGGGCCGCCGCCCCCGGCGCCCAGACCCGCACCCTCACCGTCGGCGGCCGGGCGCGCGAGTACGGCTTGCGCATCCCCACCGGCTACGACCCCTCCACGCCGACCCCGCTCATGTTCTCGTTCCACGGCGCCGGCGCCACCGGGCCGCAGGCGGTGGGCACCACCCCGGTCATCGCCGGCGTGACGGCCATCGCGGTCGGCCCGACCAGCGGCGACCTGCCCTTCGTGCAGGCGCTCCTCGAGGCGGTGTCGGCCGAGCTCTGCGTGGACCGCTCGCGCGTCTTCATGGCCGGCTACAGCGCCGGCGGCTTCCTGGCCAGCTCGCTCGGCTGCCAGATGCACGACGCGATCCGCGGCATCGCCGTCCTGGAGGGCGGCGGGGGCGGCTGCGCCTTCCCCGTCCCCATCTGGTTCGTGCACAACCAGGACGACGCCACGGTGCCGATCTCCTACGGGATGGCCGCCCGCGACGCCTGGCTGGCGGCGAACGGCTGCTCCAACGCCACCGCCCCCATGACCATCCTGGATCAGTGCGTGCGCTACACCGGTTGCCAGAAGGCGCCGGTGGCCTGGTGCTCACCGGCCACCGGGGGCCACCGCCCGAGCTACGCGCTCTGGGCCTCCATCGCCGAGTTCTGGTCGAGCCTGTAGCTGCCTGGAGGGCGCATGGCTCACCGCCCCAGCACCACCTGGTCGTAGTAGCGGCCGCGCGCCACGCCGCTCGCGATGGCGGCGGCGCGGGCGGCCTCGACCACCGCCGCGGTGACCCGGCCGGCCCCCTCGTACCGCACGCCGTTCACGAAGGAGGTCGGCGTCCCGCGGACGCCGAAGCCCAGCCCCTCCGCCACGTCCGCATCCACCGCCGCGCCGGCCTCGGCCGTGGCGAGGCAGGTCCGCCAGGCGGCGACCTCGAGCCCGGCGGTGGCGGCGTACGCCTCCAGCGCCGCGCTCCCCAGGCCGCTCGCATGGCCGAAGAGCAGGTCGTGCATCGGCCAGAACCGGCCCTGCGCGTCCGCGCAGACCGCCGCGAGCGCCGCGGGCCGGGCGTCCGGATGGATCGAGGCCGGGAGCGGGAACTCCTTGAACACCAGGCGCAGGTCGGCCGGGTAGGCCGCCAGGAGGGCCTCCAGCGCCGGGGCCTCGGCCGCGCAGAAGGAGCACTGGAAGTCGGCGTACTCGACGATGGTGACCCAGGCGTCGGCCGGCCCGCTGACGGGAGCGCCCGCGACGGGAACCGGGAAGACGGTCGTCGGCGGCGAGGCCGTCGAGCCGCCGCCGCAGGCGGAGAGCGCCGCGCAGAGCCAGAGGGAGAGCGCGAGGCGCCGGGGCTGCGGGCTGATCGACATGGCCGGGGATGGTCGCCGCCCCCCGAGGCGCTGTCAAACGGCGGCGGCGGGGCGCGGCCAGGAGCGCCGGGCGCATCCGCTCGACACCCGCCCCACCCCCGTGCTTCCCTCCCTCCACCATGCTGGCCCTCGTCACCGGCGCAGGCGGCTTCCTCGGCCAGGCCCTGGTCCGCGCGCTCACCACCCGCGGCGCCCGGGTGCGCGCCCTGGCCCGCCGGCCAGAAGGGCTCCTCGATCACCGCCACGTGGAGCCCCTCCTCGGCGACGCCGCCGACCCGGCCCTGCTGGCGCGCGCCGTGGCCGGCGTGGACGTGGTCTTCCACCTGGCCGGCGTCCGGCGCGCCGCTGAGCGGGACGAGTTCTTCCGCGTCAACGTCGGCACCACCCGGCTGCTGCTCGAGGCCTGCGTGGAGCACGCGCCCCGCCTGCGCCGCTTCGTCCTGGCCGGCTCGCGCGCCGCGTCGCCCCCCTCCGCCACCGGGTGCACCGAGGCCGAGCCGCCGGCCCCCACCGAGGCCTACGGCGAGTCGAAGGCCGAGGCCGAGCGGGTGGCCTTCCTCTACACGGGCCAGCTCCCGGTGACGGTGGCCCGCCCGCCGCGGATCATGGGGCCGGGCGACCGCGAGAACCTCATCCTCTTCCAGCTGGCGGCCCGCGGCTGGGCCCCACGCTTCGGCGCCGACCCGCCGCTCTCCTGGATCGACGTGGACGACTGCGCCCGCGGCCTCCTGCTCCTGGCAGAGCGGCCGGAGGCGGTGGGCCAGGCCTTCTTCCTCACCTCGGACGAGCGGACCAGCACGGCAGGCCTCTTCCGCTCGGCCGGGCGTGCCCTCGGCGTCAAGGTCCGGGACCTGCCCATTCCGGCCGCGGCGCTCCTTTCCCTGGCGGCCCTGGCCGACGGGGCGACCCGGCTCACCGGCCGCAAGCTCCCGCTCAACCGGAAGCTGGCCCGGCAGCTCCTGGCGCCGGGCTGGGTCTGCGACGGCTCCAAGGCGAAGGCCCGGCTCGGCTTTCAGGCCCCGACGCCCCTCGACGACTCGATGCACCGGGCCGCGGGCTGGTACCTCCGTCAGGGCTGGCTCTCCGTCCCGGGGCAAGGGGACGGTGGTCGTGCCCACCCCGGGCGGCCCGGTTAGGCTATCCTGCGGCGCCGATGACCCGCCCGACCAGCAAGCCCCCCCGCAAGAAGGCCGCCCCCCGGCGGCGACCGGCCGGCGTGCCCGCCCGCGCCGTCGACGCCGCGTCCGAGGCCGGCCGCTCGCCCGTGGAAGGCAAGCCGGATCCGCGCTTCGAGTGGAAGGCGGACTTCTCGGTCGGGATCGAGGAGATCGACGCCCAGCACCAGGAGCTCTTCCGGCGCGCCGCCATGTTCGTGGACAGCCTGCGGCGCCGCTCCCGCCAGGAGATCGGCATCCTGCTCTCCTTCCTGCGGCTCTACGCGGTGACCCACTTCGGCGCCGAGGAGACCTGGATGCGCCGGGCCCACTACCCGGGCGCCGAGGAGCACGCCAGGCAGCACGATCGGTTCATCAAGGACATCCTCGCCCTCTCCGAGCAGCACGAGAAGCCGAAGGGGGACGGCATCGAGCCGGCCCGGGTGGCCGGGTGGCTGGAGAAGTGGCTGAAGCACCACGTCACCGAGACCGACACCGATCTGGCCCGCCACCTCCGCGCCACCGGGACGCCGCCGCCCGACCCGAGCGACCTGCCGTTCTGACGGGCTCGGGCCAGCGCCTCGCGCGCGGGCCGGCTACATCGAGCCGTCGCTCAGGTCCTTCACCCGGCGCGCCCGGGCCACCCCGCACCGCTCGCCGCAGGCCGCGCAGACCTCGTAGACGACCTCCTTGATGGTGAGGACGTCCGGGTGGTCCTCGGGCGGCGAGAGGTCGACGCCGCAGCCCGGGCAGGCGATCGCCGCGACCTTCGAGGTGCGCGCCAGCACGATGGAGGTGCGGGTGGCCGACGGGCAGCGGGAGCACTCCACGCCGTAGAGCCAGCCCCGCTCCTCGCCGGGCGGCGTCTCGTCGAGATCCACGCCGCAGTACTGGCAGACCTGGGTGGCCACTGGCTGGAAGATAGGCCCGGCCGGGCGGCGGCGCACGGCCGGCCGCGGAGCGGCAGGAGCGGACGGGCGGGGAAGGGGTGGAGGCGCTGCCCGGACTCGAACCGGGGAATGAGAGATTTGCAGTCTCTTGCCTTACCAGCTTGGCTACAGCGCCATTCGGGGGTGCCGTTGTAGCGGAGGGGCCCGGCGCCGTCAACGACGGCGCGGCCCGGCGCCTAGCGCCCCGGCGCCCCTTGCCCACGTCGGCGCACCTCGGCGCGAGCCACCATGACCCCCCGGGCCGCCACGGCCGCCACCAGGCCCGGCACCTCAGCCCTGGCCGCGCCCGCCAGGTCGGGCGGCACCGAAAGCGCCACGACCACCGCCCCGGCCTCGCAGCGGAGCTCCACCCCGAGCGCCCGTCCGAAGTCGAGCACCACCGCCTGCCGCCCCTCCCGCCAGAAGGCCTCCACCGCGGGGGTCACCTGGGCGATGGCCCTCGCCAGCGCGGGCGGCGCGGGGCCGATCACGCCGCTCGCTCCAGCCGGCCCGCCAGTGGCCACCGCCCCCGCCGGGGCGCCCGGCCCGCCCGCCGCGACGGGCTCCCCCTTCGCAGTCCCCTCGCCCCGGGCGCTGGCTGCGGACGGACCTGCCCCTCGACCCCTGCACTCGAGTGACTCTTTGGTCGCGCGTCGCCAAGGCACCGCCGGACCGGTGAAACCGGGCGGGCGGGGACCCTCACGCGCCCTCACCCCCACCCGAGCCCTCGAGCCGGCTTCCTTCCCGGGAGCCACCCGGGGCCCCGGGCCTCTCCTCGCCTCCGGAGCCCGAGCCTCCCGTCCCTCCGCCCGCCGGAGCGCAGCCTCGAACCCCCGCACCGGC
>Ga0209682_10000308_pt1 | contig 16796 bp, 15 predicted proteins | sample DOMMetBare2Fresh_2_FD_187471 | JGI IMG/M metagenome (GOLD analysis project Ga0209682, IMG submission 187471) | Wetland sediment microbial communities from St. Louis River estuary, USA, under dissolved organic matter induced mercury methylation -... | ecosystem: Environmental > Aquatic >... | reverse complement strand
GCAGTCGGCGCAGCGCGCCGACCGCCCCAGCATGAGGCCCTGGCGCGTACCGCCTGGCGCGAGACGCGCGCGCTCAAGCAGACCTTCACCAACGGCCGCAACGGGCCGATTGCGGCTGTTGGCGATGTGCCAGGCGCGCGGTCCGGGAGCTTGCGTTTCTTGAAGGGGTGTCGCTGAGATGGGCTACTGGCAGCATGCGTCGGCCGTGGTCGACCCCGGCGCGCAGATCGGCGACGGCACCAAGGTCTGGCATTTCACCCATGTCTGCAGCGGTGCACGCATCGGCGCAGGCTGCTCGCTCGGCCAGGGCGTATTCGTCGGCAACGATGTTCGCATCGGCCGCAACGTGCGGATCCAGAACAACGTCTCGGTCTACGACGCCGTGACGCTGGAGGACGACGTCTTCTGCGGGCCGAGCATGGTCTTCACCAACGTGATGAACCCGCGCGCCGCGGTGCCGCGCAAGGACGAGTACCGGCCCACGCACGTCAAACGCGGCGCCACGCTGGGTGCCAACAGCACCATCGTCTGCGGCTCGACGATCGGTGAGTACGCCTTCGTCGGCGCCGGCGCGGTGGTGACCGGCGACGTCCCGGCCCACGCGCTGGTCGTCGGCGTGCCGGCCCGCCGCATCGGCTGGATGAGCGCACACGGCGAACGCCTGGCCCTGCCCGCGTCGGGCCGGGGCGAGGCGAACTGCCCGGCCAGCGGCGCACGCTACCGCCTCGATGGCGAAACCCTGACCCCATGCAATTCACCGACCTGAAATCGCAGTACGCGGCGCTCAAGACCGAGATCGACAGCCGCATCCAGCGCGTGCTGGACCACGGCCGCTACATCATGGGCCCCGAGGTGGCCGAGCTCGAGACCGCGCTCGCCCGATTCACCGGCAGCCGCCACTGCATCACCGTGGCCAGCGGCACCGAGGCGCTGTTGATCGCCCTGATGGCGCTGGACCTGAGGCCGGGCGACGAGGTCATCACTTCGCCATTCACCTTTGCCGCGACGGCCGAGGTGATCGTGCTGCTGGGCGGCAAGCCGGTCTTCGTCGACATCGAGACCGATACGTGCAACATCGACGCCGCGCTGATCGAAGCCAGCGTGACGTCGCGCACCCGGGCCCTCATGCCGGTCAGCCTGTACGGCCAGTGCGCCGACATGGATCTGATCAACGCCGTCGCCGCGCGGCACGGGCTGCCGGTGATCGAGGACGCTGCACAGAGCTTCGGTGCCAGCTATCGCGGTCGACGCAGCGGCGCGCTGTCGACCATCGGCGCGACCAGCTTCTTCCCGAGCAAGCCGCTGGGCTGCTACGGCGACGGCGGGGCGCTGTTCACCGACGACGAACGGCTCGCGCAGGCGGCGCGCGAGATCCGTGTCCACGGCCAGAGCGCGCGCTACACCCACACGCGCCTGGGCGTGGGCGGGCGCATGGACACGCTGCAATGCGCGATCGTGCTGGCCAAGCTCGGCCGCTTCGAGTGGGAATTGCAGCGCCGCGCCGAACTCGGCGCCCGTTATGGCCGCCTGCTCGCCGGCGTGCCCGGCGTGCGCCTGCTCGCCGTGCGGCCCGATCGCGACTGCGTCTGGGGCCAGTACACCGTCTTCGTCGAGCGGCGCGAGCGTGTGCAGGCCGCGCTCGAGGCCGCCGGCATCCCGAGCGCGGTGCACTACCCGCGCCCGCTGCACCACCAGCCGGCCTATGCCGCCCATTGTTGCCCCGAGTGCTGCGCGGTCAGCGTGGCGGTGTCGCAGCGGGTCCTGAGCCTGCCGATGAGCGCCGACCTGACCGAGGCCGACCAGGACCGCGTGGTCGAGGCCCTGGCGCGCGCTGTCGCTGCGGCATGACCGGCTGGCGCACCTGCAACGCCTGTGGCGGCGGCGCGCCGCGCGAGCGCTTCGAGCGCGACGGCTTCCACATCGTCGAATGCACCGGCTGCGGCCTGGTCTACGTCGGCGAGGATCCGGCGACGATCGACTTCGGCAAGCTCTACGACGAGAGCTACTACACCGGTAGCCAGGCCGGCGTGTTTGCCGATTACGTGGGCCAGGCACCGGCACGCCGCGCCGCCGCAAGGCGGCGCCTGTTCACGCTGCGCCGGCTGAAGCCCGGCGGCCGACTGCTCGACGTCGGCTGCGCTGCCGGTTTCTTCCTCGTCGAGGCGCAGGCGCACTACGCAGCCCGTGGGGTCGAGCTGAGCGAGTTCTCGTCGCGTTTCGCGCGCGAGCAGTTCGGCCTCGACGTCGTCACCGGCACGCTGCACGACGCCGCGTTCGAGGCCGGATCGTTCGACCTCGTCACGCTGTGGGACGTGATCGAGCACGTGAGCGACCCGGCCGCCGTGCTGGCCGAAGTGGCGCGGGTGCTGGCGCCCGCCGGCCGCGTCGTTCTGACCACCGGCGACATCGGCAGCGCCTACGCACGCCAGCGCGGCGCACGGTGGCACCTGATGACGCCGCCCTGGCACCTGTATTTCTTCTCGCGCGCGACGCTCGCCAGGCTGGCGGCCAGGGCCGGCCTGCGCATCGTGCATGTCGCGGCGCGTGGCGTGGCAGGCGACGGCCCCTGGGCGCGCAGCAGGCCCGGCATCGTGCTGAACCATCTGCTCGGGCGCGGCGACATCATGCAGGTCACGCTCGCGCACGCGGCCTCGAGCTGATCGCGCCTGCCATGGACAGCATCCGGCGCGGCAGCCTGATCAACCTGGGCACGCGTGTGCTGGCGGTCACGCTCGGCCTGGCAATCACGCTCTACACCGCACGCCTGGGCACGGCGCAGCAGGGTGCCTTCGCGCTGTTCACGGCGGTCGAGTCGGTGCTGCTGGCGCTGGTCTCGGGGTTCGGTGTCGCGATCGCGCGCCGCATCTCGCACCACGGCGAGCGGCCGGCGGCGCTGGTGAGCGCGTGCGTGCTGGCCTGCGTCCTCATCGGCCTCGTCGTCGCCGCCGCGCTGGCCGTGGCCGCACGACATGCTGGCGAGGCCTACCGGATGCTGTGGCTGCTGGCGATTGCTGCGCCGCTGATGTTCGTCCCCGCGAACCTCTCGGGCCTGTGGCTGGGCAGCGGCAGGATGATGGCGCTGGCCCGGCTGACGCTGGGCGCGCCGGTGCTCACGCTCGCCGGCCTCGCAGGGGCCTGGGCGCTGGGTTGGCCGCAGGCGCTGTTCACCGTGCTGGCGGCATGGGTGGCGGCGCGTCTCGGGGTCGCGATCGCCGTGCTGGTGGCGGCGCGGCGCGGCGGCTGGCTCGGCCGGCCCGATCGCGCCGCACTGGCGGCCGAGTGGCGCTTCGTCGGCGTGATCGGGCTGACCAACCTGGTCGGCCTGCTCAACTACAAGGTCGATGTCTTCCTGGTCGAGCGCTTCCTCGGCCTGTCGGCGACCGGGGTCTATTCGATCGCGGTGATGGTCGCCGAGCTGCTGTGGCTGGTCTCGTCGTCGGTGACGACCGCGGCCTACGCGCGCATCGGTGCGCCCGATGCCCACGAGGCCGCGCGCATCACCGTGCGCTCCGTGCACGCCAGCGTGCTGCTGCTGGCAGGCCTGAGTCCGCTGCTGTGGCTGGGCGCGGCGCTGGTCGTGCCGGCGCTGCTCGGTCCGGCCTACCAGCCGTCGCTGGTCGCGCTGGGCGTGCTGTTGCCCGGCGTCGCGGTCTACGGCGCGGCCTCGGCGCTGTCGGCCTGGTTCACCAACCACGCCGGCCGGCCCTGGGTGCCGGCGTTGCTGGCGAGCACCTCGCTGCTGATCAACGTGGCGGTGTCCTTGGTGGCGATCCCGCGCCTGGGCATGGTCGGCGGCGCCCTGGCGACGACACTGTCCTATGGCCTGACAGTGGCGCTCGCAGCGGCCTGGTTCCTGCAAGCCTCGGGCACACCGGCGGCGCTGCTGCTGCGGCCCGACTGGCGCGCGCTGGCCGCCGACGTGCTGCGGCGCCGGCGCCCGCATTGAGCGCACCCGCTGGCAACTTGAGGACAATCGCCCGATGCGAGCCTGGTTGAACCGTTGGCGTCGGAAGCTGGCCTACCAGTTGCTGTACCGCCGCATCTTCGGCGAGCGGTCGCAAGGCCGCGAACTGCCGCACACGCGCATCTCGCCGGCCACCTGCATCGAGCACGAGGAGCGCCTGACGCTGGGCGACCATGTCTACATCGGCCCCTTCAACTGGATCGAGGCCAGCGGCGGCGTGACGATCGACGAGGGCGTGCAGATCACCAGCCACGTCAGCATCGTCACGCACAGCTCGCACCGTACGATGCGCCTGCTCGGACGCGAGTACGTCAACTCGACCGGCGAGCGCCCCGGCGGGGTCGCCGGGGATCATCAGGAGCGCCCCGGCTGGGTCGCCGGGCCGGTGCACATCGGTGCCTACAGTTTCATCGGCCCGCACTCGCTGATCGAGGCCAACAGCCGCATCGGCCGCGGCACGCTGGTTTGCGCCGGCAGTTTCGTGCGCGGCGAGTACCCGGATTTCGTCGTGCTCGAAGGCCGGCCGGCGCGCGTGGTCGGCGACTCGCGCCTGGCCGACGAGGGCTGGCTGCAGCGCCATCCCGAACTGCGGGCGCACTACGACGCCTGGACCCGGGCGTCATGAGGCTCGTGCTGCTGGGCGACGGCGAGAGTCCGCACCTGCTGAAGTGGGCACGCGCGCTCGCGCCGCGGGTCGAGTTGTGGGCGGCCTCGAGCCGCGGTTTCCTGCCCGGGTTCGACACCTGGGTACCCCCCGAGCGCCGGCTGGCGCTGAACACGAGCCCGCGATTCGAAGGTGGCAACGCGGCACTGCTGGCGACGCTGCCGCGGCTGGCCGCATGGCTCAGGAAGGTCGATGCCGACTGGGTCCACGCACACTACCTGACGTCGCACGGCACACTGGCCTGGCTGGCCCGGCGCATGGGCGTCAAGGCACGCCTGGTCGGCTCGGCCTGGGGCTCGGACATCCTGGTTGCGCCGGTCGTCAGCACGACCGCACGCTGGCTCACCGGGCGCGTGCTGCGCGCCTGCACGCTGACCACCAGCGATTCCAGGTATATGGCCGAGCGCATGCAGGCGCTCGGCGCGAGCGAAGTGATGGTCTTCCCGTTCGGCCTCGAGGCCTTGCCGCCGGCGCCTGCGGACAAGGACGATGCGCTGTTCTTCGCCAACCGCGGCCTGGAGCCGATCTATGCGCCGCAGCGGGTGCTCGATGTCTTCGCGACCATCGCCGCCGATTGGCCCGAGGCCCGTCTGGTGGTCGCCAACGACGGCTCGCTGGCCGGCGAACTGCGCGCCCAGGCGCAGGCTGCCGGGCTGGCCGGCCGCGTGCAGTTCGTCGGTCGGCTCGATGCGGCGGCGCAGGCGCAGTGGTATGCCCGCGCGCGCTGGTACCTGAGCCTGCCGCGCAGCGATTCGGTCTCGGTCTCGGTGCTGGAGGCGATGGCCCACGGCTGCATCCCGATCCTGTCCAACCTGCCGGCCAACCGCGAACTGGTCGATCCCGGCCAGAACGGCCTCGTGCTGTCGGCGGCCGAGCGGCTGCGCGCCGACCAACTGCAGGCGCTGCTGCCCGTGGCACACCGCATCGCGGCCGAGAACCGGGCCTGGGTCTCGGCGCGCGCCATGTTCCCCGAGGCCGTGGAGCGGTTCGTGCGCCGGTTGCAGCAGTTGGGGGGTGTGGCATGAACATCCTGCTGCTGAACCACTACGCCGGCACGCCCGCGTTGGGCATGGAATACCGGCCGTACTACCTTGCGCGCGAGTGGGTCCGCGCCGGCCACCGCGTGCAGATCGTCGCGGCCGACTTCTCGCACGTGCGGGCGCGCCAGCCCAAGTCCGGTGACGAGGTGATCGACGGCATTGCCTACCACTGGGTCGCGACGCCGCCCTACCAGGGCAACGGGTTCGGGCGGATGAAGAACATCCTGTCGTTCATGAGCCAGGTCTGGGCCGCGGCGCCGCAGTGGGCGGCCGACTTCAGGCCCGACGTCGTGATCGCCAGCAGCACCTATCCGATGGACATCTGGGTCGCGCGGCGGATCGCCCAGCTCGCGAACGCGAACGCGAACCGGGCGCCGGCGTCGCCGGCGCGTTGCAGGCTCGTCTACGAGGTGCACGACCTGTGGCCGCTGTCGCCGATCGAGCTCTCGGGCATGTCGCCCTGGCACCCGTTCGCGCTGATCTGCCAGTCGGCCGAGGATGCCGCCTACCGCCACGCCGATGTCGTCGTCTCGATGCTGCCCAAGGTGCAGCAGCACATGGCGTCTCGCGGGCTGGACCTGCGCAAGCTGGCGATCGTGCCCAACGGCGTCAGCCCCGACGACTGGAAGGGCCGGCCCGAACCGCTGCGCGCGGACGTGACGGCAGCGATCACCGAGGCGCGCGCGGCCGGCCGGGTCGTCGTCGGCTATGCCGGCTCGATGGGGCTGCCCAACGCGCTCGATCACCTGCTCGATGCCGCCCGGCTGCTGCAGGGCGATGCGCTGCACGTCGTGATGGTCGGCGATGGCCACGAGCGCGCGCGCCTGGCGCAGCGCGTGCAGGCCGAAGGGCTGGTCAAGGTGACGATGCTGCCGCCGATCCCGAAGGCGCAGGTGCCCTCGTTCCTGGCCGGCATCGACATCGCCTTCATCGGCTGGCAACGGGTGCCGATCTACCGCTTCGGCATCGCACCGAACAAGCTGATGGACTACATGATGGCCGGCAAGGCCGTGCTGCATTCGGTCGAGGCCGGCAACGACCCGGTGGCCGAGAGCGGCTGCGGCCTGACCGTCGCGCCCGAGGATGCGCGGGCCATCGCCGACGGCCTGCGCCAGCTCGCCGCAAGGCCCGCCCGGGAGCGCCGGCTGATGGGCGAACGCGGGCGCGCTTTCGTGATGCGCCAACACACCTACCCGGTCCTGGCCGGGCGTTTCATCGCTGCCGTCGAGGGTGCCCGGTGAGCGGGGCCGGCGAGCCCGACGCCGTGCGCGCGCGTTATGCGCGCCGCACCGGGCCGGAGCGCTACAGCCTGCTGCAGCCCGATGTCTGGCAGACGGTGCAGGAGCGCCAGCGGGCGATCCTGCAGGGCCTGGCCGCCCGCGGGCTGCACGACCTGGCGGCGCTGAGCGTGGTGGACGTCGGCTGCGGCACGGGCGGCAACCTGCTCGAACTGCTGCGTGCCGGCTTCGCTGCCGGGCAGCTGACCGGGATCGAGCTGCTGCCCGAGCGCCTGGCGCATGCACGCGGCGTGCTGCCCGCGGCCGTCACCCTGATCGAGGGCGACGCCCGGCTCGCGCCGCTGGCCCCGGCGTCGGCCGACATCGTCTGCCAGTCCACGGTCTTCTCGTCGCTGCTCGACCGCAACTTCCAGCAGCAGCTGGCCGGTGCGATGTGGCGCTGGCTCAAGCCGGGAGGTGTCGTGCTCTGGTACGACTTCACGGTGGACAATCCACGCAACCCGGACGTGCGCGGTGTGCCGCTGGCGCGCGTGCGCGCGCTGTTCCCGCAGGGCCGCATCACGGCACGACGGCTCACGCTGGCTCCGCCGCTGGCACGCGCGGCCTGCCGCGTGCACCCCGCGCTCTACGGCGCACTGAACCTGTTACCGCTGCTGCGCACGCATGTGCTGGCGTGGATCGAGAAACCTCTGAGATGACGCAAGACGCCAAGCTCCCGTTCCTGCCCTTCGCGCTGCCCGACATCGGCGAGGAGGAGATCGCCGAGGTCGTCGACACGCTGCGTTCGGGCTGGGTGACGACCGGGCCGAAGGCGCGCCGTTTCGAGACCGACTTCGCGGCCTTCCTTGGCGACCCCGCGCTGCACTGCATCGCCGTCAATTCCGCCACGGCCGGCCTGCACCTGGCGCTGGAGGCGATCGGCATCGGCCCCGGCGACGAGGTGATCACGACCACCCACACCTTCACCGCCACCGCCGAGGTCGTGCGTTACCTCGGCGCCGACGTGAAGCTGGTCGACATCGATCCGGCGACGCTCAATATCGACCCGGCCGCCGTGGAGGCCGCGATCGGGCCCAAGACCAGGGCCATCCTGCCGGTGCACTACGCGGGGCTGGCGGCCGACATGCCGGCGATCCACGCGGTCGCGCGCCGGCACGGCCTGAAGGTCGTCGAGGACGCCGCGCACGCGCTGCCGACGTCCTGTGGCGGCCGCCTCGTCGGCACGCTCGCCAGCGATGCCACGGTGTTCAGCTTCTATGCCAACAAGACCATCACCACCGGTGAAGGCGGCATGCTGGTCACGCGCGACGCCGCGCTGGCGGCGCGTGCCAAGGTGATGCGCCTGCACGGCATCAGCCGCGATGCCTTCGACCGCTTCAGTGCCAAGGTGCCGAGCTGGTACTACGAGATCGTCGCGCCCGGCTTCAAGTACAACCTGACCGACATCGCCGCCGCACTCGGACTGCAGCAATTGAGAAAGGCGCAGGCCTTCCAGCAGCAGCGTGCGGCGCTGGCCGCGGCCTACGACCGCGCCCTGGCCGGGCTGCCACTCGTCACGCCGCCGCATGCACCGGCCGGCGAGACCCATGCCTGGCACCTGTACGTGCTGCGGCTGGCCGACGAGGTGGAGATCGGGCGCGACCGCTTCATCGAATTGCTGTTCGAGGCCGGCATCGGCTGCAGCGTGCACTACATCCCGCTGCACCTGCAGCCCTACTGGCGCGAGCGCTACGGCCTGAAGGCGGCCGACTTCCCGCACAGCCAGCGCGCCTACGAGCGCATGCTCAGCCTGCCGCTGTACACCCGCATGACCGAGGCCGACGTGCAGCGCGTGGCCTCGGCGGTCCGGCGCATCCTGGCTTGAGGGGCGCCCCGGTCATCACGATGAGCAAGCGGGTCTTCGATCTCCTCGTGGCGCTCGGCGGGCTGCTCGTCTTTGCGGCGCCGATGCTGGCGATCGCGCTGTGGATCAGGCTCGACTCGCCCGGCCCGGTCTTCTTCCGCCAGGAGCGCGTGGGGCGCGGCGGGCGGCCGTTCCGCATCCACAAATTCCGCACGATGGTCGTCGACGCGCCGGCACGCGGCCCGGCGATCACGGTCGGGGCCGACCCGCGCATCACGCGCGCCGGCACGTGGCTGCGCCGCTCCAAGCTCGACGAGCTGCCGCAGCTGCTGGACGTGCTGGCCGGCGACATGAGCATCGTCGGCCCGCGCCCCGAGCTGGCGCAGTACGTGGCGCTGTACCCGGCGGCGCTGCGCGCGCAGGTGCTGTCGGTGCGGCCGGGCATCACCGATCCGGTCTCGCTCGATTTCGCGGACGAGGGCGCGCTGCTGGCGCGCGCCGCCGACCCCGAGCGCGAGTACCGCGAGGTCGTGCTGCCGGCCAAGCTGGAGGCGGCGGTGGCCTACGCGGCGCGCGCCACGTTGTGGAGCGATCTGGCGGTCATGGGCCGCACCCTGGCCCTGCTGGCGCGGCGCGGGTGAGGGCGGCGCGATGGCGACGATGAACGAGGACAGCGACCTGACCGTCTGGCACCGCCTGGACCGTTTCCTGGCCCGCCTGCGGCCGCACCGCGAGCCGCTGTCGCTGGTCGTCGACGGCCTCGCGGTTGCGGCCTGCTGGCACGTCACCTACCTGTTCCGCCTCGGCTTCGAGCGCTGGCACACCGCGCGGCCGGGTTACGACCCCTGGGTGATGCTGGGCGTGGTCGCAACCTACCTGGTGGCGTTTGCGTGGGCCAAGGTGCCGCAGAGCATGTGGCGCTTCTCCGGCTTCGGCGAGGTGCGGCGGCTCACGCTGGCCTGCGCCGCCGCGGGCATCGTCAGCGCCGTCTTGGTGATGGGGCTGGGCCTGGTGAAGGTGCCGCGCGCCGTGCTGGCATTGCACCCCGTGATCACGCTGATGGGGGTGTCGCTGGTCCGCATCGCCTACCGCATGCTCTACGAGCACGCGCGCTCGCGCATCACCGGCGGTGCGACCGAGATCCGGCGCGCACTGGTGCTCGGTGCCGGCGAGGCCGCGCACCGCCTGCTCGCAGGCATCCACCGCCAGGGCTGGATCGTGCTGGGCCTGCTCGACGACGACCGCAGCAAGCAGGGCGCGCGCATCGCCGGCGTGCCGGTGCTGGGGCCGCTGGCGGCGCTGTCGGACAAGGCCGTGCGCGGGGCGGCCACGCACATCGTGGTGGCGATGCCCTCGCTGCGCGGCGCACGCCGGCGCGAACTGCTGGAGCGCGCGGCCGAGACCGGGCTGCCGGTGCTCACGGTGCCGAGCGCCGACGAACTGCGCGATGGGCGTGACCTCCAGCGCGTGCGCGACATCGAGCCCGAGGATCTGCTCGGCCGCGAGCCGGTGCAGCTGGACGAAGCCGGGATCGGCGAGGTGCTGCGCGGCCGCACGGTGTTGATCACCGGCGCGGGCGGCAGCATCGGCAGCGAGCTGTGCCGGCAGGTCGCGCGTTATGCGCCGCGGCGGCTGGTGCTGCTGGAGCTCAGCGAGTTCAACCTCTACACGATCGAGCAGGAGCTCGAGGAGCACTGGCCCGCCATCGAGCTCGTCAAGCTGATCGCCGACGTCAAGGATCTGGCCCATCTGCGCGCGGTGTTTGCGCGCTGGCGCCCGGCGGTCGTCTTCCACGCCGCGGCCTACAAGCACGTTCCGCTGATGGAGGACGACAACGCCTGGGCGGCGCTGCGCAACAACACGCTGGGGACCCACCACGCGGCACTGGCCGCCGCCGAGGCCGGCGTCGAGCGCTTCGTGCTGATCAGTACCGACAAGGCGGTCAACCCGACCAACGTGATGGGGGCGAGCAAGCGCGCGGCCGAGATGGCGATCAGCATGCTCGCCGCCAGCCACCCGGCCACGCGCTTCATGGCGGTGCGCTTCGGCAACGTGCTCGGGTCCAGTGGCAGCGTGATCCCGAAGTTCAAGGAGCAGATCGCCCGCGGCGGCCCCGTGACCGTGACCCATCCGGAGATCATCCGCTACTTCATGACCATCCCCGAAGCGGCGCGGCTGGTGCTGCAGGCGGCGGCGATCGGCCAGAGCGGGCAGGTGCTGGTGCTCGACATGGGCGAGCCGGTGAAGATCGTCGACCTCGCGCGCCAGTTGATCCGGCTGTCGGGCCACACCGAGCACGAGATCCGGATCGAGTTCTCCGGGCTGCGCCCGGGCGAGAAGCTGTACGAGGAACTGCTGGCGGACGCGGACTCGACGGTGCCGACGAAGGTGGAGCGGCTGCGGGTGGCGAAGCTGCAGGACCGTGCCGACGGCCTGGCGGACATGCTCGACTGGCTGCGCTCGGCGCAGGACGCGACCGACGCCGAGGTGCGTGCGCGGCTGCGTGGGCTGGTCCCGGAATACGGGCCGGCCTGAGGCCCCGCGCCGGCTGCCCGGTCGGCGACAATGCAAAGCCCGATGGCCGCGACGCCCGGCCAGCCATTTCAGACCCCTCCTGTCCCCTGGAGTGATGCTCCCGTGACCCAGCCCCCCAAGAAAGCCCTCATCACCGGTGTCACCGGCCAGGACGGCTCCTACCTCGCCGAATTCCTGCTCGACAAGGGCTACGAGGTCCACGGCATCAAGCGCCGGGCCTCGCTGTTCAACACCCAGCGCGTGGACCACATCTACGAGGACCCGCACGTCGAGCACCAGCGCTTCGTGCTGCACTACGGCGACTTGACCGACAGCTCCAACCTCACCCGCATCCTGCAGCAGGTTCAGCCCGACGAGGTCTACAACCTGGGTGCGCAGAGCCACGTCGCGGTGAGCTTCGAAGCGCCGGAATACACGGCCGACGTCGACGCGATGGGCGCGCTGCGCCTGCTCGAGGCGATCCGCCTGCTCGGCCTGGACAAGAAGACCCGCTTCTACCAGGCCAGCACCTCGGAGCTCTACGGCCTGGTCCAGGAAACACCGCAGAAGGAGACCACGCCGTTCTACCCGCGCAGCCCCTACGCGGTGGCCAAGCTCTACGCCTACTGGATCACGGTGAACTACCGCGAGGCCTACGGCATGTACGCCTGCAACGGCATCCTCTTCAACCACGAGAGCCCGCGCCGCGGCGAGACCTTCGTCACGCGCAAGGTCACGCGCGGCCTGTGCAACATCGCCCAAGGCCTGGAGCAGTGCCTGTACATGGGCAACATGGACGCGCTGCGCGACTGGGGCCATGCGAAGGACTACGTGCGCATGCAGTGGATGATGCTGCAGCAGGCGCAGGCCGACGACTTCGTCATTGCCACCGGCCAGCAGTATTCGGTGCGTGAGTTCATCGCCTGGACGGCCGCCGAGCTGGGCCTCACGCTGCGCTTCGAAGGCCAGGGCGTGGACGAGAAGGCGTACGTCGCATCGATCACCGGCGACAAGGCGCCGGCCTTGAAGGTCGGCGACTGCGTGGTCGCGGTGGATCGGCGCTATTTCCGCCCGGCGGAGGTCGAGACCCTGCTGGGCGACCCGACCAAGGCCAGGACCAAGCTCGGCTGGGTGCCCGAGATCACCGCGCAGCAGATGTGCGCCGAGATGGTCGCCGAGGACCTGGAGGCCGCGCGGCGCCATGCGCTGCTGAAGGCGCATGGTCACAACGTCGCGGTCTCGCGCGAGGACGGCGCATGAGTCGTCGCCTCGACGAAGCGGTGTTCGTCGCCGGCCACCGCGGCATGGTCGGTTCGGCGATCGTGCGCCGGCTGCAGGCGCTGGGCTACACGAACCTGATCCTGGCGACCCACGCCGAACTGGACCTCGTCGACCAGGCGGCGGTGCGGGCGTTCTTCGCCGCGCGCCGCATCGAACGCGTCGTGCTCGCGGCGGCCCGCGTCGGGGGCATCCACGCCAACAACACCTACCCGGCCGACTTCATCTACGACAACCTGATGATCCAGGCCAACGTCATCCACGCGGCGCATGCCGCAGGAGTGCAGCGGCTGCTGTTCCTGGGGTCGAGCTGCATCTACCCGCGCGAGGCCGCGCAGCCGATGCGCGAGGATGCCCTGCTGACGGGCACGCTGGAGTCCACCAACGAACCGTACGCGATCGCCAAGATCGCCGGCATCAAGCTGTGCGAGAGCTACAACCGGCAGCACGGGCGCGACTACCGCAGCGTGATGCCGACCAACCTGTACGGGCCGGGCGACAACTTCCACCGCGAGAACTCGCACGTGATCCCGGCGCTGCTGCGCCGCTTCCACGAGGCCGTCCAGGCCGGCGCGGCGGAGGTCGTGATCTGGGGCAGCGGCACGCCGATGCGGGAGTTCCTGCACGTCGACGACATGGCCGCGGCGAGCGTGCACGTGATGGAACTCGACGACGCGACGTATCTGAAGCACACGTTGCCGATGCTGTCGCACATCAACGTCGGCACCGGCGTGGACTGCACGATCCGCGAGCTCGCGCAGACCATTGCCAGGGTCACCGGCTACACCGGGCGCCTGAGCTTCGACGCCAGCAAGCCCGATGGCACGCCGCGCAAGCTGATGGACGTCTCGCGCCTGAAGGCACTGGGCTGGCAGGCGAGCATCGGGCTCGAGGACGGGCTGCGCGATGCCTACCAGTGGTTTCTCGCGCACCGCGCCGAGGCGCGCCAATAGCTGCCGCCGCTGATCCCGGCCGTGGCCGCAGGCCACGGCATGGCGCGCGCCGGTGTCGATCGATCAGTCCAGAAGGCCCAGTTCCCGCAGCCGTGCGATCACGGCTTGAGCGGCGCCGTCGGCCCTGCCGCTGCCGGTGTCCAGACGCAGATCGGGCGCCAGGGGGGGCTCGTAGGGCGAGTCGATCCCGGTGAAGTTCTTGATCTCGCCACGCCGCGCCTTCTTGTAGAGGCCCTTGACGTCACGCTGCTCGACGACGCCCAGCGGCGCGTCCACGTGCACCTCGACGAACTCGCCCTCGGCCAGCAGGCTGCGCGCCAGCGCGCGCTCGGCACGGAACGGCGAGATGAAGGCGGTGATCACGATCAGCCCGGCATCCACCATCAGCCGCGCGACCTCGGCCACGCGGCGGATATTCTCGACCCGGTCGACCTCGGTGAAGCCGAGGTCGCGGTTCAATCCGTGGCGCACGTTGTCGCCGTCCAGCAGGTAGGTATGGCGACCCATCGCGAGCAGCTCGCACTCCACCAGGTTGGCGATGGTGCTCTTGCCGGCCCCCGACATGCCGGTGAACCACAGCACGAACGGCCGCTGGTGCTTCAGCGCGGCGCGGGCGGCCTTGTCCACGTCCAGCGCTTGAAGGTGGATGTTGTGCGATCGCCGCAGCGCGAAGCGCAGCATGCCGGCACCCACGGTGTTGCAGTCCTGGCGGTCGATCAGGATGAAGCCGCCCATCTCGCGGCTGGTCAGATACGGGTCGAACGCGATCGGGCGATCGAGCGCGAGATTGACTTCGCCGATCTCGTTGAGCTCGAGCGTCCTGGCGGCCAGCCGCTCCAAGGTGTCGACACTCACGCGGTATTTCAGGTGGGAGATCGTGGCGTTCACGGTCCGGGTCCCGATCTTCAGCAGGTAGAGGCGGCCGGGAACCATCGGCGCCTCGGCCATCCACACCAGCGTGGCGGAGAACTGTTCCGCCACTTCCGCAGGATGGTCGGCATCGCTGATGACGTCGCCGCGCGAGATGTCCAGTTCGCCGTCCAGCGTCAGCGTGATCGCCTGGCCCGCCACGGCCACGGGCAGGTCGCCGTCGGCCGCGACCACGCGGGCCACCGTGGCCGTGTGGCCCGAAGGCTGGATGCGGACCCGATCGCCGGGCTTCACGCTGCCCGAGGCGATGGTGCCGGCGAATCCGCGGAATTCCGGGTTCGGGCGGTTGACCCATTGCACCGGCAGGCGCAGCGGTGCCTGCCGGCGGCCCGGCTCTTCGACCTCGGCCGCCTCCAGGCAGCCCAGCAGGCTCGGGCCGCGGTACCACGGCATGTGCGGGCTCGGCGCCAGGATGTTGTCGCCCTTCAGCGCCGACAGCGGGATTGCCGTGATGTCGTCCAGGCCGATCTGGTGCGCGAAGTCGCGGTACTGCCCGACGATGCGCTGGAACGCCGGCTCGGCGTAGTCCACCAGGTCCATCTTGTTGATCGCCAGCACCAGCTTGCGGATCCCGATCAGGCTCACCAGGTGGCTGTGGCGGCGCGTCTGCGTGAGCACGCCCTTGCGGGCGTCGATCAGGATCACGGCCAGGTCGGCGGTGGAGGCGCCGGTGATCATGTTGCGGGTGTACTGCTCGTGGCCGGGCGTGTCGGCGACGATGAACTTGCGCCGCTCGGTGCTGAAGTAGCGATAGGCCACGTCGATCGTGATGCCCTGCTCGCGCTCGGCGGCCAGGCCGTCCACCAGCAGCGCGTAGTCGATGTCGCTGCCCTGCGTGCCCCACTTCCGGCTGTCGGCCTCGACCGCGCGGAGCTGGTCCTCGAACAGCGTGTGGGCCTCGAACAGCAGGCGCCCGATCAGCGTGCTCTTGCCGTCGTCGACGCTGCCGCAGGTGATGAAGCGCAGCAGGCTCTTGCGCTCCTGCCGCGCCAGGCCGGCTTCGATGTCCGCATCGGCGGGGTCGGCGGCCGGGCGCATCAGAAGTACCCCTCCTGTTTCTTCTGTTCCATCGATGCCGATGCGTCGAAGTCGATCATGCGGCCCTGGCGCTCGCTGGTGCGCGCCGCAAGGAGCTCGCGGATGATGGCGGGCAGCGAGTCGGCCTCGCTCGGGATCGCTCCAGACAGCGGGTAGCAGCCGAGCGTGCGGAAGCGCACCTTGCGCATCACCGGCACCTCGCCCGGCGCGAGCCGGAAGCGCTCGTCGTCGACCATCAGCAGCGTCCCTCCACGCTCGACCACCGGCCGTTCCTTGGCAAAGTAGAGCGGGACGACAGGGATGTCCTCCTGGTGGATGTACAGCCAGACATCGAGTTCGGTCCAGTTCGACAGCGGGAACACCCGGATCGACTCGCCGGGGCGCTTGCGCGCGTTGTAGAGATTCCACAGCTCGGGGCGCTGTGCCTTCGGGTCCCAACGGTGCTGGGCGTTGCGGAAACTGAACACGCGCTCCTTGGCGCGGCTCTTCTCCTCGTCGCGGCGCGCCCCGCCGAAGGCGGCGTCGAACCGGTGGTGGTCGAGCGCCTGCTTCAGGCCCTGGGTCTTCCACAGGTCGGTATGGAGCTGCGATCCGTGGTCGAACGGGTTGATGCCGCGCGCCATGGCCTCGGGGTTGTGCCAGACCAGCAGTTCCATCCCGAGTTCGCGCGCCATGCGGTCGCGCAGCGCATACATGTCACGGAACTTCCAGGTCGTATCGACGTGCAGCAGCGGGAACGGGGGCGGTGCAGGGTGGAAGGCCTTGCCCGCCAGGCGCAGCATCACGGCCGAGTCCTTGCCGATGGAGTACAGCATCACCGGCCGCTCGCACTCGGCCACGACTTCGCGCAGGATGTGGATGCTTTCGGCTTCCAGGCGTTGCAGGTGGGTCAGGGCCATGTGAGCGATTTGGAGTGCGGTGCGGCCGCCCGGCCCACCCGCCGGCGTAACGCGGGTCTGGCTTGACAGACCCGTTGCTGTTTCGTGCGCTGGGTGGCCGTGGGGGCGGCAAGGGAGCCGTTGGCAGATTCTCGGGATGCTAGTGGATCCTGCCTGCTGCGCCGTCGCCCACCTGGGCAGCACCGGCACGGCAAACCCAGACATGGCGAGGCATTTCGGAGCGCGGGCGTGCGTTTCTCGCAACAGTCAAGCCCCGTTCGGTGGATTACATGATCGTTCCGCTCACCCCGGGCCTTTGTCTCTGATAACCTTTTTGGCACTCGCTAACTTTGCGTCCCTCCGCAGCCAACAAGCGGTCGGGCACGGGGGATAGGAGAGAGGGGATGGTTGCTCGAGGGGTGTCGGGGTCATGGGTCAGGGCTTGGCAACTGGGTT
>Ga0209682_10000307_pt1 | contig 16818 bp, 13 predicted proteins | sample DOMMetBare2Fresh_2_FD_187471 | JGI IMG/M metagenome (GOLD analysis project Ga0209682, IMG submission 187471) | Wetland sediment microbial communities from St. Louis River estuary, USA, under dissolved organic matter induced mercury methylation -... | ecosystem: Environmental > Aquatic >... | reverse complement strand
ATCCACTTCATCATGGAGCGGAAGATGATGCTGGGCCTGCGCGAACGGGCCGAGAGCCATACGGCGCAGGCGGCCTAGATCGGCCTGACCCGTCCGGGTCCGGGTAAGATCCCCGGCATGACGCTCCACCCGCACGGCCTCCGCCCCCGGCTCCGGCTCCTGGCCGGAGCCTTGCTCCTCCTCGCCGTTCCGGCCGCCGCCCAGACGGCCACGCCCTCCTCCGACCTCTGGTACGTGGTGACCATCGCCGGCCAGCCCGTGGGCTCGGTCCACGAGATGGCGCAGGAAGAGGACGGCGCCATCCGGTCGCGGAGCGCGATGCGGATGGTGCTCAACCGGATGGGGAGCAAGGTCGAGATGGGCATGACCGTCACCACCCGCGAGTCCCCCGAGGGAAAGCTCCAGGGGATGGACATGGACCTCCTCCTCTCCACCCAGGCGACCGCGTCGCACCTCACCGTCGAGGACGGCGTGGTGCGCATCCGCGACCGGGCCGGCGACCGCGAGTTCGAGCGCACCGTGCCGTTCACCGGTGAGATTCTCGGGCCGGAAGGGATCCGGCGCCGCTCGGTGGCGGGACTCGTGAAACCCGGAGACCGGATCGAGCTGCAGACCTGGGTGGCCGACCTCGGAGCGGTGCGCCGGGTGACGCGCACCGTGCTCGCCGAGGAAACGGTGGCGGCGCTCCGCACGCGGAAGATCGCCGAGGTGACCGAGGGCAATCCGGCAGAGCGGACCGTCTGGCTCGATGCGGATGGCCAGGAGGTGCAGACCGCGGACCCGGGACCGTTCGGAGAGATGCGCACCCTGCGGGTGGATGAGGCATCGGCGCGCCTGGCGGAAGGGGGAGGGAGCCTGCCGGAGGAGATGTACGCCGCGTCGTTGATCCCGACCGCCGTGCGCATCCCGGACCCGCGCCACCTGGAGCGCCTCGTCCTGCGCCTGCGCCACCGCGAGCCGGGCCTCGGCTGGCCGCCCTTCGACGGCACGGGCCAGAAGGTGCTGGAGAAAACCGCGGAGACCCTCACCCTGGAGATCACCCGGCAGCATCCGCGCACCCTCCCCCCTTTTCCGATTCCGAAGACCGCGGCGGGCACCGCGGAGGCGGACCGCGCCTTCCTCCAGCCCAACGCCTACGTCCAGTCCGACGATCCGCGGATCCGCGCCGCGGCCGAGGGCGCCGTCGCGGGGTCGAAAGACGTCCTCCAGGCCGGCTTGGCGCTCCAGCGCTGGGTGACGGCCCACATGCAGTACGACCTGGGGATCGTCTTCGCCCCCTCCACCGAGGTCTTCGCGAGCCGCCGCGGCACCTGTGCCGGCTATGCCATGCTGCTCACCACCATGGCCCGCTCGGTGGGCATCCCCGCCCGCTACGTCATGGGCTACGTCTACCTCGACGGCACCTTCGGCGGCCACGCCTGGACCGAGATCAAGGTCGGCGACGGCTGGATTCCCATCGACGCCGCCGTCCCCACGGACGGCCCCGCCGACGCCGCCCACCTCGCCGTGCAGACCAGCTCCCTGGCCGAGGGGATCGCCAGCCTCTCCGCCGGCCCGGTGGTGCAGATGTTCGGGCATCTGGAGGTGGAGGTGGTGGAGGTGGGCGGGGCGGGTGAGCCGGCCTGGAACTCACCAGCCGGCGCCCGCCCGTACACCGTGCCTACCAACAACTAAACCATCCTCGCCCCTTCCGTGTCTCACAGGAAGAACACGGGGGATGAAGCCTCCGTGAGGAGGCTTCCATGCGGCACTTCTTCCAGATCACGGTCGGCCGGCAGTGCGAGAACGTCGCGTGCGGGATGCGCGGAAAGCAGATGGGACTTCAAGTAGAGGTCTGCGAAGCTTGCCAGCGACCGCTTGTCCCTGTCCGCCGCGTCGACTGGAGGCGAGCGGGCCTGGCGGCCGGCATCGCCGTCGTGCTGGTTACCAGCCTTTCCTGGCTCACCCATGTATATCTCCAACGAAGGGCCGCCGCGCTGGATGCCCAGCGGCTCTCTCAGGCCACGGCGCGCTTCCAGAACGCCTTGAGCGGAGCAACCGCATCCGACGTTGACGCGATCCTCCGCACGGTCAAAGCAGAGTTCCAACTCACGGAGGAGCAGAACCGGCGGGTCATGGAGGATTCCCGGAAACTCGTCGAAGGCCTGCCGCGGGTCCTGACCGCCGACATTCAGCAACGGTTGGAGCTCCTGGTCCGAGACCTCTACGAAGACGGCAGGCTCTCGGCGAATGATCAAGAAGCGCTCGCGCAGTTTACGCGAGAGCACAGGTTGGCCCCTCAGGCCGCCCAAGCTTTTGAAACCAAGCTGACGGGTAGGCTCGATGAGTCCTACCGCAGCATCTCCGAGGCGAAATCCCTGGCCGGTATGGGTAAGTACGAGGAAGCGCGTCTCGCTCTCGGTCGAGCCACCCAGATCGATCCCGGCAATGCGATCGCCTGGGCCAATCTGGGCGCTCTGCACGTGCTCCAGCACCAGGATCTGGAGGCTCGTACCTGCTACGACAAAGCACTCTCCCTCGACCCCGAGAACTGGCTCGCTCACTACAACCTCGGCATCCTCGCGGCGCGCGGCGGCGAGCTCGAATCAGCCTTCCAGCATCTGGAACGGGCTCTGAGCGCCCTTCCGCCCGAGGCAAGCCAGACACACCGGGAGGTGATCGACGGCCTCCTGCGCGAGCCTGCGTTCAAAGACTTGCGGGACGATCCACGCTTTATCGACCTCCTGGGAGGCGCCGGTGCCCGTCCCGCCGAATCCTGAGCCCCTCAACATGAAAATCCTCCGGCTCGCACTCCTGATCTCTGCACTGGCATTTACGGCCTCGATCCCCGCGCGAGCCGAGTCTGCCGCCTGCGCCCAGGCGCGCTCGATCGTCGCCGAAGTCGAAAAGCTCTATTCCTCGGGCAATCCGGACCACCGGCTCATCCTGAGCAAGCTCGCGACGGCCCGCAACCTCTGCTCGACGCTGGGCGAAGCCTGGAAGCTCTCCTACTGCAGCGCCCAGGCACTCGGCAACGACAAAGAGGCGCGCATCTATCGAGATCGCGCTCTGTTCAACGACGTCTCTGACCTGTCTTGCCCATCCGGCGGAGGAGGCAGGGAAACCCGGCCAGCACCAACCCCATTGCCCAGTCGCGTCCACACGAAATACGCGCTTATCGTCGGCATAGGCCACTTCAAGGATCCGCATATCCCGACCCTCCAATTTGCAGCCAAGGATGCGCAGGATCTCGCCGCCGTGCTCAAAGATCCACGCTACGGCCGCTTTCCGCCGGACAACGTCACCCTTCTGACGGACGACATGGCGACCCGGGAGAAAATCCTTGACGAGCTGCAGAAGATCCTGCTCAAGGCCCAGGAAGACGATCTCGTCTTCGTGTACGTCAGCAGCCATGGATCTCCTCAACAAACCGAGCGTGGCCTGGGTGGAGTCGGCTACATCGTCACCAGTGATGCCTCACTCGACCGCATCTGGCTCGACGCGCTCGAATACGAGAGCTTTTCGAGGCAGGTCTCTCTGCTCAAGGCGCGCCGGAAGGTCGTCTTCCTCGACACCTGCTTCAGCGGCCAGATTCCGCGGCCCGGAGAGAAAGCTCTGTTCATCGAACCGGCCGGAATCGATCCCGAGACCGCTCGCCTTTTCCTCTCGGGAGAGGGCACTTACGTCATTACCTCGAGCAAGGCGACCGAACGGTCTTTCGAGAGCGACACGCTCAAGAATAGCTACTTCACGTATCACCTCATCAGGGCGCTCCAGAAGGAGGGCGAGCCTCCGACGATCAGAGAAATTTTCGACGCCCTGAACCGGGAGGTTCCGGCCGCCGTCGCCCGCGACAAAGGGCAGCCCCAACACCCGCAGATCGTGCCCGCCGATGGCCCTCGCGACCTCCGCATCGGCGTCGCCCCGCTGAGTGGGACCGGGGAACCCTGACCGGCAAGTCCACGAGAGCTCTATGGCGAGAAGGGAGACCATCATGCGACGGAGAATGTCATGGCTGGTTGAAATTAGCTGCGCACTCCTGGTTTTAGCTACGCTCCTTGGAGCGCCGCCTGCCCGAGCCAAGGAGGGATTCGGCCTGATGACCAAGAAGGCCGTCGCCGTGACACGGGTCAGCCCGCCCGCGGTGTTCCTGATGCGCACCAAGATTCAAGTGAAGGCCACCAGCTCGAAAACGAACGACAGCAGCCTGGCCCAGAGGCTCCAAAGCCAGCTCGAAAGCGAGCTGATCAGCCGAGACAGCCGCCTGACGGCCGAGCCGAACCGCCCCGAGACCCTCATCGAAGTGAACATCCTCCAGAACGAGGCGGGCGAGCAATGGGAAACCCGCGAGGAATTGCAGAGCCGCCAGACGGGCAAGGACTCGAAGGGGAAACCCGTCTACGAGAGCTACCGGGTGAACGTGCGCTACAAGGTGGTGACGCACTCCTTCTCCGCCTCGTACAAGGTGACCGACCTCGTCAAGAAAGCGAGTCTCGACGCGGACACGTCGCAGATCCCGTTCAAGAAAGACTTCCGGGAGGGCAGCGGAGCACCCGAAGTTTTCTCTCTGGAGGGCTCCGCGATCAACCAGGTTGTCGAGACCATCGCGCGGCGGATCACGCCCAGCCGCGAAACTATCCATGTCCTCGTGCCCAAAGGAAGCTTGGAGGAATTGGGAAACCTGGCGGAAGCCGGGCAATGGAATCTCTACCTGGAAAACTTGGAGAAACGGCCACCGAGCCCGAAGCCGGCGGATGACTCGTATCGCCAGTATGCCCTGGGGACCGCTTATGAGGCGCTCGGCTACGCCGCCGACGAGCCGGAGACGACCCTCAAGTATCTGGAACAGGCGTCCACCTACTACAGCAAGGCCATCGAAACAAATCCGGGAGAAAAGTACTTCGCGCAGGAATACGACAGCGCCCTTGGCAACTTTTTCAGGGGAGAGCGCAAGGTTCCGCCGCCTCTCCAAAGAGTTCAATCCGCCCTCGTGAGCTACAGACGGCTGAAAGACTTCCAGGACAACTACGAAACCCTCCTCGCCTCCAAAGCGGTCGAGGACGCGAAGTCCCTCGAGCCAGGAGGCGGCGGTGGTGGCGGCGACGCCATGGATAACGACGCCGTCATCAGCATGTCGCAAGCCGGTCTGGAGGGCGACATCATCCTGAAGGCGATCGACTCGGCGCCCCGGTACCAATTCGACGTCTCCCCCCGGGGGCTCATCGAGCTCGCCTCGGCGAAAGTGGACAAGAAGATCATCCTGCGCATCCAGGAGATCGCCTCCGGAAAGAAGGCCACGCCCACCACGCCGGCCCCAAAGAAAAAGACCACCAACGGCCGATAGGCAGGAGGAACCATGAAACATCGAAGGATCGCTCTCGTCTTGTTCGGAGTGGCCGCCTGGTCGGCTGCCGTCGCGGCCCAGGAGCCGGTCTCGGGAGCCAAGGAGCTCTTCTACGATCCGGTGGGCGCGAGCGCAACACGCCTGTCACCAGACTCTACCGCTGCGAAGCCTTCCTCCCCTTCCCCTCGCACACCTCAGGCCGTTCGCTCGCCCGTCAGGCACGATTCGCTCAGCCGGCGGGTGGTCAGCCTGCCGGCGACTCCCGAAGCTCGCTCGGCCCAGGCATCCCTGGGCCTCAGCTACTGGATCGAGCTCTCAACCCCCGAAGGAAAGCCGGGTACGCAGGTGACGGAGCGACACGTCTTCCGCTCGGGAGACCGGATCAGGCTCCATTTCCGCAGCAATGCGGACGGCAACATCGCCCTGATCCAGTTGGGGTCGTCGGGAACATCCCAAGTCCTCTTTCCGGACTTGGCGAGCAACCCGGCGGACGGCGGCCTGACCGCTGACCAGGACAAGATCCTGCCCAATGACAGTGCCTGGTTCCGCTTCGATGAGAAGCCCGGAACGGAGCGCCTGATCGTGCTCTTCGCACGCGATCACCAGGAGCTCGACGGCTTCCCTCTTCGGTCCAACCTGAACGAAAACGAGACCAGAGGCCTCGTGCAGAAAGCCCGGAGCGTTCAGGGAAGCAAGGACCTCTTCATCGAGACGGAAACGAAGGCCTCCGGCGAGGTCGGCACCTACGGGGTCAACGTCGCAGGCAAGCCGGTCGTGCTGGAGATCGTTCTGGAGCACCGGTAGAAGCGATCCCGCGAGGGAGGACTGCGGACGACCAGCAGCCCTCCCTCAGCCCCTTTCAGCTTGATATCCCGCGACCGCGCCTGCCGGTGATCGCCTCGATGACCAAGACACGCAGGTCCTCGAATTCCGGCGCAGCAGCGGGCTCCTGCGCCAGCCGGAGCATCCTCTCGCTGAGCTCCTCGTCGCGCGACGCGTAGAGGCGGGCAAAGAGACCTACCACTGTGTCATGAAGGCGCGCACTTGGCCGAGCCTCACGTGCCCAACTCGCGAGAAGGCGCAGGTAGCTCTGCTCGAGGGCCAGCAGGAGCAGTCCGGGGAACGCGCGGTGATGAATAAATAGAATCTCGAGGAACGTGCAGAGAGCTCCGGCCAGATCTTCATCACTGCGGATCGACTCCAGCAGGAGGCTTCCCTCCTCCGCCTTCTCCTCGCCGGTATACTGGCCGGGTGATCCGGTTCGCTCCAGCCAGTGGGCAATCCCGCCCCTGCCCAGGAACATCAAGGCTATCAGCGGTCCAAAGTGCTCGGGATTTGCGTGGACCCAGTCCAGGAGCCGGCGGAGCGTCTCGCCTTGGAATCGAGGCCAGAGAAGGAGGCCCAGAAGCGTGAAGCGAAATGCCTCCAGGATCCGGTGGTCGTTGATAGCGATGCCCTGCAGAAGCTGCTCCGATTTCTTCTTGGTCTCATCGAGACTGCCGCGGACTTCGAAAACGTACTCGATCAGGCGGGCGGTCGCTTCACTGTTCCGGAGCTTCTCCGACAAGCCGTGGAGGGCCTTCCAGCGGATGTTCAGCCGTTTCTCGGCCACCTCCTTCAAGATCTCCATGGTGAACGCAAAGCACTCCCGGTCGAGCGTGGAGATCTGGTGCAGACTGAAGAGAACGATCTGGACGGTCCTAGGTCTTGCGTTGCGCGCGCTCCAGCGAAGGATCTGCAGGCAGCTCCGCTGATAGGCTTCGTCCTCCACGGCACTCCGAATCCCTTCGAAGAGATGGCCGAGGAGCGTTCCCTGCTCAAGAGCGTTGCGGCTACTCGTGACGAGCGGCTCCGACCATTCGTCGATCAATGGATAGGTCACGTAGGAGGGGTCGATCCGGCCGATTCGACCCAAAGCCTGTGCCGCGCATTGCCGCAGGTACGTGTCCTCGCTGGAAGTCAACGAGCGCAAGAACGGGATGAGGCTCGCCGCCACGCCCCTTCCCGGACCCAAGAGTGTCTGCCAGAGTCGATCGGGTGCGCGGGGGTCCTCGAAGTGCACCACATCGGGCTGAGGAAAGGGCGCCGTCACAACCTGCGCCTGGGCCCTCTTGAGAATCTGTTCGGTCCTGCAGAGGTCCCGGATTTCGCGCCGCCGCCGCTCCGGGGAAAAATCACGGCGCAGGAATTGGAAGAGAGCCCGCCGCAGCGCCTCGAACTTGAACCAGGGGATCCCCTGGGAACTCCGGTCCGCCGAACAGAGCGTCAGGGCCACCACGGCGCACCAGGCATCGGGATCATCGGGCAGCTCCTCGAGCAACCAGGAGCCGAGCTCGTTGATGCGCTTCAGCGCGTCTTCCAGGGAGATCGCTTCGCAGGCGACGTCCAGGAGGTATTCTCGAACGAAACGCGCCAGCCGGGGCATGGAACCGAGCTCTGCCATCAGTGTGTCTCGGTTCTCTTCCAGAAAACGGCTGGATTGCTCAAGGAGCGGGTCGTCGGGCTGGATTTTCCGGTCCGCGACGAGGCGCTGGAAGAGCTGCGCCAACCCTTGCAGCATGTCCCGAGGAGACGGTAGCGGCACCTCCTCGAGAATTCCGAAGCCGCGAAAGGTCTCTCGGGAACCTGGAAGGGTGGTGCCGTCAGCCGTGAGAACGAGAAAAGAATCGCTGGCGCGCAGTTGCAGCGTGTAGGTTTCGAGCTGCGATTCCGAGAGCTGGCTGGCGAAGCGCAGGAGGTCTTCGTTATTGCTTGCAAAGGCATTCTTGAGGATCAGGACCCGCCGCCGAAAATCTTTCTCGCGGCCGGCCAGATCGGCGAGATCGACGTGGTGCTGGCCCGTAAGGTAGCGACAGAGCGCGACTTCCTCCAGAGATCTCGCGGTCGTGGACCACAGGCTTGAAGCAATGAGGAGAGCTCGACTCGTCTTCCCACTCTCGGGCTCGCCGGTCAGGATCAGGATTCTGCGTTCCTGCAGCTTGAAGGCGAGCGCGCTCACTTCGTCGGGGTCGAACTGCAGCTTTTTTCTCTCTTCGGCCAGGCGGTCCCGGCTCCAGGGCTCGAAATCCCGCTGCAGAGAGAGCTTCTGCGTGCGTCCAACATCCGAGAGTTGGTGATAGTGGACCTCCTTGGCGACCGTGACCTGTTCGCCCCGGATGTCTCCGTCGATCGAGATCCCCAGGTCCTGGAACATCTTCTGTTCTTCCGATTCCTGGGCGGCCTCCGGAGCTCCCGGCGCCTTGTCCGCCGTAGGTCCGGCCGCGCTCGGAGGAGGCGGCTCGGAAGTCGTCGACTCCGAACTGGAGTGTCCGTTTGCCGGAGATGGCGTGGCCGATTCGGTATCCATGATCGCTCCTTCAGCTCAGCGATTTCTTCAAGGCCTCGGTGTCTTGGAGCCGCTTGAGGACTTTGACCTGATCCTGGCTCAGAACTGACAGCAGGAGGGTGAACTTCCCTGTGATGGCATCCGCATAGGTTCTCAGTGTTTCGGGACGAGCCTCCGTTCCACGCAGTGCCTCGGCCATCATGTGCAGGCAGAACGAAAGAAGCTCTTTACGCTCCGCGGGATCGCAGGCCAGACCTCCGAGCGACCCCACGACCTCCTGGAGCATCGTCGCCAGCGGAGTCGCCGGGGACGAGCTCGCAAGAAGAGGGACGCTCGGCGGCGCGCCCGTCAGCACACCAGAGCCGGTTCCGCCAGGCAGGCCACCACTCGCGACGCCTGGTATCGCCGCCAGTTTGCCGACGGTCCGTTGGAAGTCTTCCAGGCCTTTGTCCGCCGCCCGATCGAGCACGTGAACGATGTTTCTGGTGATTCCGCCAGCCACCTCGGTGCGTCGATCAAAAGCATTTTTCTGTTCCGCAATCTCGAGGTCCAGGCCATGCCGGAGCGACCGCGTCCCATGCTCCAGCACCGCCGTCCTCTGCTCACGGTCAGCTTTGAGCTCGGTGGCCGGGACCACGATCTCCTCCTCTGGGAGCTCACGGACCACCGCGATGCGTTCAATCCCCAGGCCCCGCTGATCGGCAAAGCGTTGAAGCTTGGAAAATCCAGAGACATTGTCCAGAGACTCGCGACTGTGGAACAGAACGGTCTCCAGGTCGATCCTTTCCAGCTCCACAGCCTGCCAATCGAGCGATTTGATCCTCTGCTGGAGGAACGAGTCGATCTCGTTGACCGTACGTGAGAGAGGGTCCAACTCGAGCTTTTGTATGAGGGTGGTAGGATCGCAGACGCGGTACTCGAGCGTGAGCTGGAGCATGAAGGTATGGAGTTGATCGTGAGTCTTGTAGGTGCGGTCAAAACGGTACCGAAGGTGCTGGTCGCTGGGAACGATGTAGGCGACCAACGAGTCGGGTGAGTCGAGAAACGATTTCTTGTAGGGCTCTCCCGGTCCGAGAGCGGAACGGAGCTTCCACTCCTTCCCTGACCGCCGGAAAACCAGGAGGTAGTGATCTGGGTGGGGGGCCGGCTCGGGAAGCCGGCGGGCGAGCTTCTCCTGTTCCGTCAGATTGACCATTGCGCTTTTCCTGTTGCCGCCGCCTCGCTCAGCCGGCCTTGCGGTTTACGATACTCAGGTTACCATCCGCCGTCACGTTACCCTCGATCTTTACGATGCCTGGGGACTGGCCTTCCCCGGCGAGCCCTCGTTGATTTCCGATGTCCACGTCCGCCCCGCGGAGATCGCCGACGATGTGGATTCTCTCGGGCTCGGTCTTTCGGTCTGATGGAGTCGATTCTTTCTCACGGCCTTTCGCCGGCGCGAAGAGCTGCCCGTCGGCAACGCGCAGGAAGAGCACAGGCACCGCCCATTCGAACGACGTGGGCTCCAAGCCGTAGATCGCGAGGCGACCCTCCGCGACGGCTGCGTCGATCGGCGCTCCGGCGGCAAGATCCTGGTATAGAGCCTTGCTGAAGGCAATGGCGGCGCGATCCGTCACCGGAGTCCGCATGGCCACCACGGCGGGAACGCCTGCCATCACCAGCGAGGAGGCGATGCCCGCGAAGAAATCGTGCCCTTGGCCGGACGAGGTTCGGGCGGAATCACAGGCGTTCACCACCACGAGCTGCGGCAGGCAGCCCTTGAGAAACTGGGCGAGGAGCTCGCCCGAAACGATGGCTTCGCAGCCGTCCGCCGATTCCAGGAGAAGGCCACCCGTCCCGTTATCCTCGTCGAAAACACCGTGCCCCATGAAATGGAGGACCTGGAACGAGCCCTGCCGCAACATCTGTCGCAGCTCTTCCAGGCCCGCACGCGGAAGCACCACGACCTCATGCGATGAGCCGGCCAGGGATTTCCGAATGAGGTCGCATTCCTTCTCGAGGTCAAGGGGATCGGTTCCCGGGGGGTTCGCGGCAGCCACCAGGACGCGCAGAGGGGGACTGAAGGGAATGGCGGTGTTCGGGCGCTGGAGCTCGACATAGCGGACCACCGGAGTCCGGCGGTCGAAACCGAGATAGTCCTTGGTCTCCGCCACATAGAGGAGCTCCCAGGGGAGCTCGCACAAGCCTGCCGACCGCTCCGGATCGAAGTGCAACCGGATGCGCACTCCTCTCCCCGGATCGCCGGCCGCGCCGCAGACTCGATCAAAGAGTTGGCGGATGGAGCCCGAGAAGATCGCCCTGAAGAGGAGATCTCCGACTTCCCGGGGCTTGAGCAGCGGGCGGTCCGGCGGAGAATCCGGGCCCGAGAGATCGAGGTGACGCACCCCCCTCCGAAGATCCTGACGTGCCAAGGCGGGCGAGAATTCGCCGAGCTCCGCCGGCACTCTCACGCAGGCCGAATCTTCGCCCGCCCGGCAACGTGCAGTCACGCGAGCGCTGCGGCTGTCAGGTCCCTGCTCGATCCAGAGCGAAAAATCCTCGTAGACGATTTCCGTCATGGGCCTCCAAGCTCCTCAAGTGGAAAGACACGGGGCCCACGACTTTTGTTGAGCCGCCCCCCCGGGGCTGGCAGGGCTGGATCCTGCGCAGCCTCGACGGGGGAGCACCTGGGCGCAGGTGGGCGCGTTGCCGGACGATGCGTTCCATGAGGAGGTGCGGCTGGCGGTCGATCCGCGCGATGCGCGCCGCGTCTATCTCCTCCGGCAGTTGTTCTACGAGCAACTCGTCGGCCGGAGAGGAATCTCACCGAGGTTAGGCTGTGCTGGCGGAGCCTCTCGACGACACGGGCGTCCCCCTCCATGAGCGCCGAAACCGCGTTCGTGTCGAGGACGAGCTTCAAAGGGCTCGCGGGAGCTTCGTCGTTCGGGCTTGCCGCTCCTCCACCTCTCGGCGCCGGCCATCCAGGAAGGCTGGGCCTTCGGCTCATTCTCTTGAATGCCGGCGAGACGCCAGCGCCCCCAGGGGCGCGTAGAGGACCCTTGTGGTTGCCCATCGGCCGCCACCAGGGTGGCGGTCATCGCAAAGGCAGGCGCGAAGCCTGCCCCTGCGGGTACGTCGGTTCGGGGCGGAATCTCAGCGGGCTGCGTTAGAATAGGCTCCATGTTGGACTGGTCTCAATGCCCCGCCGTCGAGCGTCACCCGGATCGGGTGAGCGGCGCCTGGGTCTTCCGCGGGACGCGCGTGCCTGTCGCGGCGCTGTTCGAGAATCTCGAGTCGGGAGCCAGGCTGGAAGAGTTCCTCGACTGGTTTCCCGGTGTCACCCGGGAGCAGGCGGAGGCGGTTCTCGAGCACGCAACCCGTAGTCTCCTCGTGGCTTGAGAGTCCTCTTCGACCAGGGCACGCCGGTGCCCCTGCGGCGTTACCTCCCTTCGCATGAGGTGACGACCGTCTACGAATTGGCCTGGAGCACACTCCAGAACGGAGCCCTGATCTCCCAGGCTGAAGCCGCCGGCTTCGATGTGCTGATCACCACGGACAGGAACTGGAAGTATCAGCAGAATTTGAGAAACCGGCGGTTGTCGGTCGTGGTGCCTCTCTCCACCAGTTGGCCCAAGATCCAGGCGGAAGCGGCCATGGTGGTGATCGCGGTGGACGAAGCAAAGCAAGGAAGTTACACCGAAGTCACCATCTGAGGCACCCGCCCTCCTCAATGAATCCGCAGCGTCCGCGCGATCGGGCTGACGCTGGCCACGCTGCGGCTCACCTGGACCTCGACGACGTAGTTGAAGCGGCTGAAGTCCATCTGCTGGGTGAAGGAGCAGCTCACGCAGGCCGAGCCGTTGTCGAGGCTCGTCTTGGAGCAAAGGGTGGTCGTGGCGCCGGTGCAGGGATCGACCTGGATCAGAAATGCGGAGACCTGCCCCAGGTTGGAGTTGTCGAAATAGCCCAGGTCCAGGGTGTTCCAGGGCGGCGTGTCGTCGATACCGCCGCCGAAGGTGTTGGTGACGTTGTAGCGGGCGATGATCACGGTCAGGAAGCCCGGCAGGTGCTGGAGCCCCACGGTCCCCGCGGAGTAGGCCGAGAGCGAGGCGTCGTCGATGGCCCCGGTGGAGGCGACGGCGGTCCACGTACCGGTCTGGGCGGCGAGGGGGAGAGCGGTCAGGAAGAGCGCGACGGCGGCGAGACGGGCCAGGATCTTCATCGTTTTCCCTTTCCAAGGTCGGGAGGAGTCCCTTGCCTGGAGATGCGCAGCACCTCCGGACAAAGGGACACGCCCGAGCCCGCCCCACCCCTCACTCCCCGGCCGCGTGCCGGATCGCGTCCAACGCCGCCCCGAGTTGGAGCCTCTCCATGGGGGTCATCGTCTGGAGCGGGAGGGGGATGCGCTCGACGCCGGTGGGGAGGAGAACGGCTTCCAGCTTGCGGCGGAGGTAGCGCCTCTCGTCGACGGTCGCCATCCCGCCCCCATAGATCCGGCCCAGGATGCCCTGGACCAGCAGATCCTCGGAGGCCGTCTGCGGCGCCGCACTGCCGAAGCCCATCTGGGCGAACTGGACGGCCCGTGCGCGCGAGCGTTCCTCCAGGAAAGCCTCGGCCACCCGGCGTGCCTCGGGCGGGAGGTCCTGCAGGCTGAAGGGAGGTTTCTTCTCTTCCGCCTTCTTCTCTTCTTTCTTGGGACCGGCTGTCTCTACGGCCATGGGTAGGTCCTCCGCGAACGGGTGCTTCCTCACCAGCTCACCACATCCGCCGGCGCTTTCCCAGACACAGGCGGGCGGGGTGGGGGCTGCCTCGGGACGTGGGGCAACCGAGCCCTCACGGCGCCGGCCGAACCAGCTCCCGGTCCGCATCCTTCCACGCCTGCCGGAAGGCCTCGTAGGCCTTCGCCGCCTCGTCGCGGTTTCCCTCCGCGGCCCAGGCCTCGGCGAGGCCCCGGAGGGCGTGGCCGTTTCCGGGGCGGAGCTTCAGGGACTGTTGCCAGGCGTCGCGGGCGTCCTTCCAGCGGCCGGCTTTCTCACAGGCCCAGGCGAGGGTCTCCACGACCGGACGCGTGTAGTGCGGCGGCTCCCAGTAGCCGAGGTCGCGCTCGCGGTCGACGGCTTCTTTCAACTGGGCGATGCCGTCGTCGGTTCTGCCGGTCAGAACGGCGTGGGCGCCGCGCAGCTCCAGGAGGTTCACGTTGAGGATCTTGGCGGCGGTGCCGAAATACCAGTCCGAGCCGATGGTGGGGGTCGCGTCGGTGAGCTTCTGCACCAGAGTGTCGAGCGCGGTGATCTGGGTCTGGACGGCGGCCGCGTCCCCTTTCGTCATCGCAGCCATGCCGCGGGCGTAGGCCAGCATGCCGCGGTGGTAGTCGGGGGCGAGGGAGTCGCCGGACGGGGCGGGTTGCTCCAGGAGGGTTTCCAGGCTGTGGGCGGCGTCGTCCCAACGGCCATAGCGCATCTGGAGACGGGCGCGCGCGGTCTCTCCTCCATAGAGGATGAAGCCCAGGCCCAGCGACTTCGAGCGCGTCGGATCGACCGGGAGGCGGGCGAGCTCGTCCGCCCAGCGGAGACCTTCCTGGTAGCGGCCGTCCTCGGCGCAGCTCCCTACCAGATAGTCGAGGTTGTGGACGTAGTTCCAGTCGTTGACCGGCGCGATCCCCTGCTCGCGCATGTAGGCGAGATCGATCTCGCGCGAGGCGAGGAAGGCGTCGCGCGCCTTGGCGTAGGCGCCGATCCGGTAGTAGATGTGGCCGGGCATGTGCGCGATGTGGCCACAGCGCGGAGCGAGGCGCGGCAGGATCTCCGCGCTTTCCAGGCCCACCTCGGGGCGCGAGCTGTTCTCGACGGCGTGGATCCAGTAGTGGTGCGCCGCCGCGTTGTCCGGATGCGTGGCGAGGAGGTTTTTGAGGATCGCCTGGCTGTAGAGCTGCCCCTCGCGCGGCCGGCCATCGGACGGCTCGTAGCCCTGGCGCAGATAGTCGGCCAGGAGGAGCTGCGCCTGGAGGTCGTCGGGATGTTGGTCGATGACCGCCTCCATGGCCCGGATGTAGGCGGTGCGCGCCTCGGCGTAGGGCCTCTCCGGGACGGTCAGCTCGGTAGCGGCCCGAATGTAGAGCCGCTCGTGCTCGGTCACCGCCTCGGCGAGCGCGACCGCGCGGGCCAACGAGGAGTCGCGTTCTCCTCTTTGCTCACGGCGGTTGTAGAAGAGCGAACGGTGGATGCCCCACCAGCCCATGGCACAGCCGGGATCGAGGCGCACCGCCTCGCGGAAGGCGCGCAGGGCCTCGAAATCCCAGAAGCAATGGAGAAGGTTGAGCCCCTGGTCGAAGTAGCGCTGCGCCTCCGGCGTGCAGGAGACCTGGAGATGGGCCTGGCCGATCCCGTCCATCAAAGGCGGAGGGGGCAGAGCGCCGGGATCAGGCACGGCGGAGTCGTGGCAGGCGTGGGGGGCCTGAGCGAAAACCGTCCCTCCGAAGACCGTTCCCAACACCAGGAGATAGAGGATAATCCGTGGTTTCATCGCGCCTCCGTGGCCGAGATGATGGCGGAACGGGAGGCACTTTTCCAGCGGGACGCGGGTTCCCGGGAGACCTGATGCGGGATCTGGGGCAGGATTTTCGATACGGCGCACGGCGGCTGGCCCGCTCGCCGGGATTCACGGCGGCGGCGGTGCTCACCCTCGCGCTGGGGATCGGTGCGACGAGCTCGATCTTCTCCCTGCTCCGCGCCGTGGTCTTCGACGCGCTCCCCTACCGCGAGCCGGAACGGCTGGTGCTCGTCCGCGGCGTGATGACCCGCGAAGCGCCCGAGGACTGGCCGGTCTCCTGGCTGGACGTCCAGGACGTCGGCGCCGCGCAGAAGGTCTTCTCCGGGCTCGCCGGCATCGGCGACGATCTCGCCTACAACCTCGGTGGCGGCGAGGAGCCGGAGCACGTGGCGAGCGAGCTGGTCACCGCCGGCTATTTCGATCTGCTCGGGGTGCGGCCGGCGCTGGGTCGCACCTTTCTCGCCACGGACGACAAGCCCGGCGCCGCGCCGGTGGTGCTCCTCGGGCAGGACCTCTGGCGGCGGCGCTTCGGCGGTGACCCGGCCGCCGTGGGGCGCACGGTGCGGCTCAACGAGCTGCCGTACACCGTGGCCGGTGTGCTGCCCGCCGGCTTCCGCGGGCTGACCGACGAGGCCGAGATCTGGATTCCCGCCGGCATCGCCGGCTCGACGCTCGGCGCGCACTACGTCGAGATGCGGCGCTACCGCTGGATGTTCGCCGCGGCCCGGCTGGCCCCCGGGGTCTCGGTCGAGCGGGCGCAGCGGGAGCTGGACACGATCTGCGCCCGCATGGCGCAGGAATACCCGGACAGCAACGAGCACTTCTCGCTCCGCGTCACACCGCTCGCCGAGGCCTGGTTCGGCGACCTCCGGCCGCAGCTCCTCGTCGCGCTCGGCGCGGCGGCGTTCGTGCTGCTCATCGCCTGCACCAACGTGGCGAACCTCCTTCTGGCGCGCGCGGCCGGCCGGCAGAAGGAGATGTCGGTCCGCGCCGCCCTCGGGGCCGGGCGGTTCCGCCTGGTGCGGCAGCTCCTGGCGGAGAGCATCGTGCTCTCCCTCCTCGGCTCGGCGCTCGGTCTCCTCCTCGCCTGGGGGGCCACGGGCCTCCTGACCCGGTCGGGAGCGATCGCGCTGCGCAGCTTCGTCCATCCGCGGATCGACGCCACGGTCGCCGCGGTCACGGTGGGCGTGGCGCTCCTCTGCGGTGTGATCTTCGGGCTCGCACCCTCGGTGCTGGGCACCCGGGTGGATCTCCAGACCGGCATCCGGGCGGGAACGCAGGCGAGCACGAGCACCCGGGGGCGGCGGCGCTTCCAGGCGGCGCTGGTGGTCCTCGAGGTCGCCCTGGCCCTCGCCCTCCTCTCCGGCGCCGGCCTGATGATCAAGGGATTCCAGAAGCTCCTCCAGACGGACCTCGGATTGCGCCCCGCGGGCGTGCTGACCCTGGGGATCGACCTGACCGGCGAGCGCTATCAGGACTCCGACGCCTACCGCGCGTTCGCGAAGCAGGTCCACGAGCGGCTCCTGGCGGTCCCGGGCGTCGCGAGCGCGGCGCTCGAAGGGCCGGGCATCCCCACCGGGGAGTGGTATAGCGCCTCGTTCAGCCTGGAGGACCGGCCGGACCTGGAGCCGGTCTCGTTCCT
>Ga0209682_10000306_pt1 | contig 16871 bp, 15 predicted proteins | sample DOMMetBare2Fresh_2_FD_187471 | JGI IMG/M metagenome (GOLD analysis project Ga0209682, IMG submission 187471) | Wetland sediment microbial communities from St. Louis River estuary, USA, under dissolved organic matter induced mercury methylation -... | ecosystem: Environmental > Aquatic >... | reverse complement strand
ATCCGCACCTTCTGCGAGCGCCGCAAGAAGACCCTCCTCGCGGTCCGCGCCGACGGCGTGAAGACCGTGATCCAGATCCAGTACTGATGGCGTGACCGATCCCTCGCAGCCCGGGGCGGGGCAGGCCCCCAGCCCGACGGGGCCACGGACCGGGATCGTCTTCTGCCGCTGCGGCCCCAACCTCGGCAACCTCATCCAGCTCGGCACGCTCGGCGAGGCCGGCGCCTGGCCCGCGGCGGCCGACGTCGCCACCCACGAGGTGCTCTGCTCCGCCGAGGGGCAGGCCTGGCTCCAGGCGAGGCTGGCCGAGCGCGGCCTCGACCGCCTGGTCGTCGCCGCCTGCTCCCCCAAGGAGCACGAGCGGACCTTCCAGGGCGTGATGCGACGGGCCGGGAAGAACCCCTGGCTGATGCAGCTCGTCAACCTGCGCGAGCAGGTGGAGTGGATCGGCGGCGACCCGGAGGCGGCCACGCGGCGCGCCGGCCGGCTGGTGCGCGCCGGGCTGGCGCGCGTGGGCCTGCACCAGCCCATCGAGGCCGGCGAGGTGGAGGTCTCGGCCGACGTGCTGGTGGTGGGCGGCGGGGCGGCCGGCGTCTCGGCGGCGCTGGCGCTGGCCCGCAAGGACCGCAAGGTGGTGCTGGTGGAGCGCTCGGCGGCGCTCGGGGGCCTCGCCAACCAGCTCGACGCGATCTTCCCCGATCTCGCCTGCGCCTCCTGCTTCATGGAGCCGGCCCTCGACGAGGTGCTGCACCACGAGCGCATCGAGGTGCTGACCCGCGCCGAGGTGCGGCGGGTCACCGGCTCGGCCGGCCGCTTCGAGGTCGAGGTGGCGCTCCAGCCGCGCGCCGTCGACCCGGAAGCCTGCATCGGCTGCGGCCAGTGCTCCACCGTCTGTCCGGTGGAGCTCACCGACCCCTGGTCCGGCGGCCTGGGCCGCCGCCGGGCGGTGGGGCTGGCCTACCCGGGGAGCCTGCCGCACCGCTCCTTCGTCGACGCCGCCCACTGCCTGCACCACCGGCGCGCCCGGGGCGAGGCCACCGCCGACTGCACCGCCTGCCAGGACCACTGCGCCTTCGGCGCCATCCGGCTCGACGCGCCGGCCGAGGCGCGCCACGTCACGGTGGGCGCCATCGTGGTGGCCACCGGCCTCGCGCCAGGCGCGGTGGACGGACCGCCCGGCGTCATCTCCACCTACCAGCTGGAGCGCCAGCTCCACCCCGGCGGCCCCACCGCCGGGGCGCTGCAGCGGGCCGACGGCGCGCCGCCCGCCTCGCTGCTCCTCGCCACCACCGCCGCCGACACCGACGGCGTCCTCCCGGTCCGCGAGCTCCTCAAGCTCGCCCACCTGGTGCGCGCCAAGCACCCCGGCGTGGCGGTGGCGGTGGCCGGCGGCCTGGGGCGCGCCCCCGGCCTCGGCGCCGAGGCGCGGGCCCTCCAGGCCGAGGGGGTGGAGCTGCTCGAGGCCGAGCTCCTCGCCGACGAGCTGGGCGAGGCCGAGGGCGGCGTGGCGGTGCGCCTGGCGCACGGGCTCCTCGAGACGGTGCGCCGCTTCGAGCTCGTCGCCATCCACGCGCCGGCGGCGCCGCCCGACGGGGCCAAGGCGCTGGCCGAGCTGCTGCGCCTCCCGCTCGGCGCGGGCGGCTTCCTGGCCGAGGGGGCCGCCAGCCCCTTCCAGCCGACCGCCACCCGCGTGGCCGGGGTCTTCGTGGCGGGCGCCGCCGGCGGACCGCGCCCCATCCGCGAGGCCATCCGCGATGGGGCCGCGGCGGCGGGGCGGGTCCTCGCCACGCTGGTGGCCGGCGAGCGCCGGCCGCTCGAGCCCCTGGCCGCCGAGGTGGACCAGCGGCGGTGCGGTGGCTGCGGCGCCTGCATCGCCGCCTGCCCGTTCGGCGCACTGGCGCGCGACGCCGTCACCGGCAGGGTGCAGGTGGCGCCGGTGCACTGCCGCGGCTGCGGCACCTGCGCCGCCGCCTGCCCCACCGGCGCCGCCGCGGCGCGCCACTTCACGCGCGCCCAGATCTCCGCCGAGATCTCGGCCCTCCTCTCCGCACCCGGGGATGGCGCCGGCCAGGTCGGATAGCCGATGGCGCACCAGCCCCGCATCGTGGCCTTCCTCTGCAACTGGTGCGCCTACGGCGCGGCCGACCAGGCCGGCCGCTCGCACCTCGAGTACCCGCAGAGCCTGCTCACGGTGCGCGTCCCCTGCACCGGCCGCGTCGAGCCGGCCTTCGTGCTGCAGGCCTTCCGCCAGGGAGCCGACGGCGTGCTCATCGCCGGCTGCCACCCGGGCGACTGCCACTACGTCGACGGCAACCTGAAGGCCATGGCGCGCCACGGCCTGCTGGTGAAGGCGCTGGCCGAGGCGGGCATCGCGCCGGCGCGGCTGCGCCTCGAGTGGGCCGGGGCCTCGGAGGGCGAGCGGTTCGCCAAGCTGGTGCGCGACATGACGGACGAGCTCGCCGCCCTCGGCCCGCTCGACTATCCGGGCCGCGCCCTCCACTCGGTGGCCGACGCGCTCACCACCTCGCCCCACCGGCTCGACGGGCTGGAGGAGGCGCGGCGCAGCCCGCGCGCCCCCGGCAAGCCGCGGGTGGCCTTCTACTGGAACGCCTCCTGCGGCGGCTGCGAGGAGGCGGTGGTCGACCTCGGCGAGGGGTTCGCCGACCTCGCCGCCGCGGTCGACATCGTGCTCTGGCCGGCGGCGCTCGACTGGAAGCGGCACGACGTGGAGGCCATGCCCGACGGCCACATCGACCTGGCCTTCCTGAACGGCGCCGTCCGGCTGGACGAGCAGGACGACTGGTCGGTGCTGCTGCGCAAGAAGGCCCGCACCGTGGTGGCCTTCGGCGCCTGCGCCCACCTGGGCGGCGTGGTGGGGCTCGGCAACATGAGCGAGCCGGCCGACCTCCTGGAGACCGCCTACCGCGCCCAGCCCACCATCTCCAACCGCGACGGGCCGCTGCCGGGCACGCGCGTCTCCGCCGGCGGCCACGACCTCACGCTGCCGCAGCTCCTCTCGCGCACCCTGCCGCTCGCCGAGGTGGTGCCGGTGGACTACACCATCCCCGGCTGCCCGCCCTCGCCGGCGGTCATCGCGGCGGCCCTCGACCTGCTGCTCGGGCCGCCCGCGGCCCTGCCGCCGCCCGGCGCGGTGCTGGCCCCGAACGCCTCGCTCTGCGACGCCTGCCCGCGCAAGGACTCCAAGCCGGAGCGGCTGCAGCTCGCCGCGCTGGCGCGGCTCGCCACCACCCAGCCCGACGAGGCCACCTGCTTCCTGGCCCAGGGGCTGGTCTGCCTCGGGCCGGGCACGCGGCAGGGCTGCCAGCCGGGCTGCGTCGAGGCCAACGTGCCCTGCCGCGGCTGCTTCGGCCCGCTCGACGGCGTGCCCGATGCCGGGGCCGCCACCCTCTCGGCCTTCGCCTCGCTCTTCGCCGGGGGCGAGGCCGAGGTGGCGCGCCTGGTGGAGGCGCTGCCCGACCCGGCCGGCACCTTCTGGCGCTACGGCTACGCCGCCGGCCTGGTGCCGCGCCGCATCCGGGACGCCGCGGCGCCCGGCGGGGCCTCCCGGCCGGAGGAGGACCCGCCGTGACCCGCCGCATCACCATCGACCCCATCACCCGGCTGGAGGGGCACGGCCGCGTCGAGATCCTGCTCGACGAGCAGGGGAACGGCCAGCACGCCTTCCTGCAGGTGCCGGAGCTGCGCGGCTTCGAGCGCTTCTGCGTGGGGCGCCCCGCCGAGGAGATGCCGCAGCTCACCGCCCACGTGTGCGGCGTCTGCCCGGCCGCCCACCACCTGGCCTCGGTGCGGGCGCTCGACCAGCTCTACGGCGTGGAGGCGCCGCCGGCCGCCCGGGTGCTGCAGGCGCTCTACTACAACCTCTTCATCTTCGAGGACCACCTCCTCCACTACTGGTTCATGGGCGGCCCCGACTTCCTGCTGGGCCACCAGGCGCCGGCCCCAATGCGCAACGTCCTCGGCGTCATGGCCGCGGTGGGGGCCGAGCTGGGTCGGCGCATCCTCACGGTGCGCAAGGAGGCGCGCGATCTCATGGCGGCCATCTCCGGCCGCACCGTCCACCCGGTCTTCGCGCTGCCGGGCGGCTGCTCGCGGGCGCTGCCGCCCGAGGCGGTGGCCCAGGCGCGCGCCATCGCGCCACGGCTGGTGGAGTTCGCCGTCGACACGCTCGCCACCTTCCGCACCGCCGTGGTGGAGAACGCCGCCTGGTGGCGCGCCGTGGGGAGCGAGGTCTTCCGCGTCCGCACCCACTCCATGGGCATGGTGGACGAGGACGGCCGGCTCGCCTTCCTCGACGGGACGGTGCGCGTCGTCGACCCCGACGGCGCCGAGCTGTGCCGCTTCGCGGCGGCCGAGTACGCCGATCACCTGGCCGAGCGGGTCGAGCCCTGGACCTACGCCAAGCTGACCTTCCTGAAGCAGAAGGGCTGGACCGGCTTCACCGAGGGGAACGAGAGCGGCCTCTACCGCGTCGGGCCGCTGGCCCGGCTCAACGTGGCGAGGGAGATGGCCACCCCCCTCGCCGAGGCCGAGCGCCGGAAGCTCTTCGCCGCGCTCGGCTGGCCGGCCCACCAGACGCTGGCCTTCCACTGGGCGCGGCTCGTCGAGGCGGTCCAGGCGGCCGAGGCGGTGGCGGCGCTGGCCCACCACCCGCTGCTCGGCGCGAAGGAGATCCGCGCCGTGCCGGAGCCGCTCGGCGCGCCGGCGCAGGGCGCCGGCTTCGTCGAGGCGCCGCGCGGCCTGCTCATCCACCACTACGCCGCCGACGCCGACGGGATCCTCACCGCCGCCAACCTGGTGGTGGCCTCGCAGCACAACGCCGCGCCCATCCAGATCTCGGTGCGCAAGGCGGCGCGCGGCCTCATCCGCGGCGGCACGGTCGACGACGGCCTGCTCAACCTGCTGGAGATGGCCTTCCGCGCCTACGACCCGTGCAACGCCTGCGCCTCGCACTCGCTGCCCGGCGAGCTGCCGCTGCTCGTCACCATCCGCGATCACCGCGGCGAGGTGGTGCAGGTGGTCCGGCGGCGGGTCGAGGACGACGCGCCGGTCGACCCCGGCCTGCCGGGCCCGCTGCCCTGACGGAGCCGCACCTGCCCCTCCTCGTCCTCTGCCTCGGCAACGCCCTGCGCCGAGACGACGCGGTGGCCCTCCACGTGGCCCGCGCGCTCGAGGCCGACCCTCCCCCTGGCGCCACCGTGGCGGTGAGCAACCGCGCCGGCCTCTACCTGCTCGACGACATGGACGGCTTCGACCGGGTGGTGGTGGTGGATGCGGTCCGCACCGGCGCCCACCCGCCCGGCACGGTCCACGCCCTGCCGCTCGAGGCGCTCCACGCGCCGGCCGGGCCGTCGCCGCACTCGGTCGGCCTGCCCTCGGCGCTCGCCCTGGCGCGCGCCTCCGGGGCGCCGGTGCCGTCGCGGGTGGAGCTGGTGCTCATCGAGGTCGAGGAGATGGAGACCATCGCCGACGGGCTCACGCCGGCGGTGGCGGCCGCCGTGCCGCGGGCCATCGCCGCGGCGCGGGCGGCCTGCGGGCGGCTCGCCGCGCCCGACCCGGCGTAGCCGCGCCGCGGGTCGCGCCGTCAGGGCGCCGCGAGCCAGCGGACGAGCGGCACCGCCGCCCGGCGGCCCATGGATTCCTGGCGGGCCTCGGCCCAGCCCGCCTAAGACAGCACGATGACGACGAGCAGCGGGTCGACGGCCAGGGTGGCAGCGCTCTTCGACGCCCTCGCGGGCAGCTACGACGCGGTGGGCGTCGACTTCTTCCGGCCCATCGCCGCCCAGCTCGTGGCCGCCCTCGCCCCCCGGGCCGGCGAGCGGTGGCTCGACGTCGGGTGTGGCCGGGGCGCGGTGGTGCTGCCCGCGGCGACCGCCATCGGGCCGGCCGGTCGGGCCGTCGGGTTCGACATCTCGCCGGAGATGCTGGCGCAGGCGCGGGCCCTGGCGGACGCCCTGCGGCTGGCCAACCTCGAGCTCCGGGTCGACGACGCGCAGTCGCCGGCGAACGCCGGCGCCCCCTTCGACGTGGTCTCGTCCAGCCTGGTCCTGTTCTTCCTCGAGGATCCGGGCGCGGCGCTCCGGGCGTGGTTCCCGCTCCTCCGCCCGGGCGGCCGGCTCGGGGTCACCACCTTCGGCCAGGTGGACCCGCGGTGGGAGCGGGTGGACGCGGTCTTCGAGCCGTTCCTCTCGCCGGCCATGCGGGACGCGCGGACCAGCGGCCGGCGGGGCCCGTTCGCCAGCGACGCCGGCATGGAGCGGCTGGTGCAGGAGGCGGGCTTCCAGGACGTCCGCACCCTGCAGGGCACCATCCCGGTGCGCTTCGCCGACGCCGCGCAGTGGCACGCCTTCACCTGGTCGACGGCGCAGCGGGCCATGTGGCTCTCCGTGCCGGAGGCCGAGCGCCCCGCCATCCGGGCCGAGGCCGAGCGCCGGCTCGAGGCGGCCCGGGCGCCGGACGGGAGCTTCACCTTCGAGCAACCGCTGCGCCACACGCTGGCGTCGCGCCCGGGCTGAGGGAGCGTGAGCGTTTCGCGAGCGACCCCTCGGGATCGTGGGCGCGGGGGAGGGAGCCGGGCCGGCCGACCCGTGCCAGGCCTGCCGCGGCAGCGTCAGCGAGCACGGAGGACCGGATGCAGGTTGAACCTCTGGCCCGCCCCGTGCTCTCGTCCAACCGGCAGTGGCTGGCCCTCGCCCCCGGCCGGAACCGGTCGAGGCCGGGAGAGACCAAAACGTTCGTGGCGGAGGGGGTGGCGTGATGGGCGCGATGGCCGGGTCGAGGTCGGGGTCGCCGGTCGAGGTCGAGGTCCGCGAGGCCACGGTCGAGGACCTCCCCGCCTGCGCCCGCCTCGGCGCGCGCCTCTCCCGCTTCCACCACCAGCTCGACCCGGCCCGCTTCTTCACCGTGCCGAAGCTGGAGGAGGGCTACGCCTGGTGGCTCGCCAAGGAGCGCAAGAACAGGAAGGCCGTGGTCCTCGCCGCGGTGAAGCGCGGCCGCGGCGGCCGCGAGCAGGTGGTGGGCTACGCCTACGGCCGCATCGAGCCACGCGACTGGAACTCGCTGCGCGAGCGGTGCGGCCTGGGCATCGACGTCATGGTGGAGGCGCGGCTGCGCGGCCGCGGGCTCGGCACGCGGCTGGTGGAGGCGCTGGCGGCGGCGCTGGCGGCGCGCGGCGCCCCGCGGCTGGTCATCCAAGTGGCCGACCGCAACCCGCGGGCCCTTCGGGCCTTCGAGAAGATGGGCTTCCGTCCCACCATGGTGGAGCTGACGCGGGAGCTTCCTGGGGCTGGATCGGGCCGCCGACCCGTGTGAGCATGGCGCATGCTCCGTGCACAGAGGATCTCGCTCCCCCTGACCCTCGCCGCCTTGGCGGTGCTGGCCGCCGCCCTGTCGTCGGGCTGCGCCTCGGCGCCGGCCGAGGGTCCGGCCCGCCCCCGGCTCACCGTCGCCGACTGCGACGAGGCCCGCTCGGCCGCCAAGACGGCCCTGGCGTCCACCCTGGAATGCGAGGACGACCTCGACTGCCTCCCCTTCCTCGAGCCCCACCTCGGCTGCGACGGCGTCCGCTCCACGCGCGCGCCCGAGCCGGCCGGGCTGGAGAAGGTGCTGCTCGACGCCTGCACCGGCGTCCCCTCGCAGCGGCTGGCCTGCCCGTCGACGGTGGCCGCCTGCGTGGCAAGCACCTGCCAGGCCACCCCCTGGCCGCGCCAGGACTGCCCTGCCGCCGAGCAGGCGCTGCGCATGGCGGCGGCCGCGCCGGTGATCTGCCAGGCCGACGCCGACTGCGGCGCGCTGCGGCTCGGCACCTCGGTCCACGCCGTCCCGGCCGGCTTCGGCCTCTCCGCCGCCGGGCCGCTCGGCGCCTACGAGCGGGCCTGCGGTCGCAAGGCGTTCCGGGTCGGCCGGCCCGACCGGGTCCGCTGCCTCGACCGCGTCTGCGCGCTGCCGGCGCCCGCCGCGCCCGCGCCGGCCAAGGTGGCCGCCGGCGCCAAGGCGCTCGGCCCGCTGCCGGCCCGACCGCACGATCCCGGCTGCCTGGCCGGCGAGATCCGCGATCGCCTGGCCGCCCTCGGCCTCGCGCCGCCGCCGAAGCTCGAGGTGACGCTGCTCGTCGGCCCCGACGGGCGCACCGGCCTCTTCCAGGCCTCGAGCGAGGAGCCGGCCGAGCTGCCCCAGGTGGTGGCCTCGGCGGGGCTGGCCTGCCGCTTCGACCCGGCCGTCGACGCCGCCGGCCGCCCCATGGCGGGGTGGCTGACGATGCCGCTGGTGCTCAAGTAGGCGCGCGGGCCCGCGGGGCCGTCAGCCCTCGCGCCACGCCGCGCGCGCACCCCAGAGCGTCAGCCCCGCGGCCGCCGCGGCGCCGATGAGCAGGAGGCCCCCGCCCGAGATGAGGGCCGTCGAGAGCCCCTTCGCCACGAGCGGCACGCCGGCGGCGAGGCCGAAGGCCTTCACGGCGTAGCCGCCCGAGAAGGCCAGGCTGCCGGCCATGTAGCCCGAGGCGGCGGCGCGCGGCGCCCAGCCCGGGGCGCGCGAGGCGGTGCCGAGCGCGTCGAGCACGTGCAGCGCCAAGGCCAGCGCCGCGGCCCCCAGCCAGCAGAGCGCGTCGAAGTGGGCGTGGAAGGAGGCGATGGCCTTCTCGGCGTCGGGCACCGCGGCCAGCCACGCCCTGAGCGGCGTGGGGGCCGAGCGGACGGCGCCGAAGAGGACCACCAGCGCGAAGCCGGCCAGCGAGAAGAGCGAGAGGCGTCGGACGTGTGTCGACATGGCGGCGGATGCTACCGCGGCGTGGCCGTGAGGCGCGCCGCGGCGAAAGGCGCCAGGTCGACCGGCGGTGGCTCGCCGAGGACGCAGGCGGCCACGGCGTCGGCGGTGATGGGGCAGAGCAGGATGCCGTTGCGCGTGTGGCCGGTGGCGTAGAAGAGGCCGGGCACCGCGGCCGGGCCGAGGATGGGCTCGCCGTCGGGGCTGGCCGGCCGGAAGTTGGACCAGGTCTCCACCACCGGCGCCCGCTCCAGCGCCGGGGCGATGCCGATCCCCACCTCCAGCACATGGCGCAGGCCGCCGGCGGTGACCGCCTTCTCGAAGCCTACGTCCTCCATGGTGGAGCCGCAGAGGATGCGGCCGTCGGGGCGCGGCACCACGTAGCCGTGGCCGGAGAAGACCACGCGGGAGAGGAGGGGCGGGCGCGTGTCGAGCACCGCCATCTGGCCGCGCACCGGCCGCACCGCGCCGGGCGGGAGCCCGTGCCCCTCCACCTGCAGGCTCCAGGCGCCAGCCGCCAGCACCACCGCGGGCGCGTCGATGGGGCCGCTCTCGTGATCGACGCCGGTCACGGCGCCGCCGGCGTGGCGGATGCGCCGCACCTGGCCGGTGAGGAAGCGGGCCCCGGCCCGCTGCGCCGCGATGGAGAGGGCGCGGCCGAGCTGGCGCGGGTCGAGCGAGGCCTCCTCGTCGAACCAGAGGGCGCCGCGCGCCTGCGGCGAGAGCCCCGGCTCGAGGCGGCGCACCTCGGCGTCGTCGAGCACCGTCACCGGGAGGCCGGCCGCCTCGATCTTCCCGGCGCGGCCGGCCAGGAGCTGGGCGTGATCATCGTCGAAGGCCACCTCCAGCGTGCCGCCGCCTCGGTAGCCGAGCGCCACGCCGGTGGCCAGCTCCAGCTCCTTCGCGAAGGCCGGGTAGCGGGCCAGCGAGGCGCGACCCAGGTGGTAGAAGGGGCCCGGCTCCAGCGCCTCGACGCCGGGGGAGAGGATGCCGCCCGCCGCGCTCGACGCCTCGGCGCCCGGGATGGACCGCTCCAGCACCACCACGTCCCGCCCGGCCTGGGCCAGGCGCCACGCCACGGCGGAGCCCTGCACGCCGGCTCCGATGACGACCACGTCGGCTCTCATGAGCAGGGAGGGTACACCGCAGCGGGCCCGGTGAGTGGCGCCACGGGCCGCCAGCGTCGCAGGGTCAGCGACGCCATGGAGGGGCGCCGGGCCCGCACGCCCCGATCGCGTCGCCGGGGGGTGTGGGCGGCGGTGTAGGATCCGTCCGCATGCCCGGCCCGTCGGACCAGCGAGTCATCGTCGTCGGCGCCGGCGTCGCCGGCCTGGCCTGCGCGCGCGCGCTGGCCGACGCGGGGCGACCGGTGGAGCTGCTGGAGCGGGCGCGCGGCGTGGGCGGGCGGTGCGCCACCCGGCGCGTCGAGGGGCGGCCGGTCGACTTCGGCGTCGCCTTCCTGCATGGGCGAGCCCCGGACTTCCTCGCCGCGCTCGCCGCGGTGCCGGCGACGCGGCTCGACGGCTGGCCGGTGGCCATGCTCGGCGCCGGCCGCCCCTGCCAGCCCGAGGCCTTCACGCCGGGCGAGCGGCGGCTCGCCTTCGCGGAGGGGGTGAGCGCCTTCCCCAAGCACCTCGCGGCGGGGCTCCCGCTGAGGCTGCGAGCGAACGCCGTGGCGGTGGAGCCCGTCGGGGCGGGGCTCCGCGTCCGCTTGGAGGACGGTGCCGCCGAGGCGCCCGTGGTGGTGCTGGCGCTCGCCGCCGAGCAGGCCCACGCGCTCCTCGGCACCGTCCCCGGCCTCCCGCCGCCGGTCGCCAGCGCCCGGGCCGTGCTCGAGCAGGCGCGCAGCCAGGCCTGCCTCGCGCTCATCGCCGTCTACCCGCCCGAGGCGCCGCGGCCGGCGTGGCACTGCTGCTACCCGGACGGCTCGAGCGTGCTGCAGCTCGCGGTGCACGACTCGGCCAAGCGCCAGGCGGCGGACCGGACGATCCTCGTCCTGCAGGCCCACCCGCGCTGGTCGCGCGAGCACCTCGACGACCCGACGTGGCCGGACGCGCTGCTCGAGGAGGCCGGACGGGTGGTGGCGCCGTGGGCGGCCGCGCCCGGCCACCGCGAGCCCCACCGCTGGCGCCACGCCCGGAACGACCGCTCGGCCGAGCTCACCGGGCCGCTCCTCCTCGCCCTGGCCGGCGGCGCCCACCTGGGGCTGTGTGGCGACCGGTTCGCGCCCGGCGGCGGCGTCGAGGCGGCCTGGCGCTCGGGGCGCGCGCTGGCCCGCCGCATCCTCGAGGAGGCCCCATGACCCCGCCCGAGCTGGACCCGCTGCGCGAGCTGGTGAAGCGCGACCAGGACCACGAGTGCGAGGGGTTCGGGGCCGCCCGCACCTGCGTCCGGGTGGTGGCGGTGGCCGACCTGCCCACCCGCTTCGGCCGCTTCCGCCTGGTCGGCTTCTGGAACAACCGGGACGCCAAGGAGCACGTGGCCCTGGTCCACGGCGAGGTGGTGGGGGCCGGGGAGGTCCCGGTCCGGCTCCACTCCGAGTGCCTGACCGGCGACGTCATGGGCTCGCTCCGCTGCGACTGCCGCGACCAGCTCACCGAGGGGCTGGCTGCCATCCGCCGCCACGAGCGCGGCGCGCTCCTCTACCTGCGGCAGGAGGGGCGCGGCATCGGCCTCATCAACAAGATCCGGGCCTACGCGCTGCAGGAGGCCGGGCTCGACACGGTGGAGGCAAACCTGGCCCTCGGCTTCCGCGACGACGAGCGCGACTACGCCGTGGCGGCCCACATGATCCACAGCCTCGGCATCCGCTCGGTCCAGCTCATCACCAACAACCCCAACAAGGTGGCGCAGCTCACGCAACACCGGGTGGTGGTGGCGGGGCGCATCCCCCACGTCATCCCGCCCAACGAGTTCAACCGCTTCTACCTCGAGACCAAGGCGAGGAAGAGCGGTCACTTCATCGACCTGCCCGGGGCGGCGCGCCTGCCGGAGCAGGACGACGCGGTGCTGGTGGAGGGGATGCCGGGCGCCGGCGGCGGCGAGGAGGCCTGAGCCACCCGATGACCCCCGCGCCAGGCCAGCCCGTCCTCGTCACCGGCGCGACCGGCTTCGTCGGGCGCGCCCTCGTGACGGCGCTGCTGGCGCGCGGGCTGCGCGTGCGCGCCACCACGCGCGCTCGCGGTTCGGGCCTGGCCGACGGGGTGGAGTGGTTCGAGGCCGACCTGCGCCACCCGGCCTCGATCGCACCCGCGCTCGCCGGGGCCCGGTCCGCCTACTACCTGGTGCACGGCATGGCCGACCCGCGCCGGGACTACGCCGAGGCGGAGCGGCTCGCGGCCGCCGGCTTCGCCCTGGAGGCGGCGCAGGCGGGCCTGGAGCGGGTGGTCTACCTCGGCGGCACGGCGCCGCAGGGCCAGCCCTCGCGGCACCTCGGCAGCCGCCTGGCGGTGGGCGAGCTGCTCCGCGCCGGCCGCGTGCCCTGCCTCGAGCTGCGCGCCTCGATGATCGTGGGCTCGGGCAGCGCCTCGTGGAAGGTGGTCCGGGACCTGGCCCTGCGGCTGCCGGCCATGGTGCTGCCCGGCTGGGCGCGAGCCCGCTCCAGCCCGGTGGCGATCGAGGACGTGGTGGTGGCCCTCGTCGCCGGGCTCGACTTCCCGCTCCCGGAGAGCGCCTGGTACGACCTCCCGGGTCCGGAGGTGCTGAGCGTGCGGCAGATCTTCGAGGCCGTGGCGGCGCAGCGCGGGCGGCGGCTCCCGGCGCTGGAGGTGCCGCTCCCCACCCCGCGCCTCTCCTCGCTCTGGCTGAAGCTCGTCTCCGGGGCCGACTTCCAGGTGGCGCGCGAGCTGGTGCAGGGGCTGCTCCACGACCTGCTCCCCCGCGACGACCGGTTCCGCGAGCTGGCCGGCCTCCCGCCGCGCCTCCCCTTCGCCGAGGCGGCTCGCCGAGCGCTCGCCACCGACCCGCCGGACCCTGGGCTGCGCGGCCTCGCCATGGCCGTCGAGGAGTACCTCGTCGACCGGCTCTCCCCGCGCCTGGCGCCGCCGCTCAACGGTGGGGGAGGAGCGAGGCGATGAGGAGCGTCCAGGCGGCATGGCAGGCGAGCGCCGGGACGAGGCTGCCGCGCCACGACGCGAGCAGGCCGAAGGCGGCGTAGGTCGGCAGGGTGGCGAGGGCGAGGAGCGGCTCGCCGGTGGCGAGGGCGAGGAGCGACGCCAGCCCCGCCGCGGCCAGGGCCGCCCGGTGTGGCCCCAGCCTCGGCGCGAGCCTGGCCTGCACCACGCCGCGCCAGAAGAGCTCCTCGGCCGGCACCACCAGCAGCAGCAGGACCGCCACGGAGAAGGGCGCGCGCGTCTCGAAGCGCCGGTAGAGGGCATCCAGGGGGGCGCAGAGGGCGTCGCTGAGCCCGCCGCAGCCGGCCCAGAGGAAGGCGCGCGACGCGGCGTAGAGGGCGAGGCCGGCCGCGAGGCCGATCCCCAGATCGGCCCAGCGGGGCCGGAGCCTGGCCAGGAGCCCGGGCGGGGCGGCCATGGCCGAGAGGGGCAGCCAGAGGGCCGAGAAGACCGCGGCGGCCGGGAAGAACCCGGCGGAGCCATGGGCCACCAGCCCCGCCCAGGCCATCGCCGCCCCGGCGCTCGCCCCGATGACCCACCGCCGCTCCGCCCGACCCCCCATGACCGGAAGCGCTACCACATCCTCCGCCGTGACGGGCGCTATGCTCGCCGGGGCCATGTCTCCAGCGCCTCGCTCCCGGCCCGCTCGCCCGGCCTCGCCCATGGCGTGGCAGGCCACCACCCACCGCGTCCGCTCGACCGTCCCCGGCATCACCGGCCGGAGGATCACGGTGATCGCGCCGGCCGCCGCCCCGCCCGGCGGGAAGGGCGCGCGCCGCCGCCACCCGGTCCTCTACCTGCACGACGGCCAGAACTGCTTCGACCAGAACGTCTTCGGCGCCGGCGGCTGGCGAATCCAGCACGTCGTGCCCGAGGTCGTCGCGGCCGGCCTCATGGCGCCGGTCATCGTCGTGGCGGTCGACAACGCCGGCACCGCCCACGGGCGGAAGCGGGAGTACGTCCCCGGGGCCGGCGCGCCGCCGGGCCGCACCGCCGACGGCTACCTCGACTACCTCGAGCGGGACGTCATCCCCTTCGTCGAGGCCCGCTACCCGGCCCAGCCCGGCCCGGCCGGGCGCTGCGTGGGCGGCTCCTCCTACGGCGGCCTCATCTCGCTCTACGCCGGGTGGACGCGCCCCCACCTGTTCGGCCGCGTCATGGCCATGTCCACCGCCTTCCACTTCCCGCTCCACGCGCTGGTGCGAGACACGCGGCGTCGGCCGCCGCTGCGCCTCTACCTCGACGCCGGCACCACCGACTACGAGGGCGGCGACGACGGGCTGGCGGACACCGCGGCGCTGCGCGACCTGCTGCTCCGCCGCGGCTTCGCCCTCGGCCGTGACCTCGCCTTCGAGGTGGGCGAGGGGGACACCCACGACGAGGAGGCCTGGAGCCGCCGGCTGCCGCGGGCCCTGCCGTTCCTGTTCCCGGCCGGCCTCGGCGCGAGGTCCCGAGCGCGCCCGACACCGCGGCGGGCCGCTCCTCGCGCCGCCACGGCTTCGGCAGGAAGCCCACCGCCCCCTCGCCGAGCAGGTCCCGGACGCGCCCGTCGCGCGCGTGGCCGCTGGTGACGAGGAGGGGGAGCGCAGGAGCCAGCCGCCGCAGCGCCCGCCCGACCTCCGACCCGGGAATTGCCCCTGCGTCGCCCCGCGTGAGATGGATTCGGAATGGAGGCCTCACTCCACCGCGCCGGCCGGACGTGGTCGCGACCGGCGCTGGCGCTGGCGGCGGTGCTCGCCGTCACGGCGGCCGCGGGGCGTGCCCCGGCCGCGACTCCGTCACCGCAGGCCGAGGATCCGCTGGAGGCTCCCCGCCTGCTGCGCGAGGGCCGCCTCGCCGAGGCCCGCGCCGCCTTCGCCGCCCGCCTCGCCACGTCGCCCGCGGACGCCGACGCCGCCGTCGGCCTCGGGTTCACGGCGCTCCGCCAGGATCGGGTCGACGAGGCGGCCGCGCTGTTCCGCCAGGTCGTGGCGCGGGCGCCCGCCTACGCCGACGCCCACTTCGGCCTGGCGCTCTGCGCCGAGCGCCAAGGCTGGCCCGACGCCGCCGCCGAGCACCTGGCGCGCGCCCTCGCCCTCGACGCGGGGCGGGCCGAGCTCGTCGAGCTCCAGCGGCGCCTGGAGGGCCCGCCGCTGCCCGCGCTGCCCCCGGCCCGGCGGTCCGCCGACCCGCAGCCCGCCTTCCGCGTCAGCCGCGCCGCCGGCTTCGAGGTGCGCGCGCCGGAGGGCTGGCGCTCCACCTTCCTCAAGGGCATCAACCTGGGCGCCGCGCTCCCCGGCCGGTTCCCCAGCCAGTTCCCGCCGCGCCAGGTCTACGCGGCCTGGCTCGGGGAGATCGCCGAGGCCGGCTTCGACGTGGTGCGCGTCTACACCATCCACCCGCCCTGGTTCTACGAGGCGCTGCGCGAGCACAACCTGCGCGCGCCGCGGCCGCTCTACCTGGTCCACGGCGTCTGGGCCGAGCCGCCGCCGCGCGACGACTTCGCCGACCCGTGGTGGCGGGCGGGCTGGAACGCCGAGATCCGCCGCGCGGTCGACGTGGTCCACGGCCGGGCCAACCTCCCGCCGCGCCCGGGCCACGCCGCCGGCGCCTACCGCGCCGACGTGAGCGGCTGGGTGCTCGCCTGGATCCTCGGCCGCGAGTGGGAGCCGGACGGCGTCGCCGCCTTCGACGCGGCCCACCCCGGCCAGGCCGACTTCCAGGGGCGCTTCGTCCGCTGCACCGGCGCCCAGGCCACCGAGCGCGTCATGGCCGAGTCGCTCGAGCACCTGCTCGCCGCCGAGCAGGACGGGTACGGCGTCCAGCGGCCGGCCGCCTACACCAGCTGGCCCACCCTCGACCCGCTCCACCACCCCACCGAGGCGACCAAGGCCGAGGAGGCGGCGCTGCGCCGCCGGCTCGGGCTCCCGCTGGAGAAGGGGCGCACCGTGGTGGAGTACGACAACGACGCCGTCGGCCTCGACCTGGAGAAGCTCGGCGACGGGCCGGAGCTCACGGCCGGCCTCTTCGCGAGCTATCACGCCTACCCGTACTACCCCGACTTCATCGGCGTCGATCCCGGCTACGGCCGGCCAGGCCCGGACGGCGCCGTCGACCACTACGGCGCCTACCTCGCCGACCTGGTGCGCCACCACCGCCGGCACGCCGTCCTCGTCGCCGAGTTCGGCGTGCCGAGCTCGCGCCTGGTGGCCCACTGGCAGCCGGAGGGCTTCCACCACGGCGGCCAGGGCGAGCGGGAGCAGGGGGAGCAGGACGCGCGCCTCTTCCGCACCATCCACGCGGCGGGCTGCGCCGGCGGGATCCTGTTCGCCTGGATCGACGAGTGGTTCAAGAAGAACTGGCTGGTCATCGACCACGAGGTCCCGGCCGACCGCAAGCCGCTCTGGTTCAACGCCATGGACGCCGAGGAAGGGTACGGCCTGGTCGGCCTCCACCCGGGCGAGGGCGGGCCGTCGATCGTCATCGACGGGAAGGCGGGCGACTGGGCCGCGGTGCCCGACTACCTCGCCGGCGCCGGCCTGCGCCTCAGGCTCCTCGCCGACGAGGGCTGGCTCCACGTGGCGGTGCTGCGCGACGACGGCGGCGTGCCGGGCGAGGGGCTCGGCGGCGGCGGGCTGCTCGTCGGCCTCGACACCCACGGCCTCGCGCTCGGCGACCACGCCCTGCCACGCCACCTGCCGCTCGGCGCGCCCCCCGCCAGCGCCGCCGGCCTCGAGGCGGTGCTGGTGGTGCGGGACGGGACGGCCACCGTCCTCGTCGACGAGCCCTACGACCTCTTCACCCACCGCTTCGCGCGCCCCCATCGCTCGGTGGAGAACCGGGCCGGCCGCTACCTCGTCCCGCGCGCCGAGAGCAACCGGCAGCGCCTCGGCCGCGACGGCACCGTCTTCCCGGCGCGCGTGCAGGAGATTGGCGCCCTGCGGCGCGGCACGCTCGACCGGGCCGACCCGGCCTTCGACTCGCGGGCCGAGTGGGCCACCG
>Ga0209682_10000305_pt1 | contig 16892 bp, 13 predicted proteins | sample DOMMetBare2Fresh_2_FD_187471 | JGI IMG/M metagenome (GOLD analysis project Ga0209682, IMG submission 187471) | Wetland sediment microbial communities from St. Louis River estuary, USA, under dissolved organic matter induced mercury methylation -... | ecosystem: Environmental > Aquatic >... | reverse complement strand
TCGTCCGGCGCGAAGGGGGGCGAGCCGACGCCCATGAGGAACTCGAGGTCCTCGAGGAGCTCCCGCTCGGTGATGCCGCAGCGCCGCGCCAGGTCCTTCACCAGGATGCCCGGGTGCTGCACGGCGTAGGGCACCAGGAACAGGACCCGCCGCAGCCGGTCGCGCGGATCGGCCTTGGGCGGCGCGGTGACGACCCCGCCCGCGGCGGCGCGCGCCGGCGGCTTCCGGGCGGCCTTCTGCCCCTTGGCCTTCCTGGCGGTCCGAGCGGCCTGTGCGGCCGGCTTGCGGGGGGCGCGCGGGCTCAGCTGAGCCTCCGGGCCAGGCCGGTCAGGATCTCCCGGGCCCGCGCCCGGAGCTGCCTGGGCGCCAGGAGCTCGGCCCGGTCGCCCAGCGAGAGGACGTGGCGCACCAGGCCTTCCGAGTTGGTGGCGCTGAGCTCGACCACCGTGGCGCCGTCCTCCTCGGTGAAGCGGGCCCGCGGCCCGAAGCTGGCCCGCACCTCCGGGGAGGTGGCCGGCTCCAGCCGGACCCGGCAGCGGAGCGGGGCGTGCACCGTGAACTCCCAGGTCTCCCGCGCCGCCACCTCGGCCAGCGGGAGGTCGGTGCGCGGCGTGAAGTCCGGGGTGCGCGGCGCGGCCGGGTTGACCAGGCAGGCCTCGATGCGGGCGAGGTGGAAGGTGCGCACGTCCTTGCGGAGGTGGCACCAGCCGGTGAGGAACCAGGCGCCGCCGCGCTGGAAGAGGCCGTAGGGGTCGACGTCGCGCTCGGTGCGGGCCCGGCGCTCGGCCCCGGCGTAGCGGAGGTGGACCCGCTTCTTGGCCCCCACCGCGCGGGAGAGCTCCTCGAGCAGGCCGGCCGGGGCCGCCGGGGGCTGGCCGCCGTCCCCGGACAGGCTCAGGGTGACGCGCGCCGCCGCCTCCGCGGCGCCCGGGGCCCGGGCCGCGAAGGAGAGCTTGTTCATGGCGTGGGCCAGATCGCGCGAGTAGGGGAAGGCCCCCGAGGCGAGCGCCGCCGAGCCGGCCAGGTAGAGGAGCGCCAGGTCCTCGGGCGGCAGCTTCAGGTCCGGCAGGTAGAACTCGTCCTTGTCGATGAGGTAGCCGGCCCCGCGGTCCTCGTCGCCGGCCACGTACTGGACCGGGATGCCGAGCTCGAGGAGCTCGGCCTTGTCCCGCTCGAACTTGCGGATGGCCGCCTCGCCGGAGCCGCCGTAGTCCTCGGCGAACTGCTCCTGGATCTCGCGCCAGGAGACGGGCTCGGCCGCACGGAGGAGGAAGGCTGCGAGGTCGAGCAGCCGCTGGGCCTTCTGCACGCGCCGAACCTCTCACCGAGCCGGGGTCGAGTCAACGTGTGGTAAGATGACGGCCCACGCGGTGGTGCTGCCATGGCTGGACTCGGCCTCGGGCCGGCGGACTTCGGGCTCTTCGAGATCGACGACCCCGGCGAGCGGGCCGAGGCGGTGGACGCCGCGCTCCACCCCAAGCTCAAGCTGATCGCCGAGGCCTGCCGCCCCGGGCTCGACCGGGTGGCCGGCCGGCCCCTCCACCTCCACGACGCCAGGCCGCCGCGGCGACGCGGGCAGGCGCCGGAGGAGGTCCTGGTGGCCTTCTCCGACACCCCACGGGGCTGGCGCGGCGTTCCCTACCTGGCCGTGGCGGTGACCCGCGGCCACCTCCACGCCCGCGTCGGCGTGAAGGGCGAGTCGCCGCGCCGCGGGGCCATGCGCGAGGCGCTGCTCCGCGAGGCGGCCAACCTGGCCCGCAAGGGGAAGCCCTTCCGCAAGCTCCGGATCTTCGACGGCTGGAACCACGAGGAGCTGCCCGAGCTCGCGCCGGCCACCTCCGCCGCCTTCTGGGCGGAGCTGGCCGAGGCGGTCGGGCCGGGCGGCGAGGGGCTGGACGCCGGCATCGCGCTGCCGGCCGAGGAGGCGCGCAACCTGGCCCTGGGCGACCTCCTGGGCGTGTTCCGCGACCTCTCGCCCCTCTACAAGGTCCTCTCCAACGCCGAGTAGCGGGGGGCGCTCCGCGGAGGTCAGCGGAAGAGGGCGGCCAGCACGCCACCCGCCAGCAGCACCGCCACGCCGACGGCGATGCGCATGGGGACCGGGGCCGGGGCGACGGGGCTGCGCTGCCGGCTGGCCGGGCGCGGCACCGGCGTCACCGAGTCGTCGCCGGCATCGAGGGGCGGGGGATCGGCCAGGATCGCGGTGGCGCGCCCGGCATCCCAGGCCGGGACCAGGACCCGGACGCTGCCGCCCCCGGGACCGAACCCCATGGCCGCCACGTGATCGTCCAGCAGGGCGACCTGGATCCCCTCGGATTCGAGCAGGCCACGCGCCAGCTCGGCCTCGTCGATCCGGGCGTAAGCGGCGACTTGCTGGTACGGCGCATCGTACAATTGGAGGCCCCCCTCCGAGGTGGAGCATACGACAAACACCCACCTTCGCAAGGTGGCGGTTCGCGGCCCGTATGGGGTCGGCGCGTGATCGAATGTCAGAGGTCGTGGCTACGGTCGCCTGCCCTCCCATCCGTGGAGGGATTTCGGCAGAGCCGGCAGGAGGTCCATCCGTATGGCCGTCAAGGTCATGGTCGCGTCAGCCATCTCCAGGGGTGCCGCAGTGGAACCGAAGGCTGCGCGCGCCCAGGCGCCCGCCGAGGCGGCCCGGCCCCGCCGCCGTCGATCGTCGGTCTACGACGCCGATGGCAGCGAGGTCTTCATCACCCTCATGTGCCTCAAGTGCCACAAGATGCGGCCGCTCTCGCAGTTCGGGCTCCGCAAGATGGCCGACGGCGCCATCCGCAACCAGCCCTGGTGCCGGACGTGCCGCTCGGCGGCCGGGACGCGAGGCCAGGGCAAGGGGGCTGCAGAAACGGTGGACTCCCCGGTCCTGCAGGAGCCCCAGCTCGATCCGGGCGCGGTGGCGCCACCGGCCGTCGAGCCGGCCGCCGCCGAGCCCCGCCAGGGTTCGGGCCAGATTGCGGCCCAGATCGCCGCCGCCCTCGCGGCCGGCCTCGGCCGCTGACCCTCGCCGCCGGTCCTCACGGCCGATCGTCGCCGCCGCCCCGCGGCCCTGCTGCGTTCGGTTGTCGCAGGCGCCGGCGCTCGGCGTCTCGGCCGATCGACCCTCCGTGGAGATCCCACCTCGTGAGGTCCTTGATCTCGCCGCCGGACGGGACGCGAGGTGAACCCCCCGAATCCGCGGGTGAGTTGTCCGCGCGGGCCCTGATCCCGACCGGACCGGTCCGGAGGATCCCGGCGGTGTGCGACGGATCCCGACACCTAAATAGACCTTTCGGCTCGACTACTTAGCTGCCTTGGCCCCGCCGATCTCGTTTGCTGTTCCCGCTGGGCCGCGAGTAGGATGCGCGCCTCGGTTGACCGCGCACCTCTTCCCCAAGCACCACCATCCCGCTGGCTGCAGGAGGCAAGACATGGGTGACTCCAGTCTGAAGGCGAAGCTGAAGGAGAAGATCGAGGCGTTCCGTCCCCGGACCACCAAGCTGATGAAGGAGCAGGGGAAGATCGTCATCGACAAGGTGACCATCGACCAGTGCATCGGCGGCGCCCGCGACATCCGAAGCCTGGTGACCGACATCTCCTACCTCGATCCGCAGGAGGGCATCCGCTTCCGCAAGAAGACCATCCCGGAGACCTTCGAGGCGCTGAAGGAGCACAACGTCGCCGGCTGCGAGATGCCGACGGTCGAGTCCTTCTTCTACTTCCTGCTCACCGGCGACATCCCGACCAAGGCGCAGGCCGACGAGGTCGCCGCCGACTGGCGCTCGCGCGCCGAGGTCCCGCAGTACGTCATCGACGTGCTCCGCGCCATGCCGCGCGACTCGCACCCGATGACCATGCTGTCGACCGCGGTGCTCTGCATGCAGCGCGACTCGCAGTTCGCCAAGCGCTACGGCGAGGGCGGCCTCAAGAAGAACGACATGTGGGATCCGATGTACGAGGACTCCATGACGCTCCTGGCGCGGCTCCCGCCCATCGCCGCGTACATCTACCGGATGAAGTACCAGGGCGACACCTTCATCCCGGCCGACGCCAAGCTCGACTGGGGCGGCAACTTCGCCCACATGATCGGGCAGAAGAAGCCCTACGACGACGTCGCCCGCATGTACTTCATCATCCACTCGGATCACGAGTCGGGGAACGTGTCGGCCCACACCACCCACCTGGTGGCCTCGGCCCTCTCGGACGCCTACTACTCCTTCTCGGCCGGCCTGAACGGCCTGGCGGGCCCGCTCCACGGCCTCGCCAACCAGGAGGTGCTGGGCTGGATCCAGAACTCGATGAAGAAGCTGAACAACCAGGTGCCCTCCAAGGAGCAGCTCAAGCAGTTCCTCTGGGACACCCTGAACTCCGGCCAGGTCATCCCGGGGTACGGCCACGCCGTGCTCCGCAAGACCGACCCGCGCTACACCGCGCAGAACGAGTTCGCCAAGAAGCACATGCCGAACGACCCGCTCTTCCAGCTCGTCAACATGATCTACGAGGTGGCGCCGGGCGTCCTGACCGAGCACGGCAAGACCAAGAACCCCTGGCCGAACGTGGACGCGCACTCGGGCGTCATCCAGTGGCACTACGGCGTGCGCGAGTGGGACTTCTACACGGTCCTCTTCGGCGTGGGCCGCGCGCTCGGCGTGCTCGCCAACATCATCTGGGACCGCGGCCTCGGCTACGCCATCGAGCGGCCGAAGTCGGTCACCACCGAGATGCTGGAGAAGTGGGCGGCCGACGGCGGCCGGAAGCTCGACTAGCCTCCCGCCTCGCAGCCTGACGCTTCACCGGAGCCGCCGCGCCCTCGAAGGGCCGGCGGCTCCGCCCATTCCGGGCCGGCCGGTGCGTGCCATCGGCCGGCGCCAATCCCCGGACGGGGGCGTGGGCGCGCGCCTGAAATGGCGCGGCCCGGCGCGCGTAGGGATCCTCCAAGGAGGAAGACGATGCTCTGCCCGTACTGCCGCACCGAGAACCGCCCCGGCTCGACCCGCTGCGCCGCCTGCACCAGCTGGATGGTGGCCCGCCCGGCCCCGCTCGAGTGGACCCGGGCCCGCGAGGGGCTCTGGCTGGGCGGCGTGGCCAAGGGGCTGGCCCAGCGGTTCGGGGTCCCGGTGGTGGCGGTCCGCCTGGCCTTCATCCTGACCGCGCTCTTCGCCTTCTGGGGGCTGGTGGTCTACGTCGCCCTCTGGGTGCTCATGCCGCAGGAGCCGCTGGCGCTGCCGGCGTCCGAGATCCGCCAGTCGCCAGCCGGAGGCGGCCCCGTGCGATGACGCCTTTGGAACGGGGCCCGAACAGCGGCCCCGTTCCTTGACCTCTCCCTGAGCCGCGGGTAGCGTCGAAGCTCCTGGATTCCCGAAAGGAGTTCAACGCCGTGCGGCTCCTCCTCGCCCTTCTCCTGGTCGCGCCGCTGGCGGGGTGCGCCAGCCAGTTCACCGTCGCCCGCATCGACGCCGAGGTGGCCGTCGAGGGTGCGCGGGCCGCCGGCGCCGCCAGCACGGCCACCTACGAGTTCACCGGCGCCGAGGCCTACCTCCACGAGGCCAAGGTCAAGGCCGGCTACGCCCAGTACGAGTCGGCGGTCACCTTCGCCCGCAAGGCCCAGGCGCTGGGTGAGCAGGCCAAGGCCAAGGCCATCGCCACCAGCAACAAGGCGCCCCGCGACGACGGCCGCGAGGTGCGGCCGTGACCGGCGCGCGCACGCTGGTCCTCCTCGCCGCCGCCGGCCTCATGGCCTGCGCCACCGGCGGCAAGCTCCGCGGCAACGCCGCGGTCATCCGCTCCGACATCGAGAAGGCCCGCGCCAGCGGGGCCCAGCACTGCACCCCCAAGGACCTGGCCCTGGCCGAGGCCCACCTCGACTTCGGCGTCTCCGACATCGACCGGGGCGACGGCTCCTCCGCCAGCCGCAACCTCGGGCTGGCCGAGGCCTACGTGCGCCGCTCGCTGGAGCTCTCGCGCACCTGCGGCCCGGCCCAGGTCACCATCCGCGCCCCCAAGGAGCAGCCGAAGGAGCCGCCCAAGGAGGCGGCCCCGGTGCCCCGCAAGCCGGTCATCATCGCCCAGGCCGACGCCGACGGCGACGGCGTGCCGGACGCCGAGGACCGGTGCCCGGCCCAGCCCGGCCCGCGCGAGAGCGGCGGCTGCCCCGAGGTGAAGGACAGCGACGGCGACGCCATCCCCGACGACATCGACCGCTGCCCGCTCGACCCCGAGGACCTGGACGGCTTCCAGGACGACGACGGCTGCCCGGACCCGGACGACGACGGCGACGGGATCGTGGACAAGCTCGACGCCTGCCCCAACACGCCCGGCCCGGTGGAGAACCGCGGCTGCCCGGTCATGGACCGCGACGGCGACGGCCTGGCCGACAACCTCGACAGGTGCCCGGACCAGGCCGGCCCCAAGGAGAACACGGGCTGCCCGGACGCCGACGCCGACCACGACGGCGTGGTGGACCGGCTCGACAGGTGCCCCGACGACCCCGGCCTGCCGCCCGACGGCTGCCCCAAGAAGTACAAGCTGGTGGAGATCAAGAAGGACCGGATCGTCATCAAGCAGCAGGTCCACTTCGCCAGCGCCAGGTACAAGGTGCTGCCCGACTCCTACAAGCTGCTCGACGAGGTGGCGCTGGTGCTGCGCGACTACCCGGCCATGCGGGTCTCGGTCGAGGGGCACACCGACTCGGTGGGCGCCGAGGCCATGAACATGAAGCTCTCCCAGGCGCGCGCCGAGGACGTGAAGGGCTACCTGGTCAGGAAGGGGATCGCCGAGGAGCGGCTGGAGGCGATCGGCTTCGGGCCGACCAAGCCCATCGCCTCCAACAAGACCGAGCCGGGGCGCACCCTGAACCGGCGCACCGAGTTCCGCATCGTCTCGGTGGAGTGACCCGGCGCCGCCCGAGCGCCCATGGCCCGCTTCGAGGTCCACATCCCCGCGGCGCCGCCCCGGCTGGCCTACGGGCTGACGCTGCGGGTGGACGCCGGCCACTGGCTGGCGGCGCTCAAGGCCGGGCTGCAGCGCATCGGCGAGTCCCAGGCCTCGGCCAACGCGCTCTGCGACGTGCAGGAGGACGGCTCCATCCACGTCACCGATCCGGACAACGCCCGGGTCTTCCGCATCGCCGAGCTGCCCGAGCCGACCATCACCGCCCCCCCGGCCCCGCCGCCCTACGCCCCGGCCCCGGTGCTGGCGGTCCAGGGGCGGCCGCCGCCGCCGCCCTCGGTCCGGCCGGCCCCGCCGCCGCCCGGCCTGGTCGCGCCGCCGCCGCCGGCGCCGCCGCCCGCCCGGCCGCCCCCGGTGCCGGCCGCCGCGCCGCCGCGCCCCCGTCCGTCCGCGCAGGCCGACGCGGTGGAGCAGGCCCCGCACCGCGTCGAGGCCTGGGCGGCCCCCATCGGCCGGCGCGCCCGCAGCGCCGACGTGGACGACGCCCTGGCCGCCCTGTTCGGCGCGGCCGCGGAGCTCGGGCGGGCCTCCGACCCACGCCTGGGGCTCGAGCTGGCGCTCGACCTCGCCATGCGGACCACCGGCTGCGAGGCCGGCTCGATCCTGCTGGTGGACCCGGAGGCCCGGGTGCTCACCTTCGAGGTGGTGCGCGGCCCGAGCGCCGAGCAGCTCCTCTCGCTCGGCCTGGAGGTCCCCATGGGCGTGGGGCTGGTCGGCTTCTGCGCCCAGGAGAACGTCGGCCTGGCGGTCTCGGACGCCGACAAGGACCCGCGCTTCTACCGGGCGGTCTCCGAGGCGATCGGCTACCGGACCCGCTCCATCCTCTGCGCCCCCATCGTCCAGGGCGGGGTGGTGCGCGGCGCCCTGGAGCTGCTCAACAAGGGGGGTGGCCGCCCCTTCGACGAGCGCGATCTGGCGGTGCTGGCCTACCTGGCCACCCAGGCCGGCGAGCTGGTGGTGCGCGCTGGCCTCACCCCTCGTCGCCGGGCCACACCGGCTCCGACTTCATGAGCTCGCGCAGCACCACGGTGGCGTAGCTGCCGCCGGGGAGCTCGAAGCGGGCCAGGTAGCCGTCCGGCAGCGGCTCGAGGGCCGCCTCCACCCGGAGCCGGGCGGCCCGCCGCGTCCCCTCCGCCTCGCCCCCGCCGCGGGCGAAGTCGGCGGCGACCAGCCCGGCCGCGGCCAGCACCCGGGCCTCCCGCTCGCCCGCCAGGCCGCCGGCGGGGGCCAGCTTGTGGCCGAACATGGGGCCGGCCGGGCTCACCTCGAAGCGGGCCACCCGCGGCCCGTCCACCGCCGGGTCCTGGCAGGTGAAGAGGCCGCCGGTGTCGAGCTTCTTCAGGACGTCGCCGGCCAGCGCGTCGGCGAAGAGGCCGTCGGCCAGCCGCTCGGCCAGCCACCGGTTGAAGAGCTCGGCCTGGAAGGCCGAGAGGGCCAGCCGGCGCAGGAAGCGATCGCGGCCGGCGCGGCGCGCCTCCGGGCCCGGCTCGGGCGAGAGGAGGGCCCGGCCCAGCGCGGCCGTCTCGCCGCCCTGGCCGAACCGCTGCGGGCCGAAGAAGTTGGGCAGGCCGGCCGCGGTCAGCGCGGCGGCGCAGGCGCTGGCCCGGCCGAGGTCGCCGCCTCGCACCGCCACCGCGAAGGCGTTGCCGCGGACGTGGCCGGCCCTGAGCTTGTTCTGGTGGCGCGAGGCGGTGAGGACCCGGAAGCCGGGCCCCTCCAGCGAGGCCGGATCCGGGTCGCGGGCCACCGGGAAGCTGAGCCACTGGGTGGTCACGGCCGCCTTGTCCTTCAGCCCGGCGTAGCCGGCGTCCCGGTCCGGCACCCCGAGGCGGCGCGACAGCTCGCGGACCACCTCGCGGGTGGTCCGGCCGCGCTTCTCGACGTGGAGGTAGAGGTGCGGGCCGCTGCCGGCCGGCAGGTAGGCCGGCCGCTCGTCCACCCGGAAGTCCTCGGGGGTGGCGCGGAGCTCTCCGCCGGAGCCCGGCAGCCCGGCGGTGACGTAGGGGAGCGGGTCCATCAGCCGCCGGCCAGCGCCTCCAGCCGGGAGAGCTGGCTGCGCACCACCGCGCCGAGCTCCTCGTCGGCCTCGTGGTCGATCCGCTCTCCGGCCAGGTAGAGGTAGAAGAAGAGGAGCTCGCGCAGCGCGTCCATGAGGAGGCGCGGCACCGTCGGGTCGAGCTCGAGCCGCTGGGCGGTCGGCCCGCGCAGACCCGTCAGGTTGGCCCGCAGCAGCGCCGGGTCGAGCGCGCCGTCCGGCGCCGCCTGCATGCCGCGGAAGAGCGGCGCGAAGGGGGCCCGCTCGTCGGCGAGGTGGCTGCGGACCGAGGCCAGGAAGGCCGGCCGCTGGCCGAGCGCCACCGCGGAGGTGACGGTGCGGAGCAGGCCGTTCATGCCGGCCAGGAGCGCCTCCACCCGGTCGTCGGCGGTGCCGGCCTGGGGCGCCGGCGCCGCCAGGGCCTCCAGGTAGCCGGCCTCGGCCAGGTGGTAGAGCACCTTGATGGCGTCGAAATCGTTCAGGTGGGCGGCGGTGGCCACCTGGGCCACGGTGCGCTGCCCGTCCACCAGCGCCAGGAGCTGCTGCTCCAGCGCCTTCAGGGTGACCGGGCGCTTCGGCTCGCGGCGCCGCAGGTAGGCGCCCGGCCCGGGGATGCGGGCCTGGAAGAGGCTCAGCTCGTCGATGCGCCGGATGCCGTCCATGAGGAGCGACTGGGTGGTCACCGCCAGCGGCGCGCCCAGCCGGTCGCCCAGGTCCTGGTCGATGAGCCAGAAGACCCCCTGCTGGATCGGCAGGAGGGCGTGGAAGACCGAGGCCACCTGCTCGTGGATGCAGCGCCACAGGTCGCTCGCCGAGATGTGGCCGCGATCGGTGAGGGCCTTGCCGATGGGCCCGTCGCCCACCGAGCGGGCGGCGTCCACCAGCTGGATCTCGCTGACGAAGCCGAGCTTGATGGCCACCTCGCCCAGCCGCTCGCCCGGCATGGTGGACTGGGCGCTGCGCACCTCGCCGTCCTTGAAGACCAGCGTCCGCTCCACCCCGTCGGACGCCACCACCAGCCGGCCGGAGCGGCGGCTCTGGTGGAGGAAGCCGAGCAGGTCGGCCACCGGGAAGCTCGCCAGGTCGCCGCACACCGCCACCCGCGGCTGGCCGCGCCCGCCGCCGGCCGCCGGCAGCCGGCGGGCCAGGAGGAGGTCCGGGGTGGACGGCAGGAGCTCGAAGCGGCCGGCCCGGTCGGCCAGGGCGCGCCGCGACGGGTCGCCGCCGGGCGTCACCCGGCCGTGGGCGTCGATGTCGAGCAGCTCCGCCATCCTCAGCGCGCCTCCACGTCCGGGCCCCAGCCGCGGTGGCGCAGCCACTCCTCCTCGTCCTCCACCGCCAGCTCCAGCACGAACTCCAGGAGGTCGGCCGAGAGGATCGGCAGCTCGCGGCCGTTGACGAAGACGGTGGGGGTGGCCCGCAGGCCGGCGGCCCGCGCCTCGGCCCGGGAGGCGTTCACCTGGGCCAGGTGGCGCTTCGTCTCGAGCGCGGCGGTGAGGTCCGCGCCGTCCTGGCCCAGGTCGGAGGCCCAGCCGGCCATCTCGGTGGCCGTGGCGCGCGGGCTCTGGAAGAGCCGGTCGTGGAAGGGCCAGAAGACGCCGTGGGCGCGGGCCCACTCGCCGGCCAGGGCCGCCTCCAGGGCGTTCGGGTGGCTCTCGATCGGGAAGGGCTTGTAGTGGAGCCGCACCCGCCCCGGGTGGGCCTCGACGAACCGCTCCAGCACCGGTCGCAGGAGGCCGCAGAAGGGGCAGGTGAAGTCGGAGAACTCGACCAGGGCCACCGGCGCCTCGGGCTGGCCGAGCGGCGGGTTGGCGGCGGCCACGTCGAGGGCCGCCCGCTTGGAGGCCGAGAAGCCGGCGTAGTAGCCGGTGACCCGCTCGGAGAGCTCGCGCGGGCCGGCGCCGGCGCGGGTGAGCGCGCTGGCCAGCCGGACCATCCGCTTGGCGTGGTGGCAGCCGCCGTGGCTCCGCAGGCACTGCGACACGGTGTGCGGGCAACCGCAGTAGCAGAAGGTCTCGCGGGCCCAGCCGGCCAGGAGCGCCTGCTGCTCGACCGTGAGGCCGTCGAGCGGGAGGCCGGGGAGCAGCCCGGCCGGCGTGGTCGGCTCTGGCGCGGCCGCGGCCCCGGCGGTCGCGCCGCTTGCGGCCCCGGCGGTACGGCCGCTGGCGGCCCCGGCAGGACGATCTGGCATGGAATGCGCCGGCGGGGGGCGCGCCGGGGAGGCGGCGCAGCCGGCGAGGAGGGCGGTGAGCGCGGCGGCGGGGAGTCGGGTCGTCATGCGGGCTCCGGGGGGAAGCGATGCTAGCACGCGGGCTGGCGCCGGGGCCGCCCAGGCGATAGAGGAGCGGCCATGACGTCCCCACCCGGCCCGGCGCGCTCCGCCCCGACCGACCCCGGCGGGCAGGTATCGGTGGCGCTCGTCTACCCGAACACCGAGCGGGTGGGGATGGCCAACCTGGGGCTGCACGCCGTCTACCGGCTCCTCAACGCCTCGCCGCACGCCCGCTGCGAGCGGGTCTTCATGCCCGAGGGGCCGGAGGCGCCGCGCTCGGTCGAGTCGGAGCGGCCCCTCAGCGCCTTCGACGTGGTGGCCTTCACGCTCTCCTTCGAGGAGGACTTCGCCCGCATCCCGGAGCTCCTGGCGCGGGCCGGCCTGCCGCCGCGGGCCGAGGCGCGCGACGGGCGCTGGCCGCTGGTGGTGGCCGGCGGCATCGCCATGCAGATCAACCCCGAGCCGGTGGCCCCCTTCCTGGACGCCGTGCTGGTGGGCGAGGCCGAGGTGCTGGTGGAGCCCTTCCTCGACTGCCTGCGCGCCGCCGCCGGCCAGCCGCGCCGGGCGCTGCTCGACGCGCTGGCCCGGCTCCCCGGCGGCTACGTGCCGGGGCGGTACCTGGTCGAGTACGCCCCCACCGACGCGCCGGGCGGCCAGTGGGTGACCCGCTGCGAGCCGCTCGGCGGCGCGCCGGCCCGGGTGGTACGCCAGTACGTGGCCGACCTGTCCGGCACCGCCACCTCGCGGGTGCTCGACTCGCCCGACGCCCAGTTCGGCGACCTCTACCTCACCGAGGTGGCGCGCGGCTGCCTGTGGGGCTGCCGCTTCTGCGCCGCCGGCTTCGTGCAGCGCCCCTACCGCGAGGTGAGCATGGCCACCCTGCGCGGCGAGGTGCAGAAGGGGCTGGCGAAGGGCCAGCGCATCGGCCTGGTGGGGCCCGACACCAGCGACCACTCGGCCCTCGACCCGCTCACCTGCCTCATCGCCGCCTCGGGGGGCACCTTCAGCCCGTCCTCGCTCCGGGTGGACGCGCTCACCCCGGCGCTCTCGGGGCGCATGGCCGCCGGCGGGGAGCGCTCGGTGACCCTGGCGCCGGAGGCCGGCACGCCCCGCCTGCGCCAGGTCATCAACAAGGACTTCACCGACGACCGGATCGTGCAGGCCGCCGCCGACGCGCTCGGGCAGGGGATGCAGCACGTCAAGTTCTACTTCATGTGCGGGCTCCCGACCGAGACCGACGAGGACGTGCTCGGCATGGCCCACCTGGCGCTCCGGGTCCGCGAGGAGGTCATGGTCCCCAAGGCGCGGGCCACCGGCCGCATGGGGCGCATCACGCTCTCGGTGAACCCCTTCATCCCCAAGCCGTGGACCCCCTTCCAGTGGGCCCCCATGGCCGGCGAGGCGGAGCTCAAGGCCAAGCGGCGGCTGCTGGAGAAGACGCTCCGGCCCAAGGGGATCGAGGTCGACTTCTACTCGCCGCGCGAGGCGGCGCTCCAGGCGGTGCTCTCCCGCGGCGACCGCCGCTGCGCGGACCTCCTCGAGTCGGCCTGGCGCGACCACGGCGGGGATCTGCGGCGGGCCCTGGCCGCCTGGCCCCACGACCCGGCCTTCTTCGCCCGGCGCGAGATCGGCGTGGAGGAGCGGCTCCCCTGGGATCTCCTCGACCTGGGGCTCGACAAGGCCTTCCTGGCGCGCGAGCACCGGCGCGGCACGGCCGCCAAGCTCACGCCCAGGTGCGCCGTGGAGACCTGCCGGGCCTGCGGCCTCGACTGCGCCGACCACCCCGAGCTGGTGACGCTCGGGGCGGGCGGGTAGCGGGCGGGGCGCCGGACGGGGCCGGCCCCGCCCCGCGCGCTACAGCGAGGTGCCGCAGACCGGCAGCGTGAGGCTCACCTTGACCGAGCCGGTCGTCAAGGTCGAGGTGGCGTAGGCGCAGACGCCGCCGTCCGGCTGGGTGCCGCCGGTCACGGTGAGGTAGCCGAAGGCGCCGTAGCCGAAGCTGCCCACGTTGCTGGTCGGGTGGCAGACCGGGTGGAGGCAGCTGCTGGCGCACGCCGCCGCGTTGGCCGCGTTGCAGAACTGGGTGGTGAAGGCCATCCCGAGCCCGTCGATGCTGTCGGGGTTGCCGGCGGCCCCGAAGGTGGCCGTGGCCTTGGCGCCTGCGTCGATGGAGGCCGCGTAGGTGGTCCGCGACGTCGGCAGGTTGAAGTTGGCGTCGGCGAAGTAGAGCGAGATGGAGTCGGAGGTGGCCGGGATCGGCGGCGGGCCGGTGACGCTCGCGGTGACCGCGAAGGTCGGCTGCGGCGACGGGGCGGGCGGCACCGGCGAGGCGAAGAAGCGCGAGGCGAGGTTGGTGCCGCCCTGGAAGGCGCCGACCGTGTAGCCGGTGTAGAGGACGCGGGTCTCCGCCCAGATGATGGTCTTGGCGTCCCACCGGCCGTTCGGCCCGTCGTAGGCCCGGTTGCCGTTGGCGTCGATGAACGGCTCGTTGGCGTCGCGGATCCCGTTGTCGTTGTAGTCGACGTAGGGCTCGCCGAGGTCGGCGTAGAACTCGCCCTGGCAGGCCGGGAAGCCCGGGGTGGCCCCGGCGGTGGTGTAGAGGCCGTCGGCCGGGCAGCCGTTGGAGCCGTCCACGAACCCCTCCTCGCCGCTCACCGCCGCGATGATGGAGACCAGGCCGTCGCGCGGGTTGTGGACGGCGAGGCCGCAGCCGTCCCAGTCGTGCTGCAGGCCGTACTCCCCGACGAAGGGGTCCACGTTGGCCGGCAACCCGTAGCCGGTGACGGTGATGGTGTTGACCGCCTTGCCGAGGTTGGCGGGCGGGTTCTGGATGGTGTACGCGGGGGTGCTGGTGGGCAGGCCGGCGGCGCCGGCCTCGGTGCGGAGCTCCACCAGGGTGGCCACGCCGAGCTTGTTCTTGAAGCGGTCGGCCAGGGAGGTGGTGCAGGTGATGGTGGCGTCGGCGGCGGCGTAGTTGGACTTGGAGCAGTCGGTGTCGGTGAGGGCCGGGACGTTCCGCGGCGTGCAGCTCACCGAGATCTCGTTGCCGCTCGCCTTGGCCCCCACGATGGCGATGTTGCCGGCGGTGAAGGTCACCTGGGTCCCGCCGCCGACCGCCGAGGCGGTGACGCTGGTCACGGTGGCCTGGGTGCCGGAGTGGAGGATGACCTTGACCTGCCCGGCCGCGTCGGTCAGGGCCGTCACCGAGCAGACCAGGGTGACGGGGTCGCAGGCGGACGGGTCCGCGCCGATGTAGGAGCCGCCCACCGACTGGTGCGTCAGCGTCACCGCCAGGCCAGACGGGTAGGGCTGGTTGGTCGAGTCGGTGAGCTGGAAGGTGAGCTCGTTGGCCTCCTGGTAGCCCGAGCCGAAGGCGCCCATGATGGCGTAGAGTTGCTTGGCCAGGGTGATCTGGCTGAGCTGCGGGAAGGCCACGCTGGCCGACCCGGTCACGCTGCTGGTGCCCGAGTTGTAGGTGTACTGCGCCGAGACGATGGCGGTGCCGGCGGTGGCCGAGGAGACCAGGGTCACCGTGGCCTTGCCGTCGCTGCCGGTCTGCGCCGAGGTGACGTTGCCGGGCGCGGCGGCGCCCTGGAAGGTCCCGAGCGTGGTGCCGAAGGAGATGGTGGCGTTGGCCACGTTCTGGTGGCTGTTGACGTCCTGCAGGAAGGCCACCACCGAGGTGGTGGCGGTGCCGTTGGCGGCCAGCCGGGTGGCGCCCGGGGTCACCGTCACCGCGAACTGGCTGGCGTCGCGGCAGAGGTACGGGTTGGTGGTGGCGTTGTAGGCCTTGGTGGTGTCCTGCAGGAGGCAGCGGTACGAGAGCTGGATCGGGTCGCAGGCCTGGCCGGCGCAGGCCACGTCCAGGCAATCGATGAGCGCGTTGCAGTTGTCGTCGACCTTGTTGCTGCAGGTCTCGACGTCGCCGCCCGGGCAGGCGCAGCCGGTGGTGGCGGTGGTCCTGCAGGTCCGGCCGTTGGTCCCGCAGGTCCGGTCGAGGCAGCTCGGGTCGGTGCAGTCGGCCAGGCCGTTGCAGTCGTTGTCGAGCCCGTCGTCGCAGCTGGTCTCGGTGGTCTGGCCGCCCGGGCAGGCGCAGCGACCGAGGCTGTCGCACCTCTCGCCCACCTTGCCGGTCCCGCTCCGGCAGGTCAGGCCGTTGCTGCCGCCGGCGGTGGTCGGCTGGCAGTCGGGGTCGGCGCAGTCGGCCAGGCCGTCGCAGTCGTTGTCGAGGCCGTCGCCGCAGCTGGCCTCCTTGGTCTCGCCGGTCCCGCCCCGGCACTTGCAGGTGCCGCCGGCGCAGCTGAAGCCGTTGGGCGCGCAGGCCTGGCCGCCGCAGGCGGTGTCGGCGCAGTCGATCTTGGCGTTGCAGTCGTTGTCGAGCCCGTCCCCGCAGCTCGTCTCGGTGCCGGAGGTGTCCGGGCAGCGGCACTGGAGGTCGGCGGTGCAGCGCTCGCCGTTGGCGCCGCAGACCAGCGCCTTGGTGGCGCAGTTGGGCTCCTGGCAGTCGGCCAGGCCGTTGCAGTCGTTGTCGATGCCGTCGCCGCACTTGGTCTCGACGGCCTGGGCGGCGGTGAAGAGGCCGCCAGGCGCGCAGACCGAGCAGGTCGAGGCGCCGCCGGTGGCGGCCTTGGCGGAGCAGGTCAGGCCGGGGTGGGTCGGGTCGCAGGCCTTGCCGGCCGCGTTGCCGACCGGCTGGCAGTCCGGGTCGTCGCAGTCGATGAGCCCGTCGCAGTCGTTGTCGACGCCGTCGCCGCAGGTGGCCTCGCTGCCGCTGCCGCTGCAGGTGCAGGCCCCGGCGGCGGTGCAGGCCCCGAAGACGTGGGCCCCGTTCTTGACGGTGCCGGTGTCGCACTTGGCGCCGGCCACGCTGCCGCTGGGCTGGCACTGGGTGTCGGCGCAGTCCACCTTGCCGTCGCAGTTGTTGTCCGCGCCGTCGTTGCAGGTCTCCTGGGTGCCGGACGGGCAGGCGCAGGCGCCGGCGGCGCAGCGCAGGCCGTTGGCCCCGCAGGTCGAGGCGGCCGGGCAGGCGGCGGTGTCGGCGCAGTCGACCTGGCCGTTGCCGTCGCGGCCGGGATGGGCGCCGCAGGCTCGGCTGGTGCCGACGTCGCAGGTGCAGGTGGCGTCGATGCTGTCGTCGGGCAGGCCGTCGCAGTCGTTGTCCTGCGCCGAGGTGCAGTCGCGCCGCCCGGCAAACACGGCGCCCTGGCAGGAGCCGAAGGCGTCGCCCTGGCAGGTGCTGGTGCCGCGCTGGCAGATGCCGTTGTCGGTGTTTGGGCCGCAGGCCACCATTGCGCCGTCGACGCAGTTGCAGCCGCCGTTGGGGGTGCCGTCACAGTCGGCGTCGTCGCCCGGCGAGCAGCTGTCGGCGTTCGCGGGCTGGATGCTGCAGGGCCCCCAGCGCAGGTCGGCTCCGCAGCGCTGGCTGCCGGCGGCGCAGTTGCCGAGAGCGCCCACGCACGTCCGCGTATCGCCCACCGAGCACACACCGCAGACGCCCGTCTCGGGCACGCACTCCGGCGTCGCTCCCGAACACGTCTCGCTGAACACCCACGCGCTGCCCGCGGCGTCGCAGCGTTCGATGTCGCCCGCCTCGCCGCAGCGCGTGCGGCCCGGCTCACACTCGCTGCAGCGACCGAGACC
>Ga0209682_10000304_pt1 | contig 16894 bp, 13 predicted proteins | sample DOMMetBare2Fresh_2_FD_187471 | JGI IMG/M metagenome (GOLD analysis project Ga0209682, IMG submission 187471) | Wetland sediment microbial communities from St. Louis River estuary, USA, under dissolved organic matter induced mercury methylation -... | ecosystem: Environmental > Aquatic >... | reverse complement strand
GCTCCCATCTTCGGCAGGATGTGCTCGAAGTAGAGCGGTACGGCGTGCTGCGGCCACTCGTTCGGGAACGAGCAGACGTCGGCCAGCGGGAAGCGGGCGATCGCCGCCAGCTCGCCCATCTGGGCCGGGAGCAGGAAATGGGTGAACCAGGCACGGCAGAAGGTGACCGGATCGTCCTGGTCGATCCCCTCGCGCCGCAGCTCGTCGAGCCGCGCCATCCCCGGCGGGAAGACCAGGTCCTCCGGCGCCGGCAGCTCCTGTGCCCACTCCCCCGGAACGCTCGGCGTGATCGGGCAGACCAGCAGGAGCCGGTCGACCCGGCCCGGATTGTCGAGCGCGTAGGTGGTGGTGATCGCGGCGTGGTAGGACGACCCGAGCAGGGTCATGCGGTCGAGGCTGAAGTAGCGCCGGATCGCCTCCAGGTCTTCGACGTCCTCTTCGAGGCTGAGCAGGCGGCTGTCGGTGACGGCGCTCGACCGGCCGCGGCTGCGCGGATCGTACAAGACCATCCGCCGCCCCTCAGCCAGTGGCTGCAGAGGCTCCCAAAGCCAGTTGGCATTGGGGACGACGACGGTCTCCCCCCCTTCACCCAAGATGCGGTAGTAGAGGTGGAGCCCCGGCCGGACGAATGCGAATCCCTCACTGCTCTTCATCACCACCCTGAAGCAGGAGCACCAAGCATACTACAGGGGGCCCGGCTGCCAGCCGGTCACAGGGGCGCGATCTCCCAGCGGACCGTCACGCTCGCCGCGACGCCCACCTGCCCGGCGGCGACCGGCGTGTCGGCTGCCATCGACTCCATGGCCATGCGGCCGGCCTTGAAGAACGGCTGCGGCGCCACCGCGGTCCCGCCTTCGCCGACTTCCAGGATGCGGACGAGCCGGACCTTCAGGGCCGCCGCCATGGCCTCCGCCTTGGCGCGCGCTTCCTCCACCGCCTGGGTGAGCGCCGCCGCGCGGGCCTGGCGGTCGTTGCGCAGGCCGAAGACCACCCCCTCCAGCCGGTTGGCGCCCGCGCCGAGGCCGGCGTCGATCACCGGCCCGACTTTGTCGAGCTGATCGACCTCGACGGAGACGACGTTGGAGGCCTGATAGCCGACGATCTGCGGCTCCTGGGGCTCGCGGTCCGGGCGTCCCTGGCCATAGACCGGGCCGAGATTCAGCTCCGACGTCTGGATGTGATCGGCCGGGATGCCGAGCTTGCGGACCGCCTCCAGGATGGCACCGGCGGCCTGGTTCACCTGGCCCTGGGCTTCACGGGCGGTCTTCGCCTGGGCCGATACGCCGAGGCGGACGGTGGCCACGTCCGGTGCGACGCGGGCCTCGCCGTCGGCCGACACGGTCAGCGAGGGGACGTGGGTTGCGGTCATGTGTCCCTCCTGGGCGGCGGCGGGCAGGGCCGCGAACGAAGACAGGAGCACGGCGGCGAGCAGAGCTGGAACAGGTCGTTTCATCCAATCCTCCCTTCCGGCTCCAGTATATGCAGAGCCGGGAGGGAGGATTGATTTGCAAGCCTCATGCCGGCCCTACGCATCGCCGGCGACGAAGCCCTGTGCCTGGACCTGCGGGGTCGCCGCCTGCGTGGTGAGCGTCTGTGCCCGCTGGAGGGTCGCCAACTGCGCATCCCACCTCGGCTTGACCCAGGTGGCGTAGCGATAGCGCACGACATAGCTGTAGATGTTCAAGGCGAGACCAAGAACCACCAGGATGAATCCCCATGTCCAGGTATCCGAGGCATTGAGCTGGAAGCCCAGGAGGTGCGCCGTGCCGGCGAAGACCTGATGCGGGTCCGGGAGCAGCGCGATCAGGCTTTCGCCGGTGCCGGACGCCGGCATGTCGCCGGCGAGAAGGGCGACGCCTGTGGCGCCGGTGGCGATGCTCGCCGCCTGGGCATAGTTGGCCCGCGGAGGAGCCCAGGGGTCTGGCGGGGGATCGATGATGTTCCCTTCCTGGAAGACGGTCGGATCCTTCTCGTTGGGCATGTCGTCTCCTTCTCCCTCGTTCGAGCTGCAGGACCATAGGAAAGAGCCGGCAAGGCCGGCTCACTGAGCGCGTATGTGTTCATCCGGCGTCCCTGTCGGGGAAGACGTTACATCGCTTCAATGCGGATCTCCCGCCAGGATGAATGGAGCCCACCGGTAGGGTTCGTCGCCGCCCCGGATCCGTTCGAGCTTCGCCTGGCGGAGGGCCTCGGCCTTCGTCTCGTCTCCGAGGTACCGGTAGAAGGCGGTCATCAGCTCGGGGGTGGACCGGTCCGACACGGGCCAGAGGCTGACCAGGAGGCTCCGGGCTCCGGCATAGAGGAAGGCGCGGGTCAAGCCGACCATGCCCTCGCCGGTGACCCGCTCCCCGAGCGCGGTCTCACAGGCGGAGAGAGCAACCAGATCGGCATTCAGCCGCAGGTTGAAGATCTCGTAGACCTGGAGGAGCCCGTCCTGTCGCGAGCCGGGACCGCGCGTCAGCACCAGGCCCGAGAGTTGCGGCCGCGCTTCGTCCACGAAGGCGTGGGTCGCGAAGTGAATACGCCGGGCGCTCTGGATCAAGGGATTGGCCTTGACGTTTTCCTCGGTGGCCCTCTCGCGCAGATACAGCTCGACGTCTGCCGCGGGGTAGAGATCCGCGATGGCCCGGACCTCGCGGCCGGAGCCCGGAAGCTCCGCGGCCGAGCCGGGAGAGGCGGGGCTCCGGAGGGGAGCCGAGGCCAGCTCGGCGGCGGGGTAGACGGGATCGCCGAAGGCGACGAGCCGCTTCGGCGGCGCTGCGTCCGCCACCGGGGATGGCCGCGGCTCGCGCAGGCCGTCGAGGACGCTCGCCGAGGGCACGTAGGAGATGGCGTGCTCGCGGATCAGGTAGGCGAGGTCCTTGTAGGAGCCACCTTGCGCCGGGCTGGCGAGGAGCGCCTCGAAGGGAATGAGGAAGAGAGGCCCGTCCGGAGCCACCAGCAAGCTCGGTGTGTGCGCGAGCTGCGGAGCCACCGGGCCGACGAGGACGGCGAAAAGGTCGCCGGCCACGCTCCGGAACCGGCCGAGGGAGAGGATTCCGGGCTGCGCCAGGCTTTTCCGGAGGTCCTGTGCCTTCGATTCCAGAACGTCCGCCGGCGGCAGGCGATGGACGGCGAGCCCGTCGTGGGTCACCAGGAACAGAAAGGAGGCTTCCCGGCCGACGAAATATTCGAGCAGGGCTGTGCGATCGTCCAGGAGACCCTCGATCTGCGCGAGCCGCAGCGGCATCGGATAGCGGACCTCGGCATAGCGGGGGTGCCGCCGGCGCACCTCCTCGCCGAGCCGTTCCATCTCCTCTCCGGCCTGGTCGAGCTCGGCCCTCAGCCTCGCGGTGCGGTCGTTCTCCACCCCCCGGGCGAGGAGCTCCCCGAGCTGTTCCTGGATCCAGGAGAGGCGGGCTCCGAGCTCCGTCTCCTTCGCCTTGAGCTCGGGCGCGATCCCCTCCTGTAGATCGATGCGTCCCTCCGCGATCAGGTCGAGCAGCCCGCGCGCCCGCGCCCTCTCGCTGGCCTCCAGAGCCGCCGCCGCATGGCCCTGCCCCGGCTCTTTCTCCTCCAGGCGCATCTGCAGGTCGATGTAGAGCTCGTACCAGGCCCGCTTGGACGCGAGGTAGGTGGTCCGCAGCTTCTCGCCGGCAACCCGGCTGCGTACGGACTCGATGATCTGGATGGCGTCCTCGACCCGGCCCAGCGCCTGCCGGATCTCGCCGCGCCGGCCGTCGAGCACGGCCCAGCGGTAGAGGCAGGTGGCCTGCAGGCCGGTGTTGCCCACACGGCGCCCGAGGTCGAGCGTGTCGCGAAACGTGGCCGCCGCCTGGTCCAGGTCGCCCAGGGCCATCCACGCCTCGCCGATCTGCAGGAGGCTTCTCGCCTCTGCCAGCCGGTCGCCGTTCTTGCGGCGCAACGCGAGCTCTTCCTGGAGCAGCGCGAGGCCTTCCCGGGGGCGGCCGAGGGAGACGTACACAGCTCCCGTGTACCCCAGGGCCTCGGCGATCCCCACGGGCAGATTCTTCTGCCGCGACAGGGCGAGCGCCCTCTCGAAGTAGCCCAGCGCCGCCTGCGGGTCGCTCTGCAGGTAACGGGTCCAGCCGAGGCTGTTCAGGAAGCGCGCCTCGCCTTCGGCGCTCTTTCCGGTGCTCAAGGCCAGCCCCTGCTCGAACGAGCTCCGGGCTTCGCCAAGATCCCCCAGGTCGAGATAGAGGGCGCCGAGCTGGTGCAGGACGCGCGCCTCGAGGCCTTCGTTGCCGCTGCGCCGGTAGAATTCGCGTGCCTTTCTCAGGTTGTCCAGGGCATCCCCGAGCTCACCCCGGTAGCGATGGAACTGGGCGAGGGTCGAGAGCACGCTCTCCTCTCCGGTTCCCCCCGCCGACCGGCTCAGCTCCAGGGCCTGGTTCAGACAGTCCAGAGCCTCCGCGGTGTTGCCGCGCCCCTGATGGACGCCGGCGAGAGCCACGAGCGTTTTGAGGGTTTCCTGCGAATCCCCGGCGGCGCGGCGCAAGGGGAGGGCTTCGTCCAGATGGCGGAGCGCCGCATCGAGATCCCCGCGGTCGCGGTCGATGAGGCCGAGCCCGTAGAGAACCCGGCCCTGCTCACGGACGTCGCCCAGCTCGATCCAGAGAGCCAGGGCCTCCTGATACTGAGCAAAGGTTTGTGGATAGTCCGCGAGGGCCAGGTACACCGCGGCCAGGTTGGTGTGCGAGCGCGCCTGCCACCTGACATCTCCCACCTGACGTGAGAGGGCCAGGGCGGCCTGGAGCGTCGCGACCGCGGCCGTCGTGTCGGACACCGAATTCTGCAGGGTGGCCAGCTCGTTGAGCACGTCGATCTGCTCGCGGAATTCGCCGGCCGCACCCCAGAGCCGGGCCGCCTCGGCCAGGAGAGGGACGGCCTCCCGTTTCCCCTTCTCCTCTCCCGGCAGGAGGTGGCTCCATGCCGCGGCAAGCGCCTTCTGGGCCGCGGCCCTCTCCGCGTCACCGGACCCGGCCGGGCGCCGCGCCGCCAGGGTCACCGTGCAGCCCCCCGGGGCCGCTTGCGGATCGTGCGGAGCAATCACCAGGCGCAGCTCCGCCGCCGCCGGGGCGATCAGCGCCAGGATCTCCTTGTCCTGAAGCCCATCGGGATCATCGGTCGAGAACAGAACCGCGCCGTCCGGACCCAGCAGGCTCGCGGCCACGTCGGTACCGGTCTGCTCGATCTCGATCCGGACGTACCAGCCCGCCCTCACCGCGAGGCGCAGCTCTTTCCCGTCTCCTCCCCCCACGACCAGCTCGACCGGCCGCCCCTCGGTCAGGAGGGGCGGAGGTGCAGCCGTGGCAGAGAGAGAAGCCGGCGCGCCGGTCAGGCACGAGAGCAGGAGGCTCGGCAGGAGGGCGGTCGCCCGGCGGGTGGTGGAGGCGAAGGCGGCCAGGAGCGGCAAGTGGTGGCTCCACGGTAGTTTAGCGGCATCATCTTAGCCCAGATCGGTCCGGCCTTCGCGGATGCGGCGAAAAGATCGACTAGGATTGAGCGGATGGTGACGATGGTGGCCGATGACCAGGAGATCGTCTCCCGCTTCCTGCGGGGCGACGCCGATGCGGTGGGGACCATCGACGGGTGGATCGCGAGCGCCGCCTGGCCCTATCAGCGCCGGCTGGCCAACCGCTGGGACGACCTCCTCCAGGACGTCCGTCTGGAAATCACCCGCCTGCTCGGCCAGGGGAAGTTCCGCGGCGAGTCCAGCCTGCGGACCTATCTGTGGCGGGTGGTCAACCACACCTGCCTCGACCAGATCCGCGCCATCTCCAAACGCCAGTGGACCGATCTGGAGGAGATCGAGAAGGGGACCGCCGGACCGCGCCTCGATCCGGCGGCGGACCGGCAGGAAGACCGCGACCTGCTGTGGCGCGTCCTCGAACGGGTGCCGCGCGACTGCCGCGACATGTGGCGGATGATCGTCGCCGGGCTCTCCTACCGCGAGATGAGCGAACGTCTCGGCGTGGCCGAAGGGACGCTCCGCGTGCGCACCCTGCGGTGCCGCGAGAAGGCGCTCGGCCTGCGCGCCGAGCTTCTGTCCGCTCCCTTGACAAATCGCCGTAACGCCGAAGCGCCTTCCGCGCCTAAAAGGTCGAGGAGGCACATCGATGAGCTCTCATGACGATCTGCGCGGGATGATCCCCTGGCTGGTGAACGGGACCCTGGGGAGCGACGAACGGCGGCAGGTGGTGGCGCATCTGGCGGCCTGCGCCACCTGCCGGCAGGAGCTGGCCGACACCCGGACGGCCGCAGAGATCTTCGACCAGCATCCGCCGGCCGCGGCGATCCTGGCGCTGGCCTGGGAGGAGGAGCCCGAGGGGGTCGACCCGGCGTTCCTCGACGAGCACCTGGCGGAGTGTCCCCACTGCGCAGCCGAGCTCGAGATGGCGCGGATGAGCCGCCGTTTCGAAGCGGACGAGCGGATCGTCCCGCTGACCCGGCGCCCGCCGCCGCCCAACCCGGCCACGGGCTGGCACGGGTGGAAATCGGCGGCGCTGGCCGCGGGGCTGGCCGGGGTGGTCGCCTCGGCCGGATGGTTCCAGACCGCCCGGCTGGCCGGCACCCTGGAGAGGCAGCTCGCCGAGCGGCCGGCCGCCGCGGCGCCCCTTCCGGCGCCGGCCCCCGCCGTCGGCGGAGCGGATGGGGCGGAGGCTGTCCGGGCGAAGCAGGCGGAGCTCGACAGGAAGCTGCAGGAAGTGGCGGGGCAGACCGAGGCCCTGCGCGCGCAGGAGCAGGAGCTGCGCGGGCAGCTCGATCGAATGGCCGCGGCCCGGCCGGTGGCGCCGCAGGTCCTCGGCCGGGTCGAGAACCTTCAGCCGGGAGGGGACGTGGTGCGCGGCGGTGCGCCGGCCGGAGCGCTCGCGGTCTCGGCGAAGACGTCGACGGTCCTCCTCCTCTACGCCGCTCACGACGAGACTCACAAGGGGCACATGGTCGAGATCGTGGACGCGGGCGGGAAGGTGGTCTGGAAGGCGGACGCCCTGCCGCGCGATGCGCAGAACAGCCTGTACGTCCTCGCCCTGCCGGCTCAGGCGCTCCCCGCGGGGACCTATGCGATCCGCGTCTACGGCACCGGGGAGGGGAAGCGCGAGCCGGTGGAGAGCTACTCGATCAAGGTGGCCTGATCAGGACGGACGTCAGTCGTCGAAGGGCGGATAGTTTTCGAACCACTCCCGGGGCTGCACGAGCTTCCAGTCCCGCTTCCCATCCGCCAGCTCGACCCCGACGTCGAGCGTCCCCAGGGTTGCGTAGAGGATGCCCCGCGGGCGTCCGTTCGCCATCCGGAACCTCCCCTGCACCTGCGCCTTGCCGCCCGCCACCGCCAGGCGGTCGACCCGGAAGGACCTCCTTCCCACGGTGAGGTCCGCCGTTCCGCCGATCCCCTGGACGTCCAGCAGGTCGTCGACCCAGCGGAGGACCTGGGTGCGGCCGGTGGGTGCCATCAGGGCGAAGAGCGGGCGGGAATCGCTCAGCGTGCTCTCCAGGGTGGCACGCAGGAAGACCGGTGACCCCGGCGTGAGCTCGCCGCGCTTCAGGTAGACGTGCGCCCACCAGGGGGACCGCGGCACCGCGCCCGGCGCGCCGCCCGCCGGGCCCACGCCGGTCAGATCGATCTGGCTCCCCGTGACGTCGAACCGCCGGGCCAGGAGATCGGCCCGGCGGAGGATGGTGTGGACCTCGAGGTCGCCCTGCAGCCGCTTGTCCTGGAATTGGGCGCCGAGGCCTCGCGCGGCGAGATGGAGATCGCCGGAGCCGATCCAGTCCGGAGCCGCGGCGCGGAAACGGGCGCTCATCCGCCCTGTGCCGCCGGTGACGGCGAGCCCGGAGCGTTCCGGCAGATAGGCGTTGTAGAAGCGCAGGTCGGGCACCTCGGCGCCCGGCATCTCGATCGTCACCCACAGGGGCTGAAAGAGGTTGCCGATCCGCGGTGCATGACTGGCGGCCGCGAGGAGCAGGCCGCGGCCGCGCACGTGCGGCTGCCCGTACCCCGCGCGCTGGATCTGGAAGCGGTCGAGGCCCAGCTCGACCCGTCCTTCCGGAGCGCTCCCGGCCCCCTGCACCCACCAGGCGAGCCGGCCGTCTCCCTGCGCCTGATAGTCGAGGAAGGAGACGGTGATCGCCTCGGGCCGCGCCTCCAGCCGGCTGCCGGGGAGGATCCGGCCGCGGCGCAGGCGGACGTCCGCCTGCGTCGTGCCGCCGGTGAAGCGCAGGTCGACCCAGCGGGTCTCGCGGAAGAGGACGTCCAGGAACGCCAGGCTCCGTACCTTCCCTTCCAGGTTGAGCCGGCCGGTGGCGAAGCGCAGCACGTCCCAGCCTTTGAACCGTTGCGGGTCGTAGGGATCGACCCGCGCCTCCACGCGCCCCCGGGCACCGGCGAGGACCGGCCGGGCTTGCGGCCCGGCGCCGAGCGTCACCGTCCCGGCGAGGATCTCGGCGCGGCTGGGCTCGACCTCCACCCGCTCCCGCGCCCGCACGTCGAAGGCTCCGGCGACGCGGGCGCGGCCGGCGAAGCGGACCTCCTCGATCCACACTTCCCGGACGCCGTCCACGTTCATGCCGGTGATCCGCACGTGCCAGGGTTTGCGCCCCGGCCGGGGTGGATAGAGCACCTCGGGCTTGCGCACGGGAGGATTGGCGAGGCCGGGGATCGGCGGGTAGAGCTCCGGCCGGCCCGGCCGCTTGCGGGGCGGCGCGTCGAGGCGGCGGCGCAGCCGGAAGACGGCTCCGCTGCCCTGGACCGGACCGAGGAGGAGCTCGCGGTCCTGCAGGTTCCACAGATCGACGTCGACGGCGGCGCGGTCGACCGCCAGCCACCATTGGAACACCCGGGTCTGCTGGCGCACCTCCAGGCCGCGCACATGGACCACGCCGGGCCAGAGCGTCCAGGCCGACGTCCAATGGATCGACAGCTTCTCCGGCCGGCGGTTCAGCAGCTTCCCGAGCCCGCCTTCGTGCAGCCAGAGGTTGCCGATCGCCAGGTAGAGGGGCCAGAGGAGCGCGATGCCGAGCGCGGCGGCCTTGAGAGCACGAAGGGCGAGTCTCTTCACGGGTGGTGAAGGGCTGCGAGAGTCGTGCCAGAAAGGGGCGGCTCTGCCCGCAGCAGCGGCAGGCGCCCTCCCGTCCAGCCGGGGAAGAGCCGGCCGTCGTCCGCAATCCCCAGGTGCTTGCCGGCGAGCTCGCAGAAGACGGCGCGGAAGTCGGTGGTCACCGGCAGGTCCCTTCCTTCATAGAGGGCGCCGTCGGCGAGACCGGGAAAGCGGCCATGCACCTTGCCGCCATCCACCCGGGCGCCGAGGACGAACAGGCAGGAGCCGTGGCCATGGTCTCTCATCGGGTGTCAGAAGGTCCATGGCGCGGAAGGCCTCGTCCGCGGTGTCGCGCAGCAGCTCCTCGGAAGTCTGGTGGTAGAGGGACTCGGCGCCGGGGAGGCGGACGCGGAACCGGGCGAGATCGGTCACCGCGAGGGCCGGCGCGTCGCCATGGAGCGAGCGCGGCAGGGCCGGGGTGAGGGCCACGGCGCGAAAGGGCGAGCCTTCGTGGCCGAGCAGGCCGGTGGCCCGGTTGAGCCAGCCGGAGGCGGTCCCTTTGCGGCCCGGCGTGCCGGTCTCCATGTAGTCCTGGGCGTCGAAGTGGGAGCGCGTCGGGTCCGGCGAGCCGACGGCGTGGACGATGGCCAGGCGCCGCTCCTGCCAGAACGGCAGAAGGGGGGCGAACGCCGGGTGGAGGCCGAAGCCCACCCCCAGATCGGTCAACGCCTCGTCGCCCGCTGCGCGCGCGGCACTCATCGCGAGACGCGGACGGAGCGACCGGAGCCGGGCGTCATCGACCGGCGGAACGGCCATCAGGCCGTCCAATGGCGCCGCGCTGGAAGATCGTCACCAGGACCTTGCGGTGCGCACGGGTTCCGCCCTGGGCCGCCAGGGCGGCGCGGGTGAGGAAGCGCGGACCGGCCCCGAGGGTGAAGAGGGCGATGCCGCCGGCCTTGAGAAACAGTCGTCGCGTCCACATAGCCGTCTCCTTCTTACCGTCTCTGGAACTCGGGAGAGCCGAGGAGCCTGGCCCACGCCTCCGGCTCATTACCGGCTCTCCGGGCGATCTCCAGCGCGAAATTCATCCGTTGCAGGAGCGAGCCAGTGTTGATCCAGGCCTCGCCGCGGTCCGGGTAGCCGGCGGGGGACTGGCAGGCGTAGAGCGGCTGCCCCATGCGGGTGATCCAGTCGAGAAGCTCGCGCGGATCGCCGGGGCGGCTGCCGGTGATCCGCAGGGCCGAGATGGCCAGCTCGAACGGCGACTTGATCTTGGCGCCCACCGCCGCACGGCTCCAGAATTCGGGAGAGGCGGCGAGAGCGCGGAGCATCTCCCGTGTATCGCCGCCACTCTTCAGGAAGACACCGGCCAGGCGCTCGTCCAGCGCCTGCGGCGGCGTGTCGGAGACGAAGCGCACGGCCAGCTTGTGGGCGATGTGGCGGGCGGTCGCCGGATGCCGTGCCAGGAGATCGAGGACCGCCTCGCCGTCTTCGCGGCCGCGTCCGGCGGGCAGCTTCGTGCCGAGCACCACCTTGGCGCCCGCGTCGTGCTGATCGGCGCGGAAGAGGAACTCGCCGTCCACCACGAAGCCGAGCCCTCCGGCGCGGCGGACCCGGCGGAGCCTCTCCTCGGCCTCGCGGCGCCGCTCACCCGGCGGCAGCAGGCTCCAGCCGGTGAAGGCGCGCGCCACCTGGATCACGTCGTCCTGCGTATAGCCGCCGTCCACGCCCAGCGTGTGGAGCTCGAGAAGCTCGCGGGCGTAGTTCTCGTTGAGGCCATGGGGGCGCATCCGGCGCCCCGCGAAGCCGCCGAAGCCCCGGCGTTCGAGCTCCAGGAGGGTGACCGCGCCGTCCGGCGCGGCGCTCTGGGCGTTGTCGAGGTAGAGGAGCATCGCGGGATGGCGGGCGGTGGCTCCGAGCAGGTCGCGGAAGGCGCCGAGGCTGTTGGGGCGAATGGCGTCCCACTCATAGGAGAGGACATACCCGCGCGCCTGCCGGTCGGTCAGCGAGACGTTGAAGTGGTTGAACCAGAAGTCGGTCATCACCTCGGTGAGCTGGTTCTCCGCCGCCGTGGCGCGCCAGAGCTTCTGCACCAGGAGCCGGCCAACCGGCCGAGAGAGGGCCGGCGGACCGGCGAGCTGCCGCTCGAACCAGCGCTCGAGACCGATCTTCAGGACTTGATCAATCTCGCCCGGGCGTGGACCATAGGAGAAACGGTTGAGCAGATGCGCCGCCGCCTCCCGCTCGGTGAGGCCCGCTTCCCGCCAGGGGAAGTGGGCCAGCGGAGCGGCGGAGGTGCCTGACCCGGGGAGGCAGAGCGCACAGGCGATCGAGGTGGCGAGGATCAAAGGGGTGGCTCGCATGGCCGTGGAACACCCGGCACGGCGATTTCCTGCCCCCAACCTTTTCGCGGTCCCGCTCGTATAGCTGTATTGGTTGTGTAGTACACTGAGTCACGACAACCCCGGGGAGCGCGCATGATCGAGCTGCAGGACCTCACCAAGACCTACGCGGACGGCACCCGTGCCCTGCAGGGGGTGAGCCTGTCGTTCGACCGTGGCATGCTCGGCCTCCTCGGTCCCAACGGCGCCGGCAAGACGACCTTCCTCTCGATCCTGACCCTGGCCCTGGAGCCGTCGTCCGGCCGGCGGGTCTATGACGGCCTCGACGCGGCCGAGGCACGGCGGCGGCCGGCGATCCGGCGGCTGATCGGCTACCTCCCCCAGGACTACCGCCCGCTGGGCCATCTCACCGGCCGCGAGTACCTGGGGCACATCGCGCGGCTGCGCGGCGTGCCGCTGGGACGGAAGGCTTTGGCGGAGCGGGTGCGCTCGCTCCTCGACTCGGTCGGGCTCACCGCCGCCGCGGACCGTCCGTCCGGCACGTACTCCGGCGGCATGCAGCGGCGCCTCGGTATCGCCCAGGCGCTCATCCACTCACCGCGCCTGGTGATCGTCGACGAGCCCACGGCGGGCCTCGATCCGGAGGAGCGCATCCGCTTCCGCGGCCTGATCACCGACGTGGCCGAGCAGACCGCCGTGCTCCTCTCCACCCACATCGTGGAGGACGTGGAGGCCACCTGCCCGCGCCTGGTGGTCATCGGCCGCGGCCGGCTCCTGTTCGATGGTCCCCCCGGAGAGCTGCTGCGCGGCGCCGCCGGCCGTCTCTGGCAGGTGCCGGCTGGCGCCGGTCTGCCGGCCGGAGCGGTGGAGGTCACCCTCCGCTCCGACCACCGGGGCACGGTCGAGCGGGTGGTCTGGAGCCCGGAGCCGGTCCCCGGCGGCCAGCCGCGGACGGTGACGCTGGAAGAGGCGTACGGCGCCTGGCTCGCGTTGCGCGGCGTGGCGCCCGATCCCGCCGAGGAGGCCGCCTGATGGCGCCGTTCGCCCGCACCTTCGCCTTCGTCACGCACGAGCTGCGCACCCAGATGCGCTCGCTGCGCTTCCGGGTGACCGCCGTGACCTATGTGGCCGCCGGGAGCCTCCCGGCGCTGCTCACCTGGGTGCGCCGGTCCGGCGATCTCTACTTCATCGGCGGCGCCACCTACGCCCAGGAGACGATGTACGTCCTGCCGCTGCTCACCGGGGTCCTCACCCTCCTCCTGTCGCTGGACGGCATCGGCCGCGAGCGGGGAGGCGGCGCCTGGACGACCCTGGGGTTGACCGAGCTGACCAACGCCGGGTATCTCCTCCGCCGGTGGCTCGGGCTCCAGGCGGTGATCCTGCCGCTCACCGTGCTCCCCCTCATGGTGGCGGCGGGCTTTGCGATCGCCGCGGGCTCCCCCGGAACCACGGCGGAGGTCTTCTGGGGGCCCTGGCTGATCCACGTCCTCCCGCTGGCGATCCTGGGGACGACCCTGGGGCTCGCCCTGGGGACGCTCGGCGGCGGCGGCATGGGCACCTTCGTGACCGGCCTGCTGTTTCTCGCCGGCCTCCCCTGGCTGGTCAACAGCGCTCTCGCGCCCCTCGGCTATGTCTTCCAGCCACCCCTGGGATGGCTGGACGTCCGCCTCGCCGAGGCCAGCGTCCGCCGCATCAGCCAGACCTTCGGCTCGCGCAACGAAGAGCTCTGGATGTTCCCCGCGCCGGCGAGCGAGGCGGGGTTCGATGCCGGGACGGAGGCCGAGCACAGCCTGGCCGACGGGCTCCTCCCCGCGGCGGTGGCCGTGGCGGCCCTGGGGCTGGCCGTGGCCCGCCTGCGCCGGACCCGGCCGGACCTGCGGCCGTGGACCGTGCGGCCCGATCATCCGCTGCGCAGCTTCCTCGCCTCGTTCGGCCGGCTGCGCGAGGCCTTCGTTCCCGATCCCTCCCCGGCTCCGGCCGACCGGCTCATCCTCGGCGCCCTGCTCCTGCTCGGCCTCGCCACCGGTGCCACGGCCGTCCTGCGGGCGGACCGCTACGACGAGCTCGCCTGGCGGCGGATCCGCGCCGAGCAGAGCCCACCCGAGCCCACTCCTCGCGATGTGGTGCCGGGTGCCTGGAGGGTCGAGGGATCGGTCGCCGCGGACGGCCGGGTCGACCTGCGCGTGGCGGGGACGATGCGCAACACCGGCCGGGAGCCCCGCGGGCACCTCGCCTTCGCGCTCAACCCGGAGCTGGTCCTCTCCGCGGTCACGGCGGAGGTGGGGCGGGTGCGGCCGTCTCGGTCCTGGGACCGGCTGACCGTCGAGCTCGATCCGCCGCTCGGCGCCGGAGAGCACCGCGAGCTGCGTTTCCGCCTGTCCGGCCGGCCGGCGCGCATCGCCTTTCCCGGCCTCCCCAAACCCGACATGCTGGTGGACGGCGCGGTCGGGGCGCATCAACGCAAGAGCTTCGGCCGGGACCTGGTCGATCTCTCGCCGAGCTACCAGATCCCCGCGGTCTCCGGGTACCGGGTGAGCCTGGAGGGCGAAGACCTTCTGCCGGTGCCGCGTTACAGCCCGTGGACGCGCAACGACGACAACGGCTATGTCACCATCGCCAAGGAGGTCTACTACCCGCGCGCCGAGATCCATCTCGCTCTCGCCGTCCCGGCCGGCCTGTTCCTGGCGGACGCCTGTGGCGGCATCGCCCGCGGCGGACGCCTGGAGAGCCGGTGCACCCTTTCTTTGGCGGAGCTCATGGTGGCCGGCGGACGGCACCGCCCGCTCGGCGCCGGACAGGCCGGCGGCGCCATGGTCGCCGTCTTCCCCTCGCACCGGAGTGCCGGCTCGCTCCACCTGGGATTTCTGGAGCGCGGCTCGCGGATGATGGGGGAGGCATGGCCCGGCCTCGGCGGCCTGGAGGGCACCGTGATCCTGGAATGGCCGGAGGAGGAGATCCATGGCCATGGCGCCTACTTCTGGTTCTTCAATGGCCGGTACCGGGGCCCGGAGGAGAGCTTCGTCGACGTGCGGGGCCGGCTCGTCTTCCTTCCGGAGGCCGCCCTGATCCAGACCCGGCCGCTCGATCCCGAGTCGCTGGTCGCGGAGGTGGTGGCCTCCCGCCTGGCCGGGAGGCGGCGCTTCGAGCCCGACGAGCAATTCTTCTTCCTCCAGCTCTTCCGGACCCTGGCCCTGCAGCGCCTCGGGCTCGGCGCCGAGCGCGGCGCGGTGGTCGGGCCGCTCGATCCGAAGGACCTCCCGTCGGTCAGCCATGCGGCGCTGAACCCCGAGGGCGCCTGGTCGTACTGGCGCCTCCGTTTTCCGGCGCTGATCGCCGCCCTGGAGCGCCGGGCCGGCCGCGAGCCGCTGCGTGCCGCGATCGACGAGCTCCTCACCCGCGAAGGAGACCGGCCGGCTTCGTTCGCCGAATTCGAGGAGATCCTGCGCCGCCACGCCAAGGAGCCGGTGGACGGCCTGATCCGCGACTTCTTCCGCGCCGGCCGGCTCCCCGAGCTCGTCCTGGAGGACGTGGCGTTCCGCCGCGCCGGGAGCGGCTGGCGGGCGACCGGCCGGGTGCGCAACCTGGCGGACGGCGAGGCGGTCTGCCGCGTGGTGCTGGCCGCCGCGACCGCCCCTGTCGAGACGACGGTCACCGTCGGCACGGGAGCTGCGGTCGCGTTCTCTCTCGAAACGCCGCACCAGCCGCAGGCCGTCTACCTCGACCCCGATCTGGAGTGCCACCGGATGGAGCGCATGGGAGCCCCGCGCGACCGCGTCTTCTTCCAGGGAGGACGGCTGTGAAGGGCGCGCTGCGCAGCTTCCGTTCCTCCCTGGAGCTCCTGCTCGGCCGCCGGCTCTGGCTGTTCGCGGCGATCGACGCCGCGGTGCTCCTCGCCGCGCTCTTCCAGATGCTCCTCGGCGACGGCGGCGAGCCGACGGGGATCTACACCTGGGTGGTCCTCATGCCCTTCCTCCTGCTCGGCCTGCCGGCCCTCTCCGGCATCGTCGAGGTGGAGCGCCGCGCCGGCTGCCTCGACCTCGCCCTTTCGACGCCCGGCGCGGTGGGCTACTTCGTCCGCCGGGCCGCCGCGGTCTGCGGCTTCCTGGCGGTCCAGGGATGGCTGCTGACCCTCGCCGACTGGATCTACGAGGAGCGCGGCTTCCCGCTCCTCGCACCCCTGGCGCAGGTCGCCGCCGTGACCTTCCTGCTCGGTGCGCTGGCGCTCTTCTGGGCGGTGCGCCTGAAGACGGCGGGAGCGGTCTGGCTCGCCTCCATGGGAACGCTCATCCTGCTGCGCCCCTGGTTCTTCCGCAATCCCCTGGGGGACCTCTATTTCTCGCAATTCGGCCCCTGGCTCCCCGGCCGCGACGAGGCACTCCCCTGGCTCGGCAGCCTCGCGGTGCTGGTGACCACCGCCACCCTGCTCTCTCTTTATGCCCGGCGCCGTCTACGCCGGCCGGAGACGATGTTATGAGACAGGAAAAGACCAAGGACCCAAAGGACTGCAAGGTCACCAAGGACGAAAGGCAAAGGCTGTCCTTGCAGTCCTTGTTGTCCTTGTCGTCCTTGCTGTCCTTGGTGTTCTGCACCCTCGCCACCGCCTGCTCTCCCACCCCCGCCACCGTGCCCGAAGAAGCCCCCGCGGCACCGGTGCGCCTGGAGAAGGTCACCCGCGACACCTTCCAGCCGAGCCTCTCCGTGCTCGGCGTGGTGCGCCCGGCGGAGACGGCGGAGGTGGCGGTGACGGCCGGCGGACGGCTGCGCTACCCGCCGCGGTTCGCCGGGGGGCTCACCACGGGCTCCGAGGTGCGGGCGGGTGAGGTGCTGGCCCGCCTCTCGCTCCAGGACGCGGATGCGAGCGTGGCCGAGGCGCGGCTCCACCTGAAGGTCGCCGAGTCCGAGCTGGCGCGCCACCGCCGGGCTTTCGAGGCGGGGATCGAGCCCCAGGTGCAGCTCGCCGCCGCGGAGGCGGATACCGAGCTCGCCAGGAGCCGCGTCACCGCCGCCGAAGGACGCATCTCCCGGCTCGACCTGCGGGCACCGGTCGCCGGCCGGCTCATCGTCGACCGCCGCGTGCCGCCGGAGTCCGAGGTGGCGCCCGGCGTCGTTCTCGCCCGGATCGCCGCCGGGGGTGCTCCCGAGGTCGATGCCCGCGCCGCCGCCGCCGACCGCGACCTCCTCCGCCCCGGCCTGCGGGTGCGCTTCGTCGCCCCCGGCGCCGGCGAGCCTCGGGGGGAGGGCGTGATCCGCGAGGTGGCACCCGTCGTCGAGGCGGCCGGCACGCTGCCGTTCGTGGTGCGGGTGAGCGATCCCCTCGGCCTCCCCGCCCCCGGCGAGGGGGTGGAGCTGCGCATCGAGCTCGACACCCGTCCGGAGACGATCACCGTCTCCGAGGACGCCCTGGTGGCCGGCGAGAACGGCAGCGCCGTGTTCGTGGCCGAGCGCAGCCGGGGACGCAGGGAGGCCAAACGGCGTCAGGTGGAAACCGGCGCGCGCGGCGGCGGCCGGGTGGAG
>Ga0209682_10000302_pt1 | contig 16924 bp, 15 predicted proteins | sample DOMMetBare2Fresh_2_FD_187471 | JGI IMG/M metagenome (GOLD analysis project Ga0209682, IMG submission 187471) | Wetland sediment microbial communities from St. Louis River estuary, USA, under dissolved organic matter induced mercury methylation -... | ecosystem: Environmental > Aquatic >... | reverse complement strand
CGCTGACAAGCGCTGCAGCCACCATGGCGGCGACGGCGCCAGCGTAAATCGCCAGGTCTTGCCTGAGCTCTCTGGTCGCACTCCCCTGGACATGATGGCGCGGACTGCGCGCTTCAGATCCTGCTAGGTCATCTGCCCAGTCGCGTAGTTCTCTGAGGCCTCGATCAGGTCGCGCAGAGAAAGCTGAAGCCGACACGTCGCTCGAGTGACGTACGCGGCGCCGACCGTGCGCCCACCCCCGACGATGCCAACTATCGGCAGAGCATCCTTGCGACGATCGGAGCAACGACCGGCTGTACGACATCGCGGCTGATCGACTGATAGAGCGCGTCCGACGGGTGCGCGTTGTCGTAGAGCAGCACGGGCCAGTCCGGGAGCGCGCTGGTGTAGGCAAATACGTCAGCGATTGGCAGGCCGCGGTCTCGTGCCACTTCGCGCATTGCTTCCGCATACGGTGTGATGTCCAGCTTGCGCAGGATATTCGGGGTCTCGAAGACCACCTGGGTGCCGGGAGCCGCGCTAAGCACCTCGAGATTACGGCGGTACTCCGCGAGGTCGTCTACGGGGTAGAGGTCGTTGATGCCGTGGTTCATGACCACGACGTCGGCCGTGACCGAACCCGGCCATGGTCCATTCAGACCGTCTGTCCCGTCAACCAACTGCCTGGCCGAACTGCCATTCATGGCTCGACTGGTCACCGTGACCTTGCCTCTGCCGTATTGAGCGTCGAAGTAGTTCTGGAGTTCTGCCGTCGGATTGTGAGGCGCGAGTGAATTCGTGGACGCGGAGTCGAAACCCACCTGGGTCGAGTCCCCGAAGAGTTGAACCCGCACGCTGTCCTTCGAGTTGCAGGGAATCGGTGGCTCGCCACCGCCGCCACAGGAGGCCGACGCCAATGCGATCAGGATCGGCAGGACATGGAACGAGCTCAAGCTAGATGGCCACATTGAAGGAATCTTCGGGCAAGGCACAGCCAGCCGCATTGTCTGCGGCGTAGGTTCAACGACTGTCGACCCCGAATCCGCCTGGCCGTGTAGCGCCGCAGATCGGGCACGAAATCCAGATCATCATCGGCGGTCCCGAGACGGGGGGTATGCGCACCGGACGGTCACGAGCGACGATCAGGTCGATCGCATCATGCTGCCATGCACCTCGGAATCAGATCTCTGCAGAAACCAGCAACTCCGAGTCTGTCAGCAACGGCATCGACCTGAAGAGTCATGCGCTTTCGCGACTCTCCGGCTCACGTGCGGTTCCTGCCGGAGCCAAAGTCAACCGACGATCGACCGTGACGCGGTTGCGGCCCGCGTCCTTGGCGCGGTAGAGCGCCTCGTCGGCGCGGCGCAGCAGATCCTGGACGTCGATCGGTGCCCTCGCGTCGGCGAGCGCGGCACCGATGCTGATCGTCACGTCCAGCCGCTTCGGCGGCGTGTCATCGATCGAGAACGGCAAGTCCGCCACGGCGCCGCGCAGCCTCTCGCTTGCGATCACCACCTCGTCGGCGCTGCAGGGGTAGAGCACGACGAGGAATTCCTCGCCGCCAAAGCGTCCCACGCTGTCGGCGGCCCGGGTCCTGGCCTGCAGGCGCGCAGCCAGCTGGCAGAGCACCGCGTCGCCGGCAAGGTGGCCGTGGTGATCGTTGATCGACTTGAAGTGGTCGACGTCGACGAGCGCCACCGCCAGGGGCAGGCCACTGCGGCGCGCGAGTTCGAGTTGCGCGCTCAGGCGCTCGATCACGGTGCCGCGATTGAGCAGGCCGGTGAGCGAGTCGCGCGTGGCCCTGGCCAGCAGCGCTTCGGTGGCCTGGCGACGCAGCAGGATGTCGGCCACCTGGTCGGCGAAGTGTCGAGCGAAGAGATGGATGAACCTGTTGTCCAGGTCGCTGAACGGCGCGTGGCGCCCCGCCACGCTGATCACGCAGGCCGGACGCCCGCTGCGCACGACCGGCAGCACCTGGAGTTCGCTGATCCCGCGCGCCTGCAGGTGGTCGGGCGGACTCGGCATGCCGGCCGCCGAGCCGGCGCGCCACAGGGCCGGGCGCTGGCTGTCCCAGTGAAACTGATCCCAGGGCGACAGGGTCGCCACGTCCGTGAGCTGCGCCTCGCCGCGCAGGCCGTCGATCACCAGGAATCCCGGCTCGCACTGCACGACCAGGCGCCAGGCGGCGACGTTGGCGAAGTACTTCCACTGCGTGGCGATGCGCTGTGCCAGCTTCAGCGGATCCTCCAGGGCCCGGATGTCGTCCAGCAGCTTGAACAGCGCCTCGTAACGCACGAGTTGCTGTGCGGTCAGCGCGGTCCAGGATGTCCCGGAAGTCATGACGGCAGACGCTCGCCCCCGCGGTTCACAGGATGGCGCGGTATTGCGGGTCGAGATCCAGGCGCAGGGAACTCGTGTAGACGTTGAACATCGTCGCCATGTCGATCACCGCGATGATCTCGCCGATCTCTTCCTTGCTGAATCCCTCGTCGAGCAGGACCTCGAAGTCCTCGTCCTGCACGCCGTTGGCGTCGGCCACGACCTTGGTCGCGAAATCGACGACGCTGGCGTAATAGGCCGGCAGCTGAAATCCCGACTCCGGGCCGGGCTTGAGCAGCGCTTGCAGATCCTCGAACGCGAGCGCCTTGTCGAGGCTCAGCACGTTCTGCGCGTGACAAGCCGAACAGTAGCGTGCGCCGTTGCGGGCCGATACGACGAAGACGATCATCTCCTTCAGCGGCAACGGCAGGTTGCCGGCAAAAAGCGTCCCCTTGGCACGTTCCCAATAGGCACGAGCCAGCGGCGCGCTGTGGCCCAGGCTCTGGATCCAGATCGGGACCTCGGCAGCACCGGTGGTGCGCATGAAGTCGTCGTAGACATCGCGCGTGCCGGGGCTCGCAGTCTGGTAGTCGGTCAGCGTGTAGCGTTGCATGGTGGCCTCGAGGCGATGGTGACGATGGGGCGGCCCCGGTGGGATCCAGGGCCGTTCGAGTCCATTTCGGCGCGTCGCGCACCGACTTGAGGCGGACTCAGCGCCGCATGGCGCGCGACAGCAATATCACCGGAATCAGCCCCACCACCACGATCGCCAGCGACGGCAGCGCCGCCTCGGCCAGTCGCTCGTCGCGTGCGAAGTTGTAGGCCACGACCGCCAGCGTGTCGCTGCCGAACGGGCGCAGCACCAGCGTGGCCGGCAACTCCTTCATCGTATCGACGAAGACCAGCAGCACTGCCGCGAGCGCCGAACGCCGCAACAGCGGGACGTGCAGGCGCCAGAAGATGCGCGCGCGGCCAGAGCCCAGCATGCGCGCGGTCTCGTCGACCGAGGGCGGCACCCGCGCATAGCCCGCCTCGACCGTCTGCAACGCCACCGCCGAGAAGCGCACGAGATAGGCGAACAGCACACCGAGCGCGGTGCCGGTGAACACCCTGCCCAGGCCCAGTTCGGGCCAGCGCGCCTGGATCCAGCCCACCGGCAGCAGGATGCCGATCGCGATCACGGCTCCCGGCACGGCATAGCCGAGCGACAGCACGCGCGCCGATCCGGCGAGCACGGCATCGACGCGCGAACCCTTCTGGCGCAGCGCGAAGCCGAGCGCGAGCGAGCGCGGTCGCCATCAGCGCACTCAGCCCGGCAAGTCGGAAGCTGGACCAGGCCCAGAGCACGAAGCGGTCGATCGGCAGGCCGAAATCGCTGGTCGCCACCTCGCGCCACAACATCGCCGCCAGCCATGCGACCGGAAGCACGAAGCCCAGCAGCACCGGCAGCGCGCAAAGTGCCATCGCAATGGCCGCCAGACCACCCCGCAGCTGCACCGGCTGGGCATCGGCCGCATGCTGCGCGCCGCTGCGGCTGCTGGCAAAGCGCAGGCGCGACTGCGCGTGGCGCTCGACCGCCAGCAGCAGCGCCACCAGCACGAGCAGGATCGACGCCAACTGCGCGGCGGCGGTGGCATCGTTCATCGACAGCCAGGCGCGATAGATCCCGGTGGTGAAAGTCGCCAGGCCGAAGTAGGCGCCGACGCCGTAGTCGGCCAGCGTTTCCATCAGTGCGAGCGCGACGCCGGCGACGACCGCCGGCCGCGCCAGCGGCAGCGCCACTTCGAGCAGGCGGCGGCGCAACCCGGCACCGAGCAGGCGCGCGGCTTCCATCAACTGCACCGCGCGCTCGCCCAGCGCAGCGCGCGTGAGCAGGTAGACATAGGGGTACAGGCACAGCACGAACAGGATCACGGCCGCCCACAGGCTGCGGACGTCGGGCCAGAGCGCGCCGCGCAGGTCGAAGGCCGCGCGCAGCGCCGTCTGCACCGGGCCGCTGAACTGCAGCGCGTCGGTATAGGCATAGGCCAGCACATAGGCTGGCATCGCCATCGGCAGCAGCAGCGCCCACTCGAAGACGGCGCGGCCCGGGAAGCGGAACAGCGCCACCGACAGCGCCGCGCCGACCCCGACCGCGGCCACGCCGAGCGCCACGCCGGCCGTCAGCCAGAGCGACTGCAGCGCGTAGCCGCCGAGAACGGTCCCGACCTGGTGCTTCAGCACGCCCAGCGCGGCGGCATCGACGGCCAGCCAGGACATCAACAAGCCGGCCACTGGCAGGGCCAGCGTCAGGCACAGCAACGTCAGCAGGATGCGCATCGCGCTGACCGGCCCGGTTCCCACGATGGCCGGGCAAGGGTATGAATGCGAACCATTTTTATTTCGATTGGCGTCGCTATCATAGGGGCATGTTCCTGCAGATCGACGGTATCAGCGTCCGCTACCCGCGCAGCACCGTTCCGCGGCCGGCGGTGGACCGAGTCTCGCTGTCGTTGTCGCAAGGCCAGATCGGCGTGCTGATCGGCCCTTCGGGCTGCGGCAAGACCTCGCTGCTGCGCGCCGTGGCCGGACTGGAGCCGCTGGCCGGCGGACGTCTGCTGGTGAGCGGCCAGCCGCTCGGCGATGCCGCCACCGGCCTGCAGGTTCCGGCCGAACAGCGGCGCATCGGCATGGTGTTCCAGGACTATGCGCTGTTTCCGCACCTGAGCGTGGCCGACAACGTGGCCTTCGGCCTCGCCCACCTGGCGCGGGCCGAACGCGCCGCGCGCGTGCACGAGATGCTCGAACTGGTCGGCCTCGCCCACGCGTCCCGGCGCGCACCGCACCAGCTGTCGGGCGGCCAGCAACAACGCGTGGCCCTGGCCCGCGCCCTCGCGCCGGCGCCGCAGCTGCTGCTGCTGGACGAGCCCTTCTCCAGCCTCGACGTCGACCTGCGCGAGCGCCTGGCCCAGGACGTGCGCCAGATCCTCAAGGATCACGGTGCGACGGCGCTGGTGGTCACCCACGACCAGCTGGAGGCCTTTGCCCTCGGCGACGCGATCGGCGTCATGAACAAGGGCCGCCTGGAGCAATGGGACAGCGCCTATGCGCTGTACCACCGGCCGGCGACGCGTTTCGTCGCCCAGTTCATCGGCCACGGCGTCTTTGCGCCGGCGCAGATCGTCGCGTGCGCCCATGGCCCCTGCGTCCACACCCCGGTCGGCGAACTGGACGACCCCGCGGAATGCCCGCTGCCCGACGCCTTTCCGAACGGCGAATGCGACGTGCTGCTGCGTGCCGACGACATCGTCCACGACGACGACAGCCCGGTGAAGGCGCAGATCGAGCGCAAGGCCTTCCGCGGCTCCGAGTTTCTTTACACGCTGCGGCTGGCCAGCGGCGAGCAGGTCATGGCCCACGTGCCCTCGCACCACGACCACCACGTGGGCGAATGGATCGGCATCCGCGCCGCGGTCGACCACGTCGTGACCTTCGATCGCGTGGCGGCGGCCACGATCTGAGCAGCCCTGCACGGACCGGGTGCAACTTTCCGGGCGCAAACCCGCTCCAAGGCCTCGAGTCTTATACTTGAGGATCGCCGTTCGGCGACGTGAAACAGGACCAAGCATGGGCGCCAAACTGAAGATTTCCGGATTCATCGCCCTGGGCGCTGTCGCCGGCGCGCTGGCGACAATGCAGGTGCAGGCGATCGCCCAGCGCACGCTCTCGCCACTGCCGCTCGAGGAACTGCAGCAACTGGCTGCGGTGTTCGGAATCGTCAAGACCGACTACGTCGAGTCGGTCGACGAGAAGAAGCTGATCTCCGACGCCATCGGCGGCATGGTCGCCGGCCTCGACCCGCACTCGCAGTATTTCGACAAGAAGAGCTTCAGGGAATTCCGCGAAGGCACGACCGGCAAGTTCGTCGGCGTCGGCATCGAGATCGGCATGGAAGACGGCGTCGTCAAGGTCGTCTCGCCGATCGAGGGCTCGCCCGCCTTCCGCGCCGGCATCAAGGCCGGTGACCTCATCACCCGCATCGACGAGACCCCGGTCAAGGGCCTCTCCATGGACCAGGCCGTCAAGCGCATGCGCGGCGAGCCCAGCACCAAGGTCACGCTGACGGTCTACCGCAAGAACGAGAACCGGGCTTTCCCGGTCACGATCACGCGCGAGGAGATCCGCGTCCAGAGCGTGCGCGCCAAGATCGTCGAGCCGGGTTATGCCTGGATCCGCGTGAGCCAGTTCCAGGACCGCACCGTCGACGACTTCGTGCGCAAGATCGACGAGATGTACAAGGCCGACCCCAACATCAAGGGCATGGTCCTGGACCTGCGCAACGACCCGGGCGGCCTGCTCGACGCGTCGGTGGCGATCAGCGCGGCCTTCCTGCCGTCCGACGTCACCGTGGTCTCCACCAACGGCCAGTTGCCCGATTCCAAGGCGAGCTACAAGGCCTCGCCCGAGCATTACCTGCGCCGCGGCACGGCCGACCCGATCAAGCGCCTGCCGGCGGCCCTGAAGAGCGTGCCGCTGGTGGTGCTGGTCAACGAGGGCTCGGCTTCGGCGAGCGAGATCGTCGCCGGCGCGCTGCAGGACCACAAGCGTGCCACGATCATGGGCGCACAGACCTTCGGCAAGGGTTCGGTGCAGACCGTGCGCCAGTTGAGCCCCGAGACGGCCTTGAAGATCACGACCGCCCGCTACTACACGCCCAGCGGCCGCTCGATCCAGGCCAAGGGCATCGTGCCCGACATCTGGCTCGACGAGACCGCCGAGGGCAATGTGTTCGCCGCGCTGCGGATGCGCGAGGCCGACCTGGAGAAGCACCTCGCCGGCAACGACGAGAAGAAGGACGCCGAGCGCGAGAAGCAACGCGCCGACGAACGCAAGAAACTCGAGGAACAGCTCGCCAAGCAGCGTGACAGTGTCAAGCCGCTGCCCGAGTTCGGCACCGCCGAGGACTTCCCGCTGATGCAGGCGCTGAACCAGTTGCGCGGCAAGCCGGTGATCGTCAGCAAGACGGCCGCCGAGCGCAAGGCCGAGGCCAAGACCGAATGAGCGCGGAGTAAGCTGCGCGTCCACGGACTTCGAGCGGGGCCCTGCGGGGCCCCTTCCCTTTTTCAGTTCGGGCCGCCCCCATGAACGACGACCAGCTGCTGCGCTATTCGCGCCATATCCTGCTCGACGAGATCGGCGTCGAAGGCCAGCAGCGCCTGGCCGATGCACACGCGCTCGTGATCGGTGCCGGCGGCCTGGGCTCGCCGGTCGCGCTGTACCTCGGCACCGCCGGCGTGGGCACGATCACGATCGTCGACCACGATACGGTGGACCTGACCAACCTGCAGCGCCAGATCGCACACGACGTCGCGCGCATCGGCATGCCCAAGGCCCTGTCGGCGGCGCAGAGCATCCGCGCGATCAACCCCGAGGCGAACGTCCGTCCGATCGTGCAGCGCGCCGATGCGGCGTCGCTGGCGGCGCTGGTCGCGGCAGCCGACGTCGTGCTCGACTGCAGCGACAACTTCTCGACCCGTCACGCCGTCAATGCGGCCTGCGTCGGGCATGGCAAGCCGCTGGTGTCGGGTGCGGCGATCGGATTCGACGGCCAGATCTCGGTCTACGACACCCGCTCGGCCGCGGCGCCCTGCTATGCCTGCCTGTTCCCGCCCGAGGCGACCTTCGAGGAGACCCGCTGCGCGACGATGGGTGTGTTCGCGCCGCTGGTGGGCATCATCGGCACGATGCAGGCGGCGGAGGCGCTGAAGCTGCTCGCGCACGTGGGCACCTCGCTCGCCGGCCGGCTGCAGATGCTCGACGCACGGACGATGGAATGGCACGAGGTGCGCCTGGCGCGCCAGCCGTCCTGCCCGGTCTGCGGCGGCGACCACCGCAAGACCATCGCTTAAGCTCGCCGCCCATGGACGACAAACGTACAGAACTCACGGCTCGCAATTTCCCGACCGCCGAACAGGAGGCGCTGGCCAAGCCGCCACCGTCGCGCTACGAGGGCCCCGAGAGCGCGTACCGCCTGGCCTTCACCGACACCGAGTTCCTGCTGCGCGAAGAACTGCGTCCGGTGCGCATGCAGCTCGAGCTGCTCAAGCCCGAGATGGTGCAGCAGCAGCACGGCATCACGTCCACCATCGTCATCTTCGGCAGCGCGCGCATCCAGGCGCCGGACCAGGCCGTGCAAGGGCTGGCACATGCCCGCCGCCTCGGTGAGGGCACGGCCATCCGTCGTGCCGAGGTCGCGGTCGCGATGAGCCGCTACTACGAGGAGGCGCAGCGCTTCTCGGCGCTGGTGACCGAACGCTCGCGCGAGCACGACACGCCGATCTACGTCGTCACCGGCGGCGGCCCCGGCATCATGGAGGCGGGCAACCGCGGCGCGTACGAGATCGGGGGCAAGAGCATCGGCCTGAACATCGTGCTGCCGCACGAGCAGGCCCCCAACCCCTACATCACGCCGGAGCTGTGTTTCCAGTTCCACTACTTCGCGTTGCGCAAGATGCACTTCCTGATGCGCAGCATCGCGCTGGTGTGCTTTCCCGGCGGCTTCGGCACGCTCGACGAGCTGTTCGAGGTGATGACGTTGCAGCAGACCGGCAAGGTGCGGCGGCGGCCGATCCTGCTGTTCGGGCGCGACTTCTGGGAGAGGCTGATCAACTTCGAGCACCTGGCCGAGACCGGCATGATCTCGCCCGGCGACACCGGACTGTTCCACTTCGTCGAGACCGCCGAGGAGGCCTGGGCGCACCTGGCGGACCACTACGGCTTCGACCTCCCCGAGACCACCACCGGCGAGTTCGCCGACGACATATGACGCCCCCCCCGAAGCGCCTCCGGCGCCTCCCCCCGGGGGGCGCCGCCGGCGGACCGGCGAAGCCGGCTCCGCGGCGGCCGCTTGACGAGGGCCACGCTCGGCCAGACACCGTCGGTACTGACGGGAGAACGCCGTGACTCGCAAGGTTTCATTGATCGGCGCGCCCACCGACATCGGTGCTGGCGCGCGCGGTGCCAGCATGGGCCCGGAGGCGCTGCGCGTGGCCGGCCTGCAGGCGGCGCTCGAAGGCCATGGCGTCGAGGTGCTCGACCGCGGCAACCTGACCGGGCCGTCCAACCCGTGGCTGCCGCCGGTGGACGGCTACCGCCACCTGGGCGAAGTCGTGCAGTGGAACCGCGGCGTGCACGACGCGGTGCATGCAGAGCTCGCGCTCGGCCGGCTGCCGATCCTGCTCGGCGGCGACCACTGCCTGGGCATCGGCTCGATCAGCGCGGTCGCGCGCCACTGCCGCGCCGCCGGCAGGAAGCTGCGGGTCCTGTGGCTCGATGCCCATGCCGACTTCAACACCAGCGTGCTCACCCCGAGCGGCAACATCCACGGCATGCCGGTGGCCTGCCTGTGCGGGCATGGGCCGCAGGCGCTGATCGAGATCGGTCGCCTGGATGGCCACGCTGGGCCGGCGCTCAACCCGAAGTGGGTGCGTCAGATCGGCATCCGCAGCGTCGATGCGGGCGAGAAGCGCTTCGTGCACGAGCACGGGCTCGAGGTCTTCGACATGCGCTACATCGACGAATCGGGCATGCGCCACACGATGGAGCTCGCACTCGCGACGATGGACGCGAACACGCACCTGCACGTCAGCTTCGACGTCGACTTCCTGGACCCCGAGATCGCACCCGGCGTCGGCACCACCGTGCCCGGCGGGCCGACTTATCGCGAGGCCCAGTTGTGCATGGAGATGATTGCCGATTCCGGCCGTCTGGCGAGCCTGGACGTGATGGAGCTGAATCCGGCGCTCGACGTTCGCAACAAGACTGCGCTGCTCGCGGTCGACCTGATCGAAAGCCTGTTCGGCAAGAGCACGCTGATGCGGGATCGTCCGTGATGCGGGCGGCGGTCGGCGCCGGCCTGCTGGCGCTGGCTGCCCTGGCCGCGGCCCAGGAGCCGCCGCCGCTGCAGATCCTCGCCCCGGCCGACGCGCGGCCAGCGACGACACGCGAATTCGTCAACGTGCTCGGCCGCACCCGGCCCGACGCCAAGGTCGTCGTGGGCGGGCAGCCGGTCGCGGTCTATGCGACCGGCATCTTCGTGCGTGACCGCGTGCCGCTGCAGCCGGGCGCCAACCGCATCCGCATCGAGGCCGCCGGCGCGGATGGTGGCAGCACGGCGCTCGATCTCGAGGTCGACCGCACCGCGCCACCTCCACCGCCGCCGCCGCCCGCCGATCGCGTGTGGATCGACCCGCTGAGCCTGGTCCCGCAGGCCGAGCTGCGCGTGGCGGCCGGCGAGGCGCTGGACGTGGCGCTGCGCGGCACTGCGGGCCTGCGCGCACGCGCGCGGCTGCCGGGCCAGCCCTGGCGGCCGCTGTTCGAGGTGCCGGCGCGACCCGGCAGCTACGGCGGCCGGCTCGCCTTCGGGCCGGGCGCCGATACCGCACCCGGCGCGGTGGAGTTCGAGCTGACGGCACCGCGCGGCGCCAGGATCCGCGGCGCCCGCACAGCCAGGGCCAAAGGCAGCGCGACGGTCGGCCGCTGGGCGGCCGAGATCGAGCGTCTGTTCGTCGTCGGCCCCGACGGCGCTGAACTGCTGTACGGCCTGCACGAGGTGCGCCTGGGCGGCCCCAACCTCGCCGAGCCGGCCACCGGCACGCTGCTGCGGGTCACCGGCCAGCGCGGGGCCCATTACCGCGTGCGGCTGGCGGCGGACACCACGGCCTGGGTGCTGGCGCGCCAGGTGGTGCCGGCGGATCCGCACACGCGCGCGCCGGCGCCGGTCTTCACAGCCGTCGGCATCAGCGGCAGCGAGGCCGGCGATGTCGTCACCCTGCCGTTCCCGGCGCCGTCACCCTTTGCGCTGCGCAGCGTCGGCACACCCGACGGCCGCATCATCCTCGAAGCCGACCTGTTCGGCACCCACCTGGCCACGACCTGGATCACGCAACGTGCATCGGCGCGGTTGGTGCGCGAGGTCACGCTCGAGCAGCCGGCCGATGGCCGCGTGCGGGTGCGCATCGTGCCGCACGACCGGCGCCTGTGGGGATGGCGCGCCGAGCAGACCGACAGCGGCCTGCGCATCACGCTGCGCCCGCCGCCGGCGCTGCAGGCCGGCGCGGCATCGCCGCTGGCCGGGCTGCTGCTCGCGCTCGAGCCCGGCCACGGCGGGCCGGGCAACCTCGGCGCGGTCGGCGCCACCGGGGTGCCCGAGAAGGACATCAACCGCCTGACGGCCCAGGCACTGCAGGCTGAACTGGAGTCGGCGGGCGCACGTGTCGTCGTCGTGCGCGAGGGCGACGAAAACCCGAACTTGCGCGAGCGCGCCGAGCGCGCGACCGCGTCCGCCGCGTCGCTCTTCGTCAGCGTGCACGCCAATGCGGCCGACACCGCCGATGGCTACCTGCGTGCGGCCGGCACCAGCATGTACTTCAAGCATGCGGCCAGCCGCGAGCTGTCGGGCGCGATCCACCGCCGCCTGCTCGAAGCGACTGGCCTGCCCGACTTCGGCCATGTTGGCAACTTCAATTACGCGCCGATCCGGCTCGTCACCTGGATGCCGGCCGTGCTGGTCGAGCAGGCCTTCGTCTCGAACCCGGCCGAAGAGGCGCAGCTGCTCGATCCGAGTTTCCGTGCCGCCATCGCACGCGCGCTGCGGCTGGGGATCGAGGACTACCTTCGCGCGCGCTGATCAGCGCGCCTCGGAGCGCGCGCGCTCCTCCTCCTGGAGCCGCAGCACGCGGCGCTGCACCTTGCCAGTCGTCGTCATCGGCAGCGCGGCGATGAACTCGATCTCCTTCGGCGTCTCGTAGGGCGCGAGCCTGGCACGCACATGCTGCTGCAGTTGCGCGACCAGCGCCGCATCGCCGGTGAATCCGGGCGCGAGCACGACGTAGGCCTTGACCAGCGCACCGCGTTCGGCATCGGGCTTGGGCACGACGGCGGCATTGGCCACGGCAGGGTGCCTGACCAGGCAGTTCTCGATCTCGCTCGGGCCGATGCGGTAGCCGGCGGCCTTGAACATGTCGTCGCTGCGGCCCTGGTACCAGAGGTAGCCGTCCACATCCATCACCGCCATGTCGCCGGTGCGGCACCAGCTGTCGCCGGGGTCGCCCGTGAACTTGGCGTGCGTGGCGGCCTCGTTCTTCCAGTAGCCGAGGAAGAATACGGGATCGGGGTCGCCGTGGATGTCGCGCCGGTGCACCGCCACGTCGCCCGGCGTGCCACGCGGGCACTCGCGGCCGTCGTCGTCGACGACCGCCACACGGTGGCCCGGATAGGGCCGGCCCATGCTGCCGGCGCGCGCCGGCCAGCCAGGCGCGGCGCGGCCGCGTGCGTCGACGCTGCGGGTGCAGTTGCCGACGATGTAGTTGATCTCGGTCTGGCCGAACATCTCGTTGACCGTGACGCCGAGCTGCTGCTCGCAATAGGCGAAGACGGCGTCGCCGACGGCCTCGCCGGCGCTCATGATCGCGCGCAGCGCCAGCGCATAGCGCGAGCGCGGCTCGGGCACCGCCTTCATCATCGCCTTCAGCGCGGTCGGGAACAGGAAGCTGTGGGTGACGCGGTGGCGCTGCATCAGCTCGAACGCCCGCTCGGGCGCGAAGCGGCCCTGGAAGCCGACGATCGGACGGCCGAAATAGAGCGTGGGCAGGAGCGCGTCCATCAGCCCGCCGGTCCAGGCCCAGTCGGCCGGCGACCAGAACACCGCATCATCCTGGGGGTACCAGTTCTGGCTGCACACGAAGCCCGTCAGGTTGCCGATCAGCGCGCGATGCGGGATCAGTGCGCCCTTGGGCGGGCCGGTCGTGCCGCTCGTGTAGATCAGCACGGCGGCCGCGTCGGCATCGGTCGGCACGGCGGTGAACTGCGCCGGTTCGGCCGCGAGGGCGCTGCGCCAGTCGACATCGCCGCGACCCTCGGCGCCGCCGACGGCGATCACGGTCTTCAGACCGGGCGTCGTCGCGCGCGCCGCCAGCAGCGCCTCGATCGCGCTCTCGTCGACGATCGCGACCGCGGCGTCGCCGTGGTTCAGCCGGTATTCGAGCGCATCCGGCCCGAACAGCATCGACAAGGGCATCGCCACCGCGCCGATCTGATACGCCGCGATGTGAGCGGCCGCAGTCTCGAAGCGCTGCGGCATGACGATCGCGACGCGGTCGCCGCGCCGCACGCCGCGGCGTTGCAGCAGGTGGGCCAGCCGGTTGGCGGCACGCTGGAGTTCGGCAAAGGTGAAGGTCGCGTGGCGGCCGTCCTCGTGCTCCCAGACAATCGCCACCGCATCGGGCGTCGCGCGCGCCCAGCGCGCACAGCAGACCTCGGCAATGTTGAATTGTGCCGGCACCTGCCAGCGAAAGCCCGCGTGCAGGGCGGCGTGGCGGTCGATGGCGGCGCGGCTCACCGTGGCCCCTCGCGCGCCAGCAGGGCCCGGTAATGCGCCGCACGGACGGCATCGCCGCGGGCGTCGTGAAGCACGGCCAGTTCCTCGAAGACGTACGGGTCGGGTGCGCCGGCGGCGGCGCCTTCCCGCTCGAGCGCCCGCTGCATCGCCAGGGCCTCGTCCGTGCGGCCGAGCAGACGCAGGACATTGGCCACCTGCCAGCGCGCGATGCGCACGGCCGCCGGTGCGCTGTGGCGCTCGTGGGCGGCCAGCGCCTCGCGGAAGGCGGCCAGGCTCTCGTCGAGCCGTCCTGCGGCGCGCAGGTCGCTGCCGATATTGTTCGACGCCGGCGCTTCCCAGCCGCGCGCGGCGGGGTCGCTCGCCCGGCGCGCGTACTCGATCGTGCGGCGGTTCCAGGCGATGCGCTGGTCGAGCGCGTCGTGCGACAGCGCGACCATGTGCAGCGCGTCGGCGGCCAGGCGCTCCAGCCTTGCGCCGTCGGCCTGCTCGAAGGCCTGGACGAACAAGGGCCGCGCCTCGGCCGCACGCCCGGCCGATCGCAGCGCGCGCCCGCGCTCGAGCAGGGCGCGCACGCGCGGCTCGGGCCCGGCGCGCTCCAGCTGCGGCGCGATCGCATCGAGTTCGCGCTCGGCCTCTTCGAAGCGGCCGCGCAGGCCGAGGCTGCGCGCGATCTGCGTGCGCAGCACCAGGGCGTCGTCGCCGCGCGCACCGGCCAGCGCGGCGCGCAACCGCAGCTCGCTCTGCTCGGGTCGCGAGAAGTCCCACAGCCGGTCGACGTCGACCTCGGCGTGTGCCACGGCCGCCACGAGCAGCGCTGCGGTCAAGGCCAGCGTCTTCATGGGTCGCGCCCGAAAGCGGACAGCGCATCGCCGGTCACGCGGCAGATGCGCCAGTCGGGCAATACCGTCGCGCCCATCTTCGCGTAGAAACCGATCGCGTTCTCGTTCCAGTCCAGCACGCTCCACTCGAAGCGCCCGCAGCCACGTTCGAGCGCGAGCGCCGCCAGATGCTTCAGCAGCGCCTTGCCCAGCCCGCTGCCGCGATGCGCCGGCTGCACGTAGAGGTCCTCGAGGTAGAGGCCGGGCTGGCCGAGAAAGGTCGAGAAGTTGGTGAAGAACAGGGCAAATGCGACGACCGAGCCCTGGACCTCGCCCACCACGGCCTCCGCCGCCGGCCGGGCGCCGAACAGATGAGGGTGCAGCGACTCCGGAGTCACCACCACGAGGTGAGAGAGTTTTTCGAACTGCGCCAGCTCGCGGATCAGCGCGACGATGACGGGCAGGTCCTCCGGCGTGGCCGGGCGCAGGCTTGCAGTGGGTTCGTCCATGAAACCAATTGTGACGCCGAGTCGGCAGGCCTCAAGTTCGCGTAGGGGAAGTCCGAAAGCGCTGTGAGCACCGGGACAGTCCGTCGCGGAGCCGCCCCGCAACCACTACAAGACCTATTCCATGCGCTACACCCTGCTCGCCGACGTCAAACATCGCATCGCGGTCAGCCAGCCGCTGCCGTTCCATGTCTACAACAAGGACAAGACGCTGCTGCTGGCCAAGGGGATGACGATCGACAGCGTCGATCAGCTGCAGGCCCTGTTCGAGCGCGGCACGATGGTGGACCTGGCCGAACTGCACCGCGGCCCCGACCTGATCCGGCACGCCCCGGCCGACCTGCTGCCGGCGCTGTGGGTGGACAACATGGATCGCGTCGAGCGGACGCTGCGCAATGCCACGAGCGAGACCTTCCGCGAGGCGCTGGACGAGGTCAGCCAGCCGGTCAGCGCGCTGATCGACCGCGACCCCGACCTGGCGATCTTCCAGGTCCTGCGCCACGACTCCACCGACGCGATGAAGTACGGGATCGACCATTCGATCCACTGTGCCATCGTCTGCCGCCTCGTCGCCCAGCGGCTGCAGTGGACGGCCGACGAAGCCACACGTGCCTTCAAGGCCGCGCTGACGATGAACCTGTCGATGCTGGAGCTGCAGGGCGTGCTCGCCTCCCAGACCACGCCGCCGACCGACGAGCAGCGGCGCAAGATCCATTCGCACCCGATCCGCAGCCGCGAAATGCTGGTCCATGCGGGCGTGGGCGACGCCGACTGGCTGCAGGCGGTGGAGCAGCACCACGAGCAGTCCGACCGCAGCGGCTACCCGTTCGGCATCAACAACCCGAGCGAGCTCGCCACGCTGCTGCAGCGCGCCGACATATACACCGCCAAACTCAGCTCGCGCACCAATCGCGACCCGATGGCGGCCGACCGCGCCGGGCGCGAGATCTTCATGCGCGACCCGTCCAACCCGATCACGGCCGCGCTGGTCAAGGAATTCGGCGTCTACCCGCCGGGCTGCTACGTCACGCTCGCCTCGGGCGAGAGCGGCATCGTCGTCAAGCGCGGGCCGACCGTGATGGCCCCGGTCGTCGCCGTGATGACCAACCGCCATGGCGACGCGTTGATCGATCCGATCCGGCGCGACACCACCCAGCCTGGCCTCGCCGTGGTGTCCGTGATCCCGGCCAAGGCGATGAAGGTCCGCATGCCGGCGGAGAAGCTGGCGCTGATGACGGCCTGACTCCGGCGCTGCGCCCAAGTCGCCGGACGGACAGCGCCGCGCGCGCCGTCCGTCTACAGTGGCCGGCATGACAGCCGCCTACACCGCGCGCCGCCTGGCGCGTTCGCACTTCGTGCCCTTGCGCGGCCTGCGCTACCACGTCCACCTGTGGGGTGACGCCGCCCTCGTCACGCCCGAGCGGCCGCCGCTGGTGATGGTGCACGGCTGGATGGACGTCGGCGCCTCGTTCCAGTTTGCAGTCGATGCGCTGTCCGTCGCCGATGGCTTCGATCGCTTCGTCATCGCGCCCGACTGGCGCGGCTTCGGCAGGACCGAGTCGCCGGGCACCGACAGCTACTGGTTTCCCGACTACCTCGGCGATCTCGACGCCCTGCTCGAGGCCCTGTCGCCCACCGGAGCGGTCGACCTGCTGGGCCACAGCATGGGCGGCAACGTCGTGATGAGCTACGCCGGCGTCCGGCCCGAGCGCATCCGTCGACTTGTCAACCTCGAGGGTTTCGGCCTGCCACGCAGCAAGCCGCACCACGCGCCGCGGCGCCTGGGCCAGTGGCTGGACGAGCTGAAGGTGCCGCAGTCGCTGCGCACCTACGCGACGCTGCACGAGGTGGCCGAGCGACTGATGAAGAACAACCCCCTGCTCACGCCCGACAAGGCCGCGTGGCTCGCGCCGCACGTCGTAGAT
>Ga0209682_10000301_pt1 | contig 16946 bp, 20 predicted proteins | sample DOMMetBare2Fresh_2_FD_187471 | JGI IMG/M metagenome (GOLD analysis project Ga0209682, IMG submission 187471) | Wetland sediment microbial communities from St. Louis River estuary, USA, under dissolved organic matter induced mercury methylation -... | ecosystem: Environmental > Aquatic >... | reverse complement strand
CGCTTCGGCGCGCCACCGGACGCGCGGGTCATCGCCCGCTTCATCGCCCCGAACCGGCGGCTGCTGTGCGCGGCGCCGTCCTACCTGGCCCGCCACGGCGCACCCAAGGTGCCCAACGACCTGACCCGGCACCAGTGCATCGGCATCCGGCAAGGTGAAGAAGCCTACGGGCTGTGGCGCCTGAGCAGCGCCAGCGGAACCGCCACGATCACCACCACGAACAGCTGCCCGATCTCGACGCCGACGTTGAATCCCGCAAGCGCCCACGCCTGCGCGGCACCCGATCCCGGCAGCGCCATCTCGCGCAGCACCGAGGCGAACCCGAAGCCGTGCAGCAGGCCGAAGCCTGCCGCGGCCCACGGCCGCACGTCGCGCCGCGCCTGAGCCCGGCGCGCTCGGCACAGCGAAAGCCGCACCGGAATCTCCGAGGGGACGAAACGGATCTGCACAGGACTCATACTGCGGGAGCGCTGCGGCGCCGCGGCTCAGAAATGCGGAATTCAAACTGGACCCCGAGAAACGGCAGAGCGGAGACGGACGGAAATCAGCTGCCTGAAGGGTCGGTGCTCAGATCTTCACCCACAACTATTCCGCCCGCGCCAGAAGCGATGCCGCAGCGCGCGCCGACAACACCACGATCAGCTTCATCGACGCGCGGGTCATGCCGACGAAGAGCTTGCGTCGTGAGATGTCATCGAGCGTTTCGAAGTCGACTTCGGTCAGGATCACGCAGGGCGCGGCCTGACCCTTGAAGCGATAGACGGTTTCGATCAACGATCGCCTTCGCTGTACTGCGGGCTGCCGAAGAGGTCGTAGCGGCCGGTAAAGGTCGTCAGGCGATGCGCGCCGAGCGTGTCGAACGGCATCAGCTTCGATCGCTCGCGACCGCTGAACGTGACGAGCGCGATGTCCCGCTTGCGGAATCCCGCCCGCAGCGCGAGCGTCACCGCGTTCTTCGTCTTCTCGATCAGGTCCGCCGTGTCGGCGTAGTCGAGGAACTCCACCTCGCCGCCGGCCACGGGGCTGGCCGCCTCGATCGGCCGCTCCGGCGCGAGCAATCGGTTCACGTACCCCAGCACATCGCGCGGGCTGCGGTAGTTGGTATCCGCACGCAGCACGGTCCATCCCGGCAAGGCCACCGGATCCCGGCCGTACAGGTTCTGCATCGGATCTTCCAGCCACCACGCGCGGCCACCCGGCTTGAGCCGCGCGGACAGTGGCGCAAGCCACTCGGCGCGGAAGTCCTGGCCCTCGTCGATGATCAGTTCATCGACCTTCTCGGCAGGCTCCACACCCGGTTGCGCAAAGCGTTCCTCCATCGCCTGGAACGCATTCGGGGCCGCGTAGTCGACCCGTTGCCCCGCTGCGCGCAGGCGGCGATCGCACAGTTGATGGAAGGTGGCCACCTCCGCTGACTCGGGTGCCACGCGTGACAGGTGATCCGCCAGCGGGCGGTTGAAGCAGACGAACAAGGCCTTGCCTCCCGCGGCCGCCGCATCGTTGAGCACCGCGAGCGCAAGCTGCGTCTTGCCCGACCCGGCCGTGCCGATCACACGCAACCGAAACGGATTGAACTCGAGCCTTCGCGCCCAGGTGGCCAGTCCTTCCGCCAGCCGCGTGACCATGCGCTCCGCATGGCCGAGCAGCGCGCTGACATCGGGCACCAACTGCAGTTCGTTCTCGAAGAAGCGGCGCAGCTTGTGCGCGAGGATGTCGCGGGGAGTCTCACTCGGCATCGCTGACAGCAGCCGCGCGCAGAACTGTCCACGGCCGCTCGCATCGATGAGGCGTTCCGGCGGCAGGCCCGCCGTGCCCGGCTGCTTGATCGTGTAGTCGGGGCAATAGAGAAAGTATTCGATCGCCACCGGCTCGCCCTGCACCACGGGCGCCAGGCGCTTGCGCAGCGCCTCGAGCGTGCGATCGAGCTGCGCGCTGACGCTTTTCTCCTTGCCCTCGTACTTCTTGATCAGTCCGTCGGCGGTCTCGGACAGGAAGCCCGACTTCTGCTCGATCAGCAGGATGCGCGCCGACGGCGTGACGATGACGAAGTCGATCTCGCCGAAGACCGCATGACCGGGTTGCGACGAAATCGCAGCCCCTTTTTCTTTGTTCAAAAGTGTTCGTGTATCGCGCTTGTAGGGCGCCCGCTCAGTCGTCGCTGTCGGTCGAGCGCAGCTCGGCTATGTCGAGCGCCTCGAAGTCTTCGGACAGATCGTTCGCGGCGGCCACGCGAGTGTCGGCACATTGATCGCCGAGGCACAGCGTCTGTGACGGACGCAACGGCCTGAAGGCCTTGCCGCATTCGACGCAGCGCCGAGCCAGGAGAGGTCTCTTAGCCATGATGAGAGAAAACATAGACGGGTAACGTCGATCAGGAAATCGTGCGTTAGTCCGACCCTCGGTCGGCCGCCATGCGACCCCAGCCGCATCGCCCGGTTTATCAACTGCGATCAATGGCGTGCACGCCACGACCGCGCGCGCTTGCAAGTACGCAGCGCGGCCCAGTCGTCCACAGCTTCCGAATGAAGGACAAGCGCAAGGCCGGTTGAGTGAGCGGGAGGACCGAGGCCTCACGCATGAATGGCACATCTTCAACACGGCGGTTACGCCAGAGCCGTGGCCCGAGGGTTATCCTTAACCTTCAAATCTACGGGGGAGGCACCGATGAGCGACACGCCCGATTTCTCGAACGTCGAGAGCGGTTCCAGTTCGACCGCAACCAAGATCTACGAGGTCAAGTCAGGCGACAGCCTGTCCAAGATCGCCAAGAAGGAGTACGGCGATGCCAGCAAGTGGCCGCAGATCTTCGAAGCCAACAAGGACATCCTGAAGGATCCGAACAAGATCTTTCCCGGCCAGAAGCTGAAGATCCCGCCACTCGCCTGAGGCTGGGGTCGCACATTTGACGTGGCGGTCGCGCTGCCACGTTTGCCTCATTTCTTGATTCGAACAGGAGGACCCGCCATGCAGTCGAAACTTCGTCATTTCGCACTCGCAGCCGCTTCGGTGGTTGCGCTCGTTGCCTGCGGCAAGAAGGAGCCGCCCGCTCCGCCTCCGGCGCCCCCGGCCGCTGCGCCGGCGCCCGCTCCCGCGCCTGTCGGCGTCACGTTGTCCGCGGTCACGCTCGGTAAGGCCGTCAGCGCGGACAAGAAGGTCACGGCCGCGGCCGAGACTTTCGCCAAGGGCGACACCATCCACGCATCGATCGACACCACTGGGGCCGGTTCTGCGACGCTGGTGGCCAAGTGGACGTACTCGAAGGACGGCAAGACCGTGCCGGTCAAGGAAGACAGCGTGACCATCACCCCGACCGGCCCAGCCACCAGCGAGTTCCACATCAGCAAGCCGGATGGGTGGCCGGCAGGCGACTATCAGGTGGAGATCGTGATGGACGGCAAGACGGTCGCCACAAAGTCGTTCAAGGTTCAGTAAGCAATACGAGGCCGGCGCCAAGCCCTGGCAAGGCGCCGCAGGTCCCTGGTTCGGGTCCGCGTCGGGGAGCCAGAGATCTCAGGCGCATGGGCCGCTCTTCGGGGCGGCCCTTTGCGTATATGGGGCGTAAGCGGCAGTTGAGAGGTGAGTCGCAATCTGTCCACGCAAACGAGTCAAGTGCAAGTCCAGAATCGCTCGAGCCGGCTCAACATGCCGCAGACCCCGATGCAGCGCGGGGTCTCTGGAATGCCCGCTTCGGCGGACGGGACAGAACCCGGTCCCGTTGATGTCCGAAGCGGTAGCACTGGCTCTTACTTCGCCTTATTGCCCTTGCTCTTGGCGGCGCCATTCGCGCTCGACACGGCCTTCACGGTCGCCTGGGTCGCGGCGGCAAAATTGGACTCTGCCACGTCGACCGCTTGTTGGGCGGCTTTGGTGAAGGTGTCATAGGCGGTGTTGGAAGCCGTCACGGCGTTCTTGAACATCGACACGACCGACTCCGACCCGGCCGGCGCGTTCTTGGCGGCGAATTCGACCAGTTGCGCCACCTTGCCGTTGCGCTCGGCGATCTGGGTTTCGACGATCTTCTTCATTTCAGCGCCGGCGCCGCTGACGATGCCGTAGACGTTGCGGTTGTAGCCGACCAGCTTTTCGAGCGTCGGCTGCGCAAGCGTGCCATTGACCGCGAAAAGTTCTTGGGCGTCCTTGACGCCAAGCAGCGCTTGCGTGGTGGCTGCCGACTCGTCCATCGCGGCCTTCACAGCGGCGAGGTTCAGGTCGACCAGCTTCTCGGTCGTGTTGAAAGCCACGTGCGAGAGTGCGTACAGCGCATCGAGTTGACTCTTCTGGAGCTCTACGAATTGCGAGGGCGTTGCGTACATTTGGTGTTCCTTCATGGGTTGTCGATAAGGGCTCAATGTGATTCGATGAGCGGTCTGGTTGGCTCAATGGTGCAGCGCACAAAACACAGTGTAGAGGCAGCCGGATGGAAGTCAACGCATTTTTGTGCGTCGCACCATGATTAGATCGAAGCCTCGGCTTTCGAGAAAAACTGTCGTTTTCGGTCTCGGCCGCGCTGGTCGCGCAGCCTCGCGTCGGCGCAGGCAGTAAGAACATCTTCTCGGACACTGCGGGGTTCAGATCCGCGGGTCCCTGGTTCGCGTCCAGGTCGGGGAGCCATCCAGATCGTGCGCTTCGGCCACCTCCGCGGTGGCCTTCTGCAATTCTGGGGCGCACGCGGGACGGATAGTCCGCGGGTCGGTTGCACGCGTGACCGCCGTCAGCGCAATCGGGACGCCCGCGACGACGAACACCGAGGACGCCTCGATCGTCAGTCGACGAAGCAATTCGCAACCAATCCGCGCGAGCGGGTCAAGTCCAACGCTTTCGTGTCCCACGCCACGGACATCGCAGAACTGGAAGAACGCGTTCAGCAGCCGTAGCGACGCCGCAATTCCTCGCAGTATTACTGAACCTCCCGGCGGCCCTCGCAGATGCGCCGGGTCAGTTTGAATCTCGGAAGCCGGCCTACAGTCCATGATCTCGGCGGCCCTTGGCTTGGGACGGCAGCAACGAAGTCGTCCAACGCGCGGGCCTGGAGTCCGCCCTTGGACCGCCGGGACCACCCCTAGCCTGTAAGGACCTTTACGCGCCATCCTGCGCCCTGAGCACGCCGAACCAGGTGACCCCGGACACGGCACCGCAGGTCCGGAATGTGCCGCACAACCTACGGAAGCTTCTTCTCCCCCGGCGGTCCTCAACAATGCTGAAACGTGCGGGTCAACCTGCAGCGGCTACGAAACGACTCACGATCCCGCAAGCCCGGAGAAAGCCGCAAATCTCGCCGCGTTGGTACGCAACTACTTGATTAATTGGAACGTTTCTGCGTCGGTATAGTGTGGGCTCCTTTCCCTTTGCACTGCATCCATGAAAGCGGCCCTTGCGCAGCGTTCAAGTCGGTACGACGCCGTCGCGCCGTTCGTGTTGCGTTATGGCGCCTACCGGCTGAAGGTGGTGATTGCTCCGCGCAAGCATTTCACGCGGGACAAGCGCCATTTATCCGAGGTGGACTTAAACGCGCAGGCCATTCGACTGGACACGTCGTTGGTGGAGAGGCCGGCAATGCTCGCCGAGCATTTCATGCGCGCATGCATACGCCTGATACACCACGTCAATGGCCTGTCTGACGACACCATCCGAAGCGAGGAGATCTTCACCCACAGCCTCGCCAACGGGCTTGTCAGTCTTGCCCACCGGAATCCGCACGCCTGGGTCTGGTTCAACGCGCTGCTGTCGGAACACATCACGGGCCGGGCGAGTTTTCACCGGGTGCTCACGAGCGAGCAGGTGCACGTGCGCGGCATGCCCAAGCGCCTGAATTTCGGCCGCCACGTGGTCACCCTGCACTGGTGGCCCAAGCGGCTGGCCGTCCGATATCAGGAATGGGGTTTCTTCGATTACGCGAACAACCGCATTCATTTGTCCCGTGAGTTGCATGGCCCGCACCTTGCGGTCATCGCCTTGCACGAAATCATGCACGCCATCCACCATCACGGCAGCTGCAAGACAGGAAATCGCAACCGCTTCATGCGGCAGCAAGCGGGGGCATTGACGGCTTTCATCCGTCGCAATCCCAGCGCATGGCGCTGGCTGCTGCGGCTCATCCGTTCCACCGCGCATCGGGCGGTCGAACCGGCCAGCAAGCACGCAGCTAACGACCGACGATTGGAAGGAGTCATTCACACTGGCGCGAGGAAATTCGCGACTTGATGCTGCTCGCCTTGGCGTTCTGGCCGAGTTCTAGGCCCGTCCGGCCGTCTGCGATCTGAACCGCACCCCTGCCGAACACTGAGCCCGCCGCACTCCGCAAGTCCCCGCAGATCGGGCACCTGCCCCTGCTTTCACACGGGTTGATCCGGCGGGCGTCATCTGCGCCAAAGCAGCAGCGCTATCCCCAGAGCTGACAGCATCGCGGCAACACCGACTCCGACCGCTCCTAGAAGTGAACGCCCCAGAAGGAAGCCGCTGAGGACGGGTCCAAGAAAGATTCCAAAGTCAACGGCAACCCGATACAGGGCAGTTCGCCAAGCAACGCTGCCAGGTTCCGCCTCTTGATTCACAAGGCTCACCGGCAGCATCCAGGCGGCGAGGCCGGTTCCGAACATGACGCAACCGAGGATTGCCACATGCAGTGATCCGAACGCCACCGCCGCCACTCCGACAGCAAGGATGATCAGCACCCAGCCAAGCACCCTCGCGCGTGACGTGCGGTCAGCCATCGATCCAAGAGGTAGCAAGAGTGCCACATCGACGAACTGCGGTACCGCAACCAGAAGCGCTACTCCAATACGGTCGAGTTCGAACTCCCGACTGGCACGTAACGGCAGGATGAACTGTCCCACCGCCGACCAGGCAAAAGCGATCGTGGCGCCGCTGGCGACGGCGAGTATGGTCAGCCGCGACACCCGCGATTGCGCGGCTCCCGGCGGGGTTAGGACTCCGCGATGAGTACGGGAGAACAGCGGTCGCGATGTCCCGTGGGTAGCGTCCGCGGGCATGGAGCGCAAGAGGAGAGGCAAGAGCAGTACGCCGGGAACCAGGGGCGACGAAGCGACAACCAAAGACACGTTCCAGGGCCAGTCGCGTGGCAATAGCCCTGTGCCGACCATGCCGCAGAGAACGCCGCACATGCCGCTCATCTCAAACGCGTTCAGCGACAACGCATGCCCCCCGCTGGTCCGGGCGTGGCGAACGATGGCCGTAATCCCGCTGACCATCGCCAGCGCGTGGCCGACGCCCCAGAGAGTGCGTCCGAGAATCAGCGACCACAGCGGCCCGCCGATGCTCAGGCAGAGCACCCCTGCGGCTATGGACCCGGCTGCGAGCACAATCGCCCGCCGCAAGTGGTGAGTGATGAAAAGTCCTGCAGGGATATCGGCGCCCAGACGGGCGAGCCCGAACGCACCGGCGATAGCGCCGAGCGCAAAGTCGCTAATTGACCCATCGGCTCCGATCTCTGGAAGAAGGACGGGGAATGCGCCGACCGCGCACGTGCTGCTGAAGATGAACAGGCAGAGAAGGACAACGGACCGGGGCACGGGGGCAGAAAGCGCTCGCCAGCCTACGAAACTGAGCCCGACGACTGCACTGCTGCGGTACCTGCAATTGCAATGAGCGCGTTCACCTGCTCGACACTTGTTGCCCAGGAGCACACAAAGCGATGGTGACGAGGCTCCAGCCGCCAATCGCGCTGGAATCGGCAACCCTGCTCGGACAGCTTGTTGACCATCAGTTCCGGAATCTGCACGAAGACTTCGTTGCCCTGAACTGGGTGCACCAACTCGACCCCGGGCAATTTCGCCAGCCCCTGCGCGAGCAGGCGCGCCATCTCATTTGCGTGTCGCGCATTCTTCAACCACAGGCCGTCATCCATATAAGCCTGCAGCTGGGCGGCAAGGAAGCGCGTCTTGGGCGTCAGATGACCTGTTCGCTTGCGAAGATAGGCGAGCGAGGTGTTGTACTTCTCGTTGAACGAAATGATCGTTTCGACACCGAAAGAGCCGCTCTTGGTAGTCCCAAGAGTCAGCACGTCGACACCGGACTTCCAAGACAGCTGCGCGGGCGTTGCGTTCACTGCGGCTGCGGCATTGGCAAATCGAGCGCCGTCCATATGCACCCCAAGGTCGTAACGGCGGGCAATGTCCGTCAGTTGCTTGATCTGTTCTGGCCTGTAGGCGGTTCCGGCTTCAGTCAGGTTGGTGAGACTTAACGCCGCAGGCTGCAATGAATGCACGACACCAATGCGGGCGTGCGACAGGTGCTTGGTGAGGGACGCGGGTGACAGCCTACCGTGCCCACCGGCCAATGGCACCTGTCGCGCGCCGAAACTGAACATCTCAGGCGCGCCACATTCGTCGGTTTCGATGTGCGCGTCCCAATGGCAAAGAATCGTTCCGTACGGTGGCACCATCGCGCCAAGTGCGATTGCGTTCGCCGCCGTGCCGGTGGTTACCGTGAAGGCCTGCAAGCGGTCGTGCTCGAAAAACTCGCGCAGCAATCGAGTTGCACGCTCGGTCCATGCTTCCGCTTCGAAATTCGTCGCAAACCCAATGTTGGCCGAAGTGACGGCGGACACGAAGGCCGGATGAACTGGAGACGTATTCTCCGACCCGAAGTCAAGCTGAAGATCGGACTGGTTCATGCGGCAGCGGGCAGCCGAAAGACGGGCATTCTTCGGCCTGGACCGTGCTCAGCAAAGTCAACCTCGACCTCTCGACCAACGAGAGAGCCATCCAGAGAGGCTCCGGGCACCTGAGCGTAGATACAGGGGCCCTCATCAAGTGCGACCGCCGCGAACACATACGGTGCCTCGCTGTTGAAGCCGTCATGATGGGTGCGTCGTATCGTCGTGTGCGAGATGATGCGACCGCGACCCGAAGCCTCGATCCAGTTCAGCTGTGCCCCCTTGCAAAAGGGGCAACACACGCGCGGATAGAAGATCGCCATGCCGCACTCGGCCAGTGCGCAGCGCTGAATCATGAGCCTGCCGCTGTTCACCCCCTCCCAGAACGGGCGAGTGAGTTCGTTCACGCGCGGCTGTGGCTTGAGGACTGCGGAGCCGGTTGTTGGATTCATCTTTGGTCTCCTAATCGACACGCTCAAGCACCGCAGCGCTGGAACACAAACCGCGTCCGTAGGCGACCATCCCGTAGCCTGAGACCACACCGCGCTTGCACTTCACCTGTCTCGCTCCTGCGCGGCCCAGCAACTGGGTCGCACCTTCATACACGCCGATCATTCCGCCAGCCGCACCCGCCTGGCCTGCCGACAATTGGCCGCCGCCGGTATTGATCGGGAAGGCACCCTTTGTCGTGATGTTGGTCGATCTGACAAACTGAAACGCGGTGCCCTTCGCGCAAATCCGTAAGCCTTCCAGTTGTATAAAGCACATCACCGGGTAGTCGTCATAGAGTTGTGCGAAGTTCAGATCGACTGGACGGCAACCGGCACGGTCATACAGCCGGTCCGCGAATCCTTCCCACCCGCCGGGCACCGAGTAGGGGTCGTTAGCCGGGTAGTTGTGGATCTCCTCGGATGCCAGGATGCCAACCTTCTGCCCCGGAAGTGTTTGTGCGACCCGCTCTGACACCAAGACGATCGCATCGCCGCCAATGCAAGGAAGCACGCAGTCATACAGGCGCAGCGGGTCCGCAATCTGCTTCGCATTCAGATAGTCCGCCATAGTCAGCGGGGCCTTGAACAATGCGTTGGGGTTCAGCAAGGCATTGGCGCGGAGCGCGATGCAGAATCGGCCAAAATCCTCTCGCGTGGCGCCGTAGCGTTCCATGTAAAGGCGCGTGTGCAGGGCGAACATGCCGTTCGCTCCGCCGAAGCCTTGAGGCGACATGAACTCGCGTACCGGACCGTTAAAACGGTCCAATGTCTCATTGTGGGACGCAACGTCAAAGGCATCGGCTGCCGCGACCACAACGACATCGCACGCTCCATCGCGAATTGCCCGGGCGGCGTGGGCCATGCCGATGATCCCCGAAGCTCCTCCATACAGGCCCTGGAAAAGGAACCTCGCTTCGATGCCGAGGTGCTCGGCGACCGTTGCGACGTTATCCGGCGGCAGCATGAATGAAGTCACCGCCAAACCGTCAACCCGCCCCCAATCCAGACCGGCGTCGCGAAGTGCCGCGCTTCCTGCGTCATAGATGAGTTTCTGAATCGTTTGCGGGGATCTCTTCGCGTAGACCGTCTGGCCAGCACCAACAATTCGCACTCCTTCGAAGACCGGACTCATCAGATGATTCCCTCTCGGCCAAGTTCTTCGAACTGCGCTGCCGTAAGACCTAGCATCCGTTTGAACACTTCCGCATTGTCCGCACCAAGCGCCCGTCCCGAGTGCCGTACCTCGCCGGGGGTGTTGCTGAACTTCGGAACGACGCCCTGCATGCGCACGCTGCCGAAGTCATCGTCCGGAACCGAGACGATGTTCTCTCGCGCCAGGTACTGCGGATCCTTGACGATGTCACGAATGTCGAACACTGGCCCAGCAACAACCTCCGCTTTCTCGAAGAGCTGCATCAGGTCGTCGCAATCACGCTGCTTGAACCACGCGGCGATGATGTCGTCGAGGGCGACATCGTTCTCACAGCGCGACGCGTTGTCGACGAACCGGGGATCGGTGATCAATTCGGGCATGCCCATCGCTTCCGCGAGCCGCTCGAACGTGCGCTGTGAACTTGCCGAGATGCCAATCCAGCGGCCATCGCGCGTCAGGTACGTGTTGCGCGGCGAGTCTTCGGATAGCCGATTGCCTTGCCGCTGTTTGACGATGCCAAGTTGGTCGAACCCGATCACCTGCGACTCCACGAGACGAAATAGCGGCTCGTACAGGCTGACGTCGATCTCCTGGCCCTTGCCGTCACCATGATCGCGGTTGTAGATCGCGAACATGGCCGACATCGCTGAAAACGTGGCGGCAACCGAGTCGGCCAGAGGGAAGCCGGGCAGTGTCGGCGGACGGTCGGGGAAACCAGTGAAAGACGGGACACCCGAGAAGGCCTCGGCGATGGTCCCGTAGCCACCGCGCTTCGAGTACGGTCCTGTTTGGCCGAAGCCCGAAACTCGGACCATCACGAGGCGCGGATTGATCTTGGAGAGCTCCGAGAACCCAAGCGCCCAACGCTCGAACGTCCCCGGTCGAAAGTTCTCGATCAGGATGTCCGTGTCGCGCACAAGTTGCCTGAAGAGTTCTTGTCCGCGGGGTTTCGACAGTGCCAGGGTGATGAGGCGCTTGTTGCGACCGATCACCTTCCACCAGAGAGAGCACCCATCCTTCATCGGTGACCAGTGGCGCATCGAGTCACCGACATCTGGCAACTCGATCTTGATCACGTCCGCACCGAAGTCCGCGAGCTGGGTGGCCGCCAATGGCCCGGCAATCATGTTGCCAGCGTCAAGGACTCGGAGGCCTTTAAGGGGGCCCGTCTTGGGTTTGCCTTCGGTTCGCTCGCCGTGCATATGCATCCGCTCTTCTGGCTGTGATGGTTTCTTAGTCGTTCACTGCGACCCGCTCAATATGGCGCGGCAGTGTCCCGAGGAAGTGGAGATCGTCCTTTCCGGCCCAAGCAGCGACTTCGGAGAGGGTTACAGCGGCGTCGCCTTGTTGACCCACGATGACCACTTCATCGCCGTAACTGGCGTCGGAGACCTCGGTCAAGTCCAGTCGCATGTGCTCAAAATGGCTGGGTGGAAGCAACGGAATTCGCTTTCCGTGCACCAGAACTCGGGCATCGGGATGCAGTCGCCGCGGCATGCCGTCGCCCCAGCCGAAAGGAGCGAGACCAATCCTCATGGGCTTGTTCAGTTCAAAAGGTGCTCGGTGCGGCGCAACGTCGGCAGGAGCGACTTCCTTGACAAGGAGCAGTCGGCTGGCCCAGCGGCGAATCGCGGGCCGGAGAGGAAGTGGCCGCGTCGTCCCGGCAAATCCCAGCCCGAAAAGGACGCGGCCAGGGTCAACGGCGTCAAGATCCATCTCCGGAAACTGCATCACCGCTGCTGTCCCAGAGACCATCCTTGTGTGCAGCGCCAGACCGGCATCCTCGATCCGTCGCACCGCTGAGTGGAACACTTCAAGCTGATGCAGCGCGTGTGGTCGCATTCGCACCGGGTCAGGCAAATGCAGGTGCGCGTAGGCACCTACGACAATGAGCTTATCCAGTCGACGCACAGCGCCCGCCAGGTGACCGGCTGCGTGTGGCATGACGCCCGCCCGTAGTCCGCCCACGTCGATCTTGATGAATGCTGTCAAGGGGCGTGTGGCTGCACTGTTCCAGGCGCTTGCTTCCTCGACACTGTTGAGAGTGATCGTCAAACCGTAGGCCTCGACAGCCTCCACTGCGTCCGGCAAACAGTTCGGGTACAGCAGGATCTCCGCGTCAACACCGGTCTGCCGGATGGCGACCGCGTCGTCCAGGGATCCGACTGCAAAGTGGCGCACGCCTGCGCCGCAGAGCGCCGGTGCAACAAGGCTGATGCCACAGCCATAGGCATCACCCTTCAGGCAGGCAAACAAGCGGGCGTTTGGACCAATTGCCTGCATCACGGCGCGTGCGTTCGCGCAGATCGCGCCGACGTCAATCTCAAGCTGAAGCGCGCGCCCTCTCATTGTCGTCAGATCCGGTATCCCTGCCGGAAGCGCTTGAGGAATGACTGAAGCCGCGGGGACTGGGGATTCTCAAACATGACCTCGGGGCTTCCCGACTCCACAATTTCGCCGTCAGCCATGAACACGACCTTGCCGGCGAAGGCGCGCGCAAACGCCATCTCGTGCGTCACGATGACCATCGTCATGCCGTCCTGCATCAGCTGACGCATTACATCCAGCACTTCTCCAACCAATTCAGGATCGAGCGCCGACGTCACCTCATCGAAGAGCATGGCCTTCGGCTCCATCGCCAGAGCACGTGCGATCGCGACGCGCTGTTGCTGCCCTCCAGAAAGTTGTCCGGGGTAGGCGTCGACCTTGCTACCGAGCCCGACCCGGTCCAGGAGTCGACGGCCGATGACTTCGGCCTCATCGCGTCGCATGCCTCGAATGCGAGCAGGACCAAGCGCCACGTTCCTCAGCACCGACATGTGCGGAAACAGGTTGAAGCTTTGGAACACCATGCCCACCTGCGCGCGCATGGCCGCGATGTCTCGCTCCGGCCTGCGCGTTCGCTTGCCGTCAGCACCGACCACATAGCCCATGGGCTGGCCCCCGATGCTGATCAGCCCTTCCTGGTACTCCTCGAGAAGGTTGATGCACCGTAGCAGCGTGGTTTTCCCCGACCCACTGGGACCAATCACGACCACCGCTTCGCCATGGCGCACGTCGGTAGACACCTTCTTCAGCACCTGGTGGCTGCCGAACCACTTCGATAAGCCGCAAACCTCGATTTCGACCGGCGATCCCGTCAATCCCTCAGTGGACATAGCTGGCTTTCTTCTCCACGTGCCTCCCAAGGCGCGAGAGGGCATAGCAGATGACGAAGTAAACGAAGGCAACGGCACCGAACACCTCGAACGGTGCAAGCGTTCGCTCAACAATCTGGCGGCCCACGAAGGTGACGTCAGCCAGCCCGATCACTGCCACCAGAGACGTTCCTTTCACGACCATGATCGTGGTGTTGATGTACGGCGCACCAGCCACCCTCAATGCCTGCACGAGCACCACATCAAGAAGGATGCGAGGGGTCCGCATGCCGATCGCCCGCCCTGCCTCCCACTGCCCCTTGGGCACAGCGAGGACCGCCCCGCGGAACACCTCGGTCATGAAGGCACCAAAGTAGGCCCCGATGACCACGATGCCGCCGACCACGGGCTCCACCTGGACACCGGCATAGGGAAGCGCGTAGTACATCGCGAAAAGCAGGACGAGCAGCGGAACGCCACGCACGATGTACAGGTAGGACTCAACAATCCACTTCAGGGGACGCCAGGCGAACAATTGGATCGTGGCGAAGATGATGCCGAGCGAAGTCGCGAGAGCCGTCGAGGCGACCGATAGGTACAAGGTCGTCACGACTCCCTTGGTCAGAAGCGGCAGGCTCGGCAGAAGCGCGTCCATACTCGTTGCCCTTTACTGTCGGATGCGAAGCCGAACTTCCGCCAGTCGCATAACGAGGGAAAAGAACATCGTCAGCGCAATGTAGAACAATGCTAATGCGAAGAAGATCTCGAACACGGCCGCCGTACGGTCTGCAAGGAGCCTGGCCTGGAAAGTCAACTCGGCTACCGATATCGTGGCAACCAGCGACGTGTCCTTGATGATCAGCACTCCCTGGTTCGAGAGAGGTGGAATTACCTTCCGCAGGGCCTGAGGAAGAACGACGATTCGGAAGGCCGCGAAAGGCATCAGCCCGAGAGCCAAACCAGCCTCTGCCTGTCGGTGCGAGACAGCCTGGATACCAGCCCGGTAGATCTCGGCCGCATAGGCGCCGTTCTGCAGCACGAGCGCGATCAGGCCTGCCACGAAACCCGAGAGCGGGAAACCCAGCACACCCGATCCAAAGAAGATGAAGAACATTTGTACGAGAACAGGCGTATTCCGAACCACTTCCACATACGCCTGGGCCATAGCTCGGAGGAGTCGCCGCTTGCTCATCAGCGCGACAACGATCGGCACGCCCCATGCCGCCGCCAGCAGGATTGCCGGCAGCGCAAGCGCGAGCGTCGTTGTCAATCCCTCGGCGAGGATGGGGACCGAGCGCAGCATGAAGCCGATGTCGAATGACATCGTCGACTCCTCGTCCTGGAGACGGTTCGCTTCTGATTCCTACCGCGGGGCGCGCTCACCGAGCGTGCCGATCCGCGGCAGGGAGTAGGTCCACGACTTCCGGACCTGCAAACTACGCGCGTCAGTTGCCGTACGACCGCTGCGGAGGTGGGTTGCTTCCGAACCACTTCCGATAGATCTCAGAGTACTCCGCGTACCGAGAACCCGCGGTCAACTCCTGAACCATCGTGTCCATCCAAAGCCACAACTGGAAGTCGCCCGGCTTCATGAAGATGGCATTGCCTTGGATCACGGCAAGCTTCTCGGACAAGACGCGCAAGTCTTTGTTGTTCGCTGCGTACCAATTGACGACAGGCGTATCCATCTGCATCGCCGTCGCCTGCCCCGTCTTCACTGCCGTGAACATGGCACTCGGCGTATCGAACGTCACAACTTTCACGTTCGGCAAGAACCTCTTCTGCCGGTCCTGCATCTGCGGGTTGCTTAGATTTGCCAATGTGAACTTCGAATTGTTCAGTTCGGCGAGACTCGTCACTTTCGCGTCCTGCCGTACGAGCACCGAAACGCTGGAGTCAATGTAGGGACGACTGAACGCAACCCGGAGAGCGCGATCCGGGTAAACCGTCGTTGAGGCCAGCCCAATGTCGGCGCGGCCAGAGTTAACCGCCGGCCAACGACCCTCGCTGGTCACGGTAATGAACTCAATCTTGTTCTCATCGCCTAGCAGTGACTTTGCAATCAACTTCGCGACGTCAATGTCGAAGCCAACGAGCTTCCCGTTCTCGTCGGTGTAGCAAAACGGTGGCGCCGTGCCAAACGTTGCGACGATCAGTTTTTCACGCTTGGTGATCTCGTCGAGTCGAGACGTCCCCTGAGCGGACGCCTCCGGCACGACGAAGAGCAGCGCGGTGGCCGCAATCGTCATCCCGGTGACCAGAGCAGACGCCTTCGCGACAATTGATCGGATCATGACTCCTCCATTCGATATGGTGGTGAAGATGCCTTTCGCTGGTCTTCCATTTTCCGGAAGTTTTTCTTTTATTATCTGAATTCTTGCGGTCGGTTCTCTATCGCGTCAAGCACTTTCTGCCGGCATCTAGGAGGCGGCGCACAATGAAAGCACCCCAGCAGCCACTGGACCGTACCTTCGCTGTGATCGCGGCTGTTGTTGCAAGCGACCGAGCGCTGTCCGTCACCGAGATCGCGCAGCAATGCGATTTGCCAGTGCCCACGGCGCACCGCATCGTTGCTCAGCTTGAGCAACGTGCGCTACTCAAACGCGCGCTTGCTTCGAAGAAGCTCTTGGTTGGAGCCAGCCTTGTTCGGCTTGGTGCGGCAGCGGTTGAGGCGTCGACTCGCTCCGACGAAGTGCACCGAATCCTGGAGGCGCTGGCGAGTGAACTTGGCGAACACTGCCAGCTCGGAATGCGCTCGGGGAACGATGTCGTGTACTCGGACACCGTGCGGGCTGCGCGGTCGACCGGCCTGCATTTCCAGCAGGGCAACCGCGCACCCCTCTACTGCTGCTCGACCGGGAAGCTCTTCCTTGCGGAGCTGGCTCCCAAGGAGTTCGAAGCGTGGCTCAAGACCACTCTGCGTCGACCTCTAACTCGTCGCACACTCGTGTCGGAACGCCCGCTGCGAGCCGCTGTCAAGGCAGCGCGGGAGAAGGGTTGGGCCGCGAGTAACGAAGAAATGGCTGCCGGTGTCGTCGGATGCGCAGTGCCAGTGCGCATGTCGGATGGGCGCCTCGTCGCTGGACTGGGAATCTCAATCCCCAATGCACGAATATCGTTCGATGAACTCGAGGCGTTTCGGCCTTCAATGCAACGGGCTGCGATGGCAATCGCCAACGCAATTGAGGCTTCATAGAGCCGAACGACCGGACGCGATCTTGAGACTTCCTCCACCTCTGCAAGACAACCGAGGAGAGCCGCCACCGGCGTCGGCGCATCGTGCCGCGCACCCCTCTCCAGGGGCCCGGGTTCGGTCGTCGTTCGGTTCCGGCCCTGGCAGGCAAAGGTGATGTCGTCACGTAGAGCCGTAAGCTGCCGCGCTTTGTGCGCGAGCGAACAGAGCACGACAAGCGCAGATCGTAGCCTTGGTCCCGGATCAACACCGATCCGTACCAGTTGCGTTGGCAAGGAAGCCATCGCTCGCCGCCCGCTAATCGGGCCGTGCCTATGTTTCCGTGCGAGGAGCGCGAGATGAAGTCCAGTCCGGTCGA
>Ga0209682_10000300_pt1 | contig 16999 bp, 15 predicted proteins | sample DOMMetBare2Fresh_2_FD_187471 | JGI IMG/M metagenome (GOLD analysis project Ga0209682, IMG submission 187471) | Wetland sediment microbial communities from St. Louis River estuary, USA, under dissolved organic matter induced mercury methylation -... | ecosystem: Environmental > Aquatic >... | reverse complement strand
GAGTATCTCGGAGTCGCGCATCGCAGCGTCGCCTATCCTAGCACCCTGAGCGGCGGCGAGCAGCAGCGGGTGGGCCATCGCCCGCGCGCTGGCCAACGGTCCCTCGCTGATCCTCGCTGACGAGCCGACCGCCGCCCTCGACAAAGAACGAGGGCGCGCAGTCATGGAGTTGCTTCGCCGGGTGGCGCACGAGCAGGGTACGGCTGTCGTGGTCGTCACCCACGATCACCGCTCGCTCGACGTCTTCGACACGATTTACGAGATGGAGGACGGCCGGTTGTCCCCCACCAAGCCTTGAGCCTGCGGCGCGGCTGTCGGACTACGGCGTTCCCGCGTCGATCCAGGCGATGAAGCGATCCCGCTCTGCGTCGCTCGGCTTGGCGCCGCTACCGGCCGGGAACTGTTTGGCGGCGGGCGTCCCGCTGCAGCCGCGCGCGCGCCGTGGCGTCCGCCGGGCCCCTCAGCGGCGATGGCACCCGCGGCAGGTCTTCGGCTCGCCCTGGCCGTCGTGGCAGCCGAAGCAGGCCGTGCCGCGCTCGTGATCGAGCCGCGAGATGAGGCCGGTGCGCTGGGTCGGGAAGCGGTCGGCATGGCAGTCGCGGCAGAGGAGCCCGGCCCGCGCGTGGGTGCGCGGATCGAAGGTCACCGGGCCCGCGCCGCCGCCGCGGTAGTTCGTCACGCGGTCGCCGGAGCTGGCCGCGGCGGCCCCGGCCGCCAGCATGGCGACGAGCGCCAGGAGGAGACGAAGCGGTCGCGTGGCCATGTCAGGCCAGGATCCCGCGCCCCACCGACTTGACCGTGGAGGTGCCGGTCAAGGTCATCGCCTCGACGAGCTGCGACTTGATCGACGAGAGGATGAGCGCCACGCCCTCGGCGCCGCCGCCGTGCGCGCCGCGGATGATGGGGCGGCCGACCAGGACCACCTGGGCGCCCAGCGCCAGCATCTTGAGCACGTCGTACCCGGTGCGCACGCCGCCGTCGGCGAACACCACGGCCTTGCCCTTCACCGCCTCGGCGATGGCAGGGAGGACGTCGGCCGTGCCGGGCGTGTGGTCGAGGACCCGCCCGCCGTGGTTCGACACCACGATGCCGGCGGCGCCCGCGTCCAGCGCCATGCGCGCCTCCTCCGGCGTCATCACCCCCTTGACGATGAAGGGGAGGCGGGTCGCCTTCACCAGCTCGCGGAGCTGCTTCGAGGTCTTCGGCTCGATGACCTGGCCGAGCTTGGCCGCGCGCGCCGCGCGGCCGGCCGAGTCAACGTCGACGGCCACGGCCAGGGCCCCCGCCTCCTCGACCAGCCGGATGCGCTCGACGATGTCCTTCTGGGCGCGCGGCTTGATGACGGCGATGCCGCCGTGGCGCGCGATGGCCTTGAGCCGGAGCTGGTAGGTCTCGAGCGGATCCTCGGTGCCGTCGGCCACCAGCCCGAGCGTGCCGGCGCTCCGGGCGCCCCCCAGCGCCGCCTCGATGAAGTCCTCCTCGCTCATCTTGGCGCCCATGTTGTAGGTCGTGCCGCCCAGGGAGGCGCAGATGACCGGCAGCTCGAGGGCGTGCTCGAAGACCTTCACCCCGGTGTCCGGACGGGCGACGTCGTGCAGCGTCCGGAGCTTCAGATTGAGGCGGCGCAGTGCGGTCACGTTGTTGCGGAACGAGGCGCCGGTGCCGATGCCCCCCATTCCGGGCACCTCACCGGCGCAGGCCTGGCCATCGCACTCGGGGCAGACGCGGCAGCGGGGGTAGAGCTTCTCCCGTGCGACCCTGAGCACCTCCTCCATCTTCTTGGCGCCGACGGCGCCGGCCTTGGTGGCAGCGCTGGGCGCGGCGGGCGATGGCGCGCCGGGCGATGGCGCGCCGGGCGATGGCGCGCCGGGCGGGGTCGCAGGCGTGGTCGGCTCGGCCGCGCCGGCCGTGGAGGAGAGGGCCACGGCGCTCACGCCCGCCGCCGTCGCCGAGGCCAGGAAGCCTCGCCTGCTCAACCGCTTCGATTCGCTCATGGCAATTCCCTCGAGTGGAGGACGCAGCGGACCACACGGCCTGCGAGGCCGACATGACCCAGCTCAATGGATGGCGCGGCGCGGCGCTGAGTCGCGGAAGGAGGATGTGGGCGCCTGTGCGTGTCGCCCTCCCCGGCCGTCCGGGGAGCACCCGTGGCACGCTGCGCACGGGCGCGGCGGCCGTCCGCTTGCTCCCACGCCCAGTGCGTAACCTGTTATGCTGCTCCGGCGGGTTCTCGGTAGAACTTCCACGCCCGCGCGCGGGGAGCGGTCAGATGGCACGCACGGAAGAAGCCGCCGGTCGGTCGGGTGCAGGGTTCGAGGGCGAGGTCGCAGGCATGGGCCTGACGGACGTCCTGCAGGTCAACGCCCGCAATCGCTTCTCGGGCTGCGTCCGGATCCAGAACGGCGAGAACAGCGGCATCGTCTTCTTCCGCGACGGCGACATCGTCCACGCCGAGCAGGGGGGGCGGTCCGGCGAGGAGGCCGTCGTCGACATCCTCCAGTGGCAGCAGGGGCGGTTCAGCGTGGAGCAGAACGTGGTCACGGCGCGCCGGACCATCTCGAAGTCCTGCGAGCACCTGCTCCTCGATGCCCATCGCAAGCTGGACGAGCGGCAGGCCGGACGCGGCGAGCCGGCGCCGCCCGTCTCCGTCGCGGAGGCGAAGAAGCAGCCGGCCTCCGCCACCGACACGGTCCGCGCCATCCCGGGCGTCGCCGAGGTCGTCCTGGTCACGCGCGAGGGCCAGCGGCACGGCGACGAAGGCTACGCCTCCGAGCAGGTGGCCGGCCAGACCGTCTACCTGGCCATGCTGTGCGCCGAGTTCGGCGGGCTCTTCCAGGCCGGCGAGATCCGCTCCGCGACCGTCGAGGGCGCCGACCGCCACATGCTGCTCTATGCCTCCAAGTCCCAGTACCTGCTGGGCGTGTTCGTCTGGCCGGACGCAGACATCGGCGCCATGGACGCCGCCATCCGCAGCGCGCTCAGCAAGGGTCGCTGAGAATGGAGGCCACGGCCATGGATGCCCTGACCAGGCTCAACGCGGTGCCCGGCGTGATCGGCAGCATGGCCTGCACCGCCGGTGGCCAGCTGCTGGCGCAGGCCTTCCCTCCCACCTACGACACCGCCAAGCTCCAGGACGTCGCGGCGTCCGTCGCCGAGCGCGGCGCCGCGCTCCGTACGGCGGTGGGGTCGGTCCGGACCATCGACCTGCGCTACACCAACGCGCGGATCGTGATCCGGGACGTCGAAGGCATCCGGCTGCTCTTCCTCTGCACGCCGACGGTGAACCTCCAGACCCTGCTGATGTCCGCCTCCGGCGCGGCCCGGTTCCTGGAGAAGCTCGGCAGCGCCCCCGGTCCCGCCGCCCCCGGCCCCGCCGCGGCCCGGCCAGCCGGCGGCCAGCTCTTCCGGCTGGTGCAGCGGATCGACGAGATCATCGTGCGCAGCGGCCTCGACCGGTTCAAGCTGCGCGGCCAGATCGCCTTCAAGGCGGGCGTTCCCCTCGACCTCATCGACGAGGACACCCCGGACGATCCGGCCAAGCTCCAGAAGCTCAAGACGGCGGCGTCCGAGTTGCTCGGACAGCCGCTGTAGCCCCAGAGGACCACGCATGCGAACCGTCTCGATCCGATTCCAGGTCGTTCTTGCCATCGTCATCATCCTCGGCATCTCCGGCCTCGCCAGCGTCGGCCTGGTGCGGCTCCTCTACACCCGGAGCACGCAGTCGGCCGCCGAAGGAGCGCTGCGCGGCGCCGCCGCGGCCTACGCGGACCTGGAGCGCAGCGACATCGAGCGCATGTCGGCCATCATCGACTCGCTCACCGGCAACGCCGAGATCCGTGACGCCTTCGCGGCGAGAGATCGCGATCGCCTCCTGGCGGTGACCCTGCCCATCCACCAGGCGCTCAAGGCCGACCACAAGATCGGCCACTGGAACTTCGTCGACGCCGACGCGAAGAAGATGTTCTTCCGGGTGCACCTCCCCGCCAAGCACGACGACGTCATCGAGCGGGCCAGCCTGCTCAAGGCCATGGCGCGGCGGGAGCCGTCGGCCGGCAAGGAGTTGGGGAAGAGCGCCTTCGCGCTGCGCGTCGGGAAGCCCTTCTACGGCACGGACGGCCGGCTCATCGGCTACATCGAGCTGGGCGAGGAGATCAACCACTTCCTCGGCAGGATGAAGGAGCAGACCGGCAACGACTTCGCCATGTTCATCACCAAGCGGCTCATCGACGAATCGGAGTGGGGTCGCACCCGCGGGTCGAACCCCAACAACTGGAACGACTGGCCCGACGTCGTGGTGGTGAACAGCACCACGCCGGACAAGCTGGTGGACAAGGCGGCCATCGGCGCGGACGCCACCGCCGGTACGGTCCTCGACGAAGTCGAACAGGCCGGCGCCGGGTACGCCCGTGGCGTCTTCCCGGTGCGGGACTCCTCGGGCACGGTGGTCGGCGGGCTGGTGGTGCGTCACGACATCAGCAAGCTGCGCGACGACATGCGGGCGGGCCTCCTCACCGCGCTCGTCTTCCTCATCGCCCTGGCCGTGGTCGCCTCGGGCCTCGTCTACCTGCTCGTCGACCGGCTCATCTTCCGGCGGCTCCGCGCCATGATGACCACCATGGAGGACGCCTCGATGCGGCTGGCGGGCGGCGACTACGCGGTCGGCGCTTCCATGCCCACGGTCCGGGCCGACGAGATCGGGAAGTTCGAGAAGTTCTTCGCCGAGTTCCTCGGCTTCGTCGGGAACACGCTCAGCGGGCTGGTCGATCGCCAGCGGCAGCAGGCGCGGCAGCCGGCACCCAAGGTCCGGACCTGACCGCGGCGCCGTCCGCACATGCCCACCGCCCCCACGCTCGGCGCCATCGCCTACGATGGCGCGACCACCATCGGTCTGTACGTGCTCCCGGAGCTCGCGCCGCTGCTGGAGCGCCAAGGCCTCCGCTTCGGCCACATCGGTGAGCGTGGGACCAACAAGGGACTGGAGGCCGCCCGCGCCGGCCAGGTGGACGTCGCCGGCGTCCTCCGCGAGCTCACCGCGGCCGAGAAGGCCGAGCTGCGCTGGGCGCTCATCGGCCACGACGCGCTCGGCCTCTTCGTCGCCGACGGCAGCCCGGTGCGCGGTCTCACCCGCGCGCAGCTCAAGGGGATCTTCACGGGCGCCATCCGGAGCTGGCGCGAGGTGGGCGGCGCCGACGAGCCCGTGGTCCCCGTCACCGAGCTGAAGACAGGCGGGCGGGGAACGGTGCAGGAGCTTCGCCGTTTGGCGCTCGACGGCGAGGCGTACGGCCCGACCCGCGAGTACGACGACGCCCCGGATTGCCTGCGTCACGTCGTCGCGGATCCGGGGGCCATCACCGCCGCCTCGATGGCGATGGCCATCCCTGGGGTGCGCGCCATCGCGGTGGACGGCGTGGAGCCCTCGGCGGCGAACGTCCGGGCCGGCACCTACCTCCTGGGGCGGCCCATGTACCTGGTGGCGCGTTCGCCCGCCGCTCCGGCGGTCGAGGAGCTCCTCGCGCTCCTGCTGTCGCAAGAGGGGCAGGCCGTGGTCGGCCGGCGGTTCACGCCGGCGCGGTGAGTCGTCCCCCAACGACCTGCTGGCGCAACTCGGCGATTGAGTCCACCCATCGTTCAGGGTAACGTCCGGGCTTCACGGATTGTCGACTATCGATGGCGCGCCCTCCGGGGCGTGCCTGTCGTGATCGGAGCCAGCCATGGTCGCCAGGAGCGGTCGGCATTTCCTGCAGATCCCGGGTCCCACCAACGTGCCGGACCGCGTCCTCCGCGCGCTGGCGCAGCCGACCGTGGACCACCGTGGCCCGGAGTTCGCCCGCCTCGGCCAGGAGGTGCTGGAAGGCCTCCGGTGGGTCTTCCGGACGGCGAGTCCGGTGGTGATGTACCCCGGCTCCGGCACCGGCGCCTGGGAGGCGGCGCTGGTGAACACGCTCTCTCCCGGCGACCGGGTGCTGATGTTCGAGACCGGCCACTTCGCCAGCCTGTGGAAGGAGGTGGCGGTCCGCTTCGGCCTGGTGGTCGACTTCGTGCCCGGCGACTGGCGGTCCGGGGTGGACCCCAAGGTGGTCGAGGAGCGGCTGGCCGCCGACTCCGGCCACGCCATCAAGGCGGTGGCGGTGGTCCACAACGAGACCTCCACCGGCGTGGCGAGCCGGATCCCGGAGATCCGCAAGGCCATCGATGCCGCGCGCCATCCGGCCCTCTTCATGGTCGACACCGTCTCGTCGCTGGCCTGCCTCGACTACCGCCACGACGAGTGGGGGGTCGACGTCGCGGTGAGCGCCTCGCAGAAGGGGCTCATGCTGCCGCCCGGCCTGTGCTTCAACGCCCTCAGCCAGAAGGCCGTGGCCGCCACCGCCGCCGCCCGCCTGCCTCGCTCCTACTGGGACTGGCAGCCGATGCTGCGGGACAACGCTGGCGGCTTCTTCACCTACACGCCGGCCACCAACCTGCTCTACGGCCTGCGCGAGGCGCTGGCCATGCTGCGGGAGCAGTCGCTCGAGCGGGTCTTCGCGCGCCACGCGCTCTACGGCGAGGCGACGCGCGCCGCCGTGAAGGCCTGGGGCCTCGAGCTGGTGGCCCGCGATCCGCGGGAGTACAGCCAGTGCGTCACCGCGGTGCAGATGCCCGCCGGGAGCGACGCCGACGCCCTGCGGAAGCTGGTGCTGGACCGGTTCGACATGTCGCTCGGGACCGGCCTGGGCAAGCTCAAGGGAAAGATCTTCCGCATCGGACACCTGGGCGACTTCAACGAGCTCATGCTGGCCGGAACGCTGGCCGGCGTCGAGATGGGCCTCACCCTCGCTGGCGTCCCCTTCCGCAAGGGCGGCCTCGCCGCCGCGCTGGACCGCATCGTCGCCGCCTGATCCCCGCCATCCGGTCGTGTTCCTCGACCTTCGAGAGGAGTGGAAGCCATGTCCATCCCCGTCATTTCGCTCATCGCGCTGCTGCTGGCCATCCTCGTCTCCGTCGTCTTCAGCTCGCTCAACATCGGCGCGACCGCGCTCGCGCTCGCGCTGATCGTCGGCTGGTTCGGTGACCTCAAGGCCGATGCCATCCTGAAGGGCTACCCCACCAACCTGCTCATCCTGCTGGCCGGGACGACCTACCTGTTCTCCATCGCCAACACCAACGGCACCCTGGAGAAGGTGTCGAAGTTCGCCGTCAAGGCGGTGCGGGGGCGCACCGCCCTGCTCCCCATCGTGTTCTTCTTCGTCGCCTTCGCGCTCTCGTCGATGGGCCCCGGCCAGATCACCACCTCGGCGCTGCTCTCCGCGCCCGCCATGCTCCTGGCCGAGCAGGTGGGGATCGCCCCGCTCCTGATGGCGCTGGTGGTGGGGAACGGAGCCCAGGCGGGGGCCATGTCGCCCATCGCGCCCCCCGGGATCATCTCGGCCAACCTGCTCGCCAAGGCTGGGCTCACCGGCGTCAGCGGATACCTCTGGCTCAACATGTTCATCGTGCACCTCGCGGTGACGGTGCTGGCCTACCTGCTCTTCGGCGGCCTCAAGCTGTGGCGGGCCGGGAAGACCGAGAGCGCGGCGGTGCTGCTCGGGATGCAGGTGGAGCCGTTCAACCGGAGCCAGGTGGCCACCCTGGCCGGCATCCTGGCGCTCATCGGCGCGGTGCTGGTGTTCAAGGTGGACCTCGGCCTGGGCGCCTTCCTGGTCGGCACGCTGCTCTCCCTGTTCAAGGCGGTCGACGAGAAGAAGGCCATCAAGGAGATGCCGTGGGGCACCATCCTGATGGTCACCGGCGTCACCGTCCTGGTGAGCCTCATGAGCCAGGTGGGCGGCATGGACCTGTTCGCCACCCTCATCGCCAAGATGTCCAACTCCAGCACGGTCACGCTGGTGGCCGGCTTCTGGTCGGGCCTGGTCTCCGCCTACGCCAGCACCACCGGCGTCATCCTGCCCGCCTTCCTCCCCATGGCACCGACGCTCCTCCAGCAGGTGGGCGGCACCGACCTGCTGGCCCTGGTCTCCTCGATCATCGTCTGCGGCTTCATCGTCGACCTGAGCCCGCTCTCGACCACCGGCGCGGTGTTCATCTCGAACGCGGGCCCCAAGACCGACAAGAACCGGCTCTTCCGGGACCTGCTGATCTGGGGGCTCTCCATGTCGGTGGTTGGCGCCGTCACGAGCTGGGTGGCCTTCACGCTTCTCGGCCTGCCCTGACGGGGCAGCGCGGTTGATCGCAGGCGCCCTGCTCCCCTCCGCCGGGGCGGGGCGCCCGCGCCGAGGCGCCCACGTCGCGCTCCTGGCAGCTCTTCCTCGAGGTCTACCAGGCCCTGCCGCGGCAGGGGCCGGGGAACCGCGCCTGCGCCGCACGGGCCCTCGGGCTCTGCCGAGGCCTGCCGCCGTCGCCGGCCATCCTGGACCTGGGCTGCGGCGTCGGCGGGCAGACGCTCCACCTCGCCGAGCTCACCGCGGGGACCATCGTCGCCCTGGACCGCCACGCCCCGAGCATCGAGCAGCTCACGGCGGCCGTGACCGCTCGCGGCCTCTCGCACCGCGTCCGGCCGATGGTGGGCGACATGGCCCGGCCAGGCCTGCCGTCCGGGACCTTCGACCTCGTCTGGTCCGAGGGGGCGCTCTACAACCTCGGCCTCGAGAACGCCCTGCGGGTCTGCCACGGCCTGCTGCGCCCGGGCGGCCACCTCGCCTTCACCGAGGCCGTCTGGCGGAAGGAGCACCCGCCGCCCGAGGTGAAGGCGACCTTCGACCTCGACTACCCGACCATGGGTCGGGTTCCCGAGGCGCTGGCCACCATCGAGCGGTGCGGCTTCTCGCTCGTCGGCCACTTCACCTTGCCCGACGAGGCGTGGTGGGACGACTTCTACACGCCCATGCGGCAGCGCATCGACGTGCTTCGCGCCAGATACGCGAGCGACGGCGAGGCGCTCGCGATCCTCGACCAGCTGGCGCGCGAGCCGGAGCTGCACCGCACGCACTCCGCGTTCTACGCCTACGAGTTCTTGGTGGCGCGCCGCAGCGGGTGAGGCTTCCAGGCCCACGCCGCCGCCAGACCGGTCCCGGTTTGACGCACCGCGAGGGCGGGTCTATAGGTCGCGGCATGGCGGGCGGGAAGGCGAAGCGCCGGGGGAAGCCGATGGCGAAGCGGCCAGGGCGCAAGCCATCGCCGCGCGCGCTCGGCAACGACCCGTTCCAGCGCGGCGCGGCGGTGAGGGTGGTGGCGGCGACCGCGCACCGGACCCCGACCGCGACCCCGACCGCGACCCCGGCCGCGACCCCGAACACGACCACGGCCGCGACCCCGAACCGGCCCCCCCTCCCCTCCGTGGCCCGTACCCTCGACGACCTCGAGTCGCGCCTCGACGCCGCGCTCCACGAGGCCGAGTCCCGCCTCTCGGCCGCCGCCGGCGACCTGAGCGGCGGCGCCGAGCGGGCCAAGGAGGACCTGCAGGCCGTCGTCACCACGCTCTGGCCCAGCGTCCGCGAGCGGCTCGCGTCGGCCGCCGACCTCCTGCGCCTCTTCGAGCCACCCGAGCGGATCGACCGCTTCGGCATGGACCCGCGCCTCGCCGAGCGGGCCGCGCCGCTGCTCGAGCTGCTCTACGCCACCTGGTGGCGCGTCGAGGCGCGCGCCATCCACCTCGTCCCGGCCACCGGCCCGGGCGTGATCGTGGCCAACCACGCCGGCTTCCTGCCCTGGGACGCCCTGGTGCTGCGCCACGCCCTCAAGCGCGACCACCCGGCCCGGCGCGAGCTGCGGCCGCTCCTCGACGACGCAGCCTGCGACCGGCCCATCGTGGGAGCCCTGGCCGTCCGGCTCGGCGGCGTGCGCTCGAGCCCGGAGAGCGCCGACCGGCTGCTGCAAGCCGGCGACCTGGTGGGCGTCTTCCCCGAGGGCTCCGCCGCCGAGGCCCGCCCCTGGCGCGAGCGCTACCGGCTCGGGCGCTTCGGCCGCGGCGGCTTCGCCAAGGTGGCGCTGCGGGCCGGCGCCCCCATCGTCCCCTGCGCCATCGTGGGCAGCGAGGAGGCCGCGCCGCCCATCTCGCGCACCGGCTGGCTGGCCGACCTGTTGCGGCTGCCGCTCCTCGCCGCCCAGCCCTCCTTCCGGCTGGCGCCAGCCGGCCTCCTGCCGCTCCCCTCGCGGTGGTCGCTCCGCTTCGGCGCGCCCATCGACCTCTCCGGCCACGCCCCAGGCGCGGCGGACGACGTCGGGCTGGTGGCCGAGCTGGCCGAACGGACCCGCGCCGCCGTCCAGGCCATGCTGGACGAGGACGTGGCCGCGCGCCGGTCGGTCTTCCTGTAGCCGCCCGCCACGGCGCGCTGCGTCACCCGACCCCGCGCCGGCGGGCCCCACTTCGAGGTGGCTGTCACTCCAACCGTGGCTCGGGGGTGAGCACGGCATGGCCCTCTCCATCGAGACGAAGCAGCGGACGGAGGACGCCCTGGAACGGGGCCGGGAGCTCTACGCGGCGGGGCGGTTCTTCGAGGCCCATGAGGCTTGGGAGGCCGCCTGGCGCGTGGAGAGCGGCCCGATGCGGCGGCTGCTGCAGGGGCTCATCCAGGTGGCCGCCGCGAACCACAAGATGGCGGTGCAGCGGCAACCCATCGGGATGGTGCGGCTCATCGGGATGGCTATCGAGCGGCTGGCCCCCTTCCCCGACGGCTTCGCTGGTCTGCAGCTCGACCGGTTCCGCTCGGATCTGGGACGCTCGGGCGAGGAGGCCCTCACCTGGCTGGCCGGCGGGCCCGCCCCGTCGGGACCGTCCCATCTCGGCCGCTACGTCACGGAGCGCTGGGCCCCCTCCCAGGACCTCTAGGCTCCCTCGGCTCCGGCTGCGCCGGTTCGTCGGACGGCCCGGAGAGGTCCACCACCTCCACGAAGGCGTGGAGCTGCGCCGCCACGTCGTCACCGGGCGCGAGCTCGGTGCCGAGCCGCTCCTGCCACAGCGGATGGCGCCGCACCGCCGCCACGAAGCCCTCGCGCCCCAACCGCGCCGCGGCCCCATCGAGCGCCGGGCCCCGCTCCCCGCCGGCCTTGCCGAGCCGGTGGCAGGCCGTGCAGCGCAGGGCGAACTGGCCGGCGCCGAGCCGCGCGGCATCGCTCGCCCCGGGCGGCGGTCGCAGCGCCCGGCCCCACCCCTTGTCCCAGGCCATCAGCTCCAGCCCCACCACCTTGCGGGCCCACCAGAGGGCGGCCCTCGGGTCGCGCCGGATGCCCTGCTGGTCGACGTTGGGCCAGGCGAGCTGCGGCGCGACCGGGGCGCCGTCGATCCGGTCGGCCAGGATGGGCCTGTACTGCCGCAGCAGCACCGGGGAGAGGGGCAGCGCCTCCTTGTCCTCGGTCCGGACGAGGATGGTGTCGGCCCCTGGCTCCGCCTCGAGCGCGTCGGCGAAGAGGGGCTGCAGCGCCACGCCCTCGTAGCGCGCCTCGAGGCCACTCGCCGGATCGACGGCGCGGAAGGCGGCGCGGGGCAGCGCCTCCAGGTCGGCCCGGCCGAGCCGAAACGGGCCGTGGCGCACCTTGCCGTCCACCGTGAGGAGCAGCTCCCCGCGCGCCGTCGCGGGCAGGCGCGGGCCGCTGCAGGACACCGCCAGGCCGGCCCCCACCGCCACCGCCGCCAGCACCACCCATCGCTTTGTCATCGGCCTCTCTTGGGCTATCGTCCCGGCCTCTTCGAACCCGCTCAGCACATAACGTGGAGAAACCGACATGGCGCGTGCCTTCATCGGAAGTGTGGAGTGCCAGGTCACCGTGGACAAGGATCTCGGCGACAGCTGGGCGGTCGCCGTGATCCCCCGAGGCGCCAAGCCGGTGGCCCCGATGGTGGTCAAGCTCCAGGGCGTCGACAAGGAGAAGATCACCAAGGGCGCCCTGGAGATCCTGCAGAAGCAGGGGAAGATCGACCGCTTCGAGGTCTGAGCAGAGGTCGGGCGCCGGGGGTCGCTTGAACGACCGGGGATCTTCCATCTGGGGCGGCGGCGGGCCGTCCGGCGGGGCGGAGTCCATCGCCGGCGAGCTGGCGAGCCGCATGGCGGCGCAGCCGGCCGCGCCGGACGGGCCGCTCGACTGGGCTGCCATGGCCGCGGGCTGGGTCCGCGAGGCCGCCGCGCGCGGCTCCGGCACCGAGTCGGCCGCCTTGCTCACGGAGGCGGCCCGCATCCACGAGCGCCACCTGGCCGATGCGACGGCGGCCCTGGGCCTGCTGCGCCGCGCCGTCGAGGCCGACCCCGCCTGGTTGCCCGGGCTGCGCGCCGGCCGGCGGCTCGCGGCCGCGCTGGGCGACCAGGCGCTCCTGGTCCACCTGCTGGAGACGGAGGAGCGCCAGACGCTGGCGCCCGAGGGGCGGGCCGAGCTGGCCCTGGCGGCGAGCCGCACCCTGCTCGGCATGGGGCAGGCGGAGGCCGCCAAGGCGGCGCTGGAGCGGGCTGTCGCCACGGCGCCGGGGGCCTTCGCGGTGGCCGAGGAGCAGGCGGTGCGGGCCGCGGCCACCGGGGACCGGAGCGGTCTGGTGGGGGCCTGGGTGCGCGGCGCCGTGGCCTGCGGCGCGCCCGCCCTGGAGGCCGGACTGCTGGTCTCCGCGGCCGGGCTGCTCGAGGACGGCCTCGGGGATCTCGACCGGGCCGGCGCCCTGGCCCTGCGCGCCTTCCAGCGCGACGGCACCGACCCGCTGGTACGCGAGGCGGCCCTCCGCCATGCCGAGCGGCTGGCCGCGCCCGAGACGCAGGTGGCGCTGCTGCGAGCCGACGCCGAGGCGGCCGCGCCGGGCGAGGCGGGGCTGGCCTGGCTGGAGCTGGCACACACCCTCTCCGCTCGCCTGGAGCGGCCCGACGAAGCCCTGGCGGCGCTCGAGCAGGGGGTGGCGGCCGCGCCCGGCCAGCCGCTCCTGCTGGCCGAGCTGGCGCGGCTGCGCGAGGCGCGCGGCGACTGGGCCGGCGCCGCCGAGGCGCTCCACCGGCTGGCCGACGCCCACCTCGATGGCACCGAGCCGGGCCACCTGACCGGAGCGGTGGCGGCCCTGCTGCGCCGCGCCGAGATCGAGGAGGAGAAGCTCGACGAGCCGGCCGAAGCCAAGGCCTGCTGCCGGGCGGTGCTGGCGCTCCAGCCCGGGCAGCGCGGCGCCCTCACGGCCCTGGGGCGGCTCTGCGCCCGCGGCGGCGACTGGGAGGGGCTGCTCGAAGCCTTCCTGGCCGAGGCGGCCGCGGCGCACGACCCGCGCGAGAAGGCCGGGCGGACCTACAAGGCGGCCGAGGTGCTGGAGGTCCGGCTCGACGACCCCGGCCGCGCCGCCGCCTGCTACCGAGAGGCCCTCGCCATCGACCCGACCCTGCTGGCGGCGCGCATCGCCCTGGAGCGGGTCACCGAGCGGCTGGGGCGCTGGGAGGAGCTGGCAGCGCTGCTCGACGAGCAGCTCGCCGCGCTTCGCGCCGGCGCGCCCGCCGAGTCGCTCACGCCGACCCTTCGGCTCACGCTCCTGCAGCGCCGCGCCGAGGTGCTGGACGAGCACCTCGGCGACGCCGAGCGGGCCATGGAGGCCTGGGCCGAGGTGCTGGCGGTCGCGCCCTCGCACCCGCCGGCCCTGGTGGCGCTGGGGCGCCTCCATGCCGCCGCCGGCGAGTGGACCGAGGTCGGCGAGCTCTTCCGCGCCGAGGCCGACGCCGCCGCCGACCCGGTGGTGGCGGCCGGCCTGGTGCTGCGCATCGCCGAGCTGTGCGAGCGCCGCCTGGGACGGGTCGACGACGCCATCGCCGCCTACCAGGAAGTCCTCACGCTGGCCCCCTCCAGCCTGCCGGCCCTGGAGGCGCTGGCACGCCTCCACCGCGCCCGGGGCGACGACGAACGGCTGGTGGAGGTGCTCCGGTCCGAGGCGGCGGCGCGGACCGCCCCCGCCGAGCGGGCCGCCCTGCTCACCGAGGTGGCACGCCTCTGGGAGCGCCGGCTCGCGGAGCCGGGCCACGCCGTCGAGACCTACGCCGAGGCGTTGCGCGCCCTCCCCGGCTTCCCGCCGGCGGCGCGGGCCCTCGACCGGCTCTACGCCGCCTCCGGGCGCTGGGCCGAGGTGGCCGAGCTCCGGCGCGAGCAGGCTGAGGCCAGCGCCGAGGCCCGGCCCGGCCTGGCACGCGTCCCGGCGCTGCTCGGCCAGGCGCGCGTCTCCCTGGACCGCCTGGGCGACCTCGCCAGCGCCCGCGCCCTGTGCGCGGCGGCGCGCGACGCGGCCCCCGGCCACCCGGTGCCGCTCATCCTCGACCTGCGGCTCCACGCCAACGTCCCGGCCCGCCGGGCCGAGCTGCGCCAGGCCCTCGCGGAGCTGGCACCGCCGCCCGCCGCAGCCGCCTGGCTGGTGGCCGCCGCCTCCGACCTGCCCGCCGACGAGGCGGCCGGTCTGCTGAAGCGGGCCGCCACGCTCTGGCCCGGGAGCGCCCTGCTGGCGCCCGTGCTCGATGAGCTGGCCGCCGCCGGGCCGCCGGTGGAGGCCGCCCGGCACGCCGACCGGCGCCGCGCCGCCGCCTCCGGACCGGTCGAGCGGGCCCACTGGGCGCTCGAGGCCGCCGACGCCTGGGCGGCCGCCGGCGACCTGCCGGCCTCCCGCGCCGCGGTGGCCGCGGCCCTGGCCGAGGATCCCACCTTCCTGCCGGCGCTGCGGGCGGCGCGGGCCCATGCCGAGGCGCGGGGCGACCGGCTGGCGGCGCGGGCCGTGCTGCGCACCGAGGGGTCGGCGCTCACGGATCGGCAGGCCGCGGCCGCCGCCTTCCTCGCGGCCGGCGAAGCTTCCGAGGCGCTGGGCGACCCCGGGGACGCCGCCCTCGACTACCGGCTGGCGGCCGAGCTCGATCCTCGCGATCCGGCGCCGCTCGACCGGCTGGAGCGGCTGCAGGCCGGCTCCGGCTCGGCCGAGCTGCTGGCCGCGCGCGAGGCGCGGGCCCGGTCCGAGCGCGACCCGACCCGCGCCGCCGACGCCTGGCTGGCGGTGGCCCGCGCCGCCCTGGCTGGCGGGGCCGGGCCGGAGGTCGCCGTACCGGCGCTCGACCGGGGCCTGGTGGCCCGCCCCGACCACGCCGAGTGCCTGGAGCTGCGGGCTCGCCTGCGCGCCGACCAGGGCCTGGACGAGGCGGCCGTGGCCGACTACGAGGCCGCCATCGCGGCGGTGACGGGCGCTGGCGCACGCGGCGCACGCGGCGCGCCGGGGACCGGGACCGGAACCAGGGCCGATGCCGTCACCGCGGCGGGCCGGCTCCACCTGGCGGCGGCCGCGCTGTGCCAGGACCGGCTGGGGGACGACGTCCGCGCCGTCGGCCACCTGGAGGAGGCGCTGCGGAGCGACCCCGACATGTGGGAGGGGCTGGCCCGCGCGGCGCGGCTGCACGAGCGGCAAGGGCGCCCGGAGGCGGCGGCCGGGGCGCTGCGGCGCCTGCTCGCGCTCTCCGGGTTGGCGCCGGCGGCAGCGGCCGGGCACCACGTGTCGCTGTCCCGGTTGGAGGCCCGGCTGGGCGACGAGGCCTCGGCCCGGGCCCACGCGGCGCGGGCCCAGGAGCTGGTGCCGGGCCACGCCGAGGCGCTGCGGCTCATGGTCGACCTGGAGCGGCACCGCGGCGAGCCCCGCGCGCTGGCGGCGGGGCTGGAGGCGGCCGCCGCGGCCTCGTCCGACCCGGCCTGGCGCGCCGAGATCCGGCTGGAAGCGGCGCGCCTGCACGGCGGACCGCTGCGGCAGCGCGCTCGGGCCATCGAGCTCCTGCGGGTCGCGCTGGACGACGATCCGACCCGCGAGGACGCCCGCGCCGAGCTGGCCCTGGCCTACGAGGAGTCGGCGTCACCCCTGGCGGTGGAGGAGCACCGGAGGCTGCTGGAGCGCGACCCGCTGCGCCTGGAGAGCTGGGCGGCCCTCCACCGCCTCTTCGACCGCCAGCGGGCCCACGACCGCGCCTACGTGGCGGCCACCGTGCTCCGCTGGATGGGGGCGCCCATGCCCGGGCCCTCGGCGGAGCGGCTGCTGCAGGACGGCGACCGTCAGGCGCTGGCGCCGCCGCCCGTCCTCGGGGCGGCCGACCGGGAGCTCCTGCGCCACCCGGGCGACCGCGGGCCGCTCTCCCTGCTGGCCAGCGTGGCCGGCAACCTGCTGGCCGACGCGGTGCGCGGCGGGCCCCTCTCCACCGGCGAGCCGGCGCGGGCCGACCACCCCTTCCGCGGACTGCTGATCGAGGCCACCCGGGCGCTCGGCGGCGTGGGCGACTGGGAGCTCTACCCGTCGGCGCCGGGCCGACTCCTGGTGGAGCCCACCGAGCGCCCCGCCGTGCTCTGCGGCACCGACCTGCCCCGTCGCACCACGGCGCGCGAGCAGCGCTTCCTGGTGGGGCGCGCCGCCGCCCGGCTCTGGGCCGGCAGCGCCCTCGCCGAGACCCTCTCCGACGAACCGCTCGGCGAGGTGGTGGCCGCCGTGGTGGCCACTGGCTCGCCCGGCTGGGCCGGCACCGGGACGCCGTCGGAGGAGCTGCTGCGCCGCGTGGGCCGGCTGCCGCGCCGGGCCCGCAAGGCGCTGGAGGCGCCCGCCCGGGTGCTCGCGGCCGGCCCCCCGCCCGACCTCGGCGCCTGGCGCCGCGCCGCCGCCGCCACCGCCGATCGCTTCGGCCTGGCGCTCTGCGGCGACGTGCCGACCGCCCTCTCCATCCTGGCCCGCGGTGGCCCGGTCTCGACGCCGCTCGACGGCCCGCCCCTGCTGATGGCGGTGCGCCAGAGCCCCGCCGCGCTGGCGCTGCTCGCCTTCGCGGCCTCGGAGACCCACTTCGTGCTGCGGCAGAAGCTGCGGGTCGCCGTGGCGTAGGTGGGACGGCGCGGCCCCGTGAAGCTGGTGGGCGCGGCCCCGCGCCGTCAGTGGAAGCTGCGCGCCCGGTCCCCCACCGAGGGGGCGAAGGCCAGCGGGGCCAGGCCGTCCACCCGCACGTTGACCACCTGCCCGTTCCGCTCCACCCGCCCGCGCGCCACCAGGAAGGGCGAGGCGCGCACCACCGGGCGGCAGCGC
>Ga0209682_10000299_pt1 | contig 17025 bp, 19 predicted proteins | sample DOMMetBare2Fresh_2_FD_187471 | JGI IMG/M metagenome (GOLD analysis project Ga0209682, IMG submission 187471) | Wetland sediment microbial communities from St. Louis River estuary, USA, under dissolved organic matter induced mercury methylation -... | ecosystem: Environmental > Aquatic >... | reverse complement strand
AAGCACGGCACCTTCGCCTGCGACTGCGCTGGCCGATCCCGCGGCCACGGCGCGACTGATCGACGCAAGCACACAGACGGCCGCATTCGCGGCGCTACGTGGAAGTGAATTGGTCAAGGTCGGCGGTCAGGTGCGTAATCCAGTGCGGAACAAGCGCGAAGCAACCCGACCCGCGCACGCAACGTTCAGCACGCCGCTGATGGATGCTGAGCCAGAGAGTGCGGCCACCGCGGCACGCCTGCGCGCAGCAGTCGAGCGCAGCGGGCTGTTCTTCGAATCGCATCTGGCCGCGTGGGTGCGTGGCGGTGCCTATCGGCCCATGCTCGAGGCGTTCGCCGACGATCCACACACGCAGACGCTCGCACCGCCAACGACGCACACGGCGGCGCAGCTCGATGTGCTGACGCGCGACGCCGTCGAAGTGCACGGTCCGGTCTGGCCGGGCCAGGCCGCGACGATTGAACTGCGACGCGAGCCGTCGGACGCCGAGGCACGCGAAGAGGGCACGGACGCCGATGCGGACGGCACGGCGCATGCATCCGTCTTCGGTGCGCGCCTGCGGCTCGATCTGCCGGCGCTTGGCACGCTGGACATCCAGGTGCGACTTGCCGGTGCGACCGTCACCGTCGCCGTCGCCTCGCCGCACCAAGCGTTGATCGCGCGCGAACTGCCGCAACTCGGCGATCAGCTTGAGCTGCGCGGATTGCAGCCGGTGGCGCTGCATGCCACCGCGCCGAAGTGAGTCCGGGTCGGAGCCCCGCATGACAAGCGCCATCAGCGTCCCGCAGCGTCGTGCAGCCGCGCTGGCCTACGCGCAGCGCGACATCGATCGCCACGCTGCGCCGCGCGTGGTCGCCAAGGGCGAGGCCTGGCTGGCCGATGAAATCATTGCGCGCGCGCAGGCAGCCGGCGTTCCGATCCACGAGTCGCGCGAACTCGTCTCATTGCTGATGCAGGTCGATCTCGATGCGCATATTCCTCCGCCGCTGTACATTGCCGTGGCCGAAGTTCTGGCATGGGTGTATCAGATCGAACAGTGCGCCGGGCATGGCCCGGCTCGCAGCGGAGAGACGCCATGTTGAAGACCACGCTGTTTCCCGAGCCCATGTCGGCGGCGCTCGCGCCTTACGTGGTGTCGTCTCGCGACGACGTTGTCGAATTGATGAACCGGTTGCGCAATTCCGACGTCACGGCGACCTGCTACATCGAAGGCGGATTCATCCCAGCCGAGGCGCGCATCGAAGAGGTCCTGACGGCGGCCGACATCCTGGTGCTGGTGGCTGCCAGTGAAGTGGAGCACGACACACTGTCGACGGCGCGAGCGATCACCGTCGTCGCTTTCCTGGGTGGCGTGAAGATACAGTTTAGTGCGGTCGCGGACGGCGGCATTGCGACGGCCAGCGGCATGGGCGTCCGCGTATCGATTCCTGCGCAGGTCGTGCGGCTGCAACGGCGCGGCCACGAGCGCGTGAAACCTTCGCGGATCCGTCCGCTGGAATGCACGGTGCGCGGCGAACTGAACATGCCATCGCTGCTGCGGATGCCGGTGCTTGACATCGGCGTCAGTGGTGTCGCGCTGCTCGCGCGTGTTCGGCAGGATTCACTTCTGCCGGGGCAGCGACTGTTCAACTGCATCTTCGATCTCGCTGAAGACGGTGAGGTCACGACCGATCTCGTCGTTCGCAACGTCGAGCGGCTCGAGAGCTCGGGCGGGTGGCGCTACGGATGCACGTTCATCGGGATCACCGACCGCGCGCTGGAGCAGGTGTGTTCCTATGTCGAGCGCCTGAAGGTGCAGCAGCGCTCGGCGTTCTCCAACGACTGATAAAGCAGAGGCGTGCCTCGTGGTTCTTGGCGATGCATGACGGCAATAAATGAGGACTCAGTCTACGCAATGCAGTGCACAGGACATCGAAAGAAACCGATGGGCATGATCACGCCGCACTATGGTGAGGCCGGATCAGAGCTGGCCAGGTTGAGCGATATCAACGCTCCGCAATATCGGCCGGCCTTGAACATTACCTTGGCGGAAATGCGGCCATGGGTCTACAAGATGGAAGGGCGCGCCGTGCAGGCCATGACTCCCCCGGGACGGTCATCATGCTGAGAACAATGTTGCTGCCGGAGCCGTTGACACCAGCGCTGGCGCAGCACCTGCTGCGCTCGCGCGACGACATCGTCGAGTTCTTGAAGCGGCTTCGCCACTCGAAAGTCATGCTGACCTGCTTTATCGACGGAGGGTTCGTTCCTGCCGGAGCAAGGATCGATGCGATCATGCCGTCCGTCGACGAACTGGTCTTGGCGGCAGTCAGCGAGATGGAACACGAAATGCTGTCAGCGGCAAACGCAATTACCGTGGTCGCGTTCCTGCGAGGCGTGAAGATCCAGTTCGCGGCGGCGATCGGCGGCACAATCGCGACTGCGAGCGGCATTGGCGTCCGGGTGTCGCTGCCGACCCGGATGCTGCATCTGCAGCGACGCGTGCACGCTCGCGCAAGAACCCCGCGGATGCGTCCGCTTGAATGCATGGTGCGAGGGGAAACGAATCTGCCATCGGAGCAACGGCTGATCGTGCTCGATATCGGCGTCGGCGGCGTCGCGCTGCTGGCGCGCGCGCGCGACATGTATGCGTCCGGCGAGCGACTGCTCAACTGCGGTTTCAACCTCGGCCGGGAAGGGCAAGTTACGACGGATCTGATCGTGCGCCACGTCGCGCGGGCCGAGGGCTCCGGCGGCTGGCGCTACGGATGTGCCTTTGCCGACATCACACCACGAGCATTGGAGCGAGTGTGCTGCTACGTCGAGGGCATCGAGGCGCAGAGACGCGCTGCGGTTTCGATCAATGCCTAAAGGCGCGCGCCAGCCGTTTCTCGCGGTGCGCGTCGGCGATTTGAAAACGGTTCAGGCCGCGTACAAAAGGAAAGAAGACAGCGAGAACAGCCAATGGGCATGACCACGCCTTTCCCCGAGCCTGATTCGCCGTCGCTGGAGCGCTTCGCGGTGTATGCGAGGGTCGAGGTGCTGTCATTGCTGCAGCAGTTGCTCGACTTCGGCGTGCTGACCAACGTCTATTACGACCAGGCCGGAAGCTTCTTCCTGACCGCGCTGTTGTCGATCAATCCGGATTTCGAGGAGCTGGTGGTCGATGCGGCGCCCGATGAAGCGGTGCAGCGGCGATTGCTGGCGTCGCGTCGGCTGGTGTTCGTCGCCTTCGTGCAGGGGGTCAAGATGCAGTTCGAAGCGACGCGCGCCGAGGCCACCTCGTTCGAAGGGCGCCCGGCCTTGCGCGTGCGTGTGCCCGAGCGCGTGATGCGGATGCAGCGGCGCGAGTTCTTCCGTGTCCGTCCGCTCGCCAGCCGCCCGGTCATGTGCACGGTGCGCGATGAGCAGACGCACCGTACCGACACGTGGCGCGTGCTCGATTTGAGCGGTGGCGGGCTGGCGCTGGCGGCGCGCATCGGAGAGCGGCCGTTCTCGCTTGGCATGGAGTTACCGGACTGCACGGTCGACTTCCCGGGTGAAGGGACGATCGCCACTGGGTTGCGCGTGCGTTCGATCGAGCTCACGCAGCGGGAAGGCGAGCAGCGCATCGGCTGCGAATTCATGCGCATTGCACCGCAGGCGAGATTGATGCTTCAGCGCTTCATCAACCGCGTCGAAGCCGAACACCGCAAGAGCACGGCAGACCGGAAAGACAGTCGGGAGTCGGGGGTCGGGAGTCGGGAGTAGCGAACTGCCTGCTTGCCTCGGCGTCGACACGCTTGTTCTGCCAAGGACGACAGACTCCGGACGCCCGACTACTCTGGATACAACTCGCTCCACGCACTCTGGTATTGGCTGCCGGTGCCGATCCAGGCGATCGTTCCAACTGACAATGCGGCGGTGTAGAGCGATGCAATGCGTTCGCCGAAGCGCTCGGTGCATTCGATGCGAGCGGCGGTCAGCAGATGCAGATGTCCGTCAGCGTACTTCCGCTCCAGCACGCGCATGCCTTCTCCATATGGCAGCAGACACTCTGGCAGTCCGGCGATTCCGCGCCGACGCATGCTGGTGTCCTCGAACCAGACGAACATTTCAGTGACGGGATTTGGAACCGGTGCGTCAGCGACCGGTGCGCTTGAAGACAGTACGGGCTGATGCATGAAGTCTTCCAGCGGCTGGGTCGCGTCTTCAGCCAGTCGTCGCAGCATCTCGTGACGTGTCATTCGGTCCATCCGTCAGTCGGGCAAACAGCGCGATCCGCGGATGCGGACCTCATCGTCTATCTGATCGGCGCGGCCGTGCGGAGCTTGAGGCGCGCGCCGCGTCGAATTGGCGGGCATTCGCCATTCAATTCCACGCCTGGGTGACGGGGCACGACCTAAAGTGAACTGAACTCGTGCCGATATTCATCGGTTAGGTCGGCGTGCGACTTCGAATAATGACGACATCACGCAACGGATGTCGCCAGCCTTCGCGCAGGCGTCGCACGCATGGCCGAGGAAACCGGACAGGAACGCAATCTGCCGCCGACAGCGAAGCGGCTGGCGGATGCGCGGCGTGAAGGTCAGGTGCCGCGCTCGCGCGACCTGGCACATCTGCTGCTGCTGGGTGGCGCCGGGGCGGCCCTGCTTCTACTCGCGACACCGCTGGCAAGCGCAAGTCTTAAACTCGTCGCGGCCGGTCTGACGTTCGATGCCGCGCTGCTGGCCGATCCGTCGCGGATGACCGCGCGCATGGGCGACCTGGTGCTGGCTGCACTGCCACAGTTCCTGCCGCTGCTGGCGCTTGTCCTCGCGGCCGCCATCGCAGCGCCGCTTGTGGTGGGCGGCTGGATGTTTGTGCCGTCGCTAGCCACGATGAAACCGGATCGGCTGAACCCGGCTAACGGTCTTAACCGAATGTTCTCGGTTCCGGCGCTGGTCGAACTGGCCAAGGTGATGCTGATGTCGCTGCTGCTGGCGGCGGTCGGCGGCGCGTACGTCTACTCACACATGCACGAGATCGCGCAACTGGCGCATGAGAACCTGACCTCCGCTCTGATGCATTTCGCGGCGATGCTGGCGGTGGGTTTTGCGATGCTGATCGCAACACTGGCGGCGACCGCGGCAATTGACGTGCCGTTCCAGATCTATCACCACCGCTCGAAGCTGAAAATGACGCTGGAGGAAGTGAAGCGCGAGAACCGGGAGACCGAAGGCGATCCGCACATCAAGGCGCGCATTCGCAGCACGCAGCGCGAACTGGCGCGCAAGCGAATGATGGCCGCGGTGCCGAAGGCCGACGTGGTGGTCACCAACCCGAATCACTTCGCAGTGGCGATCAAGTACCTGGAAGGCCGGCATGCGGCACCGGTCGTGGTCGCCAAGGGCGTCGATGCGGTCGCCGAAAAGATCAAGGAACTCGCGCGCGCCCACGGCGTGCCGCAACTCGAAGCGCCCCCGTTGGCGCGGGCGCTGTATCGCCACGTCGAACTCGGCGACGCCATCCCGGCTGCGCTGTACAGCGCGGTCGCCCAGGTGCTGGCGTACGTGTTCCAGCTCAAGCGATTTGCGCAGGGCCGCGGCGCGCGACCGGTCGAGCCGTCAGATATCGAAGTGCCGGAAGGCATGGATCCGTATGAGCCAAGGGCGATGGCATGAGTAAGCAGTCGGGCGTCGGGAGTCGGGAGTCGGGAGCTATCAGTTGGCAGTCGGCGGTCGGCAGTCGGCAGATTAGGAGATCGCCCCGGTGCGCCGCGACTTCGCATTTCCATTTGTCGCGATGCAGCCGACGGCACCCTCTTCAGATGCGCCAACTCCCGACTCCCGACTCTCGACGCCCGACTAAATGAACAACCTCACCGCCGCCTTCAATCATCCCTGGCTGCGCGCTGTGCCGTGGCAGGCGCTTGCGGTGCCGCTGCTCGTCTTCATGGTCCTTGCCATGATGATCCTGCCGCTGCCGACGTTTCTGCTCGACGTGCTGTTCACCTTCAACATCGCGATCGCGCTGGTGGTGATGATGGTCGCGGTGTACACGAGAAGGCCGCTGGAGTTCGCGGCGTTTCCGGTGGTTCTGCTGCTCACCACGCTGATGCGGCTGTCGCTGAACGTCGCCTCGACCCGCGCGGTGCTGATGGACGGCCACACCGGACCGGCCGCGGCAGGCAGGGTGATCGAGTCGTTCGGCCACTTCGTGATCGGCGGCAATATCGCGGTGGGACTCATCGTGTTCTCGATCCTGGTGGTCATCAACTTCGTGGTCGTCACCAAGGGGGCGGGGCGTATTGCCGAGGTTGCAGCGCGCTTCACGCTGGATGCGATGCCGGGCAAGCAGATGGCGATCGATGCGGATCTGAATGCCGGGATCATTGACGACAAGGAAGCACGCCGCCGCCGCACCGAGATCGCGCAGGAAGCCGAGTTCTACGGCGCGATGGACGGCGCCAGCAAATATGTGCGCGGCGATGCCGTCGCCGGAATTCTCATTCTCTTCATCAACCTGATCGGCGGCATTGCGATCGGCACCATCTGGCATGGCATGGGGATGGCCGATGCGGCCGACAACTACGTGCTGCTGTCGATCGGCGACGGCCTGGTTGCGATGATTCCGGGACTGGTGATTTCGATCGCGGCGGGCCTGATCGTTTCGCGTGTCGGCAAGGACGAGCAGGATCTCGGTGCGCAGATGGCGGGACAGTTGTTCAAGGCGCCGCGTGTGCTCGGCATCACCGCCGCGATCATGGGCGTGCTCGGCGTGATTCCCGGCATGCCCTGGTTCGTGTTCCTGATGTTCGCCGCGATCTTTGGTTACGCGGCTTGGTGGCTCGCGCAGCGCGACCGCCGCGCGCAGGTGCAACTTGCTGCGCAGCCAGCGGCGGCCGAGGCGATGCCATCGCAGGAAGCTAGCTGGGACGACATCGTTCCCGTCGACGTGCTGGGGCTGGAGGTCGGCTATCGGCTGATTCCGCTGGTCGACAAGTCGCAGGACGGCGAACTGCTCAAGCGGATCAAAGCGCTGCGCAAGAAGTTCGCGCAGGAGATCGGCTTTTTGCCGCCACCAGTCCATATCCGCGACAACCTGGACCTGAAGCCGAGCGGCTATCGCGTGCTGCTCAAGGGCGTGGTGATCGGCGAAGGCGAGGGATTCAACGGCATGCTGCTGGCGATCAATCCGGGCGGCGTGACGCAGTCGGTGCCGGGCACGGCGACCCGCGATCCGGCATTCGGCCTGCCGGCGATCTGGATCGAGCCGCGGACGCGCGATGCTGCGCAGGTGCTTGGCTACACCGTGGTCGATTGTTCGACGGTTGTGGCAACCCACCTCAATCACCTGCTGTTGTCGCATGCCGGTCAGCTGCTCGGACGAACCGAGACGCAGGCGCTCATCGATCACGTCGGGAAGCTGATGCCGAAACTGGTGGACGACGTGGTGCCCAAGCTGATTCCGCTGTCGACGCTGCAGCGTGTGCTGGCGAATCTGCTCGATGAAGGCGTGCATATCCGCGACCTGCGCACGATCGTCGAGACGCTCGCCGACGTCGCCCAGCGCACCACCGATCCGGCCGAACTCACCTCGCACGTGCGCGCCGCGCTGCGCGCATCGATTGCGCAGACGTTCTTCGGCACGACCAAGGAGTTGTCGGTGATTGCGCTCGATTCCGATCTGGAAAAGGTGCTGGTGCAATCGCTTGGCGGCGCCGCGGCCGATGCCGCGATCGAGCCAGGACTGGTCGATCTGATCCAGCGTGGCGCGGCCGTCGCCGCGCAGCGACAGGAGGACATGGGGCTTGCACCGACGCTGCTCGCGCCCGATCGGCTGCGCGTGCCGTTGGCGCGGCTTCTGAAACGCGCCGCGCCGCGCCTGCGCGTGATCGGACACGCCGAAGTCCCCGAAACCAGCACGATCCGCGTCAGCACCGTGCTGGGTGGTGCGACCTGATCTGCTCCCGACTCCCGACACCCGACTCCCGACCGAGGTTCAACGATGAGCATCAAACGATTCACTGCCGCCAACGCTCGCGATGCGCTGGCCCAGGTCAAGCGTGAACTCGGCGCCGATGCGCTGGTGATCTCCAATCGCTCGCTGACCGGTGGCAGGGTGGAGATCCTCGCGGCCGCGGGCGACGCGATGCACGCGCTGGTCGAAGATGCGCGCCCCGCACGCAAAGCGGCGCGCGAGGCCGAAGCGAGCAGGGCGCCGATGCCGCCGGTGCCGAAAATCGAATCATTCAACGACTTCCTCAAGCGCCAGGGCCAGTCGCGGCCTGCGGCAGCTGCGCGCCTGGCGACTCCGGTGTCGATGACAATCCAGCGTCCGGTCGGCACCGAGATGTATGAGCAGATGGCGCAGGAGACGGCCGAAGGCGCGGCGATCGCCCCAGTCGTACCGCCCGCGGTGTTCCGTCAACGCCCCGTCGCGGATGTCGCGCCGGCCGTGGCCAGCACGCCAATCGCAGCCGTAAGGCAGGAGACCGTGAAGTCCGACATCCGCCTGCTCGAAGAACTGCAGGGAATGCGCGCGCTGCTGCTCGAGCAGATGGCCACGATGTCCTCGGCGACGACCGCGGCCGAATTGCAGAAGCGCAATCCGGTCCAGGTGCGCGTGATGATGCGCCTGCTCTCCGCGGGATTCTCGACCGAGGTCGCACGCCACATCGGCAGCCACATCCCGGCCGACACCGCGCTTGCGGGCAGCGACTGCTGGCTTAACGATGTTCTCGCGCTGAACATTCAATGTGCGGCGGAAGACGACGGCATCATTGAGCGCGGCGGCGTGTTCGCACTGGTCGGCCCGACCGGCGTTGGAAAGACCACCACGGTTGCCAAGCTGGCCGCGCGCTTCGCGGTCCGGCACGGTTCGGCGCAGCTGGGTCTGGTCACGCTCGATGCGTATCGCGTTGGCGCGCACGAGCAACTGCGAACCTATGGCCGCATTCTCGGGGTGCCGGTGCACCTGGCGCAGGACGCGGTGACGCTGGCCGAGGTGCTCGCCGCGATGGGAAACAAGCGGCTGGTGCTGATCGACACCTGCGGCGTCTCCCAGCGTGATGAACGCCTGGCCGAAATGCTCGACATGCTGGCGCAGGCTGGTACGCCACAGCGACCGGTACAGCGCGTGCTGCTGCTCAGTGCAGCATCGCATGCCGAGACGCTCGATGCAGTCGCGCGCGCCTGGCACGCGCGCGCGGCGGGGGGTGCGATTCTGACCAAGCTGGATGAGGCGGCCCGCATCGGAGGCGCGCTGGACACCGTATTGCGCAACAAGCTGGTGCTGCTGGGTGTCACGCATGGCCAACGAGTGCCGGAGGACTGGATGCCTGCCGCCGGCGCGCATCTGGCGGCGCTCGCGCTGCAGCCCGGCGGTGCACCTTTCACTCTCAATGAAGACGAGGCGGCGCTGATGGCAAGCACGCAGCGTGCCGGTGAATCACTCCTTTCCGCCTGAGGCCGCGCATGGATGCCCTGCTGCAATTCTCCACGACCGAGGTCGCCGACCAGGCTGCGGGACTGCGCCGCATGTTCGCCAGGCGCGGCGTGCGCATGCTGCCGGTGCTCGTGCCCGAAACGCACTGCGCCTCACGCGCGGTCTGGCTGACCAAGCTTGCCGAGGGCTTTGCGCGTCACGGCAGCCGCACCCTGGTGGTCGATGCGGCGCGCGTTCAGATCGCCGCCACGGCCGGATTGCGCGCGCGCTTTGATCTGCTGCACGCACTCCGCGGCGAATGCCCATCCGAAGCAGTATTGCTCGATGCCGCGCCCGGGCTTGCCGTGCTGCCGGCGGCGCGCGCTCTGGAACAGGCGGTACAGACGCGCACGCCGCTTGCCGACCTGATCGGCGCCTGTCGCACTGTCGGACGCGGCTTCGACCTCGTGCTGCTCCTGCTGCCCGCAGCTTGCGCTGCGTTACTGCCGTCCGGCGATGTGCTGGTCCCGGTGCAGCCGACGCGCAATGACGTTGCCGCGGCGTTGGCGGAAGTGCGACGCGCCAATGAACTGGCTGACAACCTCGAATTTCGCCTTCTTTTCCTCGGAATCGAAGACGCCGCCGCCTTTACCCTGTGTCGACGAATGACCGCCTCGGCATCACTGTGGTCAACCGCAGCGGTCAGCTTCGGCGGCGCGGCACTTGTCGCGCGCGATCTGGCGCGCGTTGTGCGGACCGTCGGCACCTGGGATCTGGCGCAACTGAAGACGGAAACGGAGAAACTAAGTTGAAGAACGACGCGTTCGTCTACAACGCGCGCGGCACGCTTGACCGGCAGGGCTGGGTCAAGCAGTACGCCCCGCTGGTGCGGCGGCTCGCACATCAGATGATCGCGCGACTTCCGGCCAACGTCGAACTCGACGACATGATCCAGGCCGGCATGATGGGCCTGATGGATGCGGTCGGCCGCTTCGAAGAGTCGCAGGGCGTGGCGTTCGAGGTGTACGCCGCGAGCCGAATCCGCGGTGCGATGCTGGACGAATTGCGTGCCGGTGACTGGCTGCCGCGTTCGGCGCGCAAGAGCCAGCGCGATATCGAAAACGCCGTGCATCGACTGGAAGGGCGGCTGAAGCGCGCACCGAACGAAAGCGAGATCGCGCGCGAACTGGGAATCGCGGTCAGCGAGTACCAGGAAATGCTCAACGACGCGCGTGGCGCGCAGCTCGTGTACCTCGATGACCTGGGCCGCGACGGCGACGGCGAGGACTATCTCGAACGCCATGTGGTCGACGAGGGCGGCGAACCCTCGAGCATCCTGCGCGACAAGCGGTTCCGCGACGCACTGGTTGGTGCGATCGAGGAACTGCCCGAGCGCGAGAAATTACTGATGAGCCTGTATTACGACCAGGACCTGAACCTGAAGGAAATCGGCGCGGTGCTCGGCGTCACCGAATCGCGCGTGTGCCAGTTACACAGCCAGGCGGTGGCGCGGCTGCGCGCGAAGCTCAAGAGCTGGTGATCGGCGGTGCTACGGCGCGCTTATGGCGCGGCAGTCTCACGTGCAATCGCCCCACAACGTCGTCGAAACCGACGGGCGTTCGCGGACAGTCCGGAGGGGTGCTACGCGCGGACGCGCGCGGCGGCGATCGCTGCCCGTGACCCGGCCATTGCGCCATCAGCGGCGTACAGATTGCCGCCGGCTGTATTCAGGAGGACTTCAGCGCGGGCACGATTCATCGACATCCGCACCGCCAGGATGCGGGCGTTGCGTTCATTCAGGTGCTGGGCGGTGCGCAGCACCTTCTCATGCTGGCGGCGCTGTGTTTCGGGCGCATGTTTGAGTTCCGGCGCGAGCCGTGCGAGCACGTCGTTCTTGCGCGCGGCAGCCTCGGACAGCCGCTCCAGGTCCCCGGCGACGAGGGCGTCGCTTTCCTCATGCAGCGAGCGCACGAGCTCGTCAAGCAGAGTCACGGCTGCACTGGAGTCGTCGCGCGCCATCGATTACTTCTTTCCAAGCAGTTCGGCCACGCTGGACAGCAACTTGTCCGCCACCGCTTCGGAATTAACCTGGAAACGCCCGTCGGCAATCGCTTGACGTATCTCGTCGACTTTCTTGGTGTCGAAGTCGGTCTGGCCAAACTGTGTTTCGAGCTGGCTCAGGCGCGAGGCGAGGTCCGAAAGTTGGACTTTCTCGGTTTCGGCCACCGGTTCCTGCGTAGCGGCGGTGCGTGCATCACCCGACGGGACGATCCGGTCAGGGCGCAGCGGCTCGGAGGTGTTTGAAATCTTCATGGTGGCTCCCGGCTATGCAGTGTCTCGCCTATGTGATCGGCCGGATTGCCTGGAACTTTAGGGCAATGTGCATCGGACCGTCCCGCGGAAAAAGCAGGCAGATACCGCCCATTCCTCAGAACAGCACCTCGACCACCCGGCCGGCGCGCGCGGTGCCGGTCAGGATTCTGCCGGATTCAATGCGCACGCGAACCGGCTGTCCATCCTGTGCGGTCGCTAAGGCAGTACCGTCGGTCTGGATCGCGAAGCCGCGTCCCTGGCCAAGCACCTTGACCGGATCGCCCTGGCCGACGACCTGTGGCGCGCGCAGGGCGGCCAGCGGAATCGGCTGGCCGACGCTGATCGGCCGCATCAGCACTCGCTTGTCTAATTGCGACGCGTCGGTCGCTACACCCTGGGTCTCCCGTGACCATTCGACTTCGGTCATATGCAGATCGTCGAGGGCAATCGGCTGCAACGCGGGCAGTGGCCGTGCCGCAACCCACGCGGGCCCGAAGACCTTCACCGTGACGGGTACCAGCACCGACCAGTTGGCCCCGTCGATACAGCGCATGCCGACGTGGGTGCGGCCCCATAGACGCACGCCGCCGGGCAGGAAGGGCTCGGTGCGTGCGCATGGCGCCAGTTGCAGTCCGCTAGGCAGCGCGCCGACCGTGATCTCGAGCCGTACACCGCCGCCGAGTTGGGCGGCCAGCGCCGAGGTTTCGCGCTGTACGAATTGCTGCACTGGATCGGCGGGAGTGGTCTGTGCGCCGGCAAAGGTCGCAACCGCAGCCAAGACGGTGGGAAGCAGGCTTTTCATGACGGCAAGTCTGAATGCACATGCGCGCACCGAAGCGCAAAGAAGGCGCATGCAAGCACGGCTTATCGGCCGATCGTCCTTGCCTCCCACGCGAATAATCGGCAGCCGTGGACAACTCTTTAGGGCGGCAGTCGATGATTGACGGCCTGACCAAGACGCTCGATTTCAACGCCGCCGCGCTGTTGCTGCGCTCGGAACGCGGCCGCGTGCTCGCGGGCAATCTGGCCAATGCCGATACGCCCAATTTCAAGGCGCGCGACTTCAACTTCCAGCAGGCGCTCGAAAGTGCCACCGGTTTGCAGCGAGCGGCCGCGCCAGCGCCGCCGGTGCGCACGAACCCGGGCCACCTGATGCCGAACGGACTCAACAGCAGCGCCGCCGCGCTTCAGTACAGAACGCCGCCGCAGACGGCACTCGACGGCAACACCGTTGATATGGATCTGGAGCGCGCCGCGTTCGCCGACAACACGGTGCGCTACGAGGCGAGCCTGCGCTTTCTCAACGGCCAGATCCGCCTGTTGACGCTCGCGATCAACGGGCAGGGGCAGTGATGAATCAGCGGTCGGCAGTCGGCGGTCGGCAGTTACGGATCAATGATCACGGATCACGGATCACGAGGTAACCCACCATGTCTCTGTTCAAGGTCTTCAACGTATCCGGATCTGCGGTTTCGGCCCAGAGCCAGCGCCTGAACGTGGTGGCGAGCAATCTGGCCAACGCCGACTCGGTCGCCGGACCCGATGGCAAGCCGTACAAGGCGCGCCAGGTGGTGTTCCAGACCCAGATGATCGACGGCGAGCAGACGGCAGCCGGGGTGCGCGTGGCGCAGGTTGCCGAAGACAACACCGCACCGCGCAGGATCCACGACCCCAGCCATCCGCTGGCCGACGAGCAGGGCTTCGTGACGATGAGCAATGTGAACGTCGTCGAGGAGATGGTCAACATGATCTCTGCCTCGCGCAGTTACCAGACCAACATCGATGTGATGAACACCGCGAAGACGCTGCTGCAGAAGACGCTGCAGCTCGGATCGTGACTGGAGGCAGCCTCATGGCCGCATTGAATTCGGTTTCCCAGCAGGACAACTCGGCGCTGATCGCGCAGTTGAACGGCAGGTCGTCCAAGCAGGAAAGCAGCGCGCAAGACATCAACGACCGCTTCCTGAAGCTGCTGATCGCGCAGATGAACAACCAGGATCCGCTGAACCCGCTCGACAACGCGCAGGTGACCACGCAGATGGCGCAGATCAGCACCGTCACCGGCATCAACAACATGTCCGAGACGGTCGGCAAGCTGATGGCGCAGTTTTCCAGCATGCAGACGCTGCAGGCGGCACAGCTGACGGGGCGCAACGTGCTGGTCAGCGGCGACGCGTTGACGGCGGGTGCCGGTCCGGCCACCGGAGGCGTGCAACTGCCGGCGCCCGTGGATCGGCTGGCGATCGAGATTCGCGATGCGAACGGCCAGGTCGTGCGCACGCTCGACCTCGGTGGCCAGGCACAGGGCCTGCAATCGTTCACGTGGGACGGGCTGGACGGCGCCGGAAAAGCAGTGGCGGCAGGTCGCTACACCTTCAGCGCCAAAGCGACCGCCGGCGCGCAGGAATTCAGCGTCGAGACGCTGAGCGCGGCACGCGTGGAAGGCGTGCGCAGCAACGGCGGTGAAATGCAGTTGATCGTGTCGGGGATCGGCCCGGTCGCCTATTCCGACATCAAGCAGATTCTCTGACAGGAGCAACCCATGAGCTTTCAACAAGGTCTTTCGGGACTGAACGTCGCAGCCAAGAATCTCGACGCGATCGGCAACAACATCGCCAACTCGACGACAGTCGGCTACAAGGCCGCGCGCGCTGAGTTCGCGGACGTGTTCGCGGGCGCGGTCGGCGGCTCGGGCGGCACACAAGTGGGTATTGGAGCTGCGGTCGTCGCCGTGCGCCAGCAGTTCTCGCAGGGCAATATCGTCACCACGCAGAACCCGCTCGACGTGGCGATCAACGGCAACGGATTCTTCCGCCTGTCGACCAATGGCACCGTCTCGTACTCGCGCAACGGCCAGTTCTCGCTCGACAAGGACGGCTATCTGGTCACGAACAACGGCGCGCGTCTGACCGGGTTCAGCGCGGATGCCGCGGGCAAGATCATTGCGTCGACGCCGTCGGACCTGAAGGTCACCTTCGCCAACCTGCCGCCGACGGCGACGACCGATGCCCGCGTGGCCATGAACCTGGATTCGCGCGCCACTGTGCCGATCGCCGCCTTCAATGCGACCGATCCCGCGTCCTACAACTCGTCGACCGCAATGACGCTGTACGACTCGCAGGGTAACGCACAGACGCTGACGATGTATTTCCGCAAGACCGCGGCCAACACGTGGGACGTGTACGGCTCTTTGAACGGCACCGCGATCGGCGCCGGTCCGCTCGGTGCCCTGAGTTTCGGCAGCAACGGCGGCCTGGCAGCCGACGCAGTCATTCCGTTGAACATTCCGCTGACCAATGGCGCGGATCCGCTCGCATTCGACCTGACCTTCCCGGCCGGCCAGGCGGTGCAGTTCGGCGTCGACTTCTCGGTCAACCAGTTGCAGCAGGATGGTTTCACAACCGGGCGGCTGTCGGGGTTCTCGATTGGCGACGATGGCGTGATCCTTGGCCGCTACACCAATGGCCAGAGTCGTGCGCAAGGCCAGGTCGTGCTCGCCAACTTCGTCAACTCGCAAGGACTGGCGTCGCAGGGTAACAACCAGTGGGCCGAGACATCGGATTCCGGTCAGCCGGTGGTGGGTCCGCCGGGAGTCGGCAGCCTCGGCAGCGTGCAGTCCGGAGCACTTGAAGAGGCCAACGTCGATATGACGGAGGAGCTGGTGAAGATGATCACCGCGCAGCGCGTGTACCAGGCCAATGCGCAGACGATCCGCACGCAGGACCAGATCCTGCAGACGTTGGTGAACTTGCGCTAAGGCGCAGTGATTCGTGATCCGTGATCTGTGATCCGTTGGATCGCAGCTCACGGCTCAGCGGATCACGCGAAACGGATCACGGATCACGATGGATAAGCTGATCTACACGGCGATGACAGGTGCCAAGCACCTGATGTATCGGCAGGATGCGCTGGCGCAGAACCTTGCAAACGCGAACACCACCGGCTTTCGTGCCGACACGGTCGCGTTTCGCGCGGTGCCGGTGCAGGGTGATACGCCGGGCACGCGTGTGTTCGCGATCGAGACGACAACCGGCGCGGACTTCACGCCCGGGCCGATGACTTCGACCGGACGTTCGCTCGATGTCGCAGTACAGGGGCCGGGCTGGATCGCGGTGCAGGCGACCGACGGCAGCGAGGCGTATACGCGCGCCGGCAATCTGCAGATCGGCGCTGAAGGCACGCTGCAGTTGCCGAATGGCACCCAGGTGCTGGGCGACGGCGGACCGATCACGATTCCATCCAATGCGACGGTATCGATCGCCACCGATGGCACCGTGTCGGCGAAGACGCCCGGAACAGCGGCCATCAGCACGGTCGGGCGCCTGAAGCTTGTCAATCCGCCGGCAGAGGAATTGCAGAAGGGCACTGATGGGTTGTTTCGCCAGAAGAGCGGCGATGCGGCCGACGCCGATCCAGCCGTGCGCATCGCCGAAGGCACGCTCGAAGGAAGCAATGTCAACGTCGTCGAGGCAATGGTCGGGATGATCACCGCGGCGCGCCAGTTTGAATTGCAGATGAAGATGCTCGCGAGTGCCGAGCAGAACGAACAGAAGGCGAACTCGCTCGTCTCGGCGGGCTAATCAAGGAGCAGTCAATGATCCGCTCACTCTGGATATCCAAGACCGGCCTGGACGCGCAGCAGACACAGCTGGACGCGATCTCGAACAATCTTGCCAATGTCGGTACCTCGGGTTTCAAGCGCGCCCGTGTCGCGTTCGAGGACCTGCTGTACCAGAACGTGCGCCAGGCTGGATCGAGTTCTTCGCAGCAGACACAGTTGCCGACCGGGCTTCAGCTCGGCACCGGGGTGCGGCCGACCGCGACGGTGCGCATGCTCACGCAAGGCAACCTGCAACAGACCGGCAACCAGTTCGATCTGGCGGTCAACGGCCAGGGTTTCTTTCAGGTGCAAATGCCCGATGGCAGCACGGCGTACTCGCGCGACGGCTCGTTTCACGTCGACGCGAATGGATCACTGGTCACGTCAAATGGTTTTCCTCTATCGCCTGCGATCACGATTCCAGCGACCGCGCAGAGCGTGACCATCGGCCAGGACGGCACCGTGGGCATCAAGGTGCAAGGCCAGGCGGCGGCGCAGAACGTCGGCACGATCCAATTGGTCAACTTCGTCAATCCCGGCGGCCTCGAGGCGCGCGGGCAGAACCTGTTTCTCGAAACGTCGGCCTCGGGCACGGCGAGTGCGAATACGCCGGGCACCAACGGCCTGGGAACGCTGCAGCAGGGCTACCTCGAGACCAGCAACGTCAATGTGGTCGAGGAACTGGTCTCGATGATCCAGACACAGCGCGCCTATGAGATCAACAGCAAGGCGATCCAGACCTCGGA
>Ga0209682_10000298_pt1 | contig 17092 bp, 14 predicted proteins | sample DOMMetBare2Fresh_2_FD_187471 | JGI IMG/M metagenome (GOLD analysis project Ga0209682, IMG submission 187471) | Wetland sediment microbial communities from St. Louis River estuary, USA, under dissolved organic matter induced mercury methylation -... | ecosystem: Environmental > Aquatic >... | reverse complement strand
GCTGTTGCTCGTGCTTGATGCCGGTGAAGACCTATGGGCCCCGATCTACCTGGGAAACAGTCAGTTCCTCCAGGAAATTACGGCACTGGTCCCGGTCGCCGTCCTGTTGATCTTGCGGGCCGACGACTACGGCCGGGCTCTCGAGCACCCCATCCTCGGGCGGCTCCTTCCGGGCCGGGCGGTTCGTATGGCCCCAATGAGCAGCGACCTCCTGAAACGCACCATAAGCGATCTCGCCACGAAAGGCCGCCTGTCTTTCCGGCCCGCCCGGGTCGCGGAGCTTGTCAACGAGTTGGAACACGCGCCATCAAGTCTATCGCTCCTACAGCGGGTCCTGACCGAAATCTGGCACAGGCGAGACAAAGATTCTGAGGAGGCCTATGCTGGAGTCGGTCTCCTTCGGGGTGTGGCAACAACTCTCGCCGAAGGGGAGCTACCAGATTCCCCGGTGGATCAGGAGATGGCCCGCAGGCTCTTCCTCCGCTTGGTGAGTCTTGCCGAAGACGGCACGGCGAGCACGAGGCGACGGATCTTCTGGGAAGAGGTCGAGCCGGCATTCGGCCCACTCGTAGAGTCGCTTGTCAAGAAACGGATTTTGGTCGTCGGCTGGGACGAGCAGGAGAGGAAGCCCTCCCTGGAGCTCGGGTATGACGAGCTCGTCCAGTGGGTTTTGCAGCGATGGATTACCGATGAGCCTGATGAGCGACCATTCCTGCTCTGGCGTCAGGTGCTCCGCTGGAAGCGGAGGGATTGGGAGCATAAATCTCATACATCGGACCTGTTGCTCGACGACCAGTCTCTTGTTGAGGCTCGGGCTTGGCGAGAGACACGGGCGGGCGACCTCGTTGCTATTGAGAAGCTCTACATCAGAAACAGCGAAGTCGAATACCAGAGACGTATCGAGCTAGAGGCATGGCGCCAAGCGCAGCGCGAACGGGAGGAAGAGCGCCGCAAACAGAGGCGGCGGCGGAGCCAACTGACCGCTACGGTGCTGCTGTTGACTTTCATCGGTGTGTTAAGTGGTATCTGGTACGCGACTAGAAAGGCCGCTCACGAGCGCTCGATGGTGCTTGCCGCAGAGGCTTCGCGACTGGCGGATCGCAAGCTCGACCTCGCTCTCCTCTTGGCTCTGCAAGCCGGCCAGATCAGTCCGACAGCCGATGCACGAGGGGTGACGCTTTCCCTCACTGCGGGAAACCCCGCCCTGAAGAACTTCCTGCAATCCGAGATGCACTCAGGGAAGGCTGGAACCCTGGAGAAGGCACAACCGGGCGAGATTCTGGCCACAGCCTTCGGCCCTGGCGACGTGGTTGCTACTGGCGGGAATGGCACGGTCTTCCTCTGGGATGCGAAGCAAGGGACGCTTCGGAATGTTCTCGATGCGGGTGCTCCGGCGCAGATCGTAAGCCTGGCCTTCAGCCCCGACGGAACCGTACTGGCGTCGGGTAGCGTGACCGCCGGATTCATTCACCTGTGGAGACTGCAGAGCTCCCAAGCACTTACGGAGCTCGACCCGATCAGGACAGACGGATCGACCCAGAATCTCACTTTTGGCCCCGGTGGAAGGCTCCTGGCCTGGAGTACCCCCTCAGGGGCCTATGTCTGGGATCTGGCCCGGGGTGTGCTTGTCCGGCATTTTCCACGGGCGCCCGTTCTCAAGAGCAATTGGGTATCCGGTTTGGCGTTCGCGCCGTCCGGCGTGCTTGCGTTGGCCACGGCGGATGGCCGGATTTCTTTCTGGGAGCAGGGGATGGCGAATCCGCTTTGGTCGAAGTCGGAAGCGGGCCTGGTTCTCGGGCTGGCGTTTCCGTCCGGGAAGGGGGCTCTGTACTCGGCGGGGAGCTCTTTTCGGCGGTGGAATCTGACCGCCGGCCAACCGATTGGGGAGCCCTGCAACTTGCTGGTGGGACCCGGTGATGAGGTCACATCTGTAGCGTTCAGCCGGGATTGGCGTTTCGTCGCCTCAGGACATCTCGACCGTAAGATCCGCCTGTGGGATGTCTCGCACCAGGAAGGCTGCCGGCTTGTTGTGACGTTGTCCGGCCACTCCGGGTTCATCTGGTCTCTTTCGTTCGGTAGCGAGAGACCGGGGAACCGGCTTGCTCTGATCTCCGGCGGCCAATGGAGCGATCTCGTTCTCTGGGAGGCCGATCCAAGCAATCCAACGTTATCAATTCCTCTCGCGCGGCCAGCACCAAAAGGCATGGCAATCCTGGCCGTCAGTCAGGACGGAAGCCTGATTGCTGTGGGCGATACCGCGGGACGGCTCACACTGTTCGACGGGAAGAACCGGACGCAGCTTGGCGGCCGCCAATCAAGAAACCAGCGTGCCATCGATCGGATGGCCTTCAGCCCGGACGGCAAGGTTCTGGCCACGAGTGGCCCCGAAGGAACAGTGCTTCTCTGGAATGTGCAACAGCGTCAGTTGCGGTTGCGCGACCTCCTGACGGTCCGGGGCCAAGCCGTGGAGGGAGATTCTGTTCAGAGCTTGTCTTTCAGCCGCGACAGCGTCCGGGTTGCCGTCGTCACCAAGGCAGGCAGGCTGATCGTCTGGCAACCCGATGTGACGAATACCCCGGCCTGGAGTACTTCGGACCAGGAACGGATCGTGTCCGTAACCTTCGTCTCAGAGAAGCGCTCCCTCATGCGACGACAGAACGAGTATATCGTCACCGGTAGTGTCCATGGGAATCTGAGCCTCTGGGATCCCGCGAACGGGAAAAGGATTCAGACCGTCGAATTCGCTCATTCCCAGTCAATCAAGGATCTCGCGGCCCGCGCGGATGGCCTCCTCGCATCCGGGAGCCGTGATCGTAATGCCCGTCTCTGGCGGATCGGCCACGGCTTGGAGCCGCAGGGAACGCTGTTTCTGGGCTCGATGATCGCAGACCTCGCCCTCAGCCCACAAGGCGAGCTCCTGGCGGCAGCCGTTGGAGAGGGCGGCCTGAGGAACGAGATCGTTCTCTGGGATCTGAAGGCGGGTATCCCTCTCGGCGGCGGTTTCCAGGCGCCGGAGGAGATCGGAAGCGTCGATTTCGATCCCTCGGGGCGGTTTCTCTATATGGCCGGAAAGGGAACCACCGCTTGGTGGGATCTGCGGCCTCAAACCTGGTCTTCTCGGGCGTGCGACATGGTGCGCCGGAGCTTGTCTCCGGTCGAACGAGAGGGATACTTGAAACCCTCCGAGAAGCCAGTGGACTGCTTTCCGCATATGCAAAGAGCTGAATAGGCTTGACGGCTTCCAAGGAGATGTGATCTCATATCATTGGATTCCTTGCATTTCTCCTCTCCCTTGCCGTCGTCCGACCATAGCTGGTATCGCCGTGAGGCCGAATCTGCCTTCCCGGCGTGAGTGCCCTGAACGACGTACGGTTTATCCAAGAAGGAGGAGAAACACATGCACAAGACCACCGTGGAAACGAGCTTTGCGAATCACCCCAAGGAAGGGCGCCTGCTAGCGCGGGTCCTGGCTGACAATCTGCGGAGAGTGCAGGGCGGGATATTGGCGCCACATCTCTCGGCTGTAGTCACCGGCGAAATTCGAAGGGATTGGAGTGACCCTGGTGACGACCTCCCGTCGTTCTAGAAGGGCGCTTTCCTCATGAGAAAGATTCTGATTCTCACTGAGTTGGGCGATGTCCATGCCTATGCCGTGGCCGAAGCGATTGCGCGCAAAGGCGGAGCTGTTACGTTGTGGCACACCGGGGATTTTCCCGAGTGCGCAGGAGAAACCCTTCTTTTTGAAGGTGGCCGGTGGCGCGTGAGCGTCCGCAGCCCAGCGATGGATCTTGAGGATTTCCAGTTCGACACCGTCTGGCATCGTCGCCCGACACTCGGCCTGGATCGGGAAAAGCTCCATCCGGCAGACCGTGAGTTCGCCTTCCGTGAGTGTCGCATCTTCCGTGGGTCGCTCTTCGCGCTGATTGCGCCGAACGCCTTCTGGGTCAATCCCCCGGAAGCCGCCGCCCTCGCCTGCTGGAAGCCCCTCCAACACCAGGTTGCCCACGAAGTCGGAATGGAGACACCTGAAACCGCGTACACCAACGACCCAGAGGTGATTCGCACCTTCCTGGCCCGGCGCGGTGGACGGGCGGTCTACAAGCCGTTGCATGGGGTCTCGTGGTGGGACGGCGAGACTTGCTGGACGCCCTACACGAGTATCCTGACCGAGCAGGCGCTCGTCGCCGACCACCTCTTGCGGGCAGCCCCGGGAATCTATCAAGAGCTCCTGCCCAAGGCCCACGAGTTGCGGGTCACCGTGCTGGGTGAACGGGTGTTCGGCGCGCGCATCCTGTCCCAGGAGACCCAGACCGGACGCATCGACTGGAGACGCTCCTACCACGAGATCCGCATCGAGCCCTGTACTTTGCCACCGGATCTAGCGCAGCAGTGTTGCGCCCTGCTGCAGCAACTCGGGCTCGTCTTCGGCTGCTTCGATTTCATCGTGACACCGGAAGGTCGATCCGTCTTCCTCGAGGTCAACGAGGGCGGTCAGTTCCTCTTCGTCGAGCGATACGCTGGCATACCGCTTCTGGATGCCTTTGCGGAATTCCTTCTCCAGGGTTGCTCTGATTTCGTCTGGAGAGAGTCGAGCACTTCCGTACGCTACTCTGAATTGCACGACGCCATCCGCAGGATCGAGGAGGACCGAAGCAGGATCCACCTTCCCTCTCCGGATCGCTCCGTCCCGGAGCGCGATATGGAGCGCGATACAGCGAGCGTGTGAGCTATTACGCACTGATCTCGCATGAGCCCTGATATGCTGCAGGAAGCGGCGCCACTTTCCAAGAGGGGAAGAGAAATGCAGAAAAGAGCATGGCGTCTTGGGATACCACGAAATCTGCTCGCGCTTGTTCTCCTCTTCGGGGGCAGCTGCGGAATTCCGGCCGGCTCCGCGGAGGTCGAAAGCACCCTGGTGCCGCAGAACTGGCTTGGCGCCTGGCAGGAGAGGGGCTCGGTGTTCTTGAACATTGAACCCAGCCGCATCGTAGAGCACGACGGTAGCAAGCTGATCGTTCGCGGCGTCATCCGCCGGGCTGGCAACCTTCTCATCCTCCGGAACCAGGGCCTGAAGGAGGAGTGGGCGGTCGCGCAGACCGATTCGATCCTGCGCATCGCCGACGAGGACGGCACTGTCAGGACTTTCCGGCGGCTGAACCAGGTTCCTCCGCAGGTCCGCCTGGAGCCGCTGCGTTTGCCTCTCTCCCACTCCTTACCTCCTGGGCGAATCCAGGCAATCCGGGCCGAAATCGAGGCGCGGTTTCAGCAGGAGCAGGAGATTCTGCAAGACCCTTCCAGGACCAAAGAGTTCGACCGGGTTCGTCAGGAGAATCGAGCATTTCTGCTGCATCTCTTGGGCGAAGTCGGCTGGATCGACCGAGGGCGCTTCGGATCTCGGACGTCGCTTCAGACAATTGCCCTCGCTAAGCATGCCGACGACCTGCCAATGATGATGAGCATCCTGCCATTTGCGGAAAAGGACTTCTTGCAGGCCGGCAAGAGCCAGATGTACGCGATTCTCTATGACGCGGTCCAACTGGACCTCGGCCTCAGGCAGCGCTATGGCACTCAGGTCCAGGAAGATGAGGCTGGGCAGCCGTTCGTCCTTCCACTGGAAGATCCTGACAGAGTTGACGAGTATCTCAGAGAGTTGGGTCTGCCGTCCTCCAAAATCTACCAGGCGCAGATCAGCAAGGCCGTCTTTGCGGGAAAGCCGGTCCAGGTTCGCCCGGAAGACGGCCAATGACCGAGTGAAGAGGAGTTCGAGCCAGGCGCTCGCTCACGCTCGCTCAGGTGAGCCCTGGCATTTCCCCCCGCCCCGCGCTATCCTCCCCACAGTCTTATCCTGCTTGTTTTTCTTTTTGCTTTGATGCCGGGTACGCCTTTTCCAGGGGCGCAGCCCGTGCGGGGAGAGATTGCCATGTCGGATTTTCTCAATTGCCCGAAGTGTGGGAGCACCAACGTCAAGAAGGTCCCGTTCACCTGGTGGGGAGGCGCTCTCGGCCCGGCTCTTCTGACGCATGTCAAGTGTCAGGGGTGCGGGAACCAGTTCAACGGCAAGACCGGCCGCTCGAACAGCTCCTCGATCGCCGTCTATCTGGTCGTCTCTACCGGGCTGGTGGCCATCGTGGTCTACTGGCTGACTTCGCACCTGTAGAGCACCCGGGCTCCGGTTTTGCCCGGCCAGGCACCTTGAAAGATGGAGACCCACTTCCCAAGGAGGCCGAGATGAAGAAGCGCCCGAAGAAGCTTTCTCTGAATCGCGAGACCCTGTACCTGCTCGAGGCGCCGCGGTTGCGCTGGGCGGAAGGCCGCGGGGCGGCCGCGCAGCGGATGAGCGGCGAGGACACCTGCGGCCTCTGCGACAGCGTCGCCTCGTGCAGCGAGCTCGCCGAGGATTGTTGTGTGACGACGCGGGTCTGATTTCGCGGACGCGTCGGATAAGCTCGGGGGATGGCGGAGAAGTCCCCACCCCCGTCGCTTCCCCCGCATCTCATCCTTCCGGTCGGCACCCAGGTGGTGAGCCGGATCGAGAAGCGGGACGGGTTCGGGCATCTCCTCTGCCCGGCCGGAGCGGTGGGGGAGGTGATCCAGGCGCCTCTCGACGGCACCCATTCCTACCGCGTCCGTTTCCCGGACGGGCGCGAGCTGTCCTTCCGCCGGCAGAATCTTACGATCCACAAGCACACGCAGCGCGAGGACCTGGCGGCCGGGGCCGCGGTGGCCGAGCGGGAGCTCTGGGGCCACGTCATCTACCGCTGCGTCACCGGTTCCCAGGCGTACGGTCTCGCCGGCGAGGGATCGGACGTGGACCGCCGCGGCATCTATCTCCCGCCGGCAGACCTCCAATGGTCGCTCTACGGCGTCCCCGAGCAGCTCGAGAACGAGGCGACGCAGGAGGTCTACTGGGAGATCCGGAAGTTCCTGACCATGGCCCTCAAGGCGGACCCGAACGTGCTGGAGTGCCTCTACACCCCGCTGGTCGAGAGCTGCACGCCGCTCGCCGCGGAGCTGCGGGAGAACCGCGGACGCCTCCTCTCCAAGCTGATGTACAAGACGTTCAACGGGTATGTCCTGTCGCAGTTCCGGAAGCTGGAGCAGGACCTGCGGACCACGGGCCAGCTCAAGTGGAAGCATGCGATGCATCTCCTCCGGATCCTCCTCGCGGGCATCGGCACCATGGAGACCGGCGAGGTCGGGGTGCGGGTGGCGGAAGAGCACCGCGAGCGGCTGCTCGCCATCCGGCGCGGCGAGGTTCCCTGGCGCGAGGCCGACGCGTGGCGGCTCGATCTCCACCGGCGGTTCGACACGGCGTTCGAGCGGAGCCCCCTGCCCGAGCGGCCCGACTACGCCTGGGCGAATCAGTTTCTGATCAAGGCACGGAGGAGCGCCCTGTGAGCGGCCTGCGGATTTCAGGGTAACCTGCACCCCTCTCCCGCTTGCGGGAGAGGGGCTGGGGGTGAGGGCTCCTCAGCTCGCCTTCTGCGCCTGTACCTGGCGCATCTGGGCGACGACTTCCTGGCCACTCAGGAACAGGGCGTGGAAGGGGGTCTCGGTCTCGCCCAGGGTCTCCCGGTCCACCTGCGCGGTCAGGAGGCCGCGCGGGGTGAGCGCGTAGAAGCTCACCTGGCCGGGCTCGGGGAGGGGCTGCTCGGTGGCCGGGGCCATCTGCGGGAGGGCGCTCGGGACCAGGCTCATGAGCTGCTTGGCCGCCTTGCGGATGGTCTCGTGGGCGCCGCCGCCCTTCATTCCGCCGCCGGACTGGTAGTAGAGACCGGCGTCGCCATCGGCGAAGCAGGCCAGGGTCAGGACGGTGTCCGCGATGCCCATCTCCATGATGAAGGCGTAAGCCTCGTCCTCCTTCACGTCGCCGGCCTGGCCGAGGCTCTGGGGGGAGGTCTCGAATGCCTTCTTCCGGAGATTGGCGTAGACGACCTCGGGCGGCTCGACCGGCTTCACCGGCCGCTCGCCCGCCGGGCGTGGTGCTCCCGGGCCGGTCTTCTTCACGGGGCCCTGCGCGTCCTTCTTCTTCTTCCGGATGTACCAGTAGGCGACGGCGAGGGCGATGACGATGAGGGTTCGGATGATGTAGTCGATGGACATCGGAGCTCTCGGTTCAGGCGTTCTCTCGCGCTGGACGGCCGCCCGAGGCGACCACCGGCAGTGATCCAGATTTTCCAGGTACGCTCGTGCGGGGGGATGGTAGCAGATCAAGCGCCAAACAGCGAGAGCTGTTCTCCCGGCCGCCGGAACGACGCCGTCGAGAGCTCGGGGCGGGGCCGGTCGAGGCCGTAGCGTCTCCGGAAGGTCCGGAAGGTGGCGCGGATCTGGTCGGCGAAGACACCTTCTCCACGCATCCGGCTGCCGAACCTGGGATCGTTGACCTGGCCGCCGCGCATCTCCCGCACCCGGTTCAAGACCTTGTCCTTGCGGTCCGGGAAGTGCTCGTCGAGCCAGGCCTCGAACAGGCCGGCGACCGCTCCCGGCAGGCGGAGCATCACGTAGCTCGCGGACTGTGCGCCAGCGGCCGCCGCGGCTTCCAGAATCTTCGGGATCTCATGATCGGTGATGGCGGGAACGATCGGCGCCATGTTGACGCTCGTGGGGATGCCGGCCGCCGCCAGCCGCTCGATGGCCTTCAGGCGGTCGCGCGGATGCGAGGCGCGGGGCTCCATCCGCCGGGCGAGCTCGCCGTCCAGGGTGGTGACCGAGATGGTGACCGCGACCGCGCCGTGCGCGGCGAGCTCCGCCAGGTGGTCGACGTCTCTGGTGATCAGCTCGTTCTTGGTGATCACTCCCACGGGGTTGCGGAATTCCGCCAGCACCGCGAGGCAGCGGCGGGTGATCTCCAGCTTGCGCTCCACCGGCTGATAGGGGTCCGTATTGCCCGAGAGGGCGATGACCTGCGGCTTCCACTTGGGAGAAGACAGCTCCTTGCGGAGCAGCTCGGGCGCATCCTCCTTGACCAGGATGCGGGTCTCGAAGTCGAGCCCCGCCGAGAAGCCCAGGTATTCGTGGCTGGGCCGGGCGTAGCAATAGATGCAGCCGTGCTCGCACCCGCGGTAGGGGTTGATCGAGGCATCGAAGCCGACGTCGGGGCTGTCGTTGAAGACGATGAGCGAGCGCGAGCCGTCGCGCAGCAGCTCGGTGGCCACCCGGTCGGGACCGGGGACCTCCATCTCGACCGCCAGCCGCTCGAAGCGGTTGGTGGGATTGGCGGCGGCGCCGCGGCCCTTCGGGGAGGAGATCGGCGGGGAGATTGGGAGGCCCGTCATCGCGACGGAGTATAGCGCATCTTGCGCCTCTGTTGCGCCTGCCCGGGCCGCCGGTGTTTTGATACGCTCAAGGGCACCATGCGGAAAGCGTTCTGGATCGGCGGCGGCCTCGTGGTGCTGCTCGTGGTGCTCGTGGCGGTGGTCTTCCTGGCCGACTTCGACTCGCCGCGTCTCGGCAAGGCGCTGCTCGACGAGGTGAGCGCGCAGACCGGTCTGCGGATCGAGGCAGACGGCTTCCGGCTGAACCTGTCGCGCGGCCTGAAGATGGACGGTGTCCGTTTCGCGTCGGATGGGCCGAGCGGCCGCCTGACCGTCCAGGCCGCCGGCCTCCTCGCCGAGCACCGGCTTCTCCCGCTGCTCCGCGGGAAGGTCGAGATCGAGCGGATCGTGCTCGACGAACCGCGGATCGAGCTGGTGACGCCGGCCGAGGTGGCGCCCGCCACCCCGGTGCGGCGTCCGGCCGGGTCCGGCGCTCCATCCCAGGCGTCGCCGGCGCCTTCCGAAGGCTTGAGCAAAGGAGCCTCCAAACCCGAAGGGGGGCCGGTGCTCGCGGTGGACCGCATCTGGTTGCACAACGGGACCCTGGCCACCCGGGTGGAGGGAGCGCCGGCACCGGACGTCGAGATCCGCGGGCTCGACGTCGAGTTGCGTGACCTCGCCCTGCTGGATGCCCCCACGGCGATCCAGGGGTTGCGGGCCGGCGGGGACCTGCACACCGGCGCAATCGTCCTGGGCGGTCTGACCGCCACCGAAGGGAGTGGCAGGCTGCGGCTGGCGGACGGCCACTTCCGCCTCGAGGAGTTCGGCCTGAAGCTGCCGCCGGGCCGGTTCCTGCTGGGGGAATTCGACGCCGACCTGAACCGCGATCCCTTCGCGTACCGGCTCTCGCTGGGTGTCGATCCCCTCGACGCCAATGCCCTGCTCGCCGCGGGCTCCGGCGGCGGCTTCGGCCCGGCGGTGGTGAGCTTCAAGGCGGCCGGAACCGGCACGGAGACCCGCGACCTGGCCGGTGAGGGAACGCTCGCCCTGGCGGCCGGGACGCTGCCCGGCTCGCCCCTCTTCACGGGGATCGAGGCCGCCCTCGGCCGCACCACGCTCCAGGGCTCGGCCTACCAGCCGTTCACCGTGCCCTTCCAGGTCCGCCAGGACCGGTTGCACGTCGCTCCCTTCGAGCTGCGCACCTCCGTCCTCTCGCTCGGATTCTCCGGCTGGGCCGACGTCGCCGGTCCGGTCGACCTGCGCATCGCCGTCCGCGCGCCCCGCGACGCCGTGGCCCTGGCGAGCGTCTCGCCGGACGTCCTCGACCTGGTGGACGACGGCGGCTGGGTGACCATCCCGTTGCGCGTCGTGGGGACCCTGGACGCACCGCGGGTGACCGCCGACCGGGACTCCCTCCTCGCGCTGGGCCGCCGCGCCGCCGGAAGAGCCGTCCGCCGGGAGGTGGAGAAGGGCGTCAGCCGGGTGCTCGGGAAGCTGTTCGGCAACTGAGCCCCTCCCGAAAGGCAGGCGCCGCCCCGCCCCGCGAGGGCTGGCGGCGTGTGGTGTCCCGTTGTCAACATCCGGCCATGAAGACCATCTTCGAGCCGTTCCGCATCAAGACCGTCGAGCCTCTCCGCATGACCAGCCGCGAGGAGCGGATCAATCTGCTCGAGCAGGCGGACTGGAACCTGTTCCGGGTGGCCGCGGACGACATCCTGATCGACCTGTTGACCGATTCCGGGACCGGCGCCATGTCGGCCGAGCAGTGGGCGGCGCTCAACCGGGGGGACGAGTCCTACGCCGGCAGCCGCTCCTGGTTCCGCTTCGAGGCGCGGGTGCGCGAGCTCACCGGTTTCAAGCACATCATCCCCACCCACCAGGGGCGGGCCGCCGAGCGCATCCTCTTCTCCTGCCTGGGCGTGGCCGGCAAGATGGTGGTCAACAACACGCATTTCGACACCACGCGCGCCAACGTCGAAGCCCTGGGTGGCCGGGCCGTGGACATCCCGGTGCCGGAGGCGCGCATCCCGTCGGACGAGAGCCCGTTCAAGGGGAACATCGACCTCGGAGAGCTGGAGCGGCTCCTCGCCACGTCGGCGGAACAGATCGCCTGCGTGATGATCACCATCACCAACAACTCGGGGGGCGGGCAGCCCGCGTCGCTCGAAAACCTGCGCGCCGCGAGCGAGCTCTGCCATGCCGCCGGTGTTCCCTTCTATCTGGATGCCTGCCGCTTCGCCGAGAATGCCTGGTTCATCAAGATGCGCGAGCCGGGGTGCGCCGGCCGGACGGTCGAATCGATCGCCCGCGAGATGTTTTCGCTGGCGGACGGCGCCACTTTCAGCGCCAAGAAGGACGGCCTCGCGAACATCGGCGGCTTCCTGGCGGCGCACGACGACCGTCTGGCCCGGCAGGAGGAGGAGCTGCTCATCCTGACCGAGGGATTCCCCACCTACGGCGGCCTCGCGGGGAGAGATCTGGAGGCGATCGCCGTCGGGCTCACCGAGGTGGTGCAGGAGGACTACCTGCGCTACCGCATCGCCGCCACCCGCTATCTGGGGGAGGGGCTGATGAAGGCGGGCCTGCCGATCGTCCGCCCGCCGGGAGGGCATGCCATCTACATCGATGCGGGGGCCTTCCTGCCGCACATCCCGGCGCGGGAGCTCCCTGCACAAGCCCTGGCCTGCGCCTTCTACGTCGAGGGAGGCGTGCGCGGCGTCGAGATCGGCACGCTGATGTTCGGCGGCAAGGACCCGGCCACCGGCAAGGAACGGGTGGCGCCGCTGGAGCTGCTGCGCCTGGCCGTGCCGCGCCGCGTCTACACCCAGAGCCACATCGACTACCTGCTCGAAGTCGCCGGAGTCGTCGCCGCGAAGAGCCGGGAGCTGCGCGGCTTCCGCATCGTCGAGGAATCCGTGCACCTGCGGCACTTCACGGCGCGCCTCGCGCCGGTCGAGGAGGGAGGGCTGTACGGCCGGGCCGAGGCGGCGCGGGAGGTGGTGGCGGTGTAGCACGCGGGCATGGTCGAGCACCAGGGGACCCGGTCGCCGCGGGGAGAGGCGGATGGGGTAAACTGGTGACCTTCCTCCGTCCGGTGCCGAGCTGGTTTCGTACTGGAAGCGGGAGAAGCTGATCGGGACTCGGCCGGAGATCACGGACAGTCCGGCGCGTGCGCGCCGCATTCGGGAGCAAGCGGAACGGCGCCGCGGTGCCTTCAAGGCCTGATGAGGCGCCGGCGCGCTACGGTCGCGACGTAGTTGCACGAGGGGGCGAAGCACTTCACCATCCGGACCCGAAGGACAAGCTCGGCGGTTTTGTCCACCTGATAGATCAGGGTAGGCTCGTTGTCGGGTTTCAGGTTTTCGGCCAGGGACCGCGTCATGCTCGAGGGGTAGGAATACAGAGACATATCGAAGTCTTCGCACTCGCAGTGCCCGGCGAACCGGTATTCGTATCCGCCTTCGAGGCTGATCCTATGGTCTTTCCATGCACGATGTGTGAGAGCGGCGCGCCAAGTCTTGACGTCGGAGAAGCCCTGTTCGACTCCGGGAGACGTCGTATTCTCCGCGTCGTGGTCCAGGCGCTCCTTGATCCCGAGGAACAGGAGTGCCGCGGCGGCAAGGAGCAGGCTGAAAGCTGCGAGAAGCCAGGCCGGACGGGCTCGCCAACGCGGCCCGGGGCCGGACGAGCCGAGCTGCTTTGCTGATTGTGGCGCATCCAATGCCTCTCGGAGCTCGCCGCAGCCACCGAAGCGTTTGTTGGGTTCCTTGGCAAGGGCGCGGAGCACGAGGTCGTCGAGCCAGACCGGGACCTGCCGGTTCCAGGTCCGAATCGGCTCCGGAACGCGGTGGACGTGCGCCTCTTGAATCACGAAGTCGGTGTCGCCGCCCTCTTCCGATCCCGCGAAGGGAGGGCGGCCTGCCAGCATTTCATACATCACACAGCCGAAGCTGTAAAGATCGGTGCGGTGGTCCACCTTGTGGGCCGAGCGGATCTGTTCTGGGCTCATGTAGCAGGCCGTCCCGAGGGCGACTCCGCTCCGGGTCAGGCGGCCCCCTTCCAAGGCCAGAGCGATGCCGAAATCCGTCAGGTAGGCGTGGCCGTCCGGTTCGATGAGGATGTTCGACGGCTTGACGTCACGATGGATGACTTGGTGCTGGTGGGCGTAGTCGAGTGCACCGAGCACGTCGCGGGAGTAGCGCAACACTTCCTCGACAGGCAGGGGGCCTCCGGCGTCGTCGAGACGGCTGGCCAAAGTCGTTCTCGACATCAAGGAGAGCACCAGGAAGTGCTCCCCTTCCTCAATGAAGAAGTCCAACACTTGAACGATGTGCGGGTGCCGCAGCTTTGCCTGAGAGCGAGCTTCTCGCAAGAAGCGTTGACTGAATCTCGGGTCCTCTGCCCGATGAGATGCCATGATCTTCAGGGCGACCTTCCGGTGCAGAAGAACATGCTCGGCGCTCCAGACTTCCCCCATGCCTCCCTGGCCGATCTTCTCTTCGACGATGTAGTCGCGAATCCTCTGGCCTGGCTGCATTCCGGCTCTCCCTTCGTTTCGTTCAGGTGCCCGGCGGACGACTTCGCGGCCGGAGAACCACGAGGACCTTTGCCTCTCCCCAAGCGGTTTCGACTTCACGAGGCCAGAGGAAGGCCTTGTAATCGAGCTCGCCTGCGAGATCCGTCGCCTGCTGTGCGAAGCCACGCCGGTAGTAGACGTGGCCGACGGTCAAGAACTGGGCGGGCCGGCCACCGAGGCGTTCCGGTGTCGACCAGTTGCCAGGGTGGGACTGTGCGATCCGCAGTGGGATCTCAGGCGCGCGGGCTCTTTCGGGAAGCAGGACTTTCAGCCGGGAAGGCGCTCCGGTGGAGGCTCCGAGGCCGCCTCTGACGACGGTGGTGGCCGCAGGCTGTTCTTCTTTCTCGGGCAGGTTCGTCGGCGGCTCGGCTTCCGGCGCGGCGGCTGACGTTCTGGAGCCCTGTCCCTCCTCCGCTTCCGGCATCACCCGCCTGGTCCCTGGTTCGATGTCCGCATCGAGAGCGGATGTTTCGGCCAACGTTTCAGTCGAGCTCTGCACGTCGGTCACCGGCGAGTCGGATACAGCAGGTTCCGGCTCCGCGGTCTCGGAAGGCTCGGGCGGCAGCCACACACGCCATGGCAGCAGGATGCCGGCCAGGAAGGCCACCAGGATCAAGGGCGGAACCAGCAGGAGGCCCAAGAAGCCGCGGCGCGGCACCGGCGCAGACATCTCCTCAGGGGAAAGGGGAGCGGCCAGGGCGTGCGCTGGCGCCGCCATCCGGGGGGACTCGCCCTGCACGGCGATGAGTTGCACACTGACGTTGTCCTCGCCCCCGGCTTGGAGCGCCAGATCGATCAGTGCTTCGGTGACCGCCTGGGCCTCGCCGCCCACGGTGAGAAGGTGTGCGATGACGTCGTCGTCCACGTAGCCGGACAGGCCGTCGGAGCACAGGATCAAACGATCGCCATCGTAGAGGTCGAAGGGCCGTGCGACGTCCAACTCGATGTCCGGTTTTTGGCCGAAGGCACGGGTGACCACGTTGGCGTCCGGATGGTCGCGCGCCTCCTCCTCCTCGAGGATTCGGTGGTCGAGCATGCGCTGGACGAGGGTGTGGTCGTGAGTCAGGCGGCTGAGCCGGCCGTTGCGCCAGAGATAGGCCCGGCTGTCGCCGGCGTGGGCGATCCAGGCGCGGCTCCCGGTGACCAGGGCGAGCACGCCGGTGGCACCCATCTTGGCCAGGTGCGGATCGGCCCCCTGGGCGCGCCGGTAGATGCCGGCGTTGGTGAGCGCCGCGGCCTCCTGCAAGGCCGTCGCGGGCGGAGCTCCCGGGGGAAGACCACGCAGGTGCTCGTCGAAGCCGTCGATCAGCATCTGGGCGGCGGTGGCTCCTCCCTTGTGGCCGCCCATGCCGTCTGCGACGATGAAGACATCCCCGAAGGGGGACTGGATGCGGCTGATGCGGTCCTGGTTCTCTTCGCGCACGAGGCCGCAGTGGGTCTTGGCTCCAACGCGAAGCGCAACCGATCGGTGCTCGTCCATGGATCTCCCCGGTTCGGCCCCGCCGAGGCAGGTCTGTCCTTCCGATGGTCCTTCATTGTAGGAGCCGCGACCCCAGGCTGGCAAGGAGGCCGGCGGTTCGAGTGTGGGCTTTACCCCGGCAGGGTCAATCCGCCAGTCTCCTCCAGCCAGTCGGCCACCCGGCCGGCGGCGGCGCTTCAAGTTCATCATTACCCACCCACCAGAGCGCGGGAGGCGGCTCGTGAGCGCAGGCGTTCCATCGCCCCATCCGGAGCCCCGGCTGCCCCGGGGAGAGGTGGATGGGGTAGACTTCTCCTGAGAGGAAACGACCCTGGGGAGAGGATCATGACCCTCAGCATCGAGCTGCCTGACGAGTTGCAGACAGAGCTGGCGACCGAGGCGGGGCGCCTGGGCCTCTCGCTCTCCGACTACACCCTGCGCCTTCTGCAGAAGAGGACCCAGGCCGGCGACCTTCCTCCGTCCGGTGCCGAGCTTGTCTCGTACTGGAAACGAGAGAAGCTGATCGGGACTCGGCCTGAGATCACAGACAGTCCGGCCTGTGCGCGTCGCATTCGGGAGCAAGCGGAACGGCGCCGCGGTGCCTGATCGTGTACTTGCTGGACACCGACATCCTCATTGACGTCCAGCGGGGGTACCCTCCCGCCGTCCATTGGATCGCCTCCCTCCCGGAGGCGCCTTCGGTCCCCGTTCTGGTCATCATGGAGCTGATCCAGGATGCGCAGGATGCCCGGCAGGTTCGCCAGGCGATGAAGCTCGTGGCTCCCCTTCCGGTCGTCTCGTTAACGGAGGCCGATTGCCACCGTGCCCTCTCCGACTTCACGGCCTACCACCTCTCTCATGGCCTGGGTCTGCTGGATTCCCTGATTGCAGCCTGTGCCGTGAGCCGATCCGCCGTCCTCTGCACCTTCAACAAGAAACATTACCGGATGATCCCGGGGCTGAGGACCGAGCAGCCTTACCAAAAGTGACCGACTGGTAGAGCCGAGGCCTGATGGGCGAAGTGGACGCTGCCCATCCCGCCCTCGCCGATCTGCTGCTCGAGGATCCAATTGCCGATTTCCTGCTTCACGGGTTCCGCTTGCGGCTCCCCCATGTTCATGGCCCTCCTGCGATGGTGCGGGTAATTTTGACGGTGTAACGGCAGGGCTCGCGAGAGCAGGCGCGCATTCTTACTGCTAGCTCGAAGGTCCCCGACGCCTTTGGGGAGTAGGTGATGCGGGGAACAGCGGTGGAAGCCGAGTCGTGGGCCAGGATCTTCAAATCGCCAGGGGAGGACCACAGAAACAAGTTGAGTTTCGTGCAGTCGCTGTCACAACTGCCGGCGAATTGGTATTCATACCCCTGTTTGAGCCTGATCTCATGGGGGGCCCGTGCCTTGTTGTTGAGATTCCCCGTGAGATCCGGCAACGATTCGGCGGCGGGCGCCCACTCCTGAGGCGGTGGCGCCGTGTCTGTGCCCATGGGCTCCGTCCCCATGTCCGTCCCCATCAGGGGTTCGGTGGTCGCCATGTCCGTCCCCATGGTCTCGGCTGTGGCCATGTCCGACATCGCCGGAGCCTCTTCGATCTCCGCTTCCTCGCGGTGGCAACCGCCGCGCGTGGCGAGAAGGACGCTGATCGCAAGGGCGGCCAATCCGGCCACGTTCACCACCGTCGCTAGGCGATTGTTGGAGTCCGGAGAGGTCGGTTTTTCTACTTCGGGCTGCGGCTCGGGCGGAGGAGCCTGTTGTGGAAGAGGAGCCCCGTCCAGGGCGCGGCGAAACTCTCCGCACCCGGCGAAGCG
>Ga0209682_10000297_pt1 | contig 17112 bp, 13 predicted proteins | sample DOMMetBare2Fresh_2_FD_187471 | JGI IMG/M metagenome (GOLD analysis project Ga0209682, IMG submission 187471) | Wetland sediment microbial communities from St. Louis River estuary, USA, under dissolved organic matter induced mercury methylation -... | ecosystem: Environmental > Aquatic >... | reverse complement strand
CGGCGACGCTGTTCTACCTGGTGCTGTGGAATATCGCGAGCACCTATGCCGCGGTGATGATCCCGTCGGGCCAGGCGGCGATCCTGGGCTTCACGATGCCGCTTTGGGCGGCGCTGATCGCCTGGGCCTTCCTGGGCGAGCGCATGACGCGCCGCATGCTCGGCGCGATCGCGCTCGGCGCACTGGCGGTCGGCCTGCTGATGGCCCAGGGCGTCGAGGCCTACGTGCGTGCGCCGCTGGGCTTCGGGCTCGGGTTGCTGGCCGGCCTGGGCTGGGCCATCGGCACGCTGATCCTCAAGCGCCGGCCGGTGCCCGTGCCGGCGCTGGTGCTCACCGGCTGGCAACTGCTGCTGGCCGCGGTACCCACCACGATCGGCGCACTGCTGTTCGGCGACCGACACTGGTTCGTGCCCACGTGGCAGAGCATCGCCGTGATCACCTACATCGCGCTGGTGCCGATGAGCGTCGGCAACGCCGCCTGGTTCGCGATCGTCGGCATGCTGCCGACCAACGTGGCCGGCTTGTCGTCGATCATGGTGCCGGTGGTCGCGATGGTCTCGGGCGCCGTCGTGCACGGCGAGCCGCTCGGCCCGCTGCAGTGGGCGGCGATGGTGTGCTGCGTCGGCGGGCTGTCGCTCGCGCTGATGAAGCCCAGGTCTTCAGCCGCCGGCCAGTAGCGCGCGCAGCCCGGCCTCGTCGACGACGGTCACGCCCAGTTCACGTGCCTTGTCGAGCTTGCTGCCGGCCTCCTCGCCGGCAACGACGACGTGGGTCTTCTTCGAGACCGAGCCCGCGACCTTGCCGCCGGCCTCCTCGATCAGCGCCTTGGCCTCGTCGCGGCTGAGTGTGGGCAGCGTGCCGGTGAGCACCAGCGTCTTGCCGGCGAGCGGCTTCGCGCCCACATCGCCCGCCGCAGCCTCGTGCTCGGGCCAGCAAATGCCGACCGCGCGCAACTGCTCGACGACCTCGCGGTTGTGTGGCTGCTCGAAGAACGTGCGGATGCTCTGCGCCACCACCGGGCCGATGTCCCCGACCTCCAGCAACTGCGCCTCGGCCGCGTCCATGATGCGGTCGATCGAGCCGAAATGCCGGGCCAGATCCTTGGCGGTCGTCTCGCCCACATGGCGGATGCCCAGTGCGTAGAGAAAGCGGCCGAGCGTCGTCTGCTTGCTGTGCTCGAGCGCCGCGACGAGGTTGGCCGCGCTCCTGTCGGCCATGCGCTCGAGCGCCGCGAGCTTGGCCACGCCCAGCCGGTACAGCTCGGGCAGGGTGCGCACGATCCCGCCGTCGACGAGTTGGTCGACCAGCTTGTCGCCCAGGCCCTCGATGTCCATCGCGCGCCGGCCGGCGAAGTGCAGGATTGCCTGCTTGCGCTGGGCGCCGCAGAACAGGCCGCCGCTGCAGCGGTGGTCCATGCCGCCGCGCTCGCGCACGACGGCGCTGCTGCAGACCGGGCACAGGCGCGGCATGCGGAAGTTCGGCACATAGTGCGGCCGCGCACCCGGCACGCGGCCGACGACCTCGGGGATCACGTCGCCGGCGCGCCGCACGATCACCGTGTCGCCGACGCGCACCCCCTTGCGGCGCAGCTCGAAGACGTTGTGCAGCGTGGCGTTGCTGACCGTCGTGCCACCGACGAAGACCGGCTCCAGCTTGGCCACCGGCGTGAGCTTGCCGGTGCGGCCGACCTGGATCTCGATCCCGTTCAGGCGCGTCATCTGCTCCTGGGCCGGGTATTTGTGCGCGACCGCCCAACGCGGCTCGCGGGTGACGAAGCCCAGCCGTCTCTGCAGCTCGACGCTGTCGACCTTGTAGACCACGCCGTCGATGTCGAACGGCAGCGCATCGCGTCGGGCACCGATCGCGCGGTGGAACGCCACCAGCCCGTCGGCGCCCTGAACCACCGCACGGTCGGCGCACACCGGCAGGCCGAGCGCGGCGATCGCGTCGAGTGTCGCGCTGTGGGTGGATGGCTGGAGCCAGCCCCTGGTGACGCCCAGTCCGTAGGCGAAGAAGCTCAGCGGCCGCTGCGCCGCGATGGCGGGGTCGAGCTGGCGCACGGCACCGGCCGCCGCATTGCGCGGATTGACGAAGGTCTTGTCGCCCTTCGCGCGTTGGCGCTCGTTGAGCGCCTCGAAGTCGTCGCGCCGCATGTAGACCTCGCCGCGCACCTCGAGCAGCGGCGGCAGGTCCTCGGCCCGGCCCTGCAGGCGCAGCGGGATCTGGCCGCCGGCGCCGCGGCGGCCCCGGATCGTGCGGATGTTCTGCGTCACGTCCTCGCCGGTCTCGCCATCGCCGCGTGTGGCGGCCTGCACCAGCACGCCGTGCTCGTAGCGCAGGTTGACCGCCAGCCCGTCGAACTTCAGCTCGCAGTTGTAGGCCACCGGCGGCGCATCGTCGGCCAATGCGAGCTCGCGCCGCACCCGGCCGTCGAAGGCGCGCGCACCGCCTTCGGTGGTGTCGGTCTCGGTGCGGATGCTCAGCATCGGCACCGCATGCCGCACCGGGACGAAACCCTCGAGCACACGCCCGATCACGCGCTGGGTCGGACTGTCGGGCGTGCGCAGTTCCGGGTGCGCGGCCTCCAGCGCCTGCAGTTCGCGGAACAGGCGGTCGTACTCGGCATCCGGGATCTCCGGATCGTCGAGCACGTAGTAGCGCTGGGCGTGGTGCTCGAGCTGGGCGCGCAGCGCGGCGGCCCGGGTGCTCGCGTCGGCAGCCATCGGTGCGCGCTTCAGCTGAACAGGCGGCGCGCCGCCGGCGTACCGGCGGCCAGATCACGCGCTTCGAGCGCGCGGTACATCGTGCCCAGTTCCCTGCCGATCGCGTCGTAGGCGTGCAAGGTGACCGGCGTGCCCTGGTCGTCGACCGGGATCGCGTCCATGTCGTCGGCAAGTTCCGTCACCATCCGGTGCCAGGTCGGGAACGGCTCGGCAGCCTCCGCGGTCTGCGGCACATCCAGGCTCAGCGTGACCTCGCGCACCGCCGCCTGCGGCCCCTGCGGGTCGTCGGCAAGCGCGGCCTGGGCGTCGAACGACAGCACCAGCACGGGCGGAGCGCCTTCGTCGCTGCCCGGCAGCACCAGCCGGCCGGGCAGCGCACCGGGCACGAAGCCGTGGCGCGCGGCGCACTGCGTCAGGTAGCCCACCGACCACGCGACCGAGTGGGCTCGCAGCACCAGCGCGAGCTGCGCATCGAGCGGGCTGGCGAAACTGTCGAGCTCGCGTGCGCGCGCCACGACTTCGAGCATGTCGGGGAAATCGGGCATGGCGTTCACGCCCTCGGCGAAGGTCTGCACCTTCTGCACAAACTCGGAATACTCGATCTCGTTGAGCGCGCCGCTGCGGTTGGCCAGTTGCACCCCGGCCTGGAATTCGCCGTAGGTGCGGCCGTGCACCGGCACTTCCCAGTCGCCGGTCTCGCTGTCCAGGCCCTCGATGTGCATCGGCTTGGTGCCGGCACGCCGGCTCGGCGGCAGGTGCGCGATCGCGATCTCGCCGCTGACCGGTGCCTCCAGCGTCAGTGGCACGATCACGTCGATCAGGGCGTCCAGCCGCGCCGGTCGACGCGTGGCCGGCACCCGCAACGCCGGGCCCTCGCGCAGCACCGCGCCGGCCGCCGGGCCGCCCAGCGTCGGCTCGACGCGCTCGCCGGGCGGCATCGGCACCGCGGCCCGGCGCGGACCTGAACGGCGCGCCGACCACCAGCCATGCAGCCCCAGCCCGAGCAGCACGGCGACTCCGAGCAGCGCCAGCGCGACGGTCAGGTTCAGCTGCGGCATGACCCGAAGTCTAGGCTGCTTCGGCCAGGCCGACCGCGGCTTCCATGTCGACCGCGACGATGCGCGAGACGCCCTGCTCCTGCATCGTCACGCCGATCAGCTGCTCGGCCATCTCCATCGCGATCTTGTTGTGGCTGATGAACAGGAACTGCGTGCCCTTGTTCGACATCTCGGCCACCAGCTTGGAGTAACGCTCGGTGTTGGCGTCGTCGAGCGGCGCGTCGACCTCGTCGAGCAGGCAGAACGGCGCCGGGTTGAGCATGAAGATCGCGAACACCAGCGCAATCGCGGTCAGCGCCTTCTCGCCCCCGGACAGCAGGTGGATGGTCGAATTCTTCTTGCCCGGCGGCTGCGCCATCACCTGCACCCCGGCGTCGAGGATCTCGTCGCCGGTCATCACCAGCTTGGCCGCGCCGCCGCCGAACAGGCTGGGGAACATGCGGCCGAAATGCTCGTTGACCTGGTTGAAGGTCTGGCCCAGCAGGTCGCGCGTCTCGAGGTCGATCTTGTGGATCGCGTCCTCCAGTGTCTTGATCGCTTCGTTCAGGTCGGCGTTCTGCGCATCGAGGAAGGTCTTGCGTTCGCGCGACTCGGTCAGTTCGTCGAGCGCGGCCAGGTTGACCGCGCCGAGCGCATTGACCTCGCGCTGGATGCGATCGATCTCGCCTTGCAGGCCCCAGAGCTTGACGCCTCCTTCCTCGATCGTCCTTGCGAGAAGATCGAAGTCGACACCGGCGGCCGTCAGCTGCTCCATGTACTGCGCACCGCCGAGTTGCGCCGCCTGCTCTTCCAGCTGCAGCTTGGTGATGCGCTCGCGCAGGGGGTCCAGGCTGCGTTCGAATTCGAGCCGCTTCTCGTCGCCACCGCGCAGCTTGGCCGTCAGGTCGTCGTACTCGCTGCGCACCGCACCGAGCGCCTGCTCGCGGTCAAGCTTCAGCGCGAGCGCGGTCTGCAGGCCGGCCTGGGCCGCGGCGTCGTTGAGCGTGCCGAGCTCCATCTCGAGTTGCTGGCCGGCCTGGGCGTTGGTCTGCGCCTGCTGCTCGGCAGTCTCGATCGTGCGCTGCAACTCGCCGCGGCGCGCCGCCAGCGCCCGGGCCTGGAACTGCGCCTCCTGCGCCTGGCGTTCGAGCGCGCGCTGCTGCTCGCGCGCATCGGCCAGCTTGCGTTCGGCCGCGATGACGGCTTCGTCGAGTTCGGCGTGGCGCTCCTGGGTGTTGGCCAACTGGATGTCGAGTTCCTCGAAGCGCGCCTCGCCGGTGGCCCGGCGCTCCTGCAGTTCGTCCATCTGGCCGTCGATCTCGGCCAGTTCGTCGTCGAGCTGGGTTCGGCGGGTCTGCGCCGCCTCGGCCTGCTGGGCCAGGCGCAGCAGTTCGACATGGAGCTGGTGCGCGCGGGTCTGGGTCTCGGCGGCCTCGCGACGCGCGGCGATCAGGCGCTGCGAGGCCTCGGTGAATGCGGCGTCGAGCCGGACCAGGGCCGTCCGGGCCTCGTCCGCGATCAGCGCCTGCGCCCGGACCTGGCGCTCCAGGTTCTCGATCTCCTGGGCACGGGCCAGCATGCCGGCCTGCTCGGAATCGGGCGCGTAGAAGCTGACGGCGAACTGCGAGACCGCGTGGCCTTCGCGCGTCATGATCACCTCGCCGTGCGTCAGTTTCGCCCGATGCGCGAGCGCATCGTCCAGCGTCTGCGCGGTATAGACGCCTTCGAGCCAGTCCACGAGCAGCGCCTTCAGGCCGGCATCACCCAGGCGCAGCAGGTCCGACAGGCGCGGCAGCGTGCGGTGTTCGTCGGGCGCGGCGGCGGCCGGTGCCGTGTAGAAAGCCAGCCGCGCCGGGGGTGCGTCGGCGGCGAAGGCGCGCACGACATCCAGCCGGCCGACCTCGAGCGCGCTCAGGCGTTCGCGCAACGCGGCCTCGAGCGCAGTCTCCCAGCCGCTTTCGATGTGGACCTTGGTCCACAGGCCCTGCAGGCCATCGAGGCCGTGGCGGGCGAGCCAGGGTTTGAGCTTGCCTTCGGTCTGCACCTTCTCCTGCAGCGCGCGCAGCGCCTCCAGGCGCGCGCTGATGTCGGACTGCTTGCCGACCTCCCGGTTGGCGCTGTCCTGCTGCGCACGGCGCTGCTCGTCGAGTACCGGCACCTGCTCGCTCAGCTCGTGCAGGCGTGCTTCGGCGATGTCCTTGGCCTCGTCGGCCGCGGCGGTCTGGCGCTTGAGTTCGTCCAGGCGCTGCAGGTCGGGCGCGGCCAGCGTCTTCTGCTCGCCCGCCAGGCGCTCGCGCCGCCCCGTCAGCTGGCGCGTCTGTTCCTCGACACTGCGGCTCTCGGCGGCCAGCACCTGGATCTGCTGCTGGACCTGGGCCACCAGCGATCGCTGCTCGTTGCTGCGGCCCTGTGCGGCGCGCACGGCATCCTCGAAGCTCGGGAACTGCGTGGCCTGCTCCTCGGCCTGGGCCGCCAGGACCTCGCCATGCTCCTCGGCAGCGGCGATCTGCTCGGCAATGCTGTCGAGCTCGGACCTGGCATCCTGCTGGCGCGTGGCCCACTGCTCGTTCTGCGCCCGCAGGTCGAGCATGCGCTGCTCGACGCGCTGGCGGCTCTCGACGACGTAGCGGATGCGCTCCTCGAGACGGCTCACCTCCAGCGCCGCGTCGGCCAGCGCCCCTTGCGACAGGTGCAGCCTGTCGGCGGCGGCGTAGTGCGCCTGGCGCACGGTTTCCAGTTCGGCCTCGACATGGCGCAGCTCCGCCAGGCGCGCCTCCAGCGCCGTGGCCGCTTCGGCGACGGCGCGCTGCACACGCTCCTGCTCGCTGGCCGCGTCACGGTGCTTCAGGAACCACAGCTGATGCAACTTGAGCGTGCCCTGGTCCTGCAGCGCGCGGTACTGGGTCGCGACCTCGGCCTGCTTCTCGAGCTTCTCGAGGTTGGCATTCAACTCGCGCAGGATGTCGTCGACCCGGGTGAGGTTCTCGCGCGTGTCCTTCAGCCGGTTCTCGGTCTCGCGCCGACGTTCCTTGTACTTGGAGACGCCCGCGGCTTCTTCGAGGAACAGGCGCAGTTCCTCGGGGCGTGATTCGATGATGCGGCTGATCGTGCCCTGGCCGATGATGGCGTAGGCGCGAGGGCCGAGGCCCGTGCCGAGGAACACGTCCTGCACGTCGCGCCGACGCACCGGCTGGTTGTTGATGAAATAGCTGCTGGTGCCGTCGCGCGTGAGTACGCGCTTGACCGCGATGTCGGTGAAGCTGTTCCACTGGCCGCCGGCGCGCGCGTCGCTGTTGTCGAAGACGAGCTCGACGCTGGCGCGGCTGGCCGGCTTTCGATGGCCCGAGCCATTGAAGATGACGTCCTGCATGGACTCGCCGCGAAGCTCGCTCGCCTTGCTCTCGCCGAGTACCCAGCGCACGGCGTCCATGATGTTGGACTTGCCGCATCCGTTGGGGCCGACCACGCCGACGCGCTGGCCGGGCAGCTGAAAGGTCGTGGGTTCGGCAAAGGACTTGAAGCCGGAGAGCTTGATCTGGTTCAGGCGCATGGGTGATGACGCAAGCGGGCGCTCGGGGCCTCGGCACGGACGCCCCAGCCGGCTCGGCCGGGGCCCGTAAGTTGTTGATTTGCTTGAAGAAACTCGCCGGTCACGGCGGGCAAAAAGCGGCTCGATGATACCATTGCCGCCATGCCGAAACCGACCTCCCAGGGCCCCGCCCGGCGCCCGCGCCAACCGGGCCCGAGCCAACGCCAGGCCCCTGCCACCCCGCCGTCCGCTCCGAGCAAGGAGCTGCAGGTCTTCCCGAACCCGGCGCCCGCGCGCGACTACGTCATCCGCTTCGACGTGCCCGAGTTCACCTGCCACTGCCCGCTGACCGGGCAACCGGACTTCGCGCACTTCACGATCGAGATCGTCGCCGACAAGCTGTGCGTCGAACTCAAGAGCCTGAAGATGTATTTCTGGAGCTACCGCAACGAGGGTGCGTTCCACGAGAAGGTGACCAACACCATCATGGACGACATCGTCGGGGCGATCCGGCCGCGATTCATCCGCATCCATGCCGACTGGTACGTGCGCGGCGGCATCCGCACCTTCGTGACGGTCGAACACCGCAAGAAGGGATGGAAGCCGCTGCCGCGCGTGGACCTCCCGGGCGCCGCGACCGAGACCGGCGCGCGGACTTGAGTCCGCGCACGCCGACGCACTGGGGCGCCGTCGCCGCCGTGATGGCGGCCGGGCTGGCGATCGCGCTGAACGTCGGCAAGGTGCCGGTCGCCCTGCCTGCGCTGCGCGGTGAACTGGACCTGAGTCTCGTCCAGGCGGGCTGGGTCTCGTCGATGCTCACCACCGTGGCGGTCTTCGCCGCCGCCTTCGTCGGCATGTGGGTCGGCCGGGTCGGCGCCCTGCGGATGGTGCTGGGCGGACTGGTCGTCTGCGCGGCCGCATCGCTGCTGGCGGCGCTGGCGGCGCACGACCTCTGGCTGCTGATGGCGAGCCGCTTCTTCGAAGGCCTGGGATTCATGGTCGTCGCCGTATCCTGCCCGGCACTGGTCACCGCGGCCACCGGCCCCGACCAGCGCCGCTTCGCGCTCGGGCTGTGGAGCAGCTACATGCCGGCCGGTGCAAGCGTGGCCATGGCTTGTGCCCCGGCCCTGCTGCCGCACACCGGCTGGCGCGGGCTGTGGCTGCTGACGAGCGCCGCGCTGCTGCTGGCCGCCGCTGCGCTCTGGCAGCAGAAGCACCACCTCACGATCGGTGGGGCGCCCGCCGCCGCGGCCACGCGCACGTCGTTCCTCGTCCCGGTACGCCAGGCCCTCGGCCAGCCGCTGCCCTGGCTGCTGGCGCTGAGCTTCGGCGTCTGGGCGACCCAGCACTTCGCGCTCATCGTCTGGATGCCAACCTACCTGCAGGAACAGCGCGGCCTGGGCGGTGCGGCAGTGGCGCTGCTGACGGGCCTGATGCTGGTGGCCTGCGTGCCCGGCAACCTGATCGGCGGCGCAATGGTGCAGCGTGGCCTGCCGCGTGGGCTGATGCTCGCAGGCGCACAGCTGTTCACCGGCCTGGGCGCCCTGGTCTACAGCACCGAGTCGTTGCCCGACCCGCTGCGCTATGCCGCGGCGGTCTTCGTCTCGTTTGCCGGTGGCCTGATTCCTGCGGCGGTGATGGCCTCGTCGACCGTGCTCGCGCGCTCGCATCAGCAGATCGGCACGCTGCAGGGCCTGTACATGCAAGGCGCGCAGCTCGGCCAGTTCATCGGCACACCCCTGATCGCAGCGGTCGTTGCCGCCACCCATGACTGGCACAGCGCGCTGTGGGTCACCGGGGCATCGGCGATCATCGGCATCGTGCTCGGGCTGACCGCCCAGCGCCTCGAGTCCCGCCTGACACCCGCGCTGCACGCCGCATGAACACGCCAACGCCCACGGTCACGACCCGCCCCGCGTACCAGAAGTTCGCGGTCGAAGTGAAGCCAAGCCGGATCGACGGCCAGGGTGCCTTCGCGGCCGAGGCAATCCCGCCACGGCTGAAGATCGGCGAGATCCGCGGCGAATCGATCAGCGTGGCCGAGGCACGCATCCGCGCGACCCGCCACGAGCGGATCATGATCGTCGAGCTGTCGACGCGGCGCGCGATCGATTTCAGTCGATCGACCGACCCGATGCGCTATACGAATCACTCGTGCATGCCGAATGCGCGCTTGTGCATCCGCCAGGGCCGGGTGGAGTTCTATGCGCTGCGCGCGATCGCCCCGGGCGAGGAGATCACGGTCAACTACGGCGAGACCCACCACGAGGGCCGGCTCGCCTGCCAGTGCGGCGCGCCGAACTGCATCGGGCGGCTCTAGCCCCGACAGCGATCGGCCTGCCATGCGCCGGATAATCCGCGGATGAATCCGCTGCTGCAGCGCCTGCACCCCTACCCCTTCGAGCGCCTGCGCGAACTCACGCGCAGCATCACGCCGTCCGCGGCCCACCGCGCCATCAGCCTGGGCATCGGCGAGCCGCGACATCCGACACCCAAGCTGATCGAGGACGCCTTGATCGCCGGGTTCCCCGGCCTCTCGGCGTACCCGGCCACGGCCGGCGAGCCGGCGATGCGCGCGGCCTGCGCCGGCTGGGTGCAACGGCGCTACGGCGTCACGCTCGACGCGGCGACCCAGGTGCTGCCGGTCAACGGCTCGCGCGAGGCACTGTTCGCGCTCGCGCAGACCGTGCTCGACCCGTCGCGGCCGGGCGCGACCGTCGTCTGCCCGAACCCGTTCTATCAGATCTACGAAGGCGCGGCCTTGCTCGGCGGGGCACAGACCGCCTTTGCCAACAGCGACCCGGCACGCAACTTCGCCGCCAACTGGGACGAGATCGACGACGCGACCTGGGCACGCACCCAGTTGCTCTATGTCTGCTCGCCCGGCAACCCGACGGGCGCGGTCATGCCGCTGGCGGAGTGGCAGCGCCTGTTCGAGTTGAGCGACCGCCACGGTTTCGTGATCGCCAGCGACGAGTGCTACAGCGAGATCTATTTCCGCGACGAGCCGCCGCTCGGCGGCCTGGAGGCGGCCCGGGCGCTGGGGCGCGACGGCTTCCCGCGCCTGATCTCGCTGACCAGCCTGTCCAAGCGCAGCAACGTGCCGGGCATGCGCTCGGGCTTCGTCGCCGGCGACGCGGCGATCATCCGGCAGTTCCTGCTCTACCGCACCTACCACGGCAGCGCGATGAGCCAGACGATCCAGCGTGCCAGCATCGCGGCCTGGAACGACGAAGCGCACGTGGTCGAGAACCGCAACCTCTACCGCGAGAAATTCGCCCGCGTCACGCCGATGCTGGCCGACGTGCTGGACGTGCGGCTGCCCGACGCCGGTTTCTACCTCTGGGCCGCGGTGCCGGGGGCCGACGACCTGGCGTATGCCCTCGGACTGCTCGCTCAATACAATGTCGCGGTGCTGCCCGGCAGCCTGCTGGCGCGCCCGGCACATGGCATCAATCCCGGCGCCGGCCGCATCCGCCTCGCCCTCGTGGCCGGCATCGACGAATGCGTCGAGGCCGCCGAACGCATCGTCTCCTACACAAGAAGCCTGACATGACGCAACAACAGCTGCAGTCCATCATCGACACCGCCTGGGAGAACCGCGCCCAGATCAGCGCGAGCAGCGCGCCCGAGGTCGCGCGTGCCGTCGAGCACGTGATCGCCGACCTGAACGCCGGCCGCCTGCGCGTGGCCGACAAGCAGGGTGTCGGCCAGTGGACGGTCAACCAGTGGGTCAAGAAGGCGGTGCTGCTGAGCTTCCGCCTCAACGACAACAAGGTCATGCGCGCCGGCGACCTGGAGTTCTTCGACAAGGTCCCGACCAAGTTCGCCCACCTCGACGAGGAGCGCATGCGCGCCACCGGCGTGCGCGTGGTCCCGCCGGCCGTCGCGCGCCGCGGCAGCTACATCGCCAAGGGCGCGGTGCTGATGCCCAGCTACGTGAACATCGGCGCCTATGTCGACGAGAACACCATGGTCGACACCTGGGCCACCGTCGGCTCCTGTGCGCAGATCGGCAAGAACGTGCACCTGTCGGGCGGCGTGGGCATCGGCGGCGTGCTCGAGCCGCTGCAGGCCAACCCGACCATCATCGAGGACAACTGCTTCATCGGCGCGCGCTCCGAGGTCGTCGAGGGTGTGATCGTCGAGGAGAACTCGGTGATCAGCATGGGCGTCTACATCGGTCAGAGCACCAAGATCTACGACCGCGCCACCGGCGAGGTCAGCTACGGCCGCATCCCGGCCGGCTCGGTGGTCGTCAGCGGCAACCTGCCCTCGGCCGACGGCAAGTACAGCCTCTATTGCGCGGTGATCGTGAAAAAAGTCGATGCCCAGACCCGCGCCAAGACCAGCATCAACGAGTTGCTGCGGGCATGATGGTCGGTTCGCCCACGCGCGATTGAGGAGTCCGGCATGTCCAACGGCAACATGGAAAAGGTGCTCCGCCTGATGGCGGAGAAGAACGCCTCCGACGTCTACCTGTCGGCGAACACGCCGATCCTGATCAAGATCCACGGGCAGATCCTGCAACTCAGCGACCAATTGCTGCAGCCCGAGCAGGTGCGCCAGCTGCTGGCCGAGTTGCTCACGCCGCGCCAGCTCGAGGAACTCGACGACACCGGCGAGCTCAACGTCGGCATCGGCATCGCCAAGGTGGGCAGCTACCGGTTGTCGGCCTTCCGTCAGCGCGGCACGCTGGCGGCCGTCTTCCGCTGCATCCCGACGACGATCCCGGGCCTGGATTCGCTGGGCATGCCCGAGTGCCTGTCGACCCTGGTGCTCGAGAAGCGCGGCCTGATCCTGATGGTCGGCGCCACCGGCACCGGCAAGAGCACCACGCTGGCCTCGATGCTGGAGTGGCGCAACCAGCAGGTGACGGGCCACATCCTGACGATCGAGGACCCGATCGAATTCCTGTTCACGAACAAGAAGTCGGTGGTCAACCAGCGCGAGGTCGGGCGCGACACGACCTCGCTGCAGGTCGCACTGCGCAATGCGCTGCGCCAGGCGCCGGACTGCATCCTGATCGGCGAGATCCGCGACCGCGAGACCATGACCTCGGCGATCTCGTACGCGCTGTCGGGCCACCTCGTCGTCGCCACGCTGCACGCGAACAACAGCTACCACGCGCTCGGCCGCATCCTGAGCTTCTACACGCCGGAATCGCGCCCGGCGCTGCTGGGCGACCTGTCGGCCGCGCTGCGCGCCGTCGTGTCGCAGCGGCTGCTGCGCGCCCTGGCCGGCGGGCGCTTGCCAGCCGTCGAGGTGCTGATCAACACCAAGCTCACGTCCGAACTGATCGCCGCGGGCGACTTCGGCGGTGTCAAGGAGGCGATGGAAAAGTCACTCGCCGAAGGTTCGCAGACCTTCGAACAGGACCTTGCGCGCCTGATCAAGGAAGGTTCCGTCACACGCGACGAGGCGCTCGCCCATGCCGACTCGCCGACCAACCTGATGTGGCGGCTGCAGAACGACATGGAGGCGGGATCGCGGGCGCCGGAGGTCAGGAATACCGATCCCGTCGATTCCGAGATGGCCACGTTCACCGAGATCACCCTCGAGGTCCGGCCGGACGAACTGCGCAACAAGGCGGCGCCACCGCCGCCCTGGGTCAAGCAATGACCGAGGCGCTCCGGCTCGCCGAGGCACTGATCGCACGCCGCTCGGTCACGCCGGTCGACGATGGCTGCCAGCCCCTGCTGGCCGCGCGTCTGCAGCGCATCGGCTTCGAATGCGAATGGCTGATGGCCGGGCCGCAGGACTTCCACGTCACGAACCTGATCGCGCGCCGGCGCGGTCTGCGGCCCGGTCCGGTCTTCGCCTTCGCCGGTCATACCGACGTCGTGCCACCCGGCCCGCTGGACCGCTGGTCGAGCGACCCGTTCGTGCCCTCGCACCGCGACGGCCACCTCTACGGCCGCGGCGCCGCCGACATGAAGACCTCGATCGCGGCGATGGTCGTCGCCGCCGAGGAATTCGTCGGCGCCCACCCGGCCCATGCCGGCAGCATCGTCCTCCTGCTCACCAGCGACGAGGAGGGGCCTTCGGTCGACGGCACGGTCCGGATGGTCGAGTCGCTCGATGCGCGCGGCGAGCGCCTCGATGCCTGCATCGTCGGCGAGCCGACCTCGGTCGAACGCCTGGGCGACATGATCAAGAACGGGCGGCGCGGCACGCTGACGGGCAAGCTCACGGTGCGCGGCATCCAGGGCCATGTGGCCTACCCGCACCTGGCGCGCAACCCGGTCCACCAGTTCGCGCCGGCGCTGGCCGAGCTGGTGGCCACCGAATGGGACCGCGGCAACAAGTTCTTCCCGCCGACGACCTGGCAGGTCAGCAATATCCACGGCGGCGCCGGCGTGGGCAACGTGATCCCGGGCGAGGTGGTGGTCGACTTCAATTTCCGTTTCTCGACCGAATCCACGGCCGACAGCCTGAAAGCGCGCGTACACGCCCTGCTCGACCGCCACGGCCTCGAGTATTCGCTGACCTGGGTGCTCGGCGGCGAGACCTTCCTGACACCGCCCGGGACACTGAGCCAGGCACTGGTCGGCGCGATCCAGGCCGAAACCGGCGTGGTGCCCGAACTGTCGACCACCGGGGGCACGTCCGACGGCCGCTTCATCAAGCGCATCTGCCCGCAGGTGGTCGAATTCGGGCCGATCAATTCGACCATCCACAAGGTCGACGAGCGCGTGGCCGTGACGAGCATCGAGTCGCTGAAGAATATCTACCGCGGCGTGCTGGAGAGGATGCTGGGATGAAGCTGATCGACGCCGTCGAGCGCAGCAGCGCCCGCCTCGAACAGGCGGGCGTTTCGTTTGGGCACGGCACGAGCAATGCCTTCGACGAGGCGGCCTGGCTGGTGCTGTGGCGCCTGAACCTGCCGCTGCACGACCTGGATGGCGTGGCCGCGCACGAGATGACAGCCGAAGAACTGGCGGCCGTCGATGCGCTGGTCGACCAGCGCATCGCCACACGCAAGCCTGCCGCCTACCTGACCGGCGAAGCCTGGCTGCAGGGCGTACCCTTCTTCGTCGACGAGCGCGTGATCGTGCCGCGTTCGCTGATCGCCGAGGTCATTGCCGACGGGACGATCGACGTCTGGTGGTCCGGGCCTGCGCGGCGGGTGCTCGACCTGTGCACCGGCAACGGCAGCCTGGCCGTGCTGGCCGCGCTGGCCTGGCCCGAGGTCATGGTCGACGCCACCGACATCGACGCCGATGCACTGGCGGTGGCAAGGACCAACGTCGAGCGCCATGGCCTGCAGACGCGCATTCACCTGATACAGGGCGACGGTCTGGAGGCGACCGGCGATGCGCGCTACGACCTCATCCTGTGCAATCCGCCCTATGTCAACCAGCGGTCGATGAGCGCGCTGCCGGCCGAATTCCGGGCCGAACCGGCACTGGCACTGGCCGGTGGCCACGACGGCATGGACTTCATCCGCGGCCTGCTGCGCACGGCGCCTGCGCACATGAACGACGCCGCCTTGCTGGTGCTGGAGATCGGTCACGAGCGGGCACACTTCGAACGCGCGTTCCCGACGCTCGAGGTCGTCTGGCTGCCCACCAGCGCCGGCGACGACCAGGTGCTCCTGGTCACGCGCGCCGCCCTCACAGACATGAACCGAGGAGATTCCCCATGACCGACAAGACCATGCGCGCCGCCGTCATGCAGGGCTTTGGCCAGCCGCTCGCGTTGGCCGACCTGCCGCTGCCACAACCTGAGGCCGACGAGGTGCTGGTGCGGGTGCAGGCCTGCGGCGTCTGCCACTCCGACCTGCACATCATCGACGGCGACACCCCGGGCTTCAAGGCCGGCACCAAGCCGCAGTTGATCCCCGGCCACGAGGTCGTCGGCACGGTCGTCGCCCGTGGTGCCGACGTGAATCAACTCGAAGTCGGCCAGCGCGTCGGCGTCGCCTGGCTGCATCACGCCTGCGGCGTCTGCGAACAGTGTCGCGAGGGCCTGGAGAACCTGTGCCGCAAGGGCACCGTGACCGGAATGATGGTCGACGGCGGTTATGCCGAGTACATGCGCGCCAAGGCCAGCCATGCGATGCCGATTCCGGCGTCGCTCGATTCGGCCGCGGCGGCGCCGCTGTTCTGTGCCGGCGTCACGTCCTATCGGGCGCTGAAGAATGCCGGTGTGCACGCCGGCCAGCGCGTCGCGGTCGTCGGTGTCGGTGGCCTCGGGCATCTCGCGGTGCAGATCGCCAAGGCCTTCGGCGCCGAGGTGATCGCGCTCGACGTCGCCGAGGACAAGCTCGCCAAGGCGCGCGAGCATGGTGCCGACCACGCCTTCGATGCCCGTGCGCCGGAGACCCCGAAGGCGATCAGGGCGCTCGGCGGCGCCCATGTCGTCGTCGTGACGTCGGCGGCGCGCGCGGCCTACGACCTGGCGATGAAATGCCTGCGACCGGCCGGCACGCTGAGCGTCGTCGGCCTGCCGCCGGAACCGCTGAGCTTCGTCGCCTTGCAGCTGGTCGGTGGCGAGTACCGAATCGTCGGCTCGGCCGTCGGCACGCGCGAGGACCTTCGGGCGACGCTGGCGCTCGCGGCCGCCGGCAAGCTGCATTGCGAACACGAGACCCAACCGCTGGCGCAGGTCAACGACGTGCTCGACCGCATGCGCGCCGGCCGATTCACCGGCCGCATGGTGCTGACCTGCGGCTGCCCTTGATGGCTGCGGCCAGGACCCGATGATCCAACTGAAGAACCTCACCCTGCGGCGCGGCGCGAAGATCGTGCTGCAGGGCGCGACCGTCACGCTCAACCCGGGTGAGAAGGTTGGCCTGGTCGGCCGCAACGGCGCTGGCAAGTCCAGTCTCTTCTCCCTGCTGGCCGGGCGCCTGCACGCCGATGCCGGCGACGTCGAGATCCCACCGAAGTGGCAGATTGGCGAGGTCGCGCAGCAGATGCCCGAGACCAGCGACGGCGCGACCGAGTTCGTGCTGCAGGGCGACCAGCCGCTGCAGCGTGCGCAGTCGGCGCTCGCCGCTGCCGAAGCCGCCGACGACGGCCACGCGATGGCCGACGCCCACATGGCCCTGGACGAGGCCGGCGCGTTCGACGCACGCGCCCGCGCGCAGGCGCTTCTGCTGGGGCTCGGATTCAAGACCGAGCAGCTCGATGCGCCGGTGGACAGCTTCTCGGGCGGCTGGCGCATGCGGTTGCAGCTGGCGCGCGCGCTGATGTGCCCCTCGGACCTGCTGCTGCTCGACGAGCCGACCAACCACCTCGACCTCGACGCCCTGGTCTGGCTCGAAGCCTGGCTGCAGCGTTACGCCGGCACACTGCTCGTGATCAGCCACGACCGCGAATTCCTCGACGCGATCACGCGCGTCACGCTGCACCTCGAGGACGCGCAGCTCACGCGCTACGGCGGCAACTACACGACCTTCGAGGCCATGCGGGTCGAGCGCATGGGCCAGGCGCAGTCGGCTTTCGAGAAGCAGCAGGAGCGCATCGCACACCTGCAGCGCTTCATCGACCGCTTCAAGGCCAAGGCGACCAAGGCCAAGCAGGCCCAGAGCCGCGTCAAGGCGCTTGCGCGGATGGAGAAACTCGCGCCGGTGCTGACGGCGAGCGACTTCGCATTCGAATTCCGCGAACCGGCCAACCTGCCCAATCCGATGCTCGCGCTGCGCGACGTGGTCTGCGGCTACATCGTGCCCCCGGTCGCCGGCTACGGCGACACGCCCCCCGAGGGGGCCGTGCCTTGCTTGGGGCGGCCCGGCGCTGCGGCTGGTGTCCTAGGGCTTGACCGCGTGTATGCTTCCGCGGGATATGGCAACCCGTCTACCTGCTGAACTCACACT
>Ga0209682_10000296_pt1 | contig 17137 bp, 17 predicted proteins | sample DOMMetBare2Fresh_2_FD_187471 | JGI IMG/M metagenome (GOLD analysis project Ga0209682, IMG submission 187471) | Wetland sediment microbial communities from St. Louis River estuary, USA, under dissolved organic matter induced mercury methylation -... | ecosystem: Environmental > Aquatic >... | reverse complement strand
GCATCTTGAACATCGACCGCGGAGTCATCGCGGCTTTGGGCGCAGCGGTGCTGTTCGGACTCAGCACGCCGCTGGCGAAGATGCTCGTCGGCAGCATGTCCGCGTTGCTGCTCGCCGGCCTGCTGTACGTGGGTTCGGGGTTTGGCCTGGCGGTGTTGCTGCTCATCCGGGCGGCGACGGGCCGCCACAGAGCGATTACCTGGCCGCGCGGCACCGAACTGTGGTGGTTGCTGGGCGCCATCGCCGCCGGAGGCGCCATCGGTCCGTACCTGCTGATGCTTGGCCTGCAATCCACCGACGCCGCATCGGCGTCGCTGATCCTCAACCTCGAAGGCGTGTTCACCGCCGCGCTCGCATGGTTCGTGTTCAGGGAAAACTTCGACCGCCGAATCGCCCTCGGGATGGCGCTCATCATCGCCGGCGGCGTGGTGCTGTCCATCGGACCCGCACTCCGGTCAGAGAGCTTCTTCGGACCACTGGCCATTGCCGGCGCCTGTTTCGCCTGGGCGATCGACAACAACCTGACGCGCAAAGTCTCGCTGCACGACGCGATGTTCCTCGCCTGCGCCAAGGGGCTCGCCGCAGGCACCACGAGTGTTGCTCTCGCGCTCGCGTACGGCGCATCGATGCCGGAGGCATCGACCGCGTTGCAGGCCGGCCTGCTCGGGTTCATCAGTTACGGGCTGAGCCTGACGCTGTTCATCGTCGCGCTACGCCGCCTCGGCACGGCGCGCACCGGCGCCTACTTCTCGCTCGCTCCATTTATCGGCGCCGCGCTCGCCGTGGCGCTCGGCGCGCCTCTGACGGTCACGCTAACGATCGCCGGGCTGCTGATGGGCGCCGGCGTGTGGCTGCATCTGACGGAGCACCACGAGCACCTGCATCGCCATATCGGCGTCGAGCACGATCACCCGCACACGCATGACGAGCATCATCGGCATCCGCATGGGCCGGAGTGGGACGGCAAGGAACCACACTCGCATTCGCATGTGCACGAGCCGCTCGAACACGCGCACGCGCACTATCCGGATGTTGATCACCGGCACCAGCATTGAGCGCCGGGCGTCTCGGCCGAGCCTGCGATACGGGCTTGAGCGCCAGACATTGCGTCAGACCGCTCGACTCTCCGCCTGGGTCATACTCCCGCACCCGCCAATCAATGGAGATGCTCGATGCTTCAGCTCAAGCCACTTGATCCGACTACGCCAATCTTTCAACAGCTCGGCACCGAGGTTTCTCCCGTAGTCCTGGTCAACGTCTTCCATGTCGCGGAAGCAGACATCCCCGCCCTGCTCAAGGCCTGGGAGGCCGATGCAAATTGGATGAAGCGACAACCCGGGTATATCTCCACTCAACTGCATCAGGGCATCGGTGGCAGCACGGCGTTCATGAACTACGCAGTATGGGAATCAGTCGCCCATTTTCGAGCGGCCTTCAATCATCCAGAGTTCAAGGCGGCCCTTGCGCACTACCCGTCTTCGGCGGTGGCGTCGCCTCATCTTTTCACGCGCCTTACCGTCCCGAACCTGTGCGTTGGCCCGTAGGAAGGCGGTCCAACCCTTCGGTCGAGCCGACCGCTTCCGGCCTGTGGCCTCCAGCCGCGGCTCACCGCAAACGTCAGGCTGCTCAACCCGCTACTGAGGCCGTCATGGCGAACTCCAAGCAGATCGCAGGCCTGGTCGGTCCGACTCTCGTGGCCATGCTCGTTGCGGAATTCCCGCTCGTCCAGCCGCACCTGTACGACAGCCAAATCCCGCCTGTGGTCTACCTTTCAGGCGTACTCATGTTTGTCGCCGGCCTTGCAGTTGTCCGCGTCCACAACATCTGGGCACGCAACTGGACCGTCCTGGTCACGCTGACCGGCTGGTTCTTCCTGGTGCTAGGCCTGATCCGCATGTTCGCCGCCAGCCAGTACCGTCAGGCCGCCGCGGGCGCCAGTTCAACGGCGTTCATGGCGTTTGAGGGCGTACTGTTGGTCATCGCCTTCATCATCACGTATCAAGGGTACCGTCGCCCGCCCCGATAGCATCCGTGCCTCGCTGGCGTGCCGCCCAATCCGTCGCTCAACCGGCCACGCACCGGTTGGCTGCAACGTTTGAGGTTGTATAGAAAGTCCCCAGCACGCCTCGCTCTGAAAAGCGGGCCCTATGAGCGCACGAGCGATGCATTTCGAGCAATTGTCGAAACGAGTTGCGTTCGTCGCGCAAGGACGTTCGTGGCGTGGAAGCAAATCGGCCGCTGATCGCAGCGTCTACGATTGGGCCGCTTTCGGACTTCTTCCACAGCCTCGTTAACGCTGCAATAGCGGAAACTGCACGCATGTTGATCCAGGGTCAGTGTCACTGCGGGAATATCTCGTTCTCCCTCGCTTGGGAGCCTGATCCTGTCGAAATCCCGGCTCGCGCATGCACCTGCTCGTTCTGTACCAAGCACGGTGCTGTGTGGACCTCCAGTCCGGGCGCCGCTCTGGACGTCATCGTCAAGGAGCCCTCCCTGGTATCCAAATACGTTTTCGGCACACGAACCGCGGAGTTCCACACCTGCGCTCGATGCGGCGTAGTTCCTGTCGCCACCAGTCAAATCGATGGACGTCATTACGCGGTAGTCAGCGTCAACGCGTTCGAAGGTTTCGATCAATCGCTCCTTCGTCGTGCGTCCGCGAGCTTCGATGGTGAAGGGACCGAGACCCGCCTCGCACGACGAAAGCGCAACTGGATTGCCAACGTCAGGTTCATAGACGGCGGCACCTGACTCCTCGGTGCGGCTGCCGCGCATGAAGCCGCGCGCGACCGACCGGGCACGTCAGCCTCGATTTTCGTGAAAGCCACAAATCACTTCCGGCTGTTTGTCCAGGGCCTCGCCATCTGGTTCGCGTTCTGGCTCGGCGGTCTGCCGGGCTACTACCAGCAGTATTCGCAGCTCAGTATGGCAATCGGCTGCATCCTGCTTTCCGTCGCCATCTCGCTGGCCGCTGTCTTCGTGCTGTTGCGAGGCCGGGCGGAAACGAGGCTTCAACGCGCGTTCTGGATCTCCGTGTACTTCACCGTTCCGTTCGCGATTCTCGACGCGCTGTACTGCGGCGTCTACCTCGGTCACGGCGCCTCCTTCCTGCGGACGTACTGGTACCTCACGATCTTCTATCTGACGCCGTGGCTGACGTTCATCCCGACGGCGCTACTGCTGCGCGGAAGTTCGCGGACGTGAGTCCGCCCGCGGGCGGCATGTGCAACGATGAACCGCCTCGGAGCCGCGACGAAAAGGTAACCGAGCCCCGCTGTTGAACATCCCTCTCGGCATCAGTTTCGCCGTCTCGGCGGTCAACCAGTCCGGGCCCTTTCAGGCGTTCCTCGTGTCACGCGGCGCGGCCAGCCTGCGGCCAGAACCAGCTCCTCAGCTCGTCTTGGGACGCGCTCCGGCCGTGCGCTGGCGGCTCACCTCCGCGCGCTTCATCTCGAGGTATTCGCGTTCGCTGAGCTCATGGAGCTGCGCGGGGTACTGCTCGGTGGCAGCAAACCAGTCGCGCAGGCGTCGTTCCAACTGCTCGTTCGACTGCCGGTCAAACGTCGCCACATACGCATCGATTGCGAGGTAGTAGCGCATGGTGTTGCGTTCGATCACGCCGCGCATATCGCCCACGTAGACGGGTCGCCCTTCCGTGGTGCGACCGACCACGCTGAAGCCGACTTTGTCGCGTCCGACCGTGCCGAGATAGGTCTGCATCGCCAGGCGCGCGATCAAGCCATAGCTGTACGAGTAGGACAGGTGGATGAATGAGCGGTCGGCATCCAGTGGAACCGCTTCCAGCATGATCCGGAAGTTGCGGACGCCGAGCGGCCCCGTGTCGGCGCGCATCAGGATCTGCAGATACTGCGCCGTGTCCGCGACCACGCGGAAGTTGAAATCAACCCGCTGGGCTGCTGCAAGTTGTTGCGTGTGCTTGGTGCCGATGTAGACGACCAGGGTGCTTGCCGGAGGATCGCCGGCGCTGCGGCACAGCTTGACGTTCAGGTGCAGGATCAGGACGTCGCACCAGTGTTCGGCTTCGTCGAGCGCGGCATTCACCTTGGCGAATGAATGATTGACGACGGCATAGACGTCGCCGCTGAGGTCGCCTGAGTTCTGCGTCGAATCAAGGTAAAGCGGCCGACCGAACGAATTCTGTGCGAGCTCGCGCTGCAGGCTGGCGTAGCGCCCCCGCAGATCGGTCATTGCGGACGCGTTCTGCGTTTGGGCCAGCGCGACGCTGGTCAGCAGCATCGCGAGGCCGACCGCCAGCATCCGCAGTCCCGAACGCACCCACCACGTACCGGCCACTCTTTTCATCGCGTCACCTGGCGTTCCTCTATCCATCCTAGGCCCCGGCCCGGGTTCCCTCATGCCACGTACGAGGGACACCGGCGATCATTCCGCTGCGATCAACCCTCGAGCTGTCCAACCGAAGGCAGCCCTTGCCGGAATGCGCGAGCCCGGCTCAATTCGGTCTGCGGGGTCGGCGGATGTTTGCATTTCCAGTCACAAAGTTGGATAGTGGCCGGGTCCTGTACGGACGCGCATCGTGTCGGGAGAGCTCAAATGGCCAAGGGTCAGCTTCGAAGCAACAAGGAAAAAAAGAAACCCAAGCAGTCGAAAAAGCCGACCGGACCTACGGTGCCGTTCGGCTCAACCCAGAAGAAGACCACGCCCGACAAATAGCGCTGAAAGTCACCGCGGCGCCGGGCCGCGGTTCTCGCGTCGCTGTGCAGGGAACGCGCCGGGCAGATCTCGCACGCCAGCGGGCACTGGCGCCAGGTGAGCAGGCAGGCGGCGCGACCAATGAACGCCGTGGTCGATGACATCGGTGCGGCAGCGTGATTCGCCAGGTGCTCAGTTGCGGCGCGTCGCCCGTCGCGGGCAGGTTTCCTGGTTTTGCAAGAGCCGCGTTCGCGGGCAACCGTGCGCGCCGCGAGCATGAATCCGGGATTCGACACGGAAAAAATGGGTGCAAGCTGCGCGCGCGCGCTCGAGGTTGGGTTCGCGGTCGGATTGACCTTGCGAGTTGCGCCCATAAAAGGGAGGCCAATATGGCCAAGTATCTTTTCGAAGCACGTTACACCGCCGAGGGTGCCAAGGGCGTCGCCCGTGAGGGTGGCACCGGACGCCGGGCGGCGATCGCAAAAATGACCGAAGGCATGGGAGGAAAGCTGGAAAGCTTCTATTACGCATTCGGCGATGTCGACGCCTACGTCATAGTCGATTTGCCTGACAGCGTAACCGCAGCCGCCGTGGCGCTCGCCGTGAACCAGGGCGGCGGCGCGACCGTGAAGACTGTGGTGCTGCTCGCGCCGGAGGACATGGACAAGGCGGGCAAGAAGTCGGTGGAATATCGGCCGCCCGGACGCTGACGCCCGAGAGCGTCAGCTCGACCGACGCAATCGAAGGGGCGCCGCGGCTCGCTCGCGGCGCCCCTTCGCGCAAGCAGTGTCCTCGCCCGATCCGGGCGGTACCGTCAGTGTCTCCTGCTGTCAGCGGCTGTCCGACGCCAGCCCTCGGGTCAGCGCCCCGCGTGCGTCCGTGCTTTGAGCTTGTCAGTAAACAATTCGTACGAACTATTCACGGACAAGCTCTTAGTGCCGGGCAGACATCGGGTGACCCTTAGCGACATTGATCATTCCGGGCTTTTGGCAACAGATGGCGCGGTCGATCCAACCAGCGCAGCCACGAACAGCGTGCTGGACGGCAAAGGTCAGCGAATCTCAGCTCGCAAGCTGTTGCCGACTCTACTTCGGCACCACCGCCGTCGCTTCGAGTTCGATCTTGCCGGGGCTGTCGAGCAGATCGGCAACGAAGATCATGCTCATCGCGGGAAAGTGCTTGCCCATGTATTTGCGCCAGATCGCGCCAAGATCGCGGCGCGCGGCCAAATACGCCGGCTTGTCGCAGCAGTAGGCGGTGATGCGGCAGATGTGCTGCGGCTGTCCGCCCGCTTCGGCGAGCACCGCGACAATGTTCTTCAGCGCCTGTTCGAACTGGGGCGCGATTTCTTCTGAATGAAACTTCTGCTGCGCGTCCCAGCCCACCTGGCCGGCGATGAAGACGATGCGTCCGGCATCGACCGCGATGCCGTTTGAATAGCCGATCGGCGGCGCCCAGCCGTCGGGAAGCAGGACGTCCATCGAACGCGTCTTCAGTCGGGATTCTGGGGTGGGTCCGGATCTTCCGCCCAGTTGCGATCGGGAGCCGGTACCTTGGCCAGCCACTCCTTCACCATCTGCGCGTGCTCGGCCTCTTCGGCCTGCATTTCCTGTGCCGCGCGGCGCACGGAATCCGAAGTCGTGATGCGTGCCAGCTCAGCGAAAAAGCGCTCGGCGCGTTCCTCGGCGGCAAGCGCCAGCTGCAGCGCATGGTAGGGGCGCATCAGGTAGTGCACTTCATCGAACGACACAGTCTCAGGCGCCTCGAAGCCGGGCCAGTCCAGCTTCACAACCGGCAGGCGAGTGGTCGCAGTCCACCCCATCTCGGCCATGATCTGCTCGGCGTGCTTGGCTTCATAGCCCGCCATTTTCCGGAACATCGCCGCAACCTCCCGGTTGTTGTGGGTCTCCATCGTGTCGGCAAAATCGGTGTAGCGATCCACGGCCTCGCGTTCCATGGCGAGCGCAAACGCCATGAATTCCTCCATCGTCTCCGGCGCTTTGGGTTCCTGTGCTTTCGTCATAGTTGAAACTCCGCTTCGAGATCGGCCACCGTGCGTTTCCCCGTTCCGCTGCGATAGTGCGGATACGGCGTGCGCGTGCGGGAAAAGAGCACGCCGGTGTTGAATCCATCATCGGTCAATATGCGGCGTGCGGCGACCGAGGTGTCGTCCGTCGGCTCGACCGGGGCCGGGCGCACCATCGTCTTCCACTCGCGCTGTTCGGGCCGGAACGTCACGCAGGGACTCAGCACCTGGATGAACGAGAAGCCCGGATGGCGAATGCCCTGCGCGATGATCTCGGCGCAGCCGTTCGGGTCGCCCGAAAATGCCCGCGCCACGAAGCTGGCGCCCGCCGCCAGCGCGATCACCAGCGGTTGATACGAGCTGATGCCGGTGCCGCCCGGTGCCAGTTTGTTGTCCCAGTCGGGCTCGGTCGTCGGTGAGGCCTGTCCCTTGGTCATGCCGTACACGTGGTTGTCCATCACGACGTACGTCAGGTCGACATTGCGCCGGCACGCATGCATGAAGTGGTTGCCGCCGATCGAAAAGCCGTCCCCATCGCCGCCGGCGACCAGCACCGTGAGATCAGGGCGAGCCACTTTCAGCCCGGTCCCGGCCGCCAAAGCGCGTCCGTGCACACCGTGAAAGCCATAGCACGTCGTATAGGCCGGAATCCGCGACGAGCAGCCGATCCCGGAGACAACCCCGACCTGATGCGGCTGCAATTGAAGGATCGCGAACGCCTTCGTGATGGCGCTCAGTACGGTGAAGTCGCCACAGCCGGGACACCAGATCGGCTTGTAGTCGGACTTGTAGCTTGCGGCGGTCAGCGCCGCCGGCGCGACATCGTTCATGCAGGCACCTTTTCAGTTACGTTGGAGTTCGCCCATTCCGCGATCACCTTGGCGAGTTCGCCGGGACGCAGCGGCAACGGACCCGGCCGGTGGTAGGCCGCAGTGCGCGGCAGGTCGTACATCGCGCGCAGATAGCGGTAAAGCTGCCCGCCGTGGTTCTGTTCGACGACCAGCACGCGTGCAACGCCGGCCAGCGCCGCGGAAAGATGTTGCGGCCGAGTCGGTGCCAGCAGGCGCAGCGCAATGAGCCGCGCCTTCACCCCCTGCTCCTTCAGGCGCGCCAAGGCTTCGCGCACGGCATTGGTCGTCGATCCGAAAGTGATCACCGCCAGATCGCCGTCGCCCTCGATATCGGCCCAGCGCGGGCCGTAGTCGTACAGCGCCAGCTTGCGCTCGCGCTTGTCGAGCTGCAGCCGGTGGTCTGCCGCCTGGCTGCTGGGAGTGCCCTTCTCGTTATGTTCAAGGCCGTCCGCGGTGTACGGGACTCCCGGCGTTCCCGGAATCGACATCGGCGACACGCCTGATTCGGTGTTGCGGTAGCGCTTGTAGTCCGCTGTATTCGCTCCGACAGTGAGGCGCTGGCCTTCGCCGCCGGCGTCCGGCGGTGGGTCGATGATTGCGCGCGACTGGCCCATGAACTGATCCGACAGGACGATCGCCGGCGCCTGCAGTGCTTCGGCGAGCTGCACGGCCCAGTGCGTGGTCGCCAGGCAATCGACAATCGAGGTGGCCGCCAGCACCAGTCGCGGCGCGTCGCCGTGCAGTCCGCTGACGGCAAACGACAGGTCGCTTTGCTCGGTCTTGGCGGGTATGCCGGTCGACGGCCCGCCGCGCATCACGTCGACCACCACGATCGGAACTTCCGCGGTGACCGCCAGGCCGATCGCTTCCGCCATCAGCGCCAGGCCGGGACCCGCGGTGGCGGTCAGCGACGGCACGCCGCCATAAGAGGCGCCGATGACCATGTTGACCGATGCGAGTTCGTCCTCCGCCTGCAGCAGCGTGCCACCGATCTTTGTAAGTGCGGGTGACATCCATTCGAGAAGCTCGGTCGCCGGTGTGATCGGATACGCCGCAACAAAGCGCACGCCACCCTTGATCGCGCCGAAGCCCGCCGCTTCATTGCCGGTAATCAGCCAGGGCTTGCCCGAGCCTTGCGCGCCTGCCTTGAGCGGTGCAAAACCATCGATGCCGCCAGCCGCTTTGATGCCGGCGTGCAGCGCGGCAAGATTGGCTTTCAGCCCCTCTTCCGTCTTCTTCCAGGAGCTACGCAGCGCCGCCTCGAGCGCCTCCGTCGGAATGCCCGACAGCGTGCCGGCCAGCCCGAGCGCCACCATGTTGACCCAGCTGCCGGCGATCGACTTGGCCGTCTTCTTCAACGGCAGCGCAAAACAGCGCGCGCCGCTTTGCTTGAACACCTCGGGCGGCTCGCCTTCGTCGGCGTCGCTGATCACGACACTCGAGGCGCTCAGCGGGATTTCGTCCGCGAATCGATTGACACCCTGCCAGTCGATGGCCAGCAACAGATCGAACCCGTCGTCCAGCGAAACTGTTTGCTTCTGCGCCAGCCTGATCAGGGCCGCCGCCTCACCACCGCGAATCTGCGGTCCGCTGGTGCGAACCATCATCCCGTACAGGCCCGCCTTGGCGGCCGCGTCGAGCAGCATTTCGCCCGCGGTCATGACGCCGCTGCCGCCGCTGCCGGCGAGCGCGATCGACAGACTCGTGCGCATTTGATTGTTAGCCATGGATTGAATCGTCCTTTGCGTCTACGGCGCTCGTTGACCTGCGCCCATTCGTCCGCCTGAGCTCACTTTGTTGCCACCGCTACCGCAGGGAAGGGATCGAGGAGGCATGCACAGCGCACAGAATCGGGGCGAAGCCGCATCATATAAGTGGGTGGCAGTGGACCCGGCGACACGATCCGCCGGCTCTGATGCAGATCAAGGTCCACGCAATTCGGTTGCCTGAGAATGGCGAAAAATGGTATTCAAGTACCGATTTACCACAATCGATGCCGACGGCGAGTGCTGACCGTCGGCAGGAGACTCGCAGATGACTCTTGAAGCCCACCGCTGGCTGATGACGGCGCCCAATGCCCCACTGGTGCGCACGGCCTTTGACGCCGTAACCGGCGCCGGCGAAGTGGTGGTCGCCATTGCCGGCTGCGGGGTGTGCCATACCGATCTGGGCTACTACTACGACGGGGTACGGACCAATGCGCCGCTGCCGCTGGCGCTCGGCCACGAAGTGAGCGGTCGGATCGTCGCCGCGGGCGCCGGCGCGGAACGCTGGGTCGGCAAGTCGGTGATCGTGCCGGCAGTGCTGCCGTGTGGCGAGTGCGACCTATGCCGTCGCGGGCTGGGCACGATCTGCCGCAAGCAGAAGATGCCGGGCAACGACATCCAGGGCGGTTTTGCGACGCATATTGTCGTGCCGGGACGCGGCCTGTGCGAAGTCGATGAAGCGCGTCTGGCCAAAGTCGGCCTGACGCTGGCCGAAGTGTCGATCGTCGCCGATGCGCTGACCACGCCGTATCAGGCCGTGCGGCGCGCCGGTGTCACGCCGGGCAGCCTGGCCATTGTGGTCGGTGTGGGCGGTGTCGGCGGCTACTGTGTGCAGGTTGCACAGGCGTTCGGCGCCACCGTCGTTGCGATCGATGTCGACGATGCGAAGCTCGCCGCCGTCGCGGCCCATGGCGCGGCGCTGACGCTGAACAGCCGCGCGCTTGACGGCAAAGCCATCAAGTCCGCCATCGGCGCGTTCGCCAAGGAACGCGGTCTGCGATCCACCGAGTGGTTCATCTTCGAATGCTCGGGCACCGCGCCGGGGCAACTGACCGCGTACGGCCTGCTGGTGCACGGCGCCACGCTGTCGGTCGTCGGCTTCACGATGGACAAGGTCGAAGTGCGGCTGTCGAACCTGATGGCGTTTGATGCGCGCGCGCTCGGCAACTGGGGCTGTCCGCCCGAGTACTACCCACCCGCGCTCGACCTCGTGCTCGAAGGCAAGGTGCAGATCAAGCCGTTTGTCGAAACCCATCCGCTGGCCGACATCAATCAAGTGTTTGCCGCCGTCCGCCACCGCGAGATCAAGAAGCGCGCGGTGATGGTGCCGAACTGACCATCCTCAACTGAACTGGAACTTCCATGCGCGAATTCAAGAACCACGATCTCGTCGACGATTTTGCCAAGCCCGGCGTGCGCTATGAGAAGCGCCCCGCGAAGAAACCCGACGGCACCGTCGTGCCGGGTCTTTACAACGCGTGGATCTGGCTCGACAACCCCACCCAGTTCAACTCGTACACGACCGATATGGTCAAGGGCGTGATCCTCGCGCTGCGTGCGGCGAACGACGCGCGCGACGTGAACTGCGTGGTCTTCACCGGAGTCGGCGACAAGGCGTTCTGCACCGGCGGCAACACGAAGGAATACGCCGAGTACTACTCCGGACACCCGCAGGAGTACCGGCAGTACATGCGGCTCTTCAACGACATGGTCTCGGCGATCCTCGCCTGCGACAAGCCGGTCGTCTGTCGCGTCAACGGAATGCGTATCGGCGGCGGGCAGGAAATCGGCATGGCGTGCGATTTCTCAGTCGCGCAGGACCTGGCGCGCTTCGGCCAGGCCGGGCCCAAGCACGGCTCAGCCCCGATCGGCGGCGCAACGGATTTCCTTCCCGTGATGATCGGCGCCGAGCGCTCGATGGCCGCGTGCGTGCTGTGCGAGCCGTTCTCGGCGCACAAGGCCTATCAGATGGGAATCCTCACCGACGTGGTCCCGGCGCTGAAGGTCGATGGCAAGTTCGTTGCCAATCCGCTCGTCGAAACGCAGCGCATGGTCGATGAGTACGGCCGCTTCGTCTACGGCGATGCCAAGACCGGCGACGCGGCGAAGGCGGGAAAGGCGCTGCTTGCGAAGGGAACCGTCGATCTGTCGCTGCTCGATGCGAAGGTCGAGGAACTGTGCGCGAAGATGCTGCTCACCTTCCCCGATTGCACGACCAAGACGATCGAGGAACTGCGCAAACCCAAGCTCGACGCGTGGAACCGCAACAAGGAGAACTCGCGCGCGTGGCTGGCGCTGAACATGATGACCGAAGCTAGAGCCGGCTTCACCGCGTTCAACGAAGGCACGAAGGACGACCGCGAAGTCGACTTCGTGCTGCTGCGGCAGAAGCTCGCCGCCGGCGAAAGCTGGGTCGGGCCGCTGCATGACTCGATCCAGCCGAAGAATCGGCGCAGTAGCTGACTCCGATGATCGGCAAGGCGATTTTCACCACAGAGACGCAGAGAGCACCGAGAGATGCATCGCCGGCTTTGCCGTTCCTCTGTGTTCTCGGTATCTCTGTGGTTGCTATTCATCTTCCGCCTGGAACGTGAGGTCGCATGAGCAAGGACTCGCCGCTGAAGGACTGGCTCGAACACGACGGCGCGCTGCTGCGGCTGCGGCTCGCCCGCCCGAAAGCGAACATCGTCGATGCGGAGATGATCGCCGCGCTCGATGGCGCGCTGGTCGCATACCGTGGCAACAACACGCTGCGTGGTGTATTGCTCGACGCCGAGGGTCCGCACTTCAGTTTCGGCGCCAGCGTCGAGGAACATCTGCCGGCGCAATGCGCACGGATGCTCGCGTCGCTGCATGCGCTGGTCCTCGCGATGCTCGAATTCCCGGTGCCGATCCTGGTCGCGGTGCGCGGGCAATGCCTGGGCGGCGGACTGGAAGTAGCGCTCGCGGGTGGGCTCATCTTCGCGGCGCCCGATGCACAGTTCGGCCAGCCTGAAATGAAGCTCGGCGTGTTCGCCCCGGCAGCGTCGTGCCTGTTGCCGTACCGCATGAATCAGCCGGCGGCGGAAGACCTGCTGTTCTCGGGCCGCTCGATAGGCGCCGAAGAAGCACGCTGGATCGGCCTCGTTCATACCGTGTTCGATGATCCGCAGACGGCCGCGCTCGCGTATTTCGAACAGCACCTTGTCGGCAAGAGCGCAGCGTCACTCGCCTGCGCCGTCGCTGCCGCACGGGCACCGATGATCCGCGACGTGCGCCAGCGCCTCGCCGAAGTGGAAAGGCTGTATCTCGACCGCCTGATGCAGACGCGCGATGCGAACGAAGGGCTGACCGCGTTCCTGGCGAAGCGCAAACCACAATGGGAGCACCGCTGATGACCACCCTTTCTCCCGTGATGCAGATCATCGAGCGTTGCCAGCAACTCTTCGACGACCTCGACTTCAACGCCGTCAAGCAGTGGAAGGCCGCGGCGCCGGGGCGCAAGGCGATCGGCTACATGCCGGTGTACGTGCCGTGCGAGCTGATTCACGCCGCGGGCATGCTGCCGGTGGGAATCCTCGGCGGCGGCGACCAGATCGAAGTGATCCAGGGTGATGCCTACTACCAGAGCTACATCTGCCGCATCCCGCGCTCGACGATCGAGCTGGGACTGTCCGGGCGCCTGAACTGCCTCGACGGCATGTTGTTCCCTTCGATCTGCGACGTGATCCGCAACCTGTCGGGCATGTGGCAGATCCTGTTCAAGGACAAGTACGTTCGCTACATCGACGTGCCGCAGAACTACGAGGATTCGATCGGCGGTCGCTTCTACATGCAGGAAATGGAGGTGCTGCGCGAGGATCTCGGCAAGCTGCGCGGCCAGCCGATCACGGATGCCGAGATCAACGCATCGATCGCCGTCTACAACAACAACCGCGCCGCGGTACGCGAGCTGTACGCCTACCGCGCACAGAAACCGTGGCAGGCGCCGACCTCCGAGGTCTATCTCGTGCTGCGCGCCGGCATGGTGCTGCCGCCGGAGGAACACACGCAGCTGGTGCGCGACTACATCGTCGCCACCGACGTGATTCCAAGACCGAAGCGCGACAACGCACGCGTCGTGCTCACCGGCACGTTCTGCGAGCAGCCGCCGCTGGCGCTGATCAAGTCGATCGAGATGTCGGGTTGCTACGTCGTCGACGATGACTTCATGCTGGTCACGCGTTGGCTGCTCGACGATCTGCCGACCGACGGAAATCCGCTGGAAGAGCTGTCGAAGGCATTCCTGCACCGTTCGGCCTCGACTGCGGCCAAGTACGACGCCCGGCGTGAAGACAAGGGCGTATTCCTGCTGAAACAGGTGAAGACGCGCGGCGCCGAGGGTGTGATCTTCGCCGCCCCATCGTTCTGCGACCCGGCACTGCTTGAGCGCCCGATGCTGCAGGACGTGCTGGGCAAGCACAAGGTGCCATACACGGCATTCAAGTACGCGGAGAACACCGGCCAGATGGCCCCGATCCGCGAGCAGGCCGGCACCTTTGCCGATTCGATCAAATTGTGGAGCGCCGCATGAGCCCCGCCCGGCCGTCCGAAGGGGCGAATTCCCTCTCGGAGGGACAGCGTGCAGCGCCTAGGGAGCAAACATGAGCACGATCGCGATGCCGACTTCGGCCAAGAAGCCGCAGAACGTCCAGAAAGAGGACGCGATGTGGCTGCAGAAGGAACTGATCAACAGGAACTACATGGAGCTCGCCACCGCGCGCGCCAACAACCGCAAAGTGTCGGCGACCTTCGTGCCGGGGAACCTCAACGAGCTGCTGATGTGCTTTGACTTCGCGCGCAGCCTGCCGGAGACCAACGCCCTGCAAAACGGCATGCGCAAGAAGAGCGGCAAGATGATCATGGACGCCGAGCGCGACGGCCAGAGCGAGGACGTCTGCACCTACGTCAAGGCCGATCTCGGCATGATGCTGGGCGGCGAGATCGGCCCCACCGGTGACCCGCTGCCACGGCCCGACATCCTGCTGCTGTCGTACACCGGCTGCTTCACGTTCATGAAGTGGTTCGAGCTGATCCGCCATAAGTACGGCTGCGAGACCGTGATGCTGCACGTGCCGTACCAGGGCGAAGGCAGGATCGCGCCCAACATGCGCGAGTACGTGGTCAAGCAGTTGAAGGAAACCGTGATTCCTACGCTCGAGCGCATCTCGGGCGTGAAATTCGACATCGACCGGCTGCGCCAGTACATGCGCGAGTCGGCCAAGGCGGAGGAGGATCTGGTCGCGGTGCTGCAGTCGGCGAAGAATCGGCCGTCGCCGATCGACGGGTATTTCGGCGCCGTGTACTACATCGGTCCGATCTTCACCGCGTTTCGCGGCACGCCGGAGGCAACCCAGTATTACAGCGTACTGCGCGGCGAGATCGAGCAGCGCGTGCGCGAGGGCAAGGGACCCGTGACACCGGAAGGCGAGATGGGCGAGGAGAAGTACCGCCTGATCGTCGAAGGCCCGCCCAATTGGACCAGCTTCCGCGACTTCTGGAAGATGTTCTACGACGAAGGCGCGGTCGTGGTCTCGTCGACGTATGCGAAGGTCGGCGGGCTGTACGACTTCGGGTTCCGCCACAACCCCGAGCGGCCGCTCGAGTCGCTCGCCGATTACTGCCTCGGCTGCTACACGAATCTGAACCTGCCGTCGCGGATCGACATGATCTGCAAGTACATCGACGAGTACGAGGCCGACGGGCTGTTGATCAACTCGATCAAGAGCTGCAACAGTTTTTCTGCCGGCCAATTGCTGATCCTGCGCGAGGTCGAAAGGCGCACCGGCAAGCCGGCCGCTTTCATCGAGACGGACCTGGTCGACCCACGCTACTTCTCCGCCGCCAATGTCAAGAATCGGCTGGAGAGCTACTTCCAGATGGTCAAGCAGAAACGCACGGCGGCTGTGGCCGGCTCGGCTCCGGGGTTCATCCCGATCACAGCTGTGCACTGAAGAAGAGGCGACCATGCGCTGCTTCATCGGCATTGATCTCGGCTCGACCACCACCAAAGCGGTGGTGATCGACGAGAACCAGAACATCCTCGGGCGCGGCATCACCAACTCGCGCTCCAACTACGACACCGCGGCGGCGATCGCCAAGCAGGAGGCGCTCGTCAACAGCCGCTTCCATCTGTTCCGCGAGGCGCTGGGTAGCACCAAAGCTCTCAACGGCGCACTCGATGCGTTTCTCGGCCAGCTCGAGCGCGACTTCCGCTCCGAGCAGTATCTCGAGCAACTCGCCGACCTTGACCAGACCTGCCAGCGCAGCTTGACGACCGCGAAGTTCGGGGATGCGACCGCATCGGTCGGTGAGGCGCTGACCGAGGTGTTCAAGCGGCTGGCCACGGAAGCACCCCTGCTATTCGCGCCGGGTGCCAAGCGCAAGAGCGACTTCTTCCGCGACATCGCTGGCAGTCAGTACCTCGCCACGGGTGAGACGGTGGCCAAGGAAGCGGGCGTGCGCTATGACTTCCTGCTCAATCTCTTCGACCGCTCGATCATCGAAGTCGAGAACCGCGTCTATGGCGACTCGATCAAGCGCCATCTGCTGGCGGCCCTCGAACGCACGTTCCTGGCACTGCCCGAAACCGCCGCCCGCCGCGCGCAGGTCGAATCGCCGATCAAGGGCATTCTCGACACCGAGCTGGAAGAAACCTACACCGTCGGCACCGGTTACGGACGCGCACGGCTGCCGTTCTCGAAGGAGCACATTCGCTCCGAAATCCTGTGCCACGGCCTGGGCGCGCACATGATGCACCCGGGCACCGCGACCGTGCTCGACATCGGCGGCCAGGACACCAAGGCGATCCAGGTCGACAAGAATGGCATCGTCGAGAGTTTCCAGATGAACGACCGCTGCGCCGCCGGCTGCGGACGCTATCTCGGCTACATCGCCGACGAGATGAACATGGGCCTGCACGAACTGGGACCCATGGCAATGAAGTCGACCAAGACGATCCGCATCAACTCGACCTGCACGGTGTTCGCCGGCGCCGAGTTGCGCGACCGCCTGTCGCTTGGCGACAAGCGCGAGGACATCATGGCCGGACTGCATCGCGCGATCATCCTGCGCGCGATGTCGATCCTCGCGCGCTCGGGCGGCATCCGCAACGAGTTCACCTTCACCGGCGGCGTCGCCAAGAATGAGGCGGCGGTCAAGGCACTGAAGGAACTGGTCAAGGAGAACTACGGCGAGATGACACTGAACATCAATCCGGACTCGATCTACACCGGCGCGCTCGGCGGCGCGACATTCGCATGGCGCGCGGTGGTCGAAGAAGGCAAGACCGCGGAGGCACGATCATGACGACGACCATCGGAATCGACATCGGCTCGGGCGTGGTCAAGAGCGTTCTTTTCCGCGTCGACGGCAACAAGCAGGAATGGATTGCCAAGCGCAGCGAACGTATTCGCCGACGTGATCCGCTGACGCTGGCACAGGAGGGCATGGAGGGCGTGCTCGCTGACGCCAGGCTCGCGGCCAATGATGTCGACTACATCGCCACCACCGGCGAAGGCGAGAACGTCAAGTTCGCCACCGGCCACTTCTACTCGATGACCACGCACGCGCGCGGCGGCGTGTTCCTGCACCCGGGCATCAACGCGGTGGTCGATGTCGGTGCGCTCAACGGCCGCGCGATCTACGTCGACGAACGCGGCAAAGTGCTGTCGTACAAGATGACGAGCCAGTGCGCGTCGGGCTCGGGGCAGTTCCTGGAGAACATTGCGCGCTATCTGGGCGTCGCGGTGGAAGAAATCGGCCCGCTGTCGGAAAGCTCGCAGAACCCCGAGAAGGTCAGTTCG
>Ga0209682_10000295_pt1 | contig 17198 bp, 17 predicted proteins | sample DOMMetBare2Fresh_2_FD_187471 | JGI IMG/M metagenome (GOLD analysis project Ga0209682, IMG submission 187471) | Wetland sediment microbial communities from St. Louis River estuary, USA, under dissolved organic matter induced mercury methylation -... | ecosystem: Environmental > Aquatic >... | reverse complement strand
CGCATCTCTCTGGCAACCTCCTGCGGGGATCTCCGCAAGGTCGAAAACACGTCGGAGTCGAATCCCACCTGAACCCGGGTCATGGATGGCCTCCCGGCCTGGATGTCGGCCTCGGTGCATTATAGGCGGCTCGCGGCGCTCCCTATGAGTTTCGACCCTCAACGAGGAAACAACGCCCGCCGCACCAGCACCGCATACCGCGAGGCCCCGAGTATGGCCCGCAGGTCGGTCAGCGGCTCGCCGCCGTCCTGGTGGGGCGGATTCGGCGGCGTCCCGGGCCTGTTCGGGCTCGAGGCCCCAGGTGAGCCGCGCCGCGCCCTGCTCCACGGCCACCGCCTCCGGCCGCCGCGCCGCCTGCTCGGCGACCGGGACCAACCGGCGGCCGTCCATCAGGGATGTGGAAGGAGTGCGAGGGCGGCTTGGTCCCGAACATTCGCCTCGGGATCTCGAGTTGCGAGCGCTTGTAGCTGTTGGCGGATGCCAGGGTCGGTCACGCCAATCTGAGTGAGCGCCCATGCTGCATGCCAGCGTACGTTCGGGACGTCGTCGGAGAGCAGCGGCATGAGGCTGGTCTCGGCTGAGCGTGCTGCTGAGCCAAGACGGCCGAGAGTTGTGGCCGCGTGGATGCGGGTTTCGGAATCCGAGTCGCGCAGCTTTGGAAGCACCGCCTCGATGACTTTTGGGCCGATCTCCGAAAGGGCTATGGCAGCACCTTGCCGCGCGGCGTAGACGGAACTACCAAGGGCATCGACCAGTGGGGAGATCGCGGGGTCGCCTATCCGGGCGAGGGAATGAGCAGCGGCGGCACGCACGCCTTGGTCTGGATCTTCGAAAGCCCGCAGCAAGTCCTTGATTGAAGCCTCGCCAAAGTAGCCGAGCGCATCGACAGCTTGGGTGCGCACACCAGGGGAGAGATCCTGAAGTTGATCGAGCCATTGCTCTTGGGTCTTGCCTTGATAGGTGGCCTTCGAACCGCATGCTCCGAACGCAAGGAAGAACAGTAGCGCCAGGAGAGATACTGCCTTGGAATTGGTCATCGAGGCCTCACAGGTATGGAGCGTGTGGCGGGCATGGAGCCCCCGCCAGCGATTTTTCTTCGGCCATCCTACCGCAGGAGCACACGCTCCCCAACTCCTGCCGAAACAAGGACAGGCCTGACAGGTGGTCCACTTGTTGGACCGGGCCACCTGCCGGGCCGGCTCGGTGCGCCCGCCCTCACCGCGGATTCGAAAACAACGCCCGCCGCACCAGCACCGCGTACCGCGAAGCCCCGAGCATCGCCCGCAGGTCGTTCAGCGGCTCGCCGCCGTCCTGGAGGGTGGGGCCGACCTGGTCCTGGCCGCGGCGCAGGGCCCGGGTGGCGGCGGTGTGGAAGGCGGTGAGGGCGGATTCGGCGGCGTCCCGGGCTTGTTCGGGCTCGAGGAGCGGGCCGGAGGTTTTTCCTTCTTCGATTTCGAAGAGCCAGCCGGTGTCGTAGGGGGAGCGGGTGACCAGGGCCGGGTCGGTGGTGAGACGGGGGTTGCGGGCGACGACGGTTCCGGCGACCGGGGCGGGGAGGGGGAGCAGCTCGGTGCCGTCTTCCAGCCAGCAGGCGGTCTCTCCCGCGGCGAGGCAACTGCCCAGGGGCGGGAGGATCACCCGGCTCGGATGATCCCAGAGCCGGGCGACCGCGGCGTCCACGCCGAGACGGAGACGCCCCTCCCCCGCCACTTGCGCCCAGCCGTGGCCGGGGTGGTAGCCCCGGTCGGCGGGGAAGCGCCAGGGCGCCTGGCTCTCTTCCGCCGCTCCGGTCCCGGATGCGGCCTGAGGGAGCGGCGCGAGGCCGCGCATGGCACGGTCGAAGGGGCAGCTCTCGCAGTCGCCCTCCCGGTCGCAGAGCTTGAAGGAGACCAGCCCGGCGCTCATCCACACGCAGGGCATCACCCCTTGTGGCATTCCGGTGCGAGACGGCGCGTCTCCTCGTGCGGACATGGCGCTCTCCTCACTGCTGGTGGCAGTTGGTGCAATCGTCCTCGATCGCGAAAGCCTTCTCCCCGTTGTGGCAGGAGGCGCAGAGCGGTCCTTCGTGGATCGCCTCGTAGGTGAGCTTGCCGGAGACCGGCGTGCCGGGCTCGGTGATCTTGAAGAGGCCGGCATGGCAGGTGCGGCACTGGTTCTCCGTCACCGCCGCGTGGGTCTCATGGTTGAAGGTCACCGGCCCCGGACTCTCCCCGGACACCGGGAAGGTGTACGGCTCGGGCAGGCGGACCTCCGCGGGCTCGGCGTGCGACGCCAGAAGCTGGACCGCTTGCGGGGCCGGCGCCGGTTTCTTGTGCTCCGGGCTGCTCGCCGCGACGCCTACGATGCCGATCACCAACAGGACCCAGAGGGCGGCCAGGACACCCCGGCTGAGGGCCGGACGGCGGCGCAGCAGGACCGGATCGACTCCGGCGGGCGGCAGCTCCGCCTTCGGGAAGATGGGCAGGTATTTGACCGCCAGGGCGAAGAGCAGGAAGCCGGCGCCGACGATGCTCGCCGTCACCGCGAATTCCATCCACGACGGAATGTAGGTGACACCGGACGACGCGGTCATGCCGGTCACCGCCACGTTCAGACGGTTGACGATGAAGCCCATCACGGTGAGCAGGGCACCGAAGAAGAGCCCCCCTTCACTGGCGCGCACCCGCGGCAGGGCGAACAGCACCATGGGCAGAAGCACGCCGAGACCGATCTCGCCCCAGAAGAGGACGCTTTCGGGGGTCAGGGTCCACACCAGGTGGAGGTTGCCCCGGCTGGCCAGGTCCTGCGCCTTGATCAGCGCGTAGACCGCGAGGACCACCACCAGAATCCGGGCCAGGCCGGCGAGCAGATCGTGCTCCAGGCGCTTCCCGAAGGCACGGAAGCTCATGAACGACTCGAAGATGGTCATCGCCAAACCGCCCGCCACCGCCGACAGGAAGAAGAAGACCGGCAGGAGCGGCGTATACCAGAGGCCGTGCAGCTTGTCGGGGACGATGACGTAGAGGCTCCCCAGCGAGGACTGGTGGAGCGTCGAGAGCAGCACGCCCACGATGACAAGGGGAACGAAGACCATCCGCATGATCTTGAGCGGCTTCTCCAGATGGAAGCGCTCCAGGACCAGGGGGAGGAACTCCAGGGCGAGCACCGTGGTGTAGAGGGTCACGCACCAGGCGACCTCGAACATCACGGAGTGCGGGTTCCACATGACCAGGGGGTGCCAGATGCGGTATGGGAGCCCCAGGTCGAAGAGGAGGGCCACGATGACCAGGATGTAGCCCAGGAAGGCGGTCAGGACCGCCGGCCGGGCGATCGGCTCGTAGCGCTCGATGCGGAAGATATGGACCGTCGCCGCGACCACGAAGCCGCCGGCAGCGAGGCCCACACCCACCAGGACGTCGAAGCCGATCCACAGGCCCCAGGGGAATTGATCGGATAAATTCGTGACCGCCCCCAGGCCCTGGGCGAAGCGCAGGACGGTGGCGTAGAGGCCCGCGGCCAGGACGGCGAGGAGCACTCCCTGCCAGAGGGTCAGGCGGCCGAGCGTCTTTTTCAGAGTGACCAGATTGGCGTTCATCTCTCGCGACCTCCTTCGCTTTCCGTCACAGCTCGTGCGAGCGGTCTTCGGTCGTCTGGACGGACTTCAGGGCCACCAGAGGGGGCTTCCGCTCCATCGCCTCTTCCGGGGTGATCTCTCCGCGGCGCGCCTGTGCCAGGGTGTCGCGGCGTCCGGTGATCCACCAGATGCCGGCGAGGAGCACGCCGCCGACGCTGACCACGTTGGGCAGCTTGGACAGGATGTTCCACGACATCCCGGGGTAGGACTCGGTCGAGAGCTCCGTGTTGAACCCGAGATTTTCGAACGGCACGCTCGACAGATAGAGCATCGAGGTGCCGCCCGCCTCGTGCTGGCCGTAGATGCGGGCCACGTAGCGCTTGGGCTCCGCGGCGATGCGGCGCCCGGCTTCATCGAGCAGCGCGTCGCGGTCGCCGAAGAGGGTCGCGCCGGTGGGGCAGGCCTCGGCGCACGCGGGCTGCAATCCTTCGGCTTGGCGTTCAAAGCAGAACAGGCACTTCTTGACCGTGGGCAGGTTGCTCGACCACTCATATTTCGGCACCCCGAAGGGGCAGCCGACCATGCAATAGCGGCAACCGATGCACTTGCCGGCGTCGTAGACGACGGGACCGGCGGCGCTCTTGGACAGGGCCCCCACGGGGCAGACCGAAGCGCACGCGGGTTCGAGGCAGTGCATGCACTGGCGGCGGACGGCCACCCCCTGGTGGCGCTCGAGGGCGCTCCAGGTGGTGGCCGAGAGCTTCGCGACGCCCGTTTCACGGGGCAGGCCGTTGCTTTCCTTGCACGCCCAGACGCAGGCCTCACAGCCGATACAGCGGGTCAAGTCGATCAACATCGCGGGTTTGGCGGGTCTCATGGTGATCTCCTTCGTCGCGTTCCGCGGGGTTGTGGATCAGAAGAAGCGCTCCGTGAGCTCGCGCCATTCACCGGTCGTCAGGCGCCCGGCGAGACCCTCGACGGGCAGGCCGCCGTCCGGCAGGGTGGCCATCGCGAGAGAGCCGCGGCTGGTGAAAGAGAGGCCGACCAGGAAGTCGCGCAGGTGGGCGAGCTCCTCCCGCAGGAAGGTCCGGGCTTCTTCGGCCACGAAGAGCCGCCGCAGAGTCCCGCCGAGGTCCCGCGGCATGAGGCTCACGATCCAGCCATTCTCGAAGGGCTCCCGGCCGATGCGTGGCGCGTTGACGGCCGCGATCGGATTGACCGCCGTCACCGTCCCCTCGACCGGCGACTTGACCTCCAGCTCCCGGTCGCCCCGGTGCAGGACGGCGAGCCGGTCGCCCGGCCGCACCACGGTCCCCACCGGCACGGCCTCGATCGTTTCGAGGCCGCCCAGGAGCGAGACCGGCACCCGGTCCACACCGACGCGCACCGCGCCCGCGGGCTCGAGCTCCAGCCATGCATGTCCGGGTCCGACGAACACTCCCGCCGGCACGCGGGTGAGATCTTCCGGCGTCCTGACGGAGACGGGACGCTCCGGCAGGGAGGCGCCATTGCGGGCGGCTCGCCGGAGAGCCGCCCGTTCGGCGAAGTAGTCCACCGTCAGGCAGGTGATGATGGTGGCAAGAATCAGGATGGCGACCATGATGTTGTCCTCCCGGTGGTTCACACCGCTTTCGGTCATAGGTAAGGGCAAGGAGCGCGCCAACCCTTCCGGAGGCGGAGGAAACGAACGTAAGTCGTAGAGAAATATAAACTTGCAGGATCAGCCCCGGCGGAGGGCCGCAGGCGGCGCTGTTGAGGATCTCAACAGGCGGTCGGGGGGCTTACCTGGGGAACATCGCAACAACCCAGGGGGAATGGGTGTTGAAAGGGGGTGTAGAGGTTTTCAACGGGGGTGTTGAGGAACCCCTCACCCCCCAACCCCCTCTCCCATCCCCTCCCTTCCCCCGGGAGAGGGGGAGCCGGAATGAGGAGTAATTTCCCCCTCTCCCGGTCGGTAGGGAGGGGGTGGGAGAGGGGGCCAGGGGGTGAGGGGCCCCTACTCCACCCCCATCCGCGCCGCGTCGATCTCCTCGAAGTAGTTCTGCGGCACCAGAACCTCGCGCGGCTTGCTTCCCTGGGCAGGTCCCAGGAGGCCGTCGCGCTCCATCATGTCGATCAGGCGGGCGGCGCGGGAGAAGCCGATGCGCATGCGGCGCTGGAGGAAGCTGGCGGAGGCCTGGCGCTCCTGGACGACCAGCTTCGAGGCTTCTTCGAAGAGCTCGTCGTCGTTGTCGCCATCGCCGCCGCCGCTCGCTCCTTCGCCGTCCTGGCCCTTGAGGACGTCGGGGTCGAGCTCGGGCTTCCCCAGCTTCTTGAGCCAGCGGATGAGGCTCGCGGTCTCCTGCTCGGAGATGTAGGCGCCGTGGAGGCGCATGATGCGCGAGGAGCCGGGGGGCATCATCAGCATGTCGCCCTTGCCGAGGAGCTTCTCGGAGCCCACCTGGTCGAGGATGGTCCGCGAGTCGTGCCGGCTCGCCGTGGCGAACGAAATACGGCAGGGGAAGTTCGCCTTGATCGTGCCGGTCAGCACGTCCACCGACGGCCGCTGGGTGGCCACGATCAGATGGATACCCACGGCGCGGGCCATCTGCGCCAGGCGGGCGATGGAGGTCTCCACGTCCGCCGAGGCGACCATCATGAGGTCGGCCAGCTCATCAATGACCACCACGTAGTAGGGCATCGGCTTCAAGTCCGCGACGGTCAAGGCGGTCTGCGCCTCTTCGGAGAGGGAGAGGCGCTCGCGCACCTGCGGGTCCTGGATCGCCCGGTTGTAGTAGGCGATCGAGCGGACGTGCACCTCGGCGAGCAGGCGGTAGCGGCGCTCCATCTCGGCGACCGCCCAGCGCAAGGCGTTCGCCGCCTTCTTGGGATCGACCACCACCTCGCATTTCAAGTGCGGGATGTCGGCGTAGACGCCCAACTCGATCCGCTTGGGATCGATGAAGATGAACTGCACCTCGTCGCGCGTCGCCTTGTAGAGGATCGAGGTGATCATGCTCTGCAGACCGACGCTCTTGCCGGAGCCGGTGGCGCCCGCCACCAGGAGATGCGGCATGGTGGCCAGGTCCGCGTAGTAGGGCGCGCCGTGGATGTCCGTCCCCAGGGCCATGTTGAGCACCGACGGGGACTTTCTGAACCGCTCGTCGGCGAGGAGGGAGCCGAGGCGGATGACACCGCGCTCCCGGTTCGGTACCTCGATGCCCAGGGTGGAGCGGCCGGGCATGCGGTCGATGCGCACCGACTCGGCCTTGAGCGAGAGGGCGAGGTCGTCCTGAAGGTTGACCACCTGGCTGACCTTGACACCCGGAGCGGGCTGCAGCTCGAAGACGGTGATCACCGGCCCCGGGCTGATCCCCGCGATGGTCCCCTCGACGCCGAACTCCTCGCAGCGCATGCGGATGACCTCGCCGAGCCGCACCAGCTCCGCCTCGTCGGTCGCCGTCCGCCCCTCCCCCATCTGGAGGAGGTTGACCGGCGGCAGGGTGCCCGGTGCGATCTCGGACGGAGCGAAGAGCGCCGGCTGGGCCGATGGACGGATCGGCGCCACCGGAGCAGCCGGCGTCCGGGCGGTGGAGACCGGTCCGGGGAATGCCGGGAGCGGTGCGGGCAGAGCGGGAGGAGCGGACGGAGCCGGCGCTCCTGGCGAAGGGGCGCTCCGCGGCCGGGGCGGACGGACCACCGCGGGCGAGCCGGGTGCCGGCCGTGTCCCCTGGGACATCTCCTCGAAGGCGGCACGCACGGCGTGGAACTCTTCCTCTTCTTGCAGCTCCGCGGCGCTCACCCGGCGGATGACCGGCTCACCCTCACCGCGCCGCTCGGTGACCCGCGCTCCGCGGAGCGGCAGGTCCAGGCGGTCGGCCGGCGCGGAGACCACCGGGGCGATGGGCTTTTCGGCCACCGGCGAGACCGGAGCCGGACGTGAGGACGAAGCAGCCGGCGGCTCCGCGGCGCGCGGCGCCGGCTTGACCATGGGCGGCTTGACCTCGTCCCGCTTCTGCTTCTCCTCGACCACCCGTTGCAGGTGCTTGGTGATGATCCGGCGGCGCGCCCGCTCTTTCTCGCGGCGCTCCTTCCGGCGCTCGCGGGCCAGGGTCTGCTCCTGCCAGAACCGCTGGATGCGTTCCTTCCAGGCGGCGAGCAGGTTCCCCAGGGTCGACTGCACCACCAGGGCGGTGCCGCACACCGCCGCCGCGGAGAGAACGGTCAGCGTGCCCCAGAAGTTGAAGCGGGTGTCCAGCAGATCCATGAGGAGCTTGCCGAAAGCGCCGCCGGAGGCGATCGAGCCGCCGCGCCAGGCGATCCGCCCGAGGAGGAGCTGAAACAGGGCGGGCGTCGAAGCGAGCAGGAGGACGGCGCCGAAACCGCGCCCCACGACCCGGGTCCGGGCTCGCGCGCGCAGCCGCTTCCAGCCGGTGACTATCAAGAGGAAGGGGATGAGCAGGCAGCTCAGGCCGAGGAAGCTGAACGCCACCGCCGCCGCATGAGCCCCCATCGCTCCCGTCCAGTTCTTCGGACGGACCGACTCGGCGGCCTTGTGGAAGAGGCTCGGATCGTCCGGGCGATAGCTCGCCAGGGCGAGGGCCAGAAAGAGGCCCACGAAGAGCAGGAGAAGGCCGAGCAGCTCGCTCCCCTTCTCGGGAGAGAGCACCGCCTTCTCACGCGGCTTGCTGGTCTTGGTGATCGCGACGGCCATGTCCGGGCTTGATGTAGTGGTTGAGGGTTTCGCCCACAAACAAGCATCAAGTCTAGCATAGCGGGCCGGTGGCGCCAGGGAAGGAGACCATGCGGCGCAGTTACCGCCGGCAGGCTGTGGTAGCCTGTGCGCATGAAACGTACGAATCTTGTGTTGGATGAACAGCTCTTGGACGAGGTGACCCGTGTGAGTGGGGAGAGGACCTACTCCCGCGCAGTGACTCGCGCCATCGAAGACTACCTGCGCCGATACCGGGCGGGGCGCATCCTCGAGCTCGCGGGGAGCGGTCTTTGGGAAGGGGATCTCTCCGAGATGAGAGGAGATGCCCCCTCGCGCCAGGAGCCTCGTGATTCTCGTTGACACCTCGGTCTGGATCGAGGCCTTCCGGAAGCCGAGCCGGCTGGTCCTCGACTCGGTTGTCGATCTTGACGAGGTCGTCACCTGCCTGCCGGTCATCCAGGAGGTCCTCCAAGGCTTTCGGGACGAACGTGCCTTTCGCCTGGCCCGGGAGTCGATGCTCTCCTTCCCGATCGTCGAATCGCCGCTGAGGAGCGAGGTCTTTCAAGAGGCGGCTCAGCTTTACCGCTTGGCTCGCCGGGCGGGAGTGACAATTCGTTCGGGGGTCGATTGCCTGATCGCGGCGTGCGCCCTCCGGCATGGTCTGATGGTTTTCCATCATGACCGCGACTTCACTCTCCTTGCCCAGGTCTCGCCCCTTCGCGAGCGAAAACTCGCAGGCTGAGAACGGGGTCGTCGCCCAGGAGAGGGCGGCTTTTTACCAGGGGTCACGCAGGGCCAGCTTCCGCTGGACCCGCTTCATGGCCTGCCGCAGCTCTTCCTCTTCAGGGTCCGGGGGTTCGCTGTAGGTCTGGTTGAGAGCATCCAGGAGATCCTGGGATTCCCAAGAGGAATGCCTCTTCAGGCTTGCACGCCGTTTCTCGCTGTCGGGTATTTGGGCCATGGTTCCTGACTGATGATTACGCTCTCAGGGTACCATGGTCCGTTCCCCTGCTCCCGGGCGAGTGTAAGTGCGTGTGGGTGAGCTCCGCCCCCCACACCCCCAGCAGCTCCTCCAACCCCAACTCCTCCACCCGCACCCGCTCCCCACCCGTCAAGGGCGAACCGGAACTTGCTCAGGCAGCGTCGTCTCATAGCCCTGAAGAGCGAGATCCAGCTCCGCATGGTGACGGGCGAACCGTGGATCTTCAATCTTGTACATGTCGCCATAGCAATCTTTATGCACAAAGCGAAGCCACTCAAGAACGGTTGACCGTGGAACAGTGCGAGCGAAGGTGCCAGCGAGAGGAACGCAGAAGAGAGTCGCGGGGAGTCGTGCCGATTCCTCTGAAACAGAGACCCTAGGACAGGTGTAATCAATCTCCAACTCGTATACGTTGGCTCCGACCCTCTTGGCACTCTGGCGGAAGAGGACCGCACGGCTCCGAGCATGGCGCGACTCGGCGGCGGAGGCGGACGGGCCTGCCCTTTCGAGTTCAAAGAGTATGCAATCGCAGGGCCGGGAAGGCTTATCGAGCAGGCTCTTCATTCTGCGCAATAGCTTCAGCGCGGCGTGCTTCCTCGCTTGGGGAATGTCGCGATCAATTCCGTAGTAGCTGATGATGGCCTTGCGCGCTTGCCGGTAGTAGTGGCAAAGCAGGAAGCCCACAACGTCACCATGGCACTTTGCGACCAAGCAGAGGTTCTCCGCTTGTGAGATTCTTCCGACGCCGAACGTCTCCGAGCCGTCGATGAATTCAATCATCTCCTCCGACGTGTAGTGATGGGGGTCGTCGGAGAACAAGGAGTCGTAAAGTTTGAGGAGCTCGGTCGCGTCGTCCTTGGTCGATTCAAGGACCCTTCGAACTGAGACGTGGTCATTGAGCCTCGGCCAGAGATAGGCGAAGATTAGGGCTCCTACGAGGCCGACTGCAATCTCGGTCAACATGCCATCTTGCCTTCTCAACCTCTAGGGATACGCGCACTCTCCCCTGTCTATTCGGGCACGGCTGGTTCGAAAGACGCCTAACATCTTGGGCATCACCGGTGACGTCAGCCGTCCGGTGCAGGCCAGCGTCATGCGGTCCCCTCGCTTATACCCGAGATCAGAATTCCATCTCTTAACATAGACTTGAGAGAGGAAAAAAGTGTGACATAGCGCCGCATAGCACTTTCCTGCTCATTTGCCTGGATATCGGCTACAGCCGCTTGAATCACCTCGAAGGTTGTAGCTAAAATTTGATGCCGCCTGGAAGATGCCTCGATGAAAGAAACTATCTTGGGAGCTGTTGCATAGTACTCCTCCAGCAGTTCTCTCCCACCCTTCTTCACCGCGACGAAGTCGTCTCTAAATTGTCTCAAAACGGTCAGCTCAAGACAGTCATCTGGCAAACCCGCGAAGCGGACACATGCGGTTGTCAGGAAGCACCCGCCGTCGTCGTTCTTCTTTTCGCCTCTATGATCACCCACTAGATTGGCAACGAAACTACCGTCGTATTCATAGGCGTCGGTTGTCCCATCTTTGTTATGGTCTGCCCATTCAACCGGCTTCCCACGATGGTCACCAACCAGGTTTGCGACGAAACTGCTGTCGTACTCATACAACGTAGAAGAAGAACCATCGTCGGAGACTTCACGCACATGAGTAGGGTTGCCGTCTTCATCTTCAACGTTTGATTGCTTTGACATCTAGAACTCCTTGTCTCACCGAAACCTCGTCTTCAACCCCGCGCCCACCTCACCGCCGACCGTTCTTCTTCGCCGTGGCAAGGGTCGCGGCGAAGCCCTAAAGCCTCTATGGAATTCAACCTACGCCTTTTGGGTGACCGTGTCAACCACGGCGGACGGCAAGCCTCCGGCTTCGGGTTCTTACCTCCCGGAGGCGGCTTTCTCCACGGCGGTGGAATGCTTATGGCCGTCCCTATGCAATCCGGCCCGTTGGCGGCTTAGGCGGCCACGAAGCGTCGCTCTTTTGATAAGGCCGGGCCTTCGGCCCGTTCTCTTGAATGCCGGCGAGACGCCGGCGCTCCCAGGGGGGCGCGCGCCGGCACTTTGGGGCTCGTCGTCGGTCGCGGGAAGTCCTGGCCATGGAGCAGATGCGGCCACCTGACCAATGCCATCGGGTGAGCAAGTCTCGAGGCTTTGTCTGTTGATGAGCCGATCGGCTCACCTGATCAGGTAATCGGGCGGCACGATTGGGAGACTTGGCGGACTGATCGCGGGAAGTCCTGGCAAAGGAGCAGATGCGGCCATCTGTTCAGCCGATCGCGCGAGCGAGTCCCGAGACTTTGTCCGCTGATGAGGCGACCGGCTCACCTGATCAGGCAATCGGGCGGCGCGATCGGGAGACCTGGCGGACTGATGGCGGGGAAAAAAGAGGGGACGTGCGGTGCACGTCCCCTCAGATGAAGCGGAGCTTGGTCTACGAGCGGTCGGTTGCGGTGGTGGGCTCCGGGGCGGGCGGCTCCGGCTCCGGCGGGGCGCCGGCCTTGCGCGGCCGGCCCCGGAACGGCTTCAGGCCGAAATCGGCGAGCGGAACTGCTGGGTGGCCTCCTGCTTTTTGGCCGTGTAGAGAGCCTGCCGGTCGGCAGCCTCCTGGATCTGGCCGAACAGCCCCTCGAATCGGGCGCGGCTCGGCTCCACGTGCTGGAGCTCCTCGCGGTTGCTGTTCAACCTCGCGAGCAGGCGCTGCAACTTTCCCACCCTCTTGTCCTTTGCCATGGTCCTTCTCCTTTCCGGGCCTGGAAGACCCGTTGAATCTCCGGAGCCGGGAATCGGTACCGGAGGGACTCGACCTGCCCCCTGGGCTCCCGGGCCGCCACCGGGTTCCCGTTTCCCGAGGTGGCAGGCGGTCCGAGGGCGCCTTCTGCATGCAGGTACGATCCAAGATCGCTGCATGCATGTCAAGCAGGCTGACAGATAGGGGCGGCCTGGACCATCGCATCCGCATTGTAAGAAGAGAGGTCGATGTCGTCAGAGCGTGAGACCCGGGCGAGACACCGGCAAGCCATCCGGTCGGCGATATGGGAGGCCGGCGCCAGAAACTACTCGTGAGGTTCGAGTAGATCCCGAGGCTCCAGAAGAAGGTACAGCCCATCCAGGATCTCTTGGACTCGATCAGGAGAGAGTGTTCCGATCTTCTCAGTCAGATCTTCCTTGTCGAGGGTGTAGACCTGGGACACGTTCACGACACTGCGCTTCGGCAAATTCGCCTCCCCGACCTCCAGCAGCACGTTCCCCGGAGCTTCAGCCAGGTGCGGGGTCGAGCTCAGACCACACACGACAACGGTGTCGATGTGGCTCCGGTTGAACACGTCATTCTGCACGACGACATAAGGGTGCAGAAAGCCGGGGCCGGATCCGGAAGGCCTTCCCATGTCGGACCAGTAGACATCACCCTGGCGGATCACCACTCCCCCTTCACCATGTCTCGCTGCTTCTGCTTCATGAGGCGCCGAACCTCTTTCTCTTCCGGGGTCGGTGAGTAGTTCTCGTAGACGCGGTTGAGGGCTTCCAGGAGAGCCTGACTCTCATGACGCCGAAGGAACTCCTCAACGGCTCGTGCGAACAACTGGCTGCGCGAGATGCTCTGCTGCCGGGCGAATGCGTCGGCTCTCTCGAACAGAGGTTCTGGCAGCGAGATCGCGGTCTTGACAATGGGCATGACGGCCTCCTTTCAGCCCTTCTAGTATGAACTCTGTTTATACCGGGTTCAACCAGAAGCCACCCCACACACACCCAGAAGCTCCGCCAGCCCCAGCTCCTCCGCCCGCACCCGCTCCCCCACCCCGGCCGCCGCCAACACCGCCGACGCCTTCTCCTTCCCCCAGCCGGCCGCCAGGGCGTTCCTCAGGGTCTTCCGCCGCTGGCCGAAGGCGAGGCGGACGAAGGCGATGAAGGCGGGCATCTGTTCAGGCGGCAGCGGGGGCGCGTGCAGCTCGAAGCCGACGAAGGCGCTGTCGACTTTCGGCGGGGGACGGAAGCTGCCGGGGCGCACCCGGCCGAGGATCTTCGCTTGCGCCCAGGCCGCGACGAGGACGGAGAGCGAGCCGTAGGCTTCGTCGCGGGGGCGGGCGACGAGGCGGTCGGCGACTTCTTTCTGGACGAGGAAGGCGGCGCGCGGCACGGTGGTGTGGTGCGGCAGCAGCCGTTCGAGGATCGCGGTCGCCACGTTGTAGGGGAGGTTTCCCGCCACCAGGGTCGGAACGGCGAGGCGGTCCCAGGCGATCTCCAGGGCGTCTCCCACCACCAGGGAGAGGGCTCGCCCCGCCTCCGGATCGATCTGCCGGCGGCGCAGCTCGGCGGCCCAGGCGAGATCGAGCTCCCAGCCGGTCACCCGCGCTCCGGCGGCGAGGAGCTCGGCGGTCAGGACGCCGCCGCCGGGGCCGATCTCCAGGACCCGCTGGCCCTCCGGTTGAAGGAAGTGGACGAGCGGGCGGCAGATCGACCCGTCGACGAGGTGGTGCTGGCCGAGAGATTTCTTGAGGAGCGGTGCGCGCACGGCGGAAACCTCCGCGGCCGGAACCGTATCAAAGGCCGGCCGGGGATGCCAATTTGGCCTAAGATCGCGAGCCACCGCGCCGGGGCGGCCCTGCCGGGGGTCTCACAGACCACGATCTCCCTGGAGAGCGGCTCGCTTTTCCCGTGGCACCTCACTTGCACCTTTGGGGGCCTGACCATGGAACTGGACGTTGCCACCCTCAACCGTGACGTAGAGCGGGAGACGCTCACCCTCAAGCGGATCGAGGCCGAGCTCCGCAAAGTCATCGTCGGGCAGGACTATCTGCTCGACCGCCTGCTGGTCGGCCTGCTCGCCCGCGGCCACGTCCTCATCGAGGGCGTGCCCGGCCTCGCCAAGACCCTCGCCGTCAAGACCCTCGCGCGGACGCTCGCCATCGACTTCCAGCGCGTTCAGTTCACCCCCGACCTCCTGCCCGCGGACCTGGTCGGCACGCTGATCTACGACCAGCGGAGCGGCGAGTTCCAGCCGCGCAAGGGGCCGGTGTTCACCCACCTGCTGCTCGCCGACGAGATCAACCGCGCCCCGGCGAAGGTGCAGTCGGCTCTCCTCGAGTCGATGGAGGAGAAGCAGATCACCCTGGGCGACCGGACGTGGCGCCTGCCCGAGCCGTTCATGGTGCTCGCCACCCAGAACCCCATCGAGCAGGAGGGGACCTACCCGCTCGCCGAGGCGCAGGTCGACCGCTTCATGATGAAGCTGAAGGTCGACTATCCCAGCCGCGCCGAGGAGTCGGAGATCCTCGACCGGATGCTGGTCGAGCGCCACCTCGAGCCGGCGCAGGTGATCGACCGCGAGCATCTGATCGCGCTCCGCGAGGTGGTGGACTCGGTCTACCTGGACGGCAAGATCCGTGGCTACATCCTCGACCTGGTGATGGCGACGCGCGATCCGCGCTCGGCCGGCCTGGGCGAGCTGACGGATCTGATCGCTTTCGGCGCCTCGCCGCGCGCCACGCTGTTCCTGGCGCGGGCGGCCAAGGCCATGGCCATGGTCCGCGGGCGCGGCTTCGTGATTCCCGAGGACGTCAAGGAGCTGGCGCCCGACGTTCTGCGCCATCGTGTCATCCCCACCTACGAGGCGGAGGCCGAGGAGATCTCGTCCGACGCCCTGGTGGCCAAGCTCCTCGACCGGATTCAGGTTCCGTAGGAACCGCAGGTAGCGCGATGCCCGGTTTTCTCGCGCGGCGTACCAAGCCCTCCTCCCCGGCCGTCGTTTCGACCCAGAATGGGGCCCGGGGGGGCCTGCGGCTGCCCGCCGATCTGATGCGCAAGGTGAAGCGCATCGAGATCGCCACCAACCGGCTGGTCGACCAGGGTGTCGCTGGCGACTATCACGCGGTCTTCAAAGGGCTCGGCATGGAGTTCGCCGAGGTCCGCCCCTACCAGCCCGGCGACGACGTCCGTTCGATCGACTGGAACGTCACCGCCCGCATGGGCACCCCCTTCATCAAGAAGTACGTCGAGGAGCGCGATCTCACGGTCTTCCTGGTGATCGACGTCTCGGGGAGCCTGTCGTTCGGCTCGCGCGCCATCCTCAAGCGGGAGCTGGCCGCGGAGATCGCCGCCCTCCTCGCCTTCGCCGCGGTGCGCAACCAGGACCGGGTGGGTGCCGCGCTGGTGAGCGACCGGATGGAGCTGTTCCTGCCGCCGCGCCGCCGCCGTACCCACGTGCTGCGGCTGGTCCGCGAGGTGCTGGACCGGCCGGCGCACGGCGGGACGGACCTGGAGCGGGGGCTCGACGCGGTGCTCGCCGCCTTGAAGCGGCGGTCGGTCCTCTTCGTCATCTCGGACTTCCTCGGCTCCCCGTGCAGCCGGGCGCTCAAGGCCGCCGCGGCCCGCCACGACCTCATCCTGGTGGAGATCGTCGACCCGCGGGACCAGGAGGTGCCGGCGGTCGGCCCGGTGGTGCTGCGCGACGCCGAGACCGGACAGGTCGCGCTGGTGGACGGCAAGAAAGCCGCCCGCCGGCACGCCGAGGCCCGGCTCCGCGAGCGCGAGGAGCTCTCCCGCCTGGTCCGCCGCCTCGGCGTCGACCACCTGGAGCTGCGCACGGACCGGCCGTATCTGAAGACCATCCTCGGCTTCTTCGAGCAGCGGCGGCGGAGGCTCTCGCGGTGAGGCGGTGGCACGATCGGGATCGGACGGATCGGACCGATCGGTCCGATCGATTGGCCTGGGCGGTGGCTCTGCTCCTCCTCGCCCTCCCGGCCGCCGCCCAGACGGCGCCGAAGGTTGAGGTCTCCCTGACGCCCCCGGGCGAGCTGACGGTCGGCGACCGGGTGGAAGCCGTGCTGACGCTGCGGGCCGATCCGGCGGCGCTCGGCGGCGAGCCGCGCTTCCCGGTGTGGGGGACCACCTGGGGGGACGCCGAGGTGCTGGAGAAGGGCGCGGCGCAGAAGGTGACAGGGAAGGGCGGCACGCTCTGGCGGCAGCGGATCGTCCTCGCCGGCTGGCGCACCGGCCGGATCGCCCTGCCGCCGGTCGCGGTGGCGGTGCCGCTGCGCGATCAGACGATTCAGGTGCCGACGCCCGCCGGCCTGGCGCTCACCGTCCGCTCGGTCCTCCCCGCCGGCGAGGAAGAGCCGGCGCCGAAGCCGCCCGCGCCGCCGCGCCAGCTCCCGGTCGGCGAGGCGTTCTGGTGGACCCTGGGCGGCGCGGGTCTCGTGCTGGCGTTCCTCGGCTGGCTCCTCTGGCGCCGCCGCCGATCCGCCACCGGCGCGGAGGAGGCGGCCCGGCCGCGGCTGCCGCCGTTCGACGAGCTGCTGGGAGAGCTCGACCGGATCGCCGCCGAGCCCTCGGCCCTGCGCCTGCACACCCGGCTCAGCCTGGCGCTCCGCGCCTACCTGGGACGGCGGATGGACTTCCCGGCGGCGGAGAGCACGACGAGCGAGATCCATCGCCTGCTCCTCGCCCGGCGCATGCCGGGAGCGCTGGTGCGCCAGGTCGTCGAGCTGCTGCGCACCTGCGATCTCGTCAAGTTCGCCCGCCAGGAGGCCGGACCGGAGCGCGGCGTCGAGCGGCTCGGCGCGGCGCGCCTGGCGGCCCGCGAGATCGAGACCTGGGCGCGGCCGGTGGAGCCGGCGGACGTCCCGGGCGCCGGACCGGCGGCCGGCGAGCGGAGGGCCGCGGGATGACCCACGGGGTCCCCCACCTCGCCCACCCGGCCTGGCTCCTCCTGCTGCTGGCCTTGCCCCTCCTCGTCTGGTCCCATCACCGCCGCGCGGCGCTCGGCGCCCTGACCTACAGCCGCCTGCCGGCCGGCAAGGGCGTGGGCGGCGCCTGGCGGCTGCACCTGCCGTTCTACGCACGCCTGCTGGCCCTCGCCTGCCTGGTGGTGGCCCTGGCCCGCCCGCAGCTCGGCTATGCGCTGGAAGAGAGCCAGATCGAGGGGATCGACATCGAGATCGCGCTCGACATCTCGGGGAGCATGGGCGC